>Ga0315338_1000111_pt1 | contig 365548 bp, 310 predicted proteins | sample ASW8metaG_FD_204518 | JGI IMG/M metagenome (GOLD analysis project Ga0315338, IMG submission 204518) | Ammonia-oxidizing marine archaeal communities from Monterey Bay, California, United States - ASW #8 | ecosystem: Environmental > Aquatic > Marine > Coastal | place: USA: California | collected... | reverse complement strand
ATCATCGCCGCCTGGCTCGATCGCTACGATGCGACGCGGCCGCACTCTGCCCTCGGCTATCTCACCCCGAAGGAGTATCGCGAGCAATTAGCGGCCTGACCTGTACGAAAACCAGGGGAACACCACAGGCGAGGCCAAGCGTGTCGAAGGTCGCGTTCACCACCCTCACCGCGCGGCGTAACTTGTGCCGCGTCGGCGCTAGGACGATCACGTCGTCCATGTAGCGCACGAAGAACAGCCCCGTCGCTTCGAGCCGCGCATCCAACTCGGCCAGGAAGAAGGCCCCGAGCAGCGGTGAAAGCGGGCAGCCGAGCGGAATGCCCCGGCGAAACTCGTGGTAGAAGCCGCCGCCTTCGGCCACGCGGCCACACATCTGGCCCACCAAATTCAATACGTCGCGCTCGGGGATCACAACCGCCAGCCGGTCGAGCAGCTTCACGTGATCGATCGACGCGTAGTAGCGCGCCACGCCCGCCTCGAACGCGTCGGCGGCGGCGGTCCGAAGGTCTCACTCATTGGACGAAAAGCTACCGAACAGCTACCCTCGCCGTCCGTCGTCCAAGCAGGAGCAGCGTAAGTACCTGTAAGTCCACCCACGCCGGAGTGGCGAAATGGCAGACGCGCGGGATTCAAAATCCCGTGGGGGCAACCTCGTGTCGGTTCGAGTCCGACCTCCGGCATGAATGAGTTCTACGGGTTGCCAACTTCCGTCGCTGCGGTAGGGGGCACGCCTGAGCGACGACTGTAACGGTTCGCGGCAAAACCATACTCGGACAAAGCGCCGAGGCGCCCCCCGGTGTCGTCGTGTGGGGTAACATCAGAACCTCAGGAGGGCACCGTGAGTGAGTCTGGCTCGTCTTCGAAGATCCAGGCCGTGGTTGGCTGGGGACTGCTCGGCCTCGGCGTCGCCGTGTTCGCCGTCCGCTTCCTTCACGAGGGCGCCTACGCGGTGCCCCGGGGCGGCAACCTGTTCGGTGGGTTGGGTGCGCTGCTGCTCGGGAGCGTGCTCGTGTCGTCCGCCGTGCCGCGCGGGCTCCGGTGGCTGGCGCTGGCGGCCAGCCCGATCGTGCTCTTCTTCGGGCTCTACGCCACGATGGCGGAGCTCGAGGAGGTGGTGTCGCTCTACGCCGCCGATAGCGCCGGCAAGCCGGCGGAGCTGCGGCTCTGGATCGTGGACCGCGACGACGGCGCGTGGGTGGGCATGCCACGCTCAAAGGCGGTCGAGCACTCCTTGGATGGCGCGCAGCTCGAGCTGCTCAGAAGCGGTGAGACCGTGTGCGTGGTGCCGGTGCTTCACGAGGACCGCGAGACCGTGAGAGCGATTCATACGCTCAAGGTCGAGAAGTACGCGGTGGCCCGTGGCGCCGCTGCGCTCGGCCTCTACCCACGCGAAGCCAGAGAAACCACGGTCTCCCTGCGACTCGATTCCTGCCCGGGCGGGTGAGAGGAGCCGCGCTGATCGAACACACCGGCGCGAGTCCGAGGTCAGGCAGCGCATGACGCCGGCTGGGCGCCACCCTACGTCAGCAGCGCGTCGAGCGCGGCCACGAGGTCGCGCCTCCGGGCGAAGCCCCGTTCCGCAATGAGCCCGACCGCCGACCGCGCACGCGCAATCTCGTCTGGTGTCGCTACACCCTTGAGAGCACGCAGGTCGATTGCATCTTGCGGACGTGTCTCGTCATCGCGCGCAAGGAGCTTGAGCGCGATCAGATGTCCGACCTGAGCCACTGAAACCATCAGGTCGGGAAACACCGAGATCGGCTCGGCCGCTGCGACGATCTCTGGCTCGATTCCGGACGACGCGAACAGGATGTCGACAACCAGCCCAGCAGTCTCCTCGCCGGCAGCTGTCAGGCGGACGGTGGCGAGACGTTTCGCGTCCTCATGCTCGACGATGGCAAGAGGCCGGTAGCCGGCAGCCGCGAACGCTCGCACGGCCCGCTCGGCCGCAGCGTCGTCAGGAACCGCCACCGCCACGTCGAGATCACGAGTGAACCTCGGCTCCGTACGCGCCGAGATCGCGAGCCCGCCCACCAACGCACCCTTGAGCTTGCTGGTCGCGAGTTCCGTGAAGACGGCTGAGATGAGCCGCTCGAGACGTGTCATCCAGGGTTCCGCGGCCAGGGTACCGCATGCCCTTCAGCATCCCCATGTTCGGCGCCCGGACGGTGGGCGAGCCACTGCTGCAACTGCATCTCAATCTCGCCGTCTGCTGCGTCGGGCGAATCACGCCGGAGCTTCTGGCGCATCATTGCTTCGCCTGCCGCGAAGAGATCGAGCGCCAACCGAAGCCGCGAAGCCACGTGCTCCGCATCAGTGGACATGGCGTCATTCTACTCGGAATCGAGCCAGAATGCAGCCACAAATAACCCGACGAGATCGAGGTTCTGCCTCGAGTGCGGAGGTTCTCTCCCCCAGCAGTGCGCGGGGTGTGGCACCCGCAATCGGTGCCACCGGCCACGCCGCGCAGTTGAAGCATACCTAGCGGCCGCGCGGCGATTATTCGCCTTGAGATGCGACGCCACGCACCGTACAACTAACGCTTAACGCTCGTGGCTTCTATTTTCTTGCATGCACCTACTATTGGCGAAACTGCACTCGAAAGGGGTACTACAATGAAGACGGTGAAGACTCTTGCTGTTCTGGCTGTACTGCTTGGAGTTAGCGCTTGTTCAGGCATGCGAGGAACTATCGGCGACCAGGAAGTTTGTATGAACGATCACTTCCTCGGCGTTGTTTCTATCAGCGAGATGGTCTCTCCTTGTAACAAGTAGGCCTGAGAGAAGATCAAGCTAGTTGAGCAGATTGGAACGGCGGCGTTGTAGCCGCCGTTCCAATCTCGGACTGGGCCCTGCTGGCCGCCGTACCTACCACGGGCCAACGCCGAGCGTAGCGGCGATCGCGGCCCGGCGCGTATGAGGGAACTCTCGACCCCGCGCCGCTCCTTGACGCGACCCACCCGTCGGACGTACCTCTTCGGCGAGGAGGGGCATGCCGTTGGAGAACCGCCCGCTAATCCTCGCAACGATACTCGTCATCGCCACGACCGGCACCGCGCCAGTACGTGCCCAGGTCGTCTGCGGCGGCACCGTGGGGCCGGGGGGGACGGTTGCACTGACGGCCGACGTCGGACCGTGCGGCAACCTCACGAACCCGGCCGTGCGGGTGATCGGCCCGGTCACCTTCGACCTCGCAGGGTTCCGTATCCTCTGCGATCCGAACGCGCCCCCGAACGGCATCCGCGCCGAGGGCAAGAGCGCCAAGATCACGCGCGGGAGTGTCGAGAGTTGCCAGAGTGGAATCCAACTCAGGGGCGACGGGAAGCACAAGATCGAGGACCTCGTATCGAGGCGCAACAACGAAGGCTTTGAGATCGACAGCAACAAGAACAAGCTGAAGCGCGTCGCCGCCATCGAAAACGCAGAGAACGGATTCCTCGTAACGGGGAACGGCAACAAGATCGAGGACGCCGAGGCCGTCGGCAGCACAGACGGCCATGGCTTCGAGGTCGTCGGCGACGGGAACACGTTCAAGCGAATCGCGATAAGCAAGAGCGATGAGGAGGGACTGCTCGTAGAGGGGGACGACAACCGCATCAAAGACTGCCGGTTGACGGACAACCGCGGCCCCGGAGCGGACCTCGAAGGAGAGAACAACAAGATCGAGAAGTGCCTCGTAAGCAGCAACGGCGACGGCGACGGAAGTGATTCCGGCATCGAGATCGACGGCACCGACACGCAGGTGAAGAAGAACGTCGTGCTCGACAATGACCCCCGAGGAATCCACGTCCATGGCGGCGCCGCGAACAACGTCATCAAGCAGAACACCGTGCTCGGCAACGAAGCCAACGATGTCCAGGATGACACCGCCTGCGGCACCAATACGTGGCAAAAGAACAAGTTCGGGACGAGCGAAGCCGATGGCGTCGCCGACTCGCCGTGCATCCAGTGACAAGGCGCGTCGGAACGCCGCCCAGCTGATCGAGTCAGGGCTCCCCAGCGAGGCGAAGCCTGCGCTGATCGCGGGATTCTCGCGGCAAAGCAAATAGTTGCTTCCGGCAGGGCCGATGAGGCAGTCTGAAGCCCGGGAACAGATGTGACGCTGCGACGTCGTACGATTGGTCCTCCCCCTCGCATGGGCCGCGGCAGAATACTCGCGACGCTCGCCCTCGCGGCGAGTGTCGGCCTCCCTGCGTGCGGCGGCGACGGAGGATCGACCATTGAGCGGTCCGTGGGGAATGCTCGGAGCACGCTGTCGAGCTACCGGCTGGCTCACGTCCTCCAGAACCCTGACCCGAGCGGCGTGCTCGGGACTTCGGTGGCGACCGACGGGCGATTCGCGCTGATCGGCGGCCCGTCGGCGTTCGAGGATCGTCGGTCGGCCGCGTTTCTCTTCGACCTGGGAAACGGCGAACTGCTCTCGTCCTTCGAGAGCCCGACGCGACCGGGATTCCTGTTCGCCGATGTCGCCGCGCATGGCGAAGCGGGGTTCGTCGTCGGCGAGTCGCGTGCGAACAGCGGGCGCGAAACGGTCGTCTACCTCCTGGGCGCGCCGCATGCCACGCTGGTCCCGCACGCGCTTCCGATGCGCTTCGCGACCATGCCCGAGATCACAGCGGTGGCCACGCACGGGAACGATATCGTCGTGGGATTCGGCGACCGCGATCCTGCGGCCATCGGCCTCGCCGACCGCAGCTACGTGCAGGTCGTGCACGGGATGACGGGCGATCTGCTGTTGACCATCGACAGCCCGCGGGGTGTCGATGCACGCGACGGATTCGGCGGCGCTCTTGCCGTGATCGGCGAGGAGATCTGGGTGGGAGCGCCGCGTGACGATGCCGCGCGCGCCGAGCCGACGCTCGGGCTGGAGGATCCCGGCATCGTCCATGTCGTCGACCATGTCACGGGCACGGTCCATCGCACGCTCATCGCGCCGCAGCCCCGAAGCTTCGGTCGCTTTGGGCTCTCGCTCGCAACGACGGAACGTCACGTGATCATCGGCGCCAGGGGGGAAGCGCACGTCGTCGAGGCAGCGAGTGGCACCGTGCAGCGCACGCTCCGCAGCCCAATGCCGGCGCTCGCGGCGCGCTTCGGGTCGAACGTCGCCGCTTTCGGCAACGAGGTACTGGTGGTCGCGCCACACAGCGCCTCACCGCACGCCCCGTCCCAGCTCACGGCCGCGTTTCTCTTCGACGCCGACGACGGCGCGGTGCGGGCCACCTTTCTCCCCCCGGACCTCGCCGCCGGCGACCGCTTCGACGGGCCGGTGGCAAGCGCCGGTCGCCACGTACTCTTCGCCGGGCGGCAGCACGAACGCTCGGTCGTCTTCGTCTTTACCGAGACGTGCGGGGATGGCCATCGCGATCCCTGCGAAGGCTGCGACGATGGCAACGTCGTGGGCGGCGATGGGTGCGATGCCGGCTGCCAGCCCGAAAGCTGCGGCGATGGCATCCTCGACGCCGGCGAGGCGTGCGACGACGGCAACCGTGTGAGCGGTGACGGCTGCGATGCGAGCTGCCTGCCGACGGGCTGCGGCAGCTGCGTCGTCACAGCCGGCGAGGCCTGCGATGACGGGAACACGATCAACGGCGACGGCTGTGACGAGAACTGCACGCTCCTTGCGTGCGGCAACGGCGTACGGACCGGCGTCGAGGAGTGTGACGACGGGAACGCGCTCGGCGGCGATGGCTGCTCCGCGGAGTGCGCGATCGAGAACTGTGGCGACGGGCTCCTCGACGCGGGCGAGAGCTGCGACGACGGCAACCTCATCGAGGGCGACGGCTGTTCGGCCACGTGCCGACTCGAATCGGGACGGCTCGGTTGGCTCGTCAGCACATTCCTGGCAGGAGGCTTCGCGTTCGAGCGTCTGGGAGAGAATCTGCTGGTCCTCCAGGAGGCGGACGACTTCTTCACCGTCACCCTCATCAACCCGGAGACGGGGGCGGCCCTGCACCGCTTCCCCGATCAGACGGGCGACGACTTCGTCATCGGCCCCATCGCGGTGGCGGACGGCCATGCGATCATCGGAGATTTCAACAGCGGGCAGGCGTCCCGGATCGACGTCTACGATGGCGAGACCTTTGCCCTCCTCCACACCATCCGCGATCCAACGTTTCGCACGCCCTGGCGGAGCATGATCGCGGTAGGCGGCGCGCTCGTCGTCCGGGACCCCGAGGACCGCGTGCTCTACGTCTACGACGTCGCCTCGGGGAGATTGCTGCATGTGCTCGAGCACCCCGGCCCGCTCCCCGCCAGCCTCGACGACGAGTTCGGACTTCGGATGCTCGCACACGGGAACGATCTGGTGGTAACGACGAAAGGGGCCGTTCATTTGTTCGATGTCTGGCGCGGCGCGCTCGTCCGGAGTTTCCGTCCCCCGACGCGGACGACAGAGCAGATCAGCCACATCATCGCCGTCAGCGATGACGATCTTCTGATGGTCGCGCCGAACGGCGACGGCACCCACCTGTTCGACCTTGCAACGGGAGACCGAACAGCGGAGTTCGTCAATCCGGTCGGCAGGTTCTTCGCAGGCACGATCGCGGCTGACACCGGCGACGTCCTCCTCTCGGGAAATGGGGGGGTGCACGTCTTCGATGGATCGACAGGCGTGCTGCGCGTGTCGATCGGGAACCCGGGCGAGAGTTCCGGGAGCTGCTTCGCGTCCGGTTCCGCCCTCTCGTTCGCCGACCTCGTGGTGGTGGGCGATCCCTGCCTCGACGAGGGGTACCGCCCACCCCTCTACCTCTTCGATCGCGAGACGGGGGAACTGCGTGGGCGCACACGGCTAAACGGCGATCACAGTCGGGCGGTCGCAACGCACGACGACACGATCATCACAGTCTCATCCAATTTCGACTTCCCGACATTCCAATCCGTGAAGCCGTGCAGCGACGGCATCCTCGCACCGGGCGAGGAGTGCGATGACGGCAACCTGGTGAGCGGGGACGGCTGCGACCTCAACTGCACCGTGAGCCGGTGCGGGAACGGCATGCGCGGGGCCGACGAGAGATGCGACGACGGCAACGTCATGAGCGGCGACGGCTGCAGCGCCGCCTGCCTGCTCGAGTAGTTGTAAAACGAGCCGGGCGCGACTCAATACTGCCGGTAGCGCCGCTGCACGTGGCGGTGCCGCATGAGAATGGCGGCGCGGCGCTCTTCCGGCGTGACGATACCGGTATCCTCCGGAAGGGATCCGCGAATGGTCTCGGCATCGACCTTGGTCACGTCGAGGGTCGGCCACTGCTCCTTCGGCGGCTGCACCCGGTAGGTGTAGCGCACGGTGAGGAACCCGTGACTCAGACCCGTGGTGTCGATCCAGTTCGGGACCCCGGGGTCACGATGACACACGATCCAGCGATAGACTCCGTCGGCCGTCATCTCCATCTGCGCCTGGTTCAAGCTCGACTGGTGCCCCTCGAAATCGAGCGACTCGCCCCAGAGATTGGAAAGGTGAAAGCCGAGGAAGCTCGGCGGGATCTCGACCCGTGATTCGATGATCAGCGCCTCATCCTCTTCCAGCTGATACACGCCGCCGGCGTAGATGTTGGTGCGCTGGCCGCCACCGGTGGCGATGCCCATCGCATTCGGTGCGTTCATGTCGTTGATCGGCATGAACTGACGCTCGCCTTCGCCCGAGAGCCCGATCTTGGTCTTGCCGTAGGTCTCCAGGAGCTGCGTGTAGAAGGTATTCCAGAAGCGCATGTGATGGTTCGTGTTGCGACCGACGAGGCGCAGCATGGCGGCAGCCGTGGCTTCGTCGAGCGCCGGAGCCGGCGCCTGCTCGCACCCGGTACGCAGGATCTCTAGATCCAGCACGTCCTCGTGTTCCCAATCGTGGAACAGCTCTCGACAGCAGAGAAACCGTCCCACGTATTCCTTGTCGTTCCGCTCGCGCCGACTGAGCAGGAAGTTTCCCGTGTGGCCAGCCGGGCGTACGGGCGCGATCAGGATCTCGAAGCTACCGTCCGCCTCGACCTGCAGGTCGTGGCTGTCCAGAGTGCCGGTATTGATCCGCGTCCCGGGCACGAGTTCGGCGAGACTGCCCGAGTCGCCGGCGAACCCGCTGCTGAGCTCGAAGATGACGTATTGGGGGGCACGCGCCTGCCCGACCGGCGCCTCCCCGCGCCAGTGGCGGGTGTCGCCCGCACGCCCGCGGACCACGTAGCTGTGGTTCCCGTCGATCTCGGTGTAGAGGTACACGGCATCGGCGTTGTCGATCGTCGCCTTGTTGAGCGGATGGATCGCCCGCATGAACCGTGGATGCAACGGATCGTGCAGGGCACGCTCGATGCTTCCGTGCATGAACCCGAGCAGGTAGCGATAGCCCTCGGCAAGGTTGCGCTCGTCGGCGGGAGCGGGATCGAGTTCGGGCGTATCGATCGCGGCGCGCGCGGCTTGCAGCCGCTCGATCATCTCGTCGAAGGCGCGGCGCAGGTTCGCCGCGATCTCTGGGGTTGCCGTCTCAGACTTGGTCATCGTGCTCCATCCGTTCCGCGCTCGCGCGTGGCCAGTCGTACTCCGCGTAGTGGCGTTCCAGTCGCACCTCGATCTGCTGCGGGGTGATGCCGTAGTCGCCGAGATCGTAGCGGAAACGCGAAGCATGCGCCTTCTCGTCGCGCTCCTGCGACGTCAGAGTTTGCGAAAACTCCTCCGACACTGACAGACCGAGCGCGGCGTACACCTCGCGCACCACCTCCGCCGGGGCGCGGACGAGCGCGCGGTAGTCGACGAAACGGTGCGGTGTCTCCGGATGGGCGTCGAGCGCGCGGCGCGGCAAATCAAAACTGTCGAACGAGACCCGCACGAGCGCGTCATGGGCGGCGCCGCACTGGTCTCGCGGCCACTTCCGCACCTTCCATGCACTCTCGACCAGCTTCAGCGTGCTCGGAACGCATTGGAGCGGGTCACGCACCATGACGACGAAACGCGCATCCGGAAACGCTTCGAGCAGGGCCTCTACCCAGCCGGACATGACGGGATTCTTGCTGAGATGGGTGTGGGTGCCGCCATGCAGCAGGAGCTGGCGCTTGACGCATTCTGCATAGAAGCGCAGCCAGCGCCGCCGCCGCGCCGGCGCGAGGTCGTCGATGTGGAAGAGGTCGAGTTCGTGCATGATCGGCAGCTCGATGGCCCACTGCTGCGAGAGGAACGCGGCGCCCATCACGAACTGATCTTCCTCAGGGTTCCAGAGACTCATGTCGTGGATGTGCCGATAGGGATCGAACGTGCGCTTGTCGATCATCTGCAGCCGCCGCAACACGGTCCCACCGAGGACGTGTTGGTCGAACCATCCCAGCAGCTTGATGATCTTCTTCTGGATCAGCGACGGAAAGAACGTCTCCCAGTACAGGAAGTAGCTGAACCGCTCCCCGTCCCCCGCCATCAGCCGGTGCATCAGGGTCGTGCCGCTCCGCGCGTGGCCCACGATGAAGACCGGACGCTCGACCCGCTGCCGCCACAAACTCGGAAAGAACAGATAGTCGAGGAGGAAGCAGACACTGTTCACGACCGCGAGGATCGGGACCAGCACGAGCAGCTTGGCCAGGGTCGTGCGGCGCCCCGGCCACTGGTGCGCCCAGCTGAACGCGAGGACGCGCCGGTAGAAGACAAAGTCGAAGTACATCATCGCATCGGCTCGCGAGACAGCCGCTACCAATCCTGGCGCTTCGATGCAATGCGGCGCCTCCTGCGGCAGTTGATCATCGGCGGTCCGCAGGCAAGACTCCCGATATGTCGGGCACCGCGTTCGGAGCGACAAAGACAGCCACGGTCAATGGAACGACCCTCGCCTACCGTGAACAGGGAGAGGGCGAACCGGTCGTCTTCGTCCATGGCACTCTCAGTGACATGCGCAGCTGGGAGCAGCAGCTGCCGGCCGTCGGTGGCCACTACCGGGGTATCGCCTACAGCCGCCGCTTCGCACCGCCAAACGAGGACATCCCCCCCGGAGCGGACGACCAGATGCTGCCGCATGTCGAAGACCTTGCCGCGTTTCTGCGGGAGATCGACGCAGTTCCGGCGCACCTTGTCGGGCATTCCTGGGGCGCGTTCATCAGCCTGCTCACCGCCATACGGCATCCGGACGTCGTACGGTCACTGGTACTCGAGGAGCCGCCCGTCCTGACGCTGTTCGTGAAGAACGTACCGCCAAGCCCGGCCGATCTACTGCGCCTCTTCGTGACCCGGCCCCGATCGGCGGTGGCAATCCTTGCATTGGGCGCCGGCACGATCGCGCGCGCCACGAAGGCGTTGCAGCGCGGCGAGGACGACGAGGCGATCCGGATATTCGGTCACGGCGTGCTCGGCAAAGAGTCTTTCGAGAGGCTGCCCGAGGCACGCAGGGAGCAGCTCCGCGACAACGTCAACTCGTTCCGGGCGCAACAGCTTGGCGCGGGCTTTCCACCACTGGATGACGACGAGGTCCGGGGCATCGGTGTGCCGACCCTACTCGTCAACGGCGAGCGCAGTCCGGCCGCGTTCCTCCACCTGATCAACCGCCTGGAAGAACTGCTGCCGCGCGTCGAGCGCGTCACAATCCCCACCGCCTCACACGCGCTCCACGAGGAGAATGCACCGGCGGTCAACGAGGCGATCCTCCAATTTCTCGGACGACATCGCGAGGTCCCGATTGCCCCGCGATGAACTGCCCCCGCTGCCACCACGAGAACCCCGACGACTCGCTCTTCTGTGAAGGCTATGCGCGCCTACGAACCACAGATCCACGTCAAACGCGTAGCGAGGGGACGCGGGCCGTCACGCCGCCGACGCGATCACCATCGGGAGCGGTAAGAGGTCTCGCCGGATGGCGTCGAGGACGAGTCCGAGGGATTCGAGCGTCACGGCGCCGAGAAGCGTCGCGTCATCCGACTCGGCGAAGATCACCGGCGCCGCCCCACGCCGACCGCTGTAGAAGAAGAACGCGTCCCCGCGATCACGCTCGATCGTCGAACCGTCCGCCAGCCGAAAACGTTGTCGGCTGTGGGCTGTGACGCCGAGACGCTCGAGCACCGGCCGTGGCACGAACGAACAGACCGCTCCGGAATCGACGAGGAAGTCGACGCTCTCGCGCCGCTCAGGTGCGTGCGGAGCCGCAACCTCGAGCATCAGTGCAGTCAGGCCCATACGTGCAAAGTAGGCCCGGTACCCAACGCGCGTCAACGAGTATTCGCATCCCCACGCGCGCCGCGTCCGCGCTGCGCGGGCGATCCCCCTGCAGCTTCGCGTCGGCGCGCTGTGGCCGTCAGTTCCTGAGCTTCGCTTCGATGGCGACGATGCGTTCGCGAACGTCGAGCGCGATCGTCAGACGCTCGTCGAGCCTGCCCATGTTGGCGCTCATCTCGGCCCGGAGGCCGCCGATCTCGGCCCTCAGCTCACCCCTGAGGCCACCGACCTCGGCCTTCAGCTCACTGCGCAGGCCGCCGACCTCGGCCTTCATCTCACTCCGCAGGCCACCAACCTCACCCCGAAGACCGTCAATCTCTGCCCGCACTTCTCCCCGAAAGCCGTTCAGCTCGCCCCGGAGGGCCGCGATCTCACCTTTGACCGATTCGAGCTGCGGCGCGATGAGATCCTGCATCGCGTCCTTCACCGCCTGATAGACGTTGGTTGCCACGACCAAGAGATAGCAGGCTGGGAACGACTGGGGCAACACTCCGAGTAGGCGTCGGACCGGCGGTTTTCATCCCTCAGCGCCCTCCGCCGGAACCTGGAAACGCTCCGCGTAGATCGCGAAGCGCTTCCGGACCTCCACGACGTCGAGCCCAAAGGGAGACAAGTCGATCTTCGGACGCCGCTCCTCGCGCGGGTTCGCGGCCACCCAGCGTTCCATGGCGGCCCGTGTCCCGTTCGAGAGCTCAATGCCGATCGCGGCGTAGATACGCTCGACAGCAGCAACCGGATTCGCGACGAAGCGGTCGAAGCGAACGTCGATCCATGGTCTGGTCACCGCCGCGTCGCGGAACGAGAGCGTACGCGTGACGTAGTCCGTCAGGAGGCGGAGCATGCTTGCCCCGACCTCGTGCGCCTCGACTCGCGCACTACGCATCCCGCGCAGGAACATCGACAGCCGGCAGTTGGAGGCCAGCACTGCGACCGGGTCGCGGTGGAACTGGACGTAGTGGGCATCGGGCAGCGCAGTGTGGAGGGCGTTCAAGTGCAGCAGGTGCGGGGAATTCTTGAGCACCCAGCGCCGACCGGGGGTCTTCGACTGGAGGATCTGGAGCTGCAGGCGGTAGTACGCGTAGGCGTCGGTCATCTCCGCGTCGCCAATTGACCAGGAATAGAAGCTCGGCACCTGCATGCTGTAGATCTGGTGCGCGCCTCGAAAGGCGTTGCTGATGAGCCAATGGCACTCGTCCGGCTCGTCGACACCGGTGAGATGCATGGCGCGCAGCTTCTGGGGCAGCGCGTCGACGGCGGCGCGGGCCTGCACGACTCGTGGATCGTCGGCGTTATCGCCCGGCAGTGGAGGCGGCACAGGGCATTTCGCCATCCAGGTGAGGAGCGCCCGGTTGCTGCGGTCACGATCGAGGAGCCAGCCGGCCGCGGTTTGACCAGTGCGCGGCAACGTCGCGAGCACGATGGGCGCATCGAGGGGAAGCTCCCGGACTTCCGGATGGCGACCCGCCCACTCGTTGATCTCGAGTCGATTGCGAAGCTGCGCCAGCATTTCGGCGCGGAGCATCGAGCGGCCCCGGTCGTCGAGCCTCGCCTCCTCACGCGCGGCCTCGATCAAGCGCTCGAGCCCTTCGCGCCACGGTCCGGCCCCGAACTCGTCGAGACCGGTGCTTGCGCGCGCGGCGGCGATCAACGCGTCAGGATCGAGTGCGGCGTTCGCGTCCAAGGGCTGCTTCCCTCACTCCGGCAGGCGCGTTGCCCACACTCGAGAAAGTGGATCCACGCTGAGCGTCGCTTCCCACTGCGGCTCAACCAGGCCGTCGACCCCATGCCGTCCACGTCTCCGGGCTCACCTGTCCTCGCGTTGGATCGTGACAAAACTCACGGATCGTTTCCACCTCGGCGTCGCTGACCAATCCCGTGGCGACCATCGCCTCGCGCATGCGGTTGAACCCGTACCAGACAACCTGGGTCCATCCCTCCGCCGAGCCGATCTCGTGCGTGCGGTACACCTGCCCCGCCACATTCTCGAGGCCGCTCGCGCGCATCCGCCCCGCCAAGGTCGGCGCGAAGTCGAAGTCCCATCCGCGCTGACCGACCGCGTCGCGAAACGCCTGCATACCGCGGGTGAAGACGTCGTCTTCCTGGTCGAGCTCGGGCATCCGCCCGCCACTGTCGCTGATGACCACCATGCCGCCCGGCTTGGCCGCACCGATGAGTTGCGCCAACCCGCGGTCGCGTTCAGGCAGATGTTCGAGCACGTAGCGGCAGTGGACGAGATCGAACTCGGCGCGTGGAAAGTCATCGCTGAAGAGATCGGCCTGGCGCACCTCGAGATTGGACTCCTCCACCATCGAGAGCATCCGGACATCAAGATCGACCGCAAGCACCGAGCCCGAGGGCGCGACCCGACGGCAGATCCAGCGCGTGAGCGACCCGCCGCCAGCACCCACGTCCAGACAACGCCACCCCGGTTCGATCCCACACGCCTCGAGAATCGAAATGGAATGAGGGTCGAGGACCCCCTGGAGAGCAACGAGCCGCGCGCGCTCATCCTCCCAGTCCTGGTCAAAGACGTAGCGTTGCTCCGGAGCATTCTCCTTCATGGGGACCTCCTGGCGATTGCGTGCGGTTCCATCGGGTGTACGAGCTGGTATGGCGCATCGGCGCGCGGCCAACAACCTGCGATGACGCACTGAGATCGATCGGCAGCGACAGGGTACCGCGCGAACATGCTGGGCGGCTGCTCTCGCTCCGACACGTTGACCCCGCCGCCGCTCGAACGGTAGGACCCTACCGGACGACGTGCACTCATCGAACCGGAGGTCCGAATGTCAAAGCCAGCATCCGATATCCCCCGCTCATTGATCGAACAGACCATCGCGACCACCCGTACCGCGGCCGATAGCGGCGATTGGGACGCGTTCGTTGATTGCTTCGCCGATGACGGTCGTTTCATGAACTCGGCGTTACCCGCACCCGTGGAAGGAAGAGAAGCGATCCGCGCGTATGCGAAGACGTGGCCCCGCGTGGTCAACCTCGAGGAATGGCGGACGATCGATGGCGGGCGTTTTGCGATCGGCTGGAACGAACGGCATTGCGACTCGCCGCCGGACGACATCTACCGCGGCATGTCGACGTTCACGTTCGACGCAAAGGGCCAGATCGTCGACTACGAAGGGATCTTCGATCTCGCCAAGGTCATGGCCGCGTACGAGCGCCTGGCGAGCAAGACCTGACAAGCGGCGCCCGTCAGTTCCGGCGCTTCGCCTCGCTCGTGAATAGCAGGCGAGCTACCACCCGAACGACGCTCCGAACACCCCGATGAACTGCCCCAACTGCCAGCACGAAAACCCCGACGACGCACGCTTCTGCGGGGAATGTGGCGCTGGAGTCGCGAAGGAGATCACGTGCGCGAGCTGTGGTCGGTCGAGCCCAGGCGATCAGAAGTTCTGCCACGGGTGCGGCGCGCGCCTCGGAGAAGCCGCAACGCAGCCCGAGCGCGATCCGCGCGCCTACACCCCCAAACACCTCGCGGACAAGATCCTGCAGTCGAAGTCCGCGCTCGAGGGCGAGCGGAAACAGGTCACCGTCCTCTTCGCCGACGTCCAGGGCTCCACCGCACTCGCCGAGCAGGTCGACCCCGAGGATTGGCACACGATCCTGGACCGCTTCTTCACGATCCTGACCGAAGGCGTGCATCGCTTCGAAGGCACCGTGAACCAGTACACGGGGGACGGCATCATGGCGCTCTTCGGCGCACCGATCGCCCATGAAGATCACGCGCAACGCGCCTGCTACGCCGCACTTCACCTGCGGGACAACCTCCGCCGCTACGCCGACGAGGTCCGCCTTGCGCACGGGCTGACGTTCTCGACGCGGATCGGCCTGAATAGCGGCGAGGTCGTGGTCGGCAGCATCGGCGACGATCTCCGCATGGACTACACGGCCCAGGGCAGCGTCGTGCACCTGGCGCAACGAATGGAACAGCTCGCCGAGTCCGGCCGCATCTATCTGACGCAGCATACGGCGAGCCGCGTCCCGGGCTACTTCGCATTTCGCGACCTCGGCCCGACACCGATCAAGGGCGCGCGAGAGCCCATCGGTGTGTACGAACTGGAAAAGACCGGCGAGCACCAGAGTCGCTTCGACGTGTCGCAAGCACGCGGATTGACGAAGTTCGTCGGGCGCGAGCGCGAAATGGCGCAACTGGAGGCAGCATTCGAACGCGCTCGCACGGGGAAACTACAGCTCGTAGGCATCGTGGCCGAAGCCGGCACCGGCAAGAGCCGGCTGCTCCACGAATTCGCCGAGCGCTGTCGCTCGCGTACTACGCGATTCTATCTGGGGAGTTGCCCGCCGCACGGCAGGACGACGCCGCTGGCGTTCCAATTTAGCAGCATGCGGAGCTACCTTGGCGTCCTCGAGCAGGACAGCGCCGAGACAGCGCGCGCAAAGATCTCGGCACGACTGTCAGAGTGGGGCCTCGACGCCGACTTGCCCTTCCTCTTTGAATTCCTGGACATCCCACTGCCAGGTGCGACGGACCTTGGCCTCAACGCCGAATCACGACAGCACGCGTTTCTGCAAGTCGTCAGTCACATCAACGAGCGCAACCTCGATTCAGATGAAGTAGAAGTCGGCCTGATGGAAGACATGCACTGGATCGACCCCGCGAGCGAGGCCGTCTACCTCGCCACGAACCGTCTCGACCTGAACCTGCCCGTGATCAACGTGATGACCTTCCGTCCGGAGTATCGACCGCGGCAGGCCAGCTGGCCGAACTACGAAGAGATCCGGCTGCGCCCTTTGACCGAGGAGAGCACCGCTGAACTCCTGACGAGCCTGCTCGGCCCCGAGGCAAGCGGTTGCGGACTGGAAACCCTCGTAGCAGCGCGCGCCGCGGGCAATCCGTTCTTCGTCGAGGAGATCGTGCAGTCGCTGGCCGAGTCGGGCTGCCTGGAAGGGACGCGCGGTGCCTACCGAGTGACGCGAAAGGTCGACGCGATCGACGTTCCAGACTCCGTCCACTCGGTGCTTTCCGCACGCATCGACCGGCTCGCCAGCCGCGCAAAGTCGGTGCTCCAGGTCGCAGCCGTCATCGGCCTCGAGTTTCCCTCCCCCCTGGTTGAAGCGGCCGCGGCGATCGACGTGGGCGAGCTGGATACCGTACTGCACGAACTGGCGCAGGCCGAGTTCATCTTCCAGACGAGCGCCTACCCCGAGGTCGAGTTCGCCTTCAAGCATCCCCTCACGCAACAGGTGGCCTACGAGACCCAGCTCCGCGACACGCGCCGGCGCACCCATGGCAACGTGGCTCGGCTGCTCGAGCACCGCTACGCCGACCGGCTCGGAGAGAAGGCAGCGCTGATCGCACGACACTGGGAACAAGGCGGCGACGGCGCTACCGCAGCGCGCTGGCAAGCCAGAGCGGGAGAGTGGATTGGGCGGAACGATACCGTCCAAGGGGTCCGGCACATGCAGCGCGTGCTCGAGCTCACGAAGGCCACCGACGCATCGGAAGAGCGGGATGCCCTCAGACTGGAGGCCTGCCGGACCATCCTCAATGTCGGGGGCTGGAGCATCGGCCTCACCCAAGACGCGATGGACGCTATCCTTACCGAGGGTCTGCTGCTGGCCACGCGCGCCGGTGACGTCAGCCGCCTCATCGACCTCCACGTCGGGCACGGTATTGCCAAGGGATTCGCCGGTGACATCAAGGCGTATCTCGACGCTGCACGCACGGCGGCTGAACTGATCGACGACTCGGTGAACCGGGACTCTGTGGCCAACGTGCTCGTAGCGTCGGGGTACAGCTCGTTCTGCCTCGGACGCCTCGCCGACGCGCTCGACTTCGGAAAACAGGCACGAGAGCTCGCCGAGGGCGATCCCACGATCGGCATCCAGAACATTGGCCTCAGCACCTGGGGTTGGAGCCTGTGGATACAAGCCCGGGCTTGCACGGGGCTCGGCCGCCTCGATGAAGCGCGGGCGTTATCTCGCGAGGGACTCGCGCTCACGCGGAGACACGACATGCGCCAGCCACTCATCTGGACGCTCGCCCTCTCGAGCGAAATCGCCGACTGGTCAGGCCACGTCAGGCCGGCCCCGGAGGCAGAGGAGGCACGGCAGTACGCCATAGAAGCGACCGCCATCGCCGAACAACACGGCGGCAACTTCATGCACGTCTTTACGAGCGGCGCGCTAGGCATCGTCCACCTACTCCACGAAAATTGGTCCGAGGGCGCGGAAGCGTTGGAGGAAACCCTGGATGCGGCGCGCACACAGCGAAACGGGCTGGAACGCGAGGCTGCAACACTCGCGTATCTGGCGCGCGCCTATCTTGGCCTGGGAGACGCGCGCCGGGCACGAGTAACGGCCGAGCAAGCGATCGCATGCGCCTTGCGCCAGGAAACGCGCCTCTTCGAATGCCAGGGCCAACTCGTGCTCGCACAAGCGCTGCGAGTCGATGCTGGCGCCAGCGCTCATCGCGAGATCGAGGCCTGCCTCGCCCGCGCGGACACGCTCGTCGAGGAAACGGGAGGACGCGCGCTCGCGCCGCAGATCATCGAGGAGCGCGCCCGGCTCGCGGCGTTGCGGGGCGACGACGAGGCGTCCGGTTCCGAACTCCGCCAAGCCCATGCCCTCTACCTCGAGATCGGCGCGACGGGCCACGCCGCACGGCTGGCGAAGGAATCGAAGCTGTAGCGCCCGCGGCGGCGATCGCCGCACGCAATTCGGGGGCTGAGCGGAGGGGGCGCGTCCGCTATGTTGGATGCCGATGATCGGTGGCTTGCTATGCTTGGTTCTCGTTGCCTACCTGCTCCGCGGCCCCAACTGGTGGCGCAGCGATAGGAACACCCTCGCGCTGATCCTCGAGAGCGGGGAGGCATCGGGAATCATCACCGGGTCGCAGCGCGAGCAGTTGCTCGCCCACGCGGCCGAACAGTCTTCGGGGCGCCGGCTCGGGGCCGCGTGGCTGGCGATCGCGGCGGGGTTGTTCGTCGCGGCGGGCGTATCGCTTCTCATCGCTCGCAACTGGGAAATGTTCGGACCACTCATCCGGGTCGCCGTGTTCCTGGCGGTCCTGCTCGCGGTCGGAGAGACGGCCATCCGTTGCTCCGGGCGGACATTGGCCCTGGCTCTTCCGTTTGAGCTGCTGTGGCTCATCCTCCCACTGCTCGGGATCGGGCTCTACAGTCAAACCTTTCAGCTCTCGGGCGACACGATTCTTCCTCTGCTTGCCTGGCTCGCGCTCACCGCTCCGATCGCCTGGTTGAGCGACCGTCCGGTGGCGGCGACCCTACACACGTTGGCGATGGCGCTGGTTCTGTTCGCAGGCAATTTTGTGATCGACGCCATGTTGGGATCGGTCACCGGAGCGCCGACCGTAGGGAGCACCCTGGCGCTCGTCGGGAGCACGCCGACCGTGACGGCATGGGGACTCTCAACGCTACTGCTTGCTGCGATCGCCGTGCAGAGCCTGCGTCTACTACCCGAAGGGCATCGCCATCACTTCCTCGGCGTATGCGCGCTCTGGCTCTTCACTGTCCTAGGGGTATGCAACCCAGTACGGCTCGAGAACCCGGCGTGGTTGGCACTCGCCGCCGCCGCCCTGATCGTTCTCTGCCTCGCACTGCACCTCGCGCTCGACACGTCGATGATGGAGCGCCGATCGAGCGCAAGCGCATGGATCGGCGGAGTCTACGCCATGACCTTCCTGTGGCACGTACGGTCGGCGCCAGATGGTGACGCCACCGCCGGAGGGATGGCAGTGACTATCGCTGCCGGGTTGGCCGCGGTCGCGGTCGTCTTGTCGTTGCCCCGCACGCGCCTCAGCCCGAACCCCGTCTGGGCCAGCCTTGCGAAGCTCGGCCTGCTCGTGCCGCTCGCGGGTGCGGCAGTGCTGGTCTCCGGACGCATCGAGCTGTGGTGGGCCGTCGCCCTGCTGATGAATGCCCTGCTGCTCGCCGTCGGCGTCGGTCTCATGTGGCACGGATCGCTCCTGCGCGAGGTCGCCCAGATCAACGCCGGGGTCATCATCGTCGTCGCCCTTCTCGTGACGCGGTTCCTCGACCTCTTCGGCAGCATGTTGCGAAGCGGCATCGGCTTCATCGCGGCCGGGATCGCCCTCGCCGCGCTCGCGTGGGCGCTCGAGCGAACGCGGCGGCGACTCATTCACGTTCCGGCGGAGGCGTCGCAATGACGGGCTGGCTCCGCCTGGCGCTCGCAGCACAGCTCCTCTTCTTCACGGGGTGGGGCGGGCAGCTCCTCACATCCCATCGCGGCGCCGACAGCGTCTGGCTGGAGACCGAGCCGGTCGACCCGCGCGACTTCCTGAGCGGGCACTACGTGGCGCTGCGTTTCCCGATCGGCCGGCCGGCCGGAAAAGGATGCGCGGTACGCGCCGCGGCCCCGCGAGAAGCAGTCTATGTCCAACTCGTCCCAAGCGGCAGAACCGTGGCGAGCAGCGAGGGTCCGGTGGAGATCTGGGAGGCAGGCACGTGCCGGACCGATCCCCCGCCCTCGACGACTGACGATCGGTGGATCGTCGGCACGCCCGAGCGATCGACCGTCCGAACACTCTCGTACGGGATCGAACGATTCTACGTTTCCGAGACAAGCCCCCTTCGAAGCGCACGGAGCGGCCAGGTGATCGCCAAGGTCGCCCTCAACGCAACCTTCCGTCCACGGATTCTGGATCTCGTCCCGCGCCTGACGCCGACAGCGACAACGCCATAGGCTCGTTCCGAAAGGTGGCGACGCGTCGCAGGCCCCACTCGATCAAGCGCGTAGACGGGGGCCACGCCCCAGACGGATCGGCTGACCACCGAGCTGAGGTCGTGAAGCTGTACTTCAGCTCTGCAGCTTCGCTTCGATGGCCACGATGCGTTCGCGGAGATCGAGCGCGATCGTCAGCCGCTCGTCGAGCCTACCCATGTTCGCGTTCACCTCGGCCCTGAAGCCGCCAATCTCGGCTTTCATTTCGCCTCGCAGGCCGCCCATCTCCGCGTTCATCCCGCTGCGCAGGCCGCCGATCTCCGCGTTCATCTCGCTACGTAGGCCGCCAATCTCGGCCTTCATTTCGCTCCGCAGACCGCCAATCTCGGCTTTCATTTCGTTGCGGAGGCCGCCCATCTCGCCTCGAAGGCCATCGATCTCTGCCCGAACTTCTCCTCGGAAGCCGTTCAGCTCGCCGCGCAGAGCCGTGATCTCACCCTTCACCGATTCGAGCTGCGGCGCGATGAGATCCTGCATCGCGTCTTTGACGGCCTGGTAGACGTTGGTGGCCATGACCAAAGGGATAGCAGGACCGCCACATCCCAGGCAACGCTCCGAGTAGGGTCCGAGCGGCCTGGCGGATCGACGCGTACTTGTCCTGGCGCGTTGCCCCTTCGAACGGTAGGACCCTACCGAGCGAGTCGCACGAACCAATGAACTGCCCCCACTGCCAGCACGAGAACGACGCCACGGCGCGCTTCTGCGAAGAGTGCGGTGGCGCCCTGGGAGCACGCACGTGCGCGAACTGCGACCTCGAGCTCAAACCGGCGGCCAAGTTCTGTCCGAGCTGCGGCACGCCGGCAGGTCCCGCAAGCGACGCTACTCCCGTGCGCGAACCCCGCGCCTACACGCCGAAACACCTCGCCGACAAAATCCTGCAGTCGAAGTCCGCGCTCGAAGGCGAGCGCAAGCAGGTGACGGTGCTGTTCGCGGACGTGCAGGGCTCGATGGATCTGGCCGAGGAACTCGATCCGGAAGAGTGGCACCAGATTCTCGATCGCTTCTTCCAGATTCTGACCAAGGGCGTGCACCGCTTCGAAGGCACCGTGAACCAGTACACCGGGGACGGCATCATGGCGCTCTTCGGCGCGCCGATCGCGCACGAAGACCACGCGCAACGCGCCTGCTACGCGGCGCTGCATCTCCGGGACGAGATCGCCCGCTACGCGACCTCGCTCAGACGGGAGCACGGCGTACGCTTCGCGGCGCGCATGGGACTGCATTCGGGCGAGGTGATCGTCGGCAAGATCGGCGACGACCTCCGCATGGACTACACGGCGCAGGGCCACACGGTCGGCCTGGCGCAACGCATGGAAGCCCTGGCGGAAGACGGGAAGCCCTACCTCACCGAAGCCACGGCCAAGCTCGTCGACGGATTCTTCGAGCTCGACGACCAGGGCGAGCTCAACATCAAGGGAGCCAGCACGCCCGTCCGGGTCTTCGCGCTTCTCAGACCAGGCGCGGCCCGGAGCCGCGTCGACCTCGCGAGCAGAAAGGGCCTCTCGCACTTCGTCGGCCGCGACGAGGAGCTTGCTTCCTTGGTATCGACCTTCAAGGAAGCCGATGCGGGGCGGGGACAAGTGGTAGGCCTCGTCGCCGGCCCCGGCGTCGGCAAGAGCCGTCTGCTCAAAGAGTTCGCGAACCACGTGCGAGCAGCGGGAGCGGTCGTCGCTGAGAGTCATTGCGCCTCCCATGGGCGCAACGTCCCTCTGCTGTCTTACCTACAAGCGCGCCGCGAGCTCTTCGGCCTCGAGGACCGGGACGATCCCGTCACAGTGCGCCGCAAGATCACAGCACGCTTCGATGAAATGTATCCGGAGCTCCGCGAGTACATCCCTCTCTGGTGCGACCTGTTCGGAGCCCCCGACACCGACCACCCTGCCCCTCCGATGAGCCCGGAAGAACGACACCGTCTTCTCATCGAATGGGAAAAGCGCTCCCATGGTGCCATCGCGCAGACCCGCGACAGTTGCGTGGTCGTACTGGTGGAGGACCTCCACTGGCTGGACGCGGCCTCCGAGGCGATCATCGAATCCATCGTAGCGATCACGCCGTCGTATCGTCATATGTTCCTCTGCACGTACCGCCCGGAGTACTCACCTCCGTGGGTCTCGAAATCCTTCTACCGACAAGTGCCGCTGCCGACGTTGACCGAAGCGGCGGCCGGCTCCTTGATCGGCACCCTGCTCGGATCGGAGCTTGCCGATTCCGAGCTGGCCCGACTCCTCCAGGACCGCTGCGGCGGCACCCCGTTCTTCGTCGAGGAGATGATCCAGTCGCTCGCCGAATCCCGATACCTCGAGGGCGAGCGCGGCGCGTATCGCCTGACCCGAGCGGTGCGGGACATCCCCTTGCCCAGCACCGTGCAGTCGGTCCTCGCCGCGCGCATCGACCGCCTCGACGAACGGGAGAAACACGTCCTGCAGACTGCCTCCGTCATCGGCCGCGTGTTCTCCCGGGACATCCTCACCGCGGTGACACACGACGCCGCCATCGACGACGCACTCTCCACGCTCGTGGACGCCGAACTGGTGCATGAGGAATGCGTCTACCCGGAGGTCGAGTACGCCTTCAAGCATGCGCTGATTCAAGACGTCGCCTACGCATCGCAGCTCAAGGGGCGGCGCACCGATCTGCATGTCCGCGTCGCCGCCGCCCTCGAACACCACTACGCCCAACAGCTCGATGAAAAGGCGGCGCTGCTCGCTCAGCACTGGGAGGCGGCGGGTGAGGCCCTCGCCGCTGCACGGTGGCACCGGCGCGCGGCGGAGTGGGTGGGCCGCACCGATCTCTCAGCTGCGACCCGCCACTGGGAGAGCGTGCGCAGGTTGCGGCGCCAGGCACCCGATGACCGGGAGGCCGCCGCGCTCGGCGTCGCGGCGTGCAGACACCTGCTCCAGAACATGAGCTTTCGCGTCGCCGTGAATCTTGATGATGCGCGTGCGCTCCTGGACGAAGGGCAAGCGCTCGCAAGCAAGATCGAGGATCGACGGGCGTTTCTCTACCTGTCGATGATCTACAGTCGCGTGCTTGGTGGCGACGGCGACGTCGCGGCCAATCTCGAGCTGGCAGTCGAGAATCAGCGAGCCGCACTCGAGATCGACGACGTCGTCGTACAAGCGAACGCTGCCACGTTTCTGGTCGATGCGCTCAATGTCAGCGGCGCGCTCCCTGAGCTGCTGCGGGTCGCCGAATCCGAGATCACACGCATCCCCCGCCACACGCCGCGTGAGGGATGGTTGTGGGGCTCGAATCACCACACGTTCATCCGAAGCGTTCGCGCCTTTGGCTTGATCTGGGTGGGCCGCCTGCCAGAGGCACTCGATGAACTTCGCGAGGTTCTCCGCCTCACCGAGGAGGACCGGACGCCGGAGATTGCCGGCTACGCATTCTTTTACACCGCCGAAGCCAGCTATCAGGCTGGTGACACCAACCGGACACTCGCCAACGCCCGTTGGATACAAACCGTCAGCGACGCGCGTCCCAAGCATCTCGGCCTGCGCGCGCATACCCCGTTCGCGTTTGGCTTCGCACACCTCGCAGCCGGCCGAACGCCCGAGGCTGTCGTGGCGTTCCGGACGGCACTCGACCACCATCGACGGGTCGATAAAGCGTACGCGGGCAAGGCCGCGAGCTATCTCGCCGAGGCATTGCTGCAGACGGGCGATCCGGCACCCGCACAGGCCGCGGCCGAAGAAGCGATCGCGCTCTGCCGCCGTTCGCTCCGCGCCGTGTATGAAGCCGCCGCCCACGGGGTCCTGGCACGCGCCCTGCTGCGCAGTGATGGAGCCTCGGCGCGCACGGACGCCGAGGCGGCGCTCGCCAACGCCGCGGCACTCATCGAACGCACCGGCGCTCACACCCTCGCGCCAGCACTCTGCGAATGGCGCGCCGAGCTGGCGGCGACCCTCGGCGACGAGGCGACACAACGTCAACTGCTGCACGAGGCACAAGACGGCTACACAGCGATCGGCGCCCCCGGCCACGCGGCCCGGCTGGCGACGGCGCTGGCGTCATGAGTCACCAGACCCGCACCCGGAACGGGCAGATTGCGAAACGTACCCGAATACAACCATGGAGGCGTTCATGAATTTCGTCGAAGAGTTCACTGTTGCGGCAACGCTGAAGCCACCGCTTCCGATCGGGGCCGGCCCGATCGGTACCCGGATGTACTACGAGGTCACTGACGGAACCCTCAGCGGCGAGCGGCTGCGTGGGAAACTGCTCGGCGGCGGAGAATGGGCTCTCATCGGGCCGGACGGCTTCCTGCGCATCGACGTGCGGCTGCAGGTCGAAACCCATGACGGCGCCCTCCTCTATATCCAGTACTTCGGCCTGCTCGAGTTGAACGACGCCGTGCAGAGCGCCCTCGAACACGGGACCGGCACGGACTACGGCGACCACTACTTCTTCACGAACCCACGCATTGAAACCGGCGACGAGCGCTACGCATGGGTGAACACAACCTTCTTCGTCGGCGAGGGACACATCCTTCCCGGACTCGGTGTGGAGTATCGAGTCTCACGGCCCGCCTAGCGAGTAGCGCGGCTCGCTTCCAGGCTCGAAGTCGATGATCGAAGCGCCGAAGCGCTCGACCGGATACGCGCACACGTGCGGGATTTCTCGGACGACGTCGCGGCCGAACGGCGACGAATATCCTTGCGTGGCGAGCTCGCCAGGAGTATATCTACAGATATATCTGCAAATTGATTCAGAGAGGTCCGACACGGATGGGTAGACCCATGATGCTGCAGGAGGACGATGCCGAGCGCATCGAATCGCTCAAGGAGCGTCTTGGTGCCCGCACGAAGATCGAAGTGGTGCGCTCGGCCCTCGATCTTCTCGAACGCGACGCGGAACGCGCCGAGCGGGTCACCCGCTGGCGGCGAGCTACAAAGGCAGTCGCGAAGGAGAGTCACGCAGTCCTCCGGGAGTTTCGACCGAACAGTCGCCTGCGGCGCATCGACTGATCCAGGCAACTGATCCGGTGGTTCCAGAGCGCTGGCACGTCTACGTCGTCGATCTCGAGCCGAGAGTCGGCACCAAGCCCGGAAAGCAACGCCCCTGTCTCGTCGTTCAACCATCCGAGTTCGGGGACGCCGGGCTCCTGAGCACGGTCGTGCTGCCGCTCACGACGAGAACGACGCGCGACGACGCCTTTCCCCTCCGCGTGAGGATTCCGAAAAGCGCCTGTGGACTGACCCGGGACAGCGACGCCCTCGTCGACCAGATCCTGGCCTGGGACAACGAACTCTTCGGCCGCGACCTCGGAATCATCCCCGACGCGCTCCAGGACGAGGTGCGAAAAGCCCTCCTGGAGTTCCTCGATCTCCTGTAGTTCTGGCAACTACAGCTGCGGTTGTCTCTAGGTTCGCAGATCGACGGTCGGCACGTCGAGCCGTGCTGCCAAGCGCGCGAAGCGCTCGTCGTACGTAGCGAGGCGCGGCGCAAGCCCGCGCGACTGCAGGAACACGAGCGACGCGACATGAAGCGCGTCGAGAGTCCGCACCGACTCCGGGAACGGCTCGAGCGCACGCCCGAGGACCAGCGGGGATAGCTCGAGGAACGAGATCCGTGCGAGCAACGCGCGGGCGGCGTCACCGTGGGTCTCTGCCAGGCGCCGTGCATGAATGCGCGTCCACGTTTCGTACTCGAGGAGGCGGCTGGCAATCAACGATTCGAACCACAGCGACGCCGGTGGCTTCCGATCCTCGGCCAGAAGCTGCGCGAGGACGACCGACGTGTCGATGTAGATCAACGCTCGACCCGGTCGGCACCCAACTCGCCGAGGATCTGGTCGAGCGGGGCGACGGGCGCCGCCTCCGCGGGCGGGCCCGGAGGAGCGACCCCCGGGGTGATCAGCCCTTCGCGTACGGCGGCGGCGAGCAACGCATCGGGAAGATCCCGACTGCGCGTCTCGGCCGGAGGGACCAACTCGGCAACGACCCGGTCGCGATCTGCAATGAGCACCCGCTCGCCGGCCGCCGCTAGTCGCACGTATTCGCTCAGTTTGTTCTTGAGAATCTTCAGGCCTACGGATCGCACGGCCACAAGGTAGCTTCCAGAAGCTACCTTGGTCAACCGCGACCTGGACGCCCTTGGCGCCCGATCTGCTGCTTTATATGGTTGCCGGCTCCTCTGTGCGAAAGAGTACTCGTATCCGTGTGTCGATGACCTGTCCGCGCGACTGTGTAACTCAGGATGAGAGGGCGCCGTACCCTAGGCGCGGCGCTGGCCAATCCCGATGAACTGCCCATCCTGCACGCACGAGAACCGCCCCGGTGCAAAGTTCTGCGAGGAGTGCGCCGCGCCACTGAAGCGCGTGTGCGCGAGCTGCGGATCGGAGCTCCGCCCCGCCGCGAAGTTCTGCGACGAGTGCGCGACGCCGGTTGCAGGCAACGCACCGGCCGCGCGGCCGCCCGTGCAGCCCTCACCCGCAACACCCGACGGCGCGCGCAAGGTCGTGACCATCGTGTTCGCCGACCTGGTCGGCTCGACGGCACTGCACGAGCGCCTCGACCCGGAGTCGGCACGCCGCTTCATGGAAAGCTATTACGCGGCGGCACGCCACGCCGTCGAGAGCCATGGCGGCAAAGTCACGCAGCTCCTCGGTGACGGCGTCAAGGCAGTCTTCGGCATCCCGCAGGTCGCCGAAGACGACGCGCTCCGGGCGGTGCGCGCCGCAGTCGCGATGCAGGAGGCCTTCCAGGCACTCGCCGAGCAGCAACGTGGTGCCGTCGGCGCCACCGGGCTCCGCGTCGCGGTGAACACCGGCGAGGTCGTCGCAAAGGGCGAGACGGAAGTCATCGGCGATCCGGTGAACGTCGCGGCGCGCCTGCAGGAACAAGGGCGCGACGGTGACGTCGTCGTGGGCGAATCGACGCATCAGCTCGTCGACGTGCGGATCACGCTCGAGCTCCTCGGCTCCTTCACGTTGAAGGGCCGCACCGAGGCGGTACGCGCGTACCGCGTGGTCTCGTTGGATGCGCCAGCGGGCGCAGCGGCCGCCGCGTTCGTCGGCCGTGACGAGGAGCTGGCGCGGATCACGAAGATCTACGATCGCGCCGTCAACGAGCGCGCCACGTCGCTCGCCGTGCTGGTCGGGTCACCGGGCCTCGGAAAGTCGCGACTGATCGGCGAGTTCACGCGCCTGAGCGAGGCGGGTGCGACCGTCGTGACGGCACACTGCGACGCGGCGGGCGGCGCCACCTTCGCGCCCCTCGCGGAAGCACTGCGCGAGCACCTCAGCCTCGAAGCCCGTGCACCAGCCGAGACCGTTCAGGCTGCCGTCGAGGCCGCGCTGACGGGCGACGACGCCGAGCGGAAGCGCATCGCCAGCGGTATCGCCGGACTGCTCACCGGTTCGCCGGCCGCCCCGGAGGAAACCTTCTTCGTCATCCGCCGCCTCTTCGCCGGACTAGCCGCCACGCGACCGGTCGTGCTCGTGATCGACGACCTGCAGTGGGCCGAGCCGCTGCTCCTCGATCTCGTCGAGCACCTGGTGGAATGGGGTAGCGGCGTGCAACTGCTGGTGCTGGTCGGCGCGCGCCCCGAGCTGCGTGACGTGCGCTCCACGCTCGTAATGCAGGGCGGGTTGGTCGCCGACGTCGTCACGCTCGGCGGCCTCGACGCGGGCGCCGCCACGCGCCTCGCCGCCAACGTGGTCGGCGCGGTCGATCTCCCGACTGCAGTAGCCGCGAAGGTCCTCGCCACGAGTGAAGGCAACCCGCTCTTCATCGGCGAGCTGGTGCGGATGCTGGTGCACGAAGGCGCACTCACCCGCGAGGGCGATCGCTGGATCATCGGTACGGCGCTCGCCACCCTCGAGATGCCGCCGACGATCCACGCCCTCCTCGCCGCTCGCATCGAGCGGCTACCGCCCGAAGAACGCGCCGTCCTCGAACGCGCGGCGGTAGTGGGCCGCCAGTTCTCGCGAAGCGCCGTCGCCGAGCTGCTGCCGCAGAACGCCACCGACCTGGACAGCCGGCTCCAGTCGCTGCAACGGAGCGAGCTGATCGAGCGCGATACCGGCTGGCTCCTCGGCGAACCCGTGCTGCGCTTCCACCACGTGCTCATCCGCGACGCGGCCTACCGGCGCATCCTGAAGGGCACGCGCGCCGAGCTGCACGGGCGCCTTGCCGACTGGATGGAAGGACGGGTCGGCGACGCCGTCGAGCACGACGAGACCATCGGCCGCCATCTCGAACAGGCGCACCAGCTCCTCGGCGAACTCGGGCCCCTCGATGCGGCGGGCCGGACGCTCGGCGACCGCGCCTCGACCCGCCTCGCCGCTGCGGGCCGCGCCGCCCTCGCCGGTGACGACGTGCCCCTCGCCGCCAATCTGCTCGGCCGCGCGCTCGACCGACTCGATCGGGACGACGCGACCCGCGCCGATCTCGCGCTCGACTGGTGCGAGGCCCTGCTCGCGGCCGGCGACGTCGGCCCGGCGGCCGCGGCCATCGACGAACTCGGCCGCTTCACCGCCGACTCCGAGCGCCTGCAAGCGTGGCACACCTGCTTCGCCGGCCAACACACGGTCATGACGGCACCCGAGGCCCTGGACGCGACGGCCGAGGCCGTCGCTGCCGCCGCGACGTCCCTCGCGGCGCAAGATGATGCCGCCGGCGAGGCCAAGGCGCACTTCGTCTATGCGCTCGCGCTGTCGCGTCTCGGCAAGGTCGGCGCCTGCGAAGCAGCGCTCGACCAGGCACTCGCCGCCGCCCGCCGCGCTGGCGATCGCCGCCGCGCCAACACCGTCCTCGCGATCGCGCCGCTCGCCGCACTCTGGGGACCGAGTCCGGTCACGCGCGCGAGCGGACGCTGTCTGGATGTCGTCCGCGTGCTCCGCATCACACAGGGGGCACCCGCGGTCGAAGCCGTCGCGCTCAGCTGCCAGGGGGTGTTGGAGGCACTGCGCGGCCGGACAGACGCCGCGCGTCGCATGATCGCCTCGGCACGAAAGATGGTGGAGGAGCTCGGCATCACGCAGCGCCTGCTCGAGACCGACGTCTTCGCCGGGCTGGTCGCGCTCCTCGAAGGCGATGCGGCCGCCGCCGAGCGCAGTCTCCGCGGCGCCTACGACGGTCTCCGCGAGCTCGGACTCGGGATCAACGCGGCCCAGGCCGCGGCGCTACTCGCCCGTGCGCTGCTCGCACAGGATCGCGCGGCCGAAGCCGAAGCGCTCTCGCACGAGAGCGAAGAGCTTGCAGGCGACGACCTGAAGGCCGCGATCGCCTGGCGCAGTGTCCGCGCCGAGGCGCTCGCACGCCGCGGCGAACACGCCGCCGCCGTGGAACTCGCGCAGAAGGGCGTCGAGATTGCCGCCGCCACCGATGCGCTCCTCGACCACGCCGACGCGCGCCTGGCACTCGCCGCCGCGCTCCGCGCCGCCGGCCGCAGCCGTGAGGCAGACGCCGAGGAACGACGCGCAAGCGAACTCTGGGAGACAAAGGGTGCCACGTTGCTCGGCGAACAGGCCGCGCGTGAGCGCGCCAGGGTCGCACCAGCGGCGGCCCCAACCGAACCGCGCGCGACGCCGCCGACAGCGCCGACAGCGCCGAGCCCTCCAACAGCGCAGCGACGTCTGCGACCGAACGCTGCGACGGCGACGCTGGCGCCCGCAGCTCGAGCCTGGTCGGCACGGGATCTCGACGCGTACAGAGCCCTCTTCAGCGACGACTTCGAGGAGATCTATCACCCAACGGGCTCTTCGTACGGAGTCGACGAGACCCTCGCTGGCGTCCGGGATCTCCTCGAGACGCGCCATCCGAGCACCAGCGCCGATCCACTCGCAACGCTCGGACCGTCCCTCATGCTCACCCGCCGCCGCTCAGGGGCACACGGCGTGGCACAGGAAAATTACGACGTCGGCGAGTTCGACATCGAGCAGATCCAGCTGCTGGAGGTCGACGAAGGCAGCCTCCTCCGCCGCCGCTCGGAGGTCTTCGGCACCGAGCACCTGGGCGACGCGATCGCCCGCCTGTACGAACGCTACGGTGAGTTGCTTCCCGCAGGGCCGGCACGCGAGCGCGCTGTTGCGACAGCGTATTCCGTCGTGACGTTCCTCACCGGGGGGGACATGCTAGTGGGCTCTGCGCTGGCACCCGAGGTCGAGGTCGTCGATCACCGCACCGTCGGCTTCGGGACCCTGCAGGGAGCGCAGCGATTGCTGGATGCGCTCGGTGCGCTGATCGAGCTGTCGGACAACAACACGATGCTAGTCGAAGACGTGCTCGCGCTCCGAGCGAACGTCCTCGTCCACAGGTCCACCCACGCGGGCACGCTGCGCGACGGAGGGGGCACCTTCGAGCGCCGTCTGTGCGCGCTACTCGTGTTCGGCGCGGACGGTCGGATCGCTCGCTACGAGCAGTGGGACGCCGAGCAGGAGGCCGAGGCGCTCGCGCGCTTCGATACGCTGGTGGAGGGCGGCCAGGCGTCGCGTTCCACACCACCACGAACGCCGCTGCGCCGCGTCCGACCGAACGCCGCCACCGCGGCGCAAGTCCGGCAGGAGGCCGCACTGGCGGCCCGCGATTTCGACGCCGTGCGAGCAAGCTTCTGCGACGATTTTCACGAGGTCGACCACTCTACGGGGTCCACCTGGGGAGCGGACGGACCCGTCGCGTCGCTGCAGCGTCTCTACCGCTCGCGCGACCCGAGCTACCACATCGAGGTCCTCGCGACGCTCGGGTCGTCGCTGCTCCTCGGCCGCCGTCGCTCGAGTGCGAGCGGGGCAACGAGCAAACACTACGACGTCGGCGAGTACGAGAACGAAGTAGTCATGTGTCTCGAGGTCGACGATCACGGCCGCTTCCAGCGTGCGGAGTCCTTCTCGACCGAGCGCCTGGGCGATGCCGTCGCACGCTTCTATCAGCGCTACGCTGAGCGACTCCCGCCAGGACAGGAACGTGATCGTGCCGCGGCGGCAGGACACTCCGTCGCGGCGATGGGCGGAGTGTCCGACCTCGACCGATTCGCCACCGCGTTCGCGCCCAGCATCGAGGCCGTCGATCACCGAACGGTCGGCTTCGGGACGCTCCAAGGCCGGCAGGCGGCGCTCGAAGCAGCCGGCGCCCTCCTCGACCTCTCAGAGCAGCTCACCGCCCGCATCGACAACGTCCTCGCTCTGAGCGCCGACGCGTTCGTCGGCAAGGGCGCAACCACCGGCACGCTCCGCGACGGTGGTGGCGCGTTCGAGCGAAGCCTCTGCATGCTGATGACGTTCGATGCGGACGGCCTGATCACGCGCCTCGAGCAGTTCGACGGCGACCGCGAGGCCGACGCGCTCGCGCGCTTCGATGCGCTTGCCGCCGGCGCCACGGCGCTGGCCCCGCTCCGCCGCATCCGCGCCAACCGCGCCACGGCCGTCGGCGGACGCTTCGCGGCGGCGACCGATGCCCGCGATGCCGCTGCCCTCGACGCCACGCTCGCGGACGACCTAGTCTACGTCCATCACGCAACTGGCACGACCTTCGGCAAGCCTGAGACGATGAAGAGCTGGGGAGGGGTCCTCCAAGCCGAACAGTTGGAGAGTCGGTTCGAGCCGTACGCGACCCTCGGCGAATCGCTGACCCTGGCTCGGCTACGGCTCTCGATCGCGGGAATCAAGGATGACGAGGATCTCGCGAACTTCGGACCCGCCGAGGCGGACCTGTTCGTCATCGCGGAAGAAGTCGGAGACCGTATCCAGAGGATCGAGCAGTTTCCGGCAGAGCACCTCGGAAACGCCGTCGCGAAACTGTACGAGCGGTACGCCGAGCAGCTCGCCGATGGACCCACCCGCGCGCGCGCGATCGCCGTGGCCCGGGCGTGGGAAGCGGGTATGGGCACGGTGGATGCCATCATCGAACTGGTCGTCTCCTTGTACGCACCGACGCTCGAGGCCATCGACCACCGCACGGCCGGCGTCGGCACGATCCACGGAGCAGAGGCGTGGCTCGAAGCGAACCGCGCGCTGTTCGCTCTGACCAAAGACGCGTCTCTGCGCATCGACGACGTGCTCGCCATCTGCCCGAACGCCAACGTGGTGAAGCTCGAACAGTCCGGTGTCCTGCGCGACGGCGGCGGCCAGTTCGAACGTAGCTTCTGGGTTCTGACACAGTACGACGACAACGGCCTGATCGCCCGCATCGAGCAGTTCAACCCCGACAGCGAGGCCGAAGCACTCGCGCGCTTCGATGCGGTGACAGGGGGAGCAGAGCCGCCCCGGCCGCGCTTTGCCAACGCCGCCCAGCACCGCTTGCAGCAACTCATGGGCGGGTGGGAAGCCCGCGACTGGCATAGCGTCGAACAGTCGTTGGCGCCGGCGTTCCGATTCGCCGACCACCGCCGACTGAACCAACTCGATCTCGACCGCGAGCACTTCCTCGAGCAGTTTCGGATCCTCTTCGACCAACCCGGAAGCCGCTTCGACGCCTCCATGCTCGCCACGCGCGGCGAGCAACTCATGCTCGCCCGGGTGACCTACCGCGCACGCGTCGAACACGGCGGCCCTCTCGAGATCCCCTACCTCGTGTTGTGGGAATACGATGCAGAGGGCCGCAGCATCGGCGGCGCGAGCTTCGACCTGGAAAACGAGGGCGCCGCCTACGCGGAGCTCGACACCCGCTACGAGGCCGGCGAGGCTGCCGCGGCGGGCCAGAACTGGGCCAACATCCGGAGCTTCGTCCATGGCGTTGCCGCCAATGACTGGAACGCTCTCGCCGCGCTCTGCGCCGAGTCGTTCGTCGAGTACGACCACCGCAGCCTCGCCACCCTCGGCACGACCCATGGCGGCACTGCCTGGGCAGAGAACTTCCGCACGCTCGCCGAGGTCAGTGGCGACACTGCCTATCGCGTCGACCACTTCCTTCACGCCGCGCACGGCTACATGACACACGGCGGCTGGCGCGGCGCGCGCGACGGCGGCCCCTACGAGATCCCGCTCCACGCCGTCATCGAGCTCGACGCGCAGGGCCTGATCGTCCGCGCCGACATCTACGACGACGACGGCGTCGACGCAGCGCTGGCGCGTTTCGCGGAGTTGAACGTGCCGGCCTCACCGTCGGAGCCCTTCGCAAACGCGGCGGCCCGAGTCCAGCAAGCAATGCTCGCGTGCGTGCGTGCCCGTGATTGGACGAGGACCAGACGATACTTCGACCCGGGCTTCCGGTTCTCGGATCGCCGGCGTTTCGCTCAGGTGGAGATCGACCGGGACGAGTACGTCGAGATGATCCGCGCGGTCGGCGACATGTCCTCGTTGAAGATCGCCTCCAAAACGCTCGCCACGCGAGGCAACCGGCTCTCGCTCGCCTGGACACGTCTCGAGGTCGCCGAGGGCGACGTCGGCCCGAGCGAGATCGAGCACCTGAACGTCGCCGAGACGAACGCGGAAGGCGACGCACTGATCGCAACCGTCCGCTTCGACCCGAACAACCTCGACGCCGCCTACGCCGAGCTCGACGCGCGCTACGTGGCAGGCGAAGGCGGGCCGCACGCCTTCTTTGATCAGGGCGAGCTAGACTCCGCGATTGCGAGCGAGGATTGGGACAAGCTGCGCACGCTCATTGCGCCCGACATCGTCAGTCACGACTTCCGGCGTCTCGCCCTGTTGGGAACGGTCCACGGCATTGAAGCCTACGTGCAGAGCGTCCGCGGATTCACGGATCTCGCACCTGATCTCTCGGTCCGCCGGGAGCACGTGCGCGGCTCCGGACGGACGTTCCTGTGGCAGGGGATCATCGGGGGCACGCGAGAGGGCGGCGTCTTCGAGCTTCACGTCGTTGCCGTCGTGGAGCGAAACGAGCAGGGGCGCATTCAGCGCGTCGCCTGGTACGACATCGAGCAGCTCGACGAGGCGTGGGCCCGCTTCGACGCGCTGACCAGGGACCCCGCCGCGACGGCTGCGGCACCCCCCAGCCGTCGCGTGCGCGAGAACGCGGCGACGCGGAACGCCGAGCGCGAGCGCGCCGCGGTCGCGGCGCGTGACGTCGACACGCTGACGGCCGTGTTCGCCGAAGACCTGGAAGTCATCTACCACCCAACGGGCTCCACCTACGGCCGAGCGGGGGTCGTCGAGACCTGGCGCGAGCTGTTCCAAGCCCGGGACCTCCGCTACGACCACACCGCACTCGGCACGCTCGGCGAAACCCTCGCCCTGATGCGCGTCTCCGCCGCACACGATGGGAGCGAGCGCTCGTACGTCGGCTCGGTCGGACCGGTCGAGGCGAGCTTGCTTCACGTGGTCGAGGTCGACGCCCAGGAGCGCATGACCCGGTCGGAAGTCTTCGCGGACAACCGCTTGAGCGACGCCATCGCCTGCCTGTACGACCGCTACGCCGAGCGGCTACCGCACGGCCCCGGACGCGAGTGCGCACTGGCGACGGCACGCGCGCTCCGCGGCACGCAGCAGCCGACCGAGCTCATCCATTCCCCGCACGTACTCACCGACGACATCGAGATGATCGACCACCGGGTACTCGGCACCTGGACCGCGCGCGGCGCGGACGCGGTGCGCCGCAACATGGGCGCCATCGAGGAGGTCGCGGACAACCCCGTGCTACGCGACGACGACGTGCTCGCGCTGATGCCGAACGCGCTGCTCGTCCGACGCACACACTCGGGCACCGAGCGTGTCGGCGGTGGCGCTTACGAGCGACCCTTCATCGGCCTGATGGTCTTCGGCGCGGATGGCCTGGTGCGCCAGTGGGAGTTGTTCGACGTCGACCACGAGGCCGAGGCGCTGGCGCGCTTCGACGAGCTGGCAGGCGGCGGCCAGGCGGCGCCCGCACCTGCGCAGATCGAGCGGGCGCGGTTTGCGGAGGTCCAAGCGGGCGCGCTCGCTGCTGGGTCCCCGACGCAATGGTTCGCCAACGCCGCGACGCGCATGAACGAGCGCGCGATGGTCGTGATAGCCACGGGCGACTGGAACACGTTCAAGACGCTGGTGGTCCCCGACTGGCGGAACATCGATCGCCGCGGGCACATACAGCTCGAGCTCGACCTCGATCAGTGGCGCACAGCCTATCGCGAGATCTTCGAGATGACGACCGGAGTACCGACATCGAAGATCCTCGCCACGCGCGGCGAGCGCCTGGCCCTCTGCAGCACCGTCTGGCAGGGCGAGGGCGGTGACATCGGACCGAGCGAGATCGAGGTGCTCGGCCTGCACGAGGTCGACGCGCACGGTAGGTCCACGCTCAGCGTGACCTTCGACCCCGACGACCTCGACGCCGCGCACGCCGACCTCGAAGCGCGCTGGGAGGCCGGCGAAGGCGGGCCGCTAGTCGGGATCTTCCGCATCTACGCCGACGCGATCGCGAACCAGGACTGGGACGCGCTGCGCGCGGTCACCGCGCCGGACTTCGTCAGCCGCGACGCGCGCTCGCTGGCAGTCCTGGGAACGCAGCGCAGCGTCGAGGCCCATGTACAGGCCGTCCGCGCACTCGCCGAGCTCGCCCCAGACATGACGCTCCGTCTCGAGCACGTCCGCAGACGCGCGCGCACGTTCCTCTGGCAAGGCACCTGTCGCGGCACGCAAGCGGGCAGCGCCTTCGAGTTCCATGTCGTTGGTGTGGACGAGCACGACGAGCAGGGACGCACCACGTGCCGCACCTGGTACGACGTCGAGCAGCTCGACGCGGCTCGCGCGCGCTTCGACGAGCTGACCGCAGCGCCGAGCTCGCCGCGGCCGCGTGCGCGACCGAACGCCGCGAGCACCGACCCCGCACCGGCATCCGCATCCCCGACCCGCCGCGTGCGCCCGAACGCCGCGACGCGGAACTGCGAGCGCCAGACCGCTGCCATCGCGGCACGAGACGCCGATGCGTTCGCGGCGACGTTGTCCGAGCAGCTGCAGATTACCCACCATCCGACCGGTTCGACGTACGGCGCCTCGGAACGCGTGAAGACATGGCGCGCGTTCTTCAGAACCACACGCCTCCGCTGCGACCTGACGCCGCTCGCGACCCTCGGCGACTCGCTCGCACTCGTGGTGGGGTCGATCTGCCACGAGGGGACCGAGCTCCGGGGCATCGCTTCGGTCGGGCCGGTGGAGGTGGAATCGATCGCCATCGTCGAGGTCGACGAACACGGGCTCCAGCGTCGGGGAGAACACTTCGCCGACAATCGTCTGGGCGACGCTGTCGATCGTTTGTATGCGCGCTATGCCGAGCAGCTCCCCGCCGGACCGGCGCGGGAACGTGCGGAAGCAACGGCGCGCACCGTGCACAAGACACGCGACGCCCACTATCTCCGCCTGCTTCCCGAAGTACTCGCGCCCGACGTCGAGTGCGTCGACCACCGGGTGTTGGGCACCTGGAACGCTCGCGGGCTGGGCGCCATGCAGCAGCATGTCCGATCCCTCCCCGAGGTCGCCGAGGACATCGTCTTTCGCGTCGACGACGTCCTCGGCTCCGCGACCGAGACGCTACTCGAGCGGTGGACCCACATCGGGACCGGTCGCGCCGGCGGCGGCACGTACGAGAGACCGTTTCTCCTGCTGCAGGTCTTCGGTGCCGATGGCCGGGTGACGCGCTGGGAATGGTTTGACGTCGACCACGAAGCCGAAGCGCTCGCGCGCTTCGACGCGCTGATGGGCTACGGAAAGCAGACCCCCGCGTTAGACCGCTTCGCGAACATCGTCACGCGGACGATCGACCGTGCGACGGCGGCGTTCGCGGCGCGCGACTGGGAGAGCTGGTCTGCAAGCTTTGCGACCGACTTCTGGCACTCCGATCGGCGCACGCACGTGCAGCTCGACGCAGACCGTGAGGAATGGCTCGCGTCGTGGCGCGAGATCATCGAGATGAGCTCCGAGCGGCCGGCGTGCGAGGTGCTCGCGACGCGTGGCGAGCGCCTGGCGCTCTTCCATTGGCTCTGGCGGGGCGCGAAGGGAGACATCGGTCCGAGCGAACTCGAATGGCTGATGGTCGTCGAGACGAACGAGCGCGGCGAGCACACCGCCGTTGTCGCCTTTGACTCCGACGCCCGCGACGCCGCCTATGCCGAGCTCGACGCGCGCTGGATGGCGGAGCACGGCGAGGGGCACGGCAGCCTTCCCGTGGAAACGATCCACAATTTCAACGCAGCAGTGGCGCGACGCGACTGGACAGCCGCGGCCGAGTGCTGTGGGCCGGGCCTCCACGTCAACGACCACCGCCTCCTCGGCTGGGGGACCACACTCGAGGACACGGCAACACTCGTCGAGGCACAGCAAGCCCTCGTCGAGCTCGCGCCCGACACCCGTTATCGCACCGACCACATCCGCGTTTCGGGCCACGCGGCAATCCACCAGGCGGCGCAGGTGGGGACGCGCGAGGGCGGCGCCTTCGAGACACCGTTCCTCTCCGTCGGCTCCTATGGCAACGGCCGACTCCAGGAAATGGACGTTTACGATATCGAGCAGCTCGACCAGGCATGGACGCGCTTCGACGCGATTGCGGCAACACCCCCCACAGCGTCGCCCCCGGAGCGCTTCGCGAACATCGCCACGCGTGCGATCGACCGCGGCACCGCGGCGATCGCGGTCCGCGACTGGGAGGGCTGGGCCGCGCTCTTCGCGGCCGACTTCCGACACTTCGATCGGCGCTCGCTCATGCGGCTGGACACAGGGCGGGACGAGTGGCTCACGTCCTTCCGCCGGATCGTCGAGATGAGCTCCGATCGGCCGACGTATGAGACGCTCGCGACGCGCGGCGATCGCCTGGCGCTCTTCCATATGCTCTGGCGGGGGGCAGAGGGCGATGTCGGGCCGAGCGAGATCGAGTGGCTACTGGTCGTCGAGCAGAACCAGCGCGACGAGCATGCCGCCATCGTCACCTTCGACCCCGGCGACCTCGACACGGCCTACGCCGAGCTCGACGCGCGCTGGAGGGCTGGCGAGGCAACGGCTTACGCTCCGGTCGCCGCCTGGAGCAGGAACTTTCAAACCGCACTCGAAGGCCGCGCCTGGGATACGCTGGGGAGTGGCATCGCGCCCGATTGCATCGCTCAGGATCACCGGTTGGTGAGCTGGGGAACCCTCCACGGCAGGGACTTCACGCGCTCCCTGCAGGCAATGACCGAGCTTGCTCCCGACGCACGAGGGCGGACGGATCACACGCGGTTCGCGAAAGGCGGGTTCCTCGCTGAGACCGTGTGGACCGGCACACGCGACGGCGGCGCCTTCGAAAGTCCGTTCGTCTTCGTGTGCGAGCTCGACGCGCACGGGCTGGCCAAGCGCCTCGACTTCTACGATCCCCATCATCTCGACCGGGCGCTCGCGCGCTTCGACGAGATCGACGCCGATACACCGCCCGACCCCCTCGCAGTGATCGAGAAGCCCAATGCCGCGAGCCTATGCTTCCAGCGTTGGGCGACCAGATTTCGCGCCTTTGTGACGGCCGCCGACAGCGAGTCCCTCCGCCAGTTCGCCACGCCCGACATGGTTTTCGAGGATCGGCAGCGGCGCGCACTGGTCTCTGGAGGCGTCGACCTGATGGTCGCATCCTCGCGCGAGCGCATACTGGCGGGCGCGCGCCCCACGCTGCACCAGGTCGGGACCGCCGGCGACCGGGTCGCGATCCACCGCGTGTTGTGGTCGGGCGGCCCAGACGATGGTCGATTCGAGATCGAGTATTTCGGAATCTCGGAAGTGGACGGCACCGGGCGCCTCAGCGCCTTCATCCTGATGGACATCGACGACCCACTGGCGGCGCAGCGCGAGGCCTGGAGGCGCTGGGCGGCGATCGATCCCGTAGCGGCACCATGGATCGCGCTGATCTCACCCGGAGACCCGAGCGACCAGAACGTGGACGACTATCGTGCGACCTTCACCGAGGATCTCGTCGTCGAGGACCGTCGTCGCACGGGGGTCGGTCGCATCGAAGGCCTCGATGCGTACTTCGAGTCGGTCAACGTATTCTGGGAACTCGCGCCGGATACGCGCGTAGAGATGGCGTGGTATTGGCCGGCCTACGATCGACACGCCGCGCTGACGACCCTTCGGCGCGTGGGAACCGTCCCGGACGGCGGCGGCGCCTACGAGAGCGTCTACCTCGTGCTCTTCGCGCTAGGTGCGGACGGGCGCATCAATCGCCAGGAGCTGTTCGAGCCCGACTCCCTCGATGCTGCGCTCGCGCGCTTCGAGGAGCTGCGCCCCGCGGCGCCCGCGGCGCAGAACGGCTTGGCGACACCCACGCCGGCCGACCCGTTCGCCGCCCTGGCGAAGCCCAACGCCGCAACGCGGGCGTTGGACCGCTGGCAGGCGACGTTCGAGGCTGGGGTCGACACCGGCGACTGGGACGCGATGCTCCGGCTCTGCGCCCCTGGGATGGTCTTCGAGGACAGGCAACGACGCGCCCTCGTCAACGGCGGCGCGGAGCTGATGGTCGCATCCGCACGCGAGCGGGCCCTGCTCGGGGCTCGGCCCGAGCGAGGCGAGATCGGCACTGCGGGCGACCGCGTCGCCATCGGCCGGAGCCTCTGGGCGGGTGGCCCCGCAGACGGCCGCTTCGAGGTCGAGTTCTTCACCGTGACGGAGGTCGACGAAACTGGCCTCATCACGGCCATGCTCTTGATGGACCTCGACGACCCGGTCGCGGCGCAGCGCGAGGCGTGGCAGCGCTGGGCGGCACTCGATCCCGTGGCCGCACCGTGGGTCGCGCTCCTCTTGGCGGGTGGCTTCTCGGGCACCCCGAAGTTCGAGGAATATCGCGCGTCGTTCACAGAAGATCTCGTCGTGGAGGACCGCCGCCGCACGGGCGTCGGTCGCATCGACGGCCGCGACGCCTACCTCGAGTCAGTCAAGGTACTCTGGGAGCTCGCGCCGGACACGCAGTTCGAGATGGGTCGCTACTGGCCGGCCTACGATCGACACGCCGCCATCACCACGCTCCGCCGCTCCGGAACCGTCGCGGATGGGGGCGCGTACGAGGTCCCTTACCTCGTACTCATGGTCCTCGGCCCCGACGGGCGCATCGCCTTTATGGAACTGTTCGAGCCCGAGGCGCTCAACCAGGCGCTCGCCCGTTTCGAAGAGCTGCGCCCCGACGAGAGACATCCGGCCGCCCAGCCCGATCCACTGGCCGCCATCGCAAAACCAAACACCGCCAGCGAATGGCTGCACCGGCTACAGCCAACCTTGGACACGGGCGATTGGAATGCCGTGCGCGCACTGTTCGCCTCCGGCGCCATCTACGAAGATCGGCAGCGCCAGGCCCTGCTCGCCGGTGATCTCGAGATGCTGCTGGCATCGCTCCGCGAGCGCACGGAGGCTGGCACCCGGATCGAGCGCATCCGGCTCCTCGGCACCGCCGGCGAGCGCGTCGCCGTGAGCGAGCTCTTGTGGGCCGTCGGCGGCCCTGACGACCGCTCCGAGATCGAGTTCATCATCGTGCAGGAGGTCGATGAGCACGGGCGACTCGTCGCCACGATCAACTTCGACCTCGACAACCGCCACGACGCTCAGCGGGAAGCCTGGGCGCGGTGGGCGCGGATCGAGCCGGGCACGGCCCAGTGGACGGAGCGCCTCGCGACCATCACCGACGTGTTCAACTCGCACGATTCGTCCCAGATACGTGCAATCTATGCCGACGACGTCGTCGTGGAGGACAACCAGCGTACCGGCATCGGTCATCTGAAAGGGTCCAACGTCTACGCGCAGGCGATCGCCGTCTTCTGGGAGCTCGCGCCAGACACGCAGATCGAGATCGGATGGCACTGGCCAGCGTACGACCGACACGCCGCGCTCACGACCGTTCGACGCTCCGGAACGATCCCGGACGGCGGCCCGTTCGAGAGCGACTACCTCACCCTCGTCGTCCTGAGGGACGGACGCATCACGCGCCAGGAGATGTTCGAGCTCGACCAGCTCGACACGGCACTCGCCCGCTTCGAGGAGTTGCGCCCCGATCCGCTGCGCATCCCGCCGAATGCGGCGACGCGAAACCGCGATCGCGCCTGCGAGTACGCGGCGGCCGGCAACTGGGACGGGCTCCGGGCGCTGTACGCACCGGCCGTGCACTACGAGGATCGCCGCCCCATGCTTCGGAGTGTCGGCGACAAGGATTCGGCCGTGGCCGACCTGCGCTACCTCTTCGGCGAGGCGAAGGCGCAGGTCGAGCGCACGCTGGTTGCGACAGGCGGTGAACGGATCGCGATCGAGCACTGGGTCTGGACGGCGGCGGATCCGGAGCAACAGTTCGAGCTGGACGCGCTGGCGCTGGTGGAGGTCGACGCTGCGGGCCTCGTCACGACCGTCATCCTGTTCCACCCGGACGATCGTGCCGCCGCAAGCGCAGAGATGATGCAACGCTGGACTACGTACGAAGTCGACCCGCTTCCAGCGGCAGCGGTAGCGCAGGTAGCGGCGTGGAACGACCACGACCTCGACCGACTGCGCACGGTCTTGCACGACGACTACTACTTCGACGATCGCCGACGCACCGGCCTCGGCCTGGTGGATCGCAACACGTACCTGAACTCGCTCACGGCTCTTTTCCAGCTGAGCCCCGACGTGCAGCTCGAGCTCCTCTACACGATCAGCATGACGAAGCAGACCTCCCTCCACGTCAACCGCTGGTACGGCACCAATACCGAAGGTGGCGATTTCGAAAGCATCTTCGTCGCCCTCGTTCGCGCCGACGGGGAGCGGCTCGTCGGCATCGAGTTGTTCGAGATCGACGACCTCGACACCGCGCGCGCCCGCATCGACGAGTTGGAGGTACAGACGCCACGCCTCGCGCCCCAGCAGCAGCCCCGCAGTCCGACAGATCTCCCCCCGAACGCGGCGACGCAGGCCTCGAAGCAGCTCTACCGAAGCGTCATGGCCCGCGATTGGAATGCGGTACACAGGTCCGCAGCCACAGGCTTCGTCTTCGAAGATCGCAGTAAGCACGCCTTGATCCGGGGCGACGTCGACTCGTGGATCGCCTCGATCAAGTTCACGAGGGAGGAGCTACCAGGCGTTCAAATGGAAGGACGACGCGAGGCTACGATCGGCGAACGGATCGCGCTAGAGACGCTCATCTGGTCCGGGAGCCCCGACGGCGAAGCCTACGAGTTCGACCGGCTCCGACTGCTCGAGGTCGATGCGGATGGACACGTCCAGGCCGTCATCCTGTTCGACCGCGACGATCGCGCCGCCGCCACCATCGAGGCGCTGCAGCGCTTCGCGGCCGGCGAGGCGGCCGGTATCGGCTGGGAAGGGACGATGCTCGCATTCTACCACGCGTGGTTGGAGCGCGACTGGCATGCGCAGGAAGCAACGTGGACGCCTGACCTCGTCTTTCAGGACCACCGCCGTCTCGGCCTTGGCACCTATACCGCGGCCGAGTTGATCGATTCGCTCCGGAGCCTTGAGACTCTGGCGCCCGACGTGCGCCTGGACCTGATCCGGATCGTCCACTGGAACCGCCACGGCTGGGTCTCGCGCAACTGCGCGGCTGGAACCTTTCCTGGAGGCGGGCCGTTCGAACAACCGTTCCTCGACGTCATCCTGTATGACGGGCAGCAAACCCGGAGAATCGAGAGCTTCGACATTGAAGACCTCGATCGCGCCCTCGCCCGCTTCGAAGAACTCTGCGCCGAACGAACGGACTGAGCACCACGCGGACCGGCTACGTGTACCGTTGCGCGGGACGCGTCGGCGGATGACGATGCGTCCTGAGAATCTCCCGAGGGGGACGCGTCATGGCGGGTTGCCTTCGGAAGGAGTGATACTATAGTATCACTTACGATGAAGACGGAGATCGTCACGACACTCAAGCGGCAAGCGACACGCATCCTCGCGGATGTGCGGAAGAGCAAGGAGCCGGTACTGATCACCGAGCACGGCAAGCCGTCGGCGTACCTCGTCGATGCTGCCTCGTTCGATCTGATGCAGGACCGTATGGCCATCCTCGAAGGCATCGCGCGCGGAGAACGGGCCGTCCTCGAGCGGCGAACACTGACGCAAGCGGCGGCCAAGCGGCGCATGCACAAGTGGCTCGAATAGTCTGGACCGAGCCGGCACTCGAAGAGCTCGACGCGATCGCCGACTATGTCGCTCTCGACAAGCCCGAGGCCGCGATGGCTCTGGTCGCGAGAGTGTTCGACACCGTCGCCCGACTCCAGCGTTACCCGTCTTCCGGAAAACGCCCCTCCGAACTTCCGCGAACGTCGTATCGAGAACTCATCATCGGTCCGTGCCGGCTCTTCTACCGAGCGGAGGCAGGCACTGTGTACATCCTTCACATTATGCGCGCGGAGCGGCTCCTCAGACGCTATCTACTGCAACGCTGAGCCGGGCTCGGAGCGACGAGCTAGCCGAGCCGCCGCAGGCCCGTGCCTATCTGACATGGACAGTCGCATAGGCACTCATCACACGAGCCTGATCGCAGACTTGACGGCGGGGTGCCCCAGACGCACCCATCACGTTCTGCTTGAGAGAATTCCGCTAGTTACGCCCCTGGAGCGGGGTATCCAGCGGGAACCGCCGCCCGACCAGCGCGATCGTTACATCCGGCGTAACCGCGTTACGCCCATTGTAACGCCTCACTTGGGGAGAGGCTCGGTTGCGCGATAGCCCTAACGCGGCCAGCTGGAGGAGGATCACGATGTCTACATACCGTGCCGAAGACGTGCTCGCGGCGTGCCGAGACCAGGCGCGCAATCGACCTATTGTGGCCCGAGAGGATCGCCCGACGTCGAGACCCTCGGCGCTCCGATGCGCGGTCTTCGCCCTGTGCGTCGCGGCAACCGTCGCCGCCCTCGCCTCCCCCGCGTCCTCCGCAAGCTGTGGTGTACAGACCTCCCCCGACGGGCTCCGCGTCATGGCCAACCGTGACGTCGGCAATGAACGCTGGGCGATCACGCAACATCCCTCGGGAGTCGTGACCGGAAACGTCTTCCGCTCTGGAAGTGAAACGCCCGCGTTCATCTCCTGTCAGCCCGGGACCGTCGCGAATCAGTATCTCTGCATGGGCGGTGACGGGTGTCTCACCGACGCCGCTGGTGGCACACCACGCGCCGTGTCGATTGAACCGGCGAGCGGACTGCTGCTCGCCAACAAGAATGTCGGAAGCGAACGGTGGGCGATCACGGAGAACGACGACGGCTCGATCACCGGCAACGTCTTTGGTGCCGACGGTGAAGCACCGGTCTTCGTGTTCTGCGAGCCGAACGGCACGCCCGACGGCTTCACGTGCTTTGGCGCGGGCGCCTGTACGGCCGAACCCTGCGGCAACGATTTCACGCTCCTGGGCGACGTGACGCTGCCGGCCGATTTCCTCGCCCCGCCTACCGACTGCGCCGACGCGTACGACGTGATCGGCGATGCGGTCGAGCTCCCCGACGACTTGTTCAGTCCCGAGAGCTGCCTGTCGACCTGCGGGAACGGGCTGCGCGAAACCGGCGAGGGTTGTGACGGCATCGACGACGCGCTCTGCCCCGGTCATTGCTCCGACGCCTGCACCTGCCCAGGGAACGGCGAGATCGAGATCTTCGTCGAAGCCGGCTCCGCGCTCGATGCCGGCTGGACCGGCACCGTCCACGGCCTGCCATTCCAACGCGGCGCGCGCATCGCGGGCGACCTCACGAATTGCGACGGCCAGGACGACACGCTGTGCGACTTCCGCGGCGACATCGGCTCATCGTGCTCGGGGGATGCGAGTCGCGCGTGCACCAGAGACAACGAGTGCAGCGGCGCCGGCCAATGCGTCCAGCGATACTTCGGACCGCCGCTGCCGCTCTCGGTCGGCGGTGTGCCCGCCTGCATCCTGATCCGGTTCACGACCGACGCGGTCGGCACCTATGATCTCGAGAGCGGCGAGATGGACTTCTCGCTCGGCCTGAACGCCCTCGCCCACCTGACCCTTGGCGGTAGCGACCCCTGTCCGGTCTGCGACTGCGGCGCGGCCGATCTCCAAGACTGTGAGATTGGCGATGTCGGCACCTGCGGCGGCCGGAGCTGCACCGTCGAAGGCACGGGAGCGTACGGCCCGACCTCGCTCGACTGCGTTCCGAGCGCCTCTTCAAATGTCACCGGGAACGGCATCCAGCTGGTGTTCGACCACGTCACGAACGGCACCCTGGCCTTCCCGTCGAACCAGGCGTGCACGGCGACGTCGCACCAGGACTTCGACTGCTGGTGCGAGGGGCAGCCACAACCGAACCGATGCGGGTTGGCCTGCGACGGCGGGAGCAACGACACCGGCGACTGCGGGAGCGATGGCGACTGTCCGGGTGGAAGCTGCGTTCCCCTCTGCCGACAGATCGATGGCGCTCCGTCCGGCGACGGCGAGTGCATTGCCGGGCCCCTCGTGCAGACGTGCGCGGGCTCACCGCAAACCAGTTGCAGCGACAGTGGAGACTGTCCCGCGGGCACCGGCCCGTGCGCGAGCCGAAACGAGAGCTGCTTCCCCGATCCGCTCGTGCTCGAGGGCGTGCCGGGCACAACCTCCGGTAAGCTCGTCGCGTCGGGCTGTGTCCCGAGCGCCGGCGGGGCGATGGATCAGGTCGCTGGCATGCCAGGCCCGGCGACCCTCACCCTTCCGAACACGGTCACCGTCACGTCCTGCGGAGACGGTGTCGCCAACGGTGCCCGCGAAGAATGCGACGGCACCGACGACGCCAGTTGCCCGGGAATGTGCGGCAGCGACTGCACGTGCACGAGCACCTGCGGCAACGACAGCGTCGAACTCGGCGAGCAGTGCGACGGCCTGAGCGACGCCGCCTGTCCCGGTGCCTGCGCGCCAGCGGGATCGCCCGACGCGTGCACGTGTCCCGCATCCTGCGGCGACGGATTCCTCAGCGCGGGCGAACAATGCGATCCCGGCGGCCTGGGCGGCAGCCCGGCGCCGAGCGATGCCAACTGCCCGGGACTCTGCCTGCCGGGCACCTGCGAGTGCCAGGCTCCACAGGCACCGCAATGCGGCAACCAGACACTCGATCCCGGCGAGGCCTGCGAGTTCCCCGACCTTGGCTGCGGCCTGCTGGAGATCTGTCTGTTCTGCGGTGAGTGCTTCTCGCTGCTCGACGTGTTCCCGATTCCATTCTGAAGCGCAGCGTCTTCCGAGATGGCGCAACTGCACCCCGGGCGGGGGTGACGTGCGCCGGTCGACAGGTCCCGGCGGCGGAACCTGGGGTCACCTCCCAAAGCCGTGACCTGTCGACCACTTTTGCATTCCCCTGCTGCGCCCCAGTACCACCCCGACCTCATCCAGCCCCGATGATCGCGAATCTCGTCCTCTGAAGACGAATCCAAGCCTCGAGGTGCCGCCGTTGGTGATCGGTTGCCATCGCACTGGCGGTCGCGAACAGCCGCTCGGCAGACGCGTGGTCACCCACGATCAGCGCGGCCAGCCCCTGGTAGGCTGCCCCCCAGGCGCGGCGACTGGGATCGCTCTCGCGATCGACCAGCGCACGGGCGCTTCGACCTGCAACCGCAGCGTGCGCGGTGGCATCATCGGCATGACCCAACGCCAGGGACATGACGGCCGCACGGAGGTGCCCTTCGGGATCGTCACCGTCGACGAGCGTCGCCTCCACCCTGGAGAGCTCCTCGGCGAGAATCGATCTTGCCGCCGCGTGCTCTCCGACGGCGATCAGGAGCACGCCGCGTTGCATCCGGTTTTCCTCGATGTCGAGTTCGGAATGGTCCTCGACGTACGCGGTGACCGCGAGCGCCTGCTCGTACAAGCCAAGCTTCGGATACTCGCGCTGGCTCAACCGCACGAGCGAATGGCGCTGCGGACGACCCACCGGACCACTCGCCACCAGAACACCCGCCAGAAGCCCAACGCCACCGATCAGCATTATGTTCGCTCGCGGACCGTCCCAAGAGCGGCGCGTCGGCCGGCCGCGGCGACGCACCAGCTCCAGACAAAGTACGGCCAGCGCAAGCGCGCCGAAGAACTCCGCAAGCTCGTCGAAACGCGGCAGCGGACCGAGACGTCGATGGAAGTCGACGAGATAGACCGGCACCGCAAAGAACGGCCACAGGCGCGGGGCGATGATCGGTAGTCCCAGCTTCGCGAGCGCGCGCGCCACCGAGGGCGAGGACCTGGCCGCGAACCAGACTATCCCGGCGTATGCGAACGGTGTGCGGACGGCGACGCGCAAGTAGTCCCAGGGATTCAAGAAGTTGTGGACGTTGAACTCACCTTGAAGGTTGCGGTCCGCGATCAACGCCGGCGCGGACATCCCCAGGGCGCGCTGCCCCCAGCTGATCTCTTCCATCGCGAAGAAGAAGGTCGCAACGGCAAGAGCGAAATACCCCGGTCGTCGAAGAGCCGGCCTCGTGTACAAACCGAAGAACATCAGCGCGCTCGCGATTGCGGCGGCGACGAAGGTCGCGTTCTCGATCAGGTGATCCTCGGCGGTGAGATACGCGTAGAGAACCGGGTGCCGATAGCAGAGATAGTAGAGCGCCCCGAGCATCGCGCTCGTCAGCAGCGCGTTCGCGGCGGTTTCCAGCACGACCGGAGCGTAGGCATGCAGGGGCGGAATGCTCGCTGCGCCCTTCGACGGCTCGTGTTCCTCGACCGTCGTCTCGGCTTCTTCAACCACTACCAGTCCGCCCACTGCCCTTCGCTCAATATGACCACTCGCGCCGTCTCGTACCAACAGCTGGAACCTCGTCGCTGTGCGAATCGACGAACCCGTGTTGCGCGAGCGTTTTGGGGAGAACTACGTAGCGCACTGCCGGCCCGCACCAAAGTGGTTCCCGATTCGAGGGAGCCGGGCACGAGCAACGCGGCGCGTTGCCACCTAATCCGTACGGCAACGCCGTGGCCTGCAGTTTTCTCTTGACGGCATCCTCTCGGCGAGAGGATAGTCCCGCATGGCCTCGGCGAGGTCGTGCCGCGTAGCATTCTCCTCCTCCTGAGGTCCTTCACATAAGTGCAGCGAGGGGACGCGCATCCCACGCGTCCTGCATCCACACAACTCTCAGGCGCCAACGCCTGAGTCTGCCAAGGAGGGTAGGATATGCACGGGATCAATTCCTGGACGAGGAGATCGTTCGGAGCGATCGCGATCCTCGCGATCGCGAGTACCGTACACGGTGGAGGTCTCGGATTTCTCGAGGCCCAGAGCGACACCGAGATCGACGGGGCAGTAGCGGCCGCAGTCAGCTCGGACGGAGCGCACGTCTACGTCCTCGGCGAACGGCTCGACGCGTTGGCCGTGTACGAGCGGGATTCCAATCCTGTCAGCGTCGACTTCGGCAAGCTCACGTTCGTCGAGGTCGAGAATGATGGCCTGGGCGGTGTCGACGGGCTCCGTACGGCGCAAGACGTCGCCGTTAGTCCAGACGGCGATTGCGTATACGTGGCCGGTGAGCGCGATGACGCCGTGGCGGCGTTCGAGCGCGATGCCGTCACCGGCGAAGTCGACTTCATCGAAGCCGAGTTCGATGGGCTCGGCGGCGTGGACAACCTCCGCAATCCGAACGGCGTAGCGGTCAGCGGCGATAGCGAGCACGTCTACGTGACGAGCGAGCAAGACGACTCGATCGTGGTCTTCGACCGCAACAACCCTGACTGCGATCTCACCTTCGTCGAGTTCGAGGTCGACGGCGCGGGGGGTGTCGATGGCCTCGGCCGACCGCGCGGAGTCGTCGTCAGCGCCGACGGCAACAATGTCTACACCGCCGGGGGAACGGGAAACGACAACGATGCGGTGGCCGTGTTCAGTCGGAGCGCCATCACCGGCGAGCTCACCTTCGTCGAATTCCATGACAACGGCGTCGCAGGCGTCGAAGGCATCGCCGCCGCGTTCGGGATTGCTCTGAGTCCGGACGACGCCAACCTCTACGTCGCGGGACGGGACGACAAGTCCGTCGCAGTCTTCACCCGCGATACCACCGTCGGGCCGACGCTCGGCGAGCTGACCTTCCTCGAGCGCGAAAAGGACGGCGGTGGCGTCGACGGCTTGAAGGGCGCGCGTGACGTCGCCGTAAGTCCGGATGGAGCCTACGTCTACGCGGTTGGGCGGGACGACGACGGTCTCGCGGTGTTTCGTCGGGACGCGCTCTCCGGCCAGATTGCCTTCCTCGAAGTGCACAAGGACGGTGACGATGGCGTCGAGGGCCTGAACGGTCCGAGCGGCGTCGCAGTGAGCGCCGATGGGGCGCACGTCTATGCTGCCTCCCGCATCGGTATCGTGCCCAACGAGGGCGTGGCCGCGATCTTCACCGCGGATACGTGCGGCAACGGAACCCTCGGCTCGGACGAGCAGTGCGACGACGGCGGCGTGATCGGGGGCGACGGTTGCTCGGCGACCTGCCAGCTGGAGCTCTGTGGGGCGACCCCAGCGGTCGGATGCCGCACCACGGTCCTTCCCGGAAAGGCGTTGCTCAAGATCAAAGAGAACGACAAGAGCGACAACAAAGACAAGTTCCAGTGGAAGTGGAACAAGGGCGCGGCGACGACGATCGCGGAGTACGACGATCCCGTGACCTCCGACAGCTATGTCGTCTGCGTGTACGACGACTCCGGTGGGAGCCAGCCGCTCCTCGGCCTCTCCGTACCGGCGGGTGGCGTATGTGCCGGCAAGGCCTGCTGGACCGCGAAGACAAACAACTTCAAGTACAAGGACAAGGCGGCCTCACCGGACGGCATCGAGAAGGCACAGCTGAAGGAAGGCCTGGTCGCCGGCAAAGCGAAGATTCAGTTCAAGGGGAAGGGCGCGGGTCTCTTCTTCTCGCTCGGAGGTGACGTCCTCGGCCCCGCCGGGCTGACCTTGCCGGTCACCGTGCAGGTGACCAACACAGAGACCGGAACGCCGATCTGTTGGGAGAGTGTCCACAGTATCGCGCAACGAAACGACGCCGGGCAGTTCACTTCACGGGGTGACTGAGTCGTCGCGACCCGAGTAACCCCCTGAGCGACCACGGCGGCCCGTGAATCGACACCGCCGCCGTGGTCGTCTCAGGGCCTCGGTTGATTCACGAAGAGAGATTCTCGGAGGGTTATTGAACTAGTATTCAAGAACCAGTATTCTCCCCTCATGGCACGTCCCTGCAACTTCGAACCGGAGCAGGTCGCCGAGGGATTGCTCCAGACCTTCTGGCGCCGCGGCTACGCTCGCACCGCCATCGCCGACCTCACGGCGGCGACCAAACTCCTCCCGGGCAGCCTCTACGGCGCCTTCGGCAACAAGGAGGCGATGTTCCGCATCGCCGTCGAGCGCTACCAGTCGTACTTGCGGTCGGCGGTTCGGACCCCCACCCGGGGCCTGGCCGGCGTACTGGATCTGCTGGACGCGGTGGTGCGGATCACCGTGGACGACCCGGAACGGCGAGGCTGTCTCGTGATCAACGCGATTCCCGAGGCGGCGTCCTACTCGGCGGAGACGCGGCAACTGCTCCAGGACGATTTGCGCGGATCACAGCGGATCATCCGGAAGCGACTCGCCGAAGCCCAACGCGAAGCTGGTGTGCGCGTCGACGTCGATGCACTCGCAGCAGCTGTCTTCTCAGCGATCGTCGGCATTCGCGTGCTGGGGCGTGCCGGCCAGACACCCGCACAGCTTCAGGCGATAGCCGACGGCGCGAAGCTACTCGTGCAGCGCTACTTCGCTCGCGCACACACCCCCTGACGATTGGAGGATCATCCGATGACTCGACAAGAAATAGCCGACCAGGTGGCCAACGCCACGATCGAGGGCACCGAAGCCGTAGGACCGGAACGCCGGGCCTTTCTCGATGCTGCGTTCCTCGAACACCTCGGAGCCGAGATGGCCGGCGACGTGCCCGCCGTCGTCGCCACTTTCGCGAAACAAGGTGGGCACCTGAGCTTCAATGGAACACGGTGCGAGACTCCCGAGGAGCTGACGAAGTTTCACAAGGCCTTCGGCTGGGATGGTGAGGGCCTGTTCTCGGACATTCGCGGTGAGATCGTGCGCGTCCTCTACACGCACAACAGCATGACTGTGGAGTTTTTCGTGCGCGCCAACGTCGACGTGGCCCTCGGCGACGCCGCGACCGGACGACCGGTGGCGTTTCCGATGTGCACGATCTACCAATTCAACGACGACGGGAAACTCTACTCGGAGCGGGCGTACGCCGATTCGGGCGCCCTGCTCCCGCAACCGATCCTGTCTCTGTGACCACACACGAACACGCCTTCGGGGGCAGGCACGCATGTCGTACCGCCTGACCTATTGGCGCAAGCGCGGTCGGGGCGAGCAGATTCGTCTCCTCTTGAATCTGCTCGCCGAGAACTACGAGGACGTCTACGTCGAGCAGGGTCCGACGTTGGACGCGCTGCAGGCGCGAGGCCCGTCGATCCTCCCCTTCGGCTCGGTCCCACTGCTCGAGGACGGAGACTTCACGCTCGTCCAGGGGCCCGTCATCCTCGGCTACCTGGCGCGCAAGCATGGACTCGGGGCGGACGATCTCCGCCTCCGGGCGCGCGCAGACGCGATCGCCCTCGGTGCCGAAGATCTCCGCATGGACTACTTCCGCCTCCTGGGACGCCCCGCCGAAAAGCAGCAGGCGTTCCTCACCGGGAAGTTCCGGCGTCGCTGGCTCCCGCGTCTCGAGGGTCTGCTCGTGCTGAACGACTCGCACTGCTTCATCGGCGACGGCTTCACCCATGCCGACGTCGCGGTGTGGGACGCGCTGGACGCGATCGTAACCTGGATTCCCGGTGCGGAGTTGTCGGCGTTCTCCAGGGTAACCGCCTTCTACACCCGCTTCGCAGACGAACCGCGCATCGCCGCCTATCTCCAGTCCGACCGACGGATTCCGGGATAGTCGAGACGACGGGAGCTACGCGCGGGCGACGGCGCTCGACGACGCGCCGCGCGGGAGCCCCGCACCGTCGAAGATCGTCCAGAATCGTTCGAACGCCTCACGCGAGCCCTGCTGGACGAGGCGACCGGCCTTGCGTTCCTTGGCTGGTGTCGTCTCGCCGCGGGTGAGCGCGAGCAGCACCTCGAGTGGCGCGTCCACGACGAGGTCGGGCTCCTCGGCGGGTCCTTCGCGTACCTCGAGGTTGCCGTCGCGAACCTCGGCGTGCACGGTCGCCTCGTCGCCGATCCGCAGCTCGTAGATCTCGCGGACACCACGTGCCTGCGCTGCGATGAAGTTCGCCTTCAGCGCGAACAGCAGCCAGCGGCCGTTGAAGATCTGGTCGCCGAGTTCGGGGGCGAGAAGCTTCCGCCCCCAGCGGCCGAGGGCGAACACGATCGGCTCGAGCTCGCGCCCGAACGCGGTCAGCTCGTAGACCGTCGATCCGGCCGGCGGCGGAAGCTTGCGCCGCCCGATGAGGCCCTGCGCCTCGAGATCGCGCAGCCGCGCCGCCAGGAGATTCGTTCCGATCCCGCTGAGGGTGTCGGCCAGATCTTTGTAGCGCCGGGGACCCATGATGAGCTCCCGAACCACGAGGAGCGTCCAGCGCTCGCCGACCACATCGAGAGCCCGCGAGACTCCGCAGAACTGACCATAGCTACGTTTCGAGTTCGACATACTTGACTTTCCTATAGCAGTCCCTCTATAACTTTACTATCCTATAGTTCAAGGAGTCGGAAAATGAATCCAGATGCAGTCCAACAGCCGGGAGAAGCCACCTGGCGGGCCATCGCCCGCTCCTGGCTCTCGATGAAGCCCTGGATCAAGGTGTGGCTCTTCTTCCTGAATGGCGTGTTCCTCGCAGCGTTCGCCTTCGACGATCCACTGCGTGACTGGGCCCTTCTCGCCTATCTCGGCTCGGGACTGTTTCTCTTTCCGATCATGGCGCGCCAACGCGGGCTGACGCGATTCCTCGGGACGGCGCACCTCATCCCGTGGGTACCCCTGCTCATCTACCTCGAGCTCCGCGTGAGCACGACGATCGCCGGGCCGCAGATCACGTGGTCGTCGTCGCCGACGTTGTTTGGCTGGTCGGCCGTGCTGTGGGGGAGTCTCGTCATCTGTCTCGCGCTCGACGCCTGGGATCTCCTGCGATGGAAGCGTGGTGAGCGCTTCGTGCTCGGGTCCGCCGCGGCGGTGCGCGCCGGTGCGTCGGGTCCGGCTCCGGAGTGGAGCTAGGCATGCGAGCGCAGCGCTACCGATCCGAAGGCTTCGAGATCCAGACGCATGTTCGCGACGGTCGGGATCCCGCCGTCGTGTTGCTGCACGGAGCCGGAGGACATGGGCTCGCGTGGGAGCCGATCCTCGACGCGTTCGGTGATCGACAACTCATCCTCGTCGATCTTCCCGGCCACGGCGACAGTCCGTCATCCGACGACTGGAGTCTCGAACGGCTCGCGCGCGATCTCGTGCGCGTGGTCGGCCAGGAGCATGCAGGCCCGCTCGTGTGGGGCGGACATTCATGGGGCGGAAAGACCGCCGCGCTCGTGGCGGCGCTCGCACCCGCGGCCGTACGCGCATTGGTACTCATCGATCCGTCCCCCGCGTCCCCGGTACCGATCACACCCGAGGACTTCGTCGCCTCGGCCCTCGACTCCGAGTTGGGGCCATGGTCGTCGCTGGACGACGCGTCCGCGGCCGTACGGGCGCTGCCTCAATACACGCATTGGACGCCAGCCCTGCGGCGGAGCTTCGAGCGGGGCGTAGTCCAGCGACCGGACGGCAGTGTTGCAGCGCGCGTTCGCCGCGACGATCTCCTCGCGATCACTGCAGCAACGCTCAACCACGACGACTCGGCGACGATCGGAACCCTCTCGGTCCCGACGCTCCTGGTGCTCGCCGAACAGAGCATGTTCTGGCAAGAGCCGACGAACGTCGCTGTCCTCGGGAACCTGCCCAATGTCACGACGACGACGCTGGCGGGTCATCATTGGCTCCACTACGAGCCTCCCCAGCCACTGATCGCGACGCTGCGACCGTGGCTCGACGAGGTCGCCGCGTGAGCCGCGTCGGGCTGTTCCTGTCGACGCGGGTTACCGGCAGCAACGACGATCCCATGCCCTTCCTCGCGCAAGCGGCGCTGGCCGAGTCCGCCGGGTTCGATTCGGTGTGGGTCGGCGACTCGCTCGTCGCCCGACCGCGCCTCGAACCGCTGACTCTTCTCGCGGCCCTCGCGATGCGCACCCAACGCATGACGCTGGGAACGGCCGTCCTCTTGCCAGCGCTCCGGCATCCCCTGACGACGGCGCACGGCCTCGCGACCATCGACCGCCTCTCCGGGGGCCGACTGGTCGTCGGGGTCGGAGCCGGGTTCGCCTATCCCGAAACCGAACGGGAGCTCGGCCTCATCGGAGTACCGATGCACGAGCGCGTCGGGCGGAGCGTCGAGTCGGTGGCGATCTGGCGTGCGCTCTGGAACGCGAACGGTGCGGCCGCACACGCGGGGCGATACTGGTCGTTCGACGACGTGCGAATCAGTCCGCGCCCTGCCCGCCCGGGTGGCCCGCCGATCTGGCTCGGCGGCAACGCGCCCCGGGCCATCCGCCGCGCCGGCGAGATCAGTGACGGTTTCTTCCCGACCAGCGCAACGCCCGAAACTTTTGCCGATGCGTGGTCGGAGGCACGAGCCGCCGCCGTCACTGCAGGTCGTCCAGCCGGGGCGCTGCAGTCGGCCGTGCTCCTGACGGTGTGCGTCGATCCCGACCCGAGCGCCGCGGCGGCCTCGCTCCGTCGCTACATGGAAGACTACTACGGCGCGCCCCTCGAACTGCTCGAAACGATCATCGGCTGCCGAGGAGGCACCCCCGACGACATCGTCGAATGGATCGAGCGCTACGTGAATGCAGGCGCCGAGCACATCGTCTTGCGCTGTGCGTCTGACGAGCAACTCGGCCAGCTCGAACGGATCGCAACGACCGTCCTCCCTGCGCTCCGCCGTCCGGCGGCGGCCGCATAGCGCGCGTCCGACGATACACTCGTCGTTCTGGTCCGCCACGTCGATGGCTGGTACTCGCATCCACCGCGCGCTAGAACGCTTCCGGACTCAGGAGAGGACCCTATGCTGCAGAAGTTCGTATACGTAACCGGAGCGTTGGACTTTCTGATCGGCGCCGGCACCTGGGCCGGTGCATTGTCCAACCCACAACCGGGCCAGTTCGTCGCGTTCATGACCCTGGGCACCTTCTTGATGATGGCAGCGGCGTGCCTGATGTGGGCCTCCAAAGACATGGAGAACCGGGCGCCGGTCATCTTCTGGCAGGGCCTGGTCCGCCTCACGGCCGTCAGCTCCGTCCTCTACGCAGTGCCGGCCGGACTCTCGCAACCGTGGGAGTATGGATTGGTCGTCTTCGACGGCGTGATCGGTCTCACCTACGTCATCGGGATGGCACGTGTGACCGGCTGCTCGTTCCTCGAGTTGCTGCAGTGCAAGACCGCGCCGGCCGCAGCAACGGCGTAGCGGGAGTCAGATCCCGTAGATCCGCGCGACGTTCCCGCCCAGGACCTTGGCACGGGTCGACGCAGTCAGCGACGACACAAAGCGCTCGAGCGCCGGCGCCCAGGCCGACGAGTGGTCCGGATGCGGATAGTCGGTGGCCCACATGAAGCACTGCGCGCCCACGTGGTCGATCAGATGCGGCGCCGCCGTCTCGTCGGGATCGCCCGAAACGAAACATTGACGGCGGAAGTACTCGGACGGAGGACGGGTCAACGGTGTCGTACGGCCGAGCGCGGTCTCGTAGATCGCATCGAGGCGGTCGAGGAAGGACCCCACCCAGCCGGAACCCGATTCGAGCACGCCGAGTTTGAGCGTCGGGAACCGTTCCAGCGTGCCGAGCGCGTAGAATGAGAGCAGCGACTGCTGCGCGCCCTGACGGAGCATGGTGTTGTAGAAGAACTCGCTCGCCAATCCGAGGCGCTTGAACCGAACCGGCACCGCCCACGTTGGCTCGATGGTGGGATGAATCGCAAGCGGCACGTCGAGCCGGCAGGCGGCGGCGAACAAAGGATCGTGATCGGCGTGGCCTGGCGCTTTCCGGGTATGGGTGAACGGGGCCATGAACGCACCACGACAGCCATCGGCGACCGCGCGTTCCAACTCCACGGCCGCCGCCTCCGGATCGAGCAGCGACACATGGGCGATCGGCACGAGTCGTCCGCCGGAGTCGCGGCAGAAGTCGGCGATCCAACGATTGTAGGCCCGCTGGTAGGCCACGGTGAGCTCGCGATCATCGAGCTCGCACTCCCACAAGAGCCCGAGGGTCGGATAGAGCAGCACCTTCTCGAGGTTCTCCTGATCGAGAAGCTCGATCCGCTCGGCAGCGTCCCCGCCTCCGAACGGAATGTGCTCCATGTAACGGCGCTCGGGGCTCATCTTCGCGGCCTCCTCGCCCATGGCGCCGAGCATCCCGAGCGAGCCGGGCTGGGTACGGGTCGATGGCACGCCACCGACCTCGAGATGCTCGTACCCGTCGTCGCCGACGCGAATCCGCAGCGCACGCGCACGGTAGCGCTCCTCGAGGTACTCCTCCCATAGGTTTGCGGGCTCGAGGACATGGCCATCGGCGTCGATGGTGCCTGCGTGGGGAAAGCGAACGATCTCGTATGGCATGGATGACGGCCCTCTCCTTACTGTTGGAGACTATGCCACGGCACGACGCAGAACTCTCATCTCAGAAATGGAGGTCGACGCGCAGACGTCCCTCGAGCCAGCTCTCTCCGTAGACGCGATGCGCGCTTCCGCCGGCGACCAGCGCGGTATTGCGCGAGGTCGACAAGCGCAGCTCGACTCCGCCAACGAGCTGGGTGGTCGTCTCACCAACGAGCACGCGCCCGACCCCGCCAAAGACGTTGCCCTTCCAGCGAGCGTCATCCGGGCCCAACAAGGCGCCGAGACGGCCCCCGGGCCCGAGGTTGACGTCGTCGTCGAGGTCGGGCCCGACGTCGAACCTTCCTCCGACAAGCCCATACAACAGGAGGCCATCGAGCGGGTCCCACGCGAGACCGACGTCGACCTCCGACCCCCACACGGCGGCGTCGTCGAGCCCATGGCGATCGGGCACGCGCCGCGTTGCCAGGCCCGTTCGGAAGCCCCACGACCAGGGCCTGAAGACACGACTTCTCGGACTGAGCGAGAGCATGTCGATCAGCGTGAGCTCTTGCAGCCGCACCGCGCCAGACTCCGGGTAGATCCGCATCCGCGTGGTCAGGAACTCGATCTGCAGATGCTCCGGGTAGCCACGCCCGTCATCCAACAACGAATGCAAGGCGGGTCGGAACTCCACATCGACGAAGGTCTCGTCATCGCGCCACCCCAGCGCCAGCGCGATCCGTCTCGAGTCGTGTCCCTGATCCGGACGTGCGTCCGGCGCCTCGATCTCATCAGCTGCGGCGGCTTCCCCAGGCGCGCGCGCGCCGACGTGGCTGCGTGCGATCAGGATGCGCCGGGACAGATTCCGCGACGCCTCCTCGGTCACCTGTCCGGCAAGGTACTGATAGCGAAGCTGATCGTAGGCTGCGTCCAGAACATCCGCATGCCGCCGCTGCGTGAGTTCCCGCAGCGACGAATCGGCCGGATCGAGTCGGCCCGCCACGATATCGCGTACCCGACGCCGGTCACCAGCGGCCAGGCCGGCAAGCGTCGCCCGCAGCGAGGTCTCGGGCGACGGCAGATAGCGAACGTCTCCGATGAAGCCGGGCTTCGCGGCGAGCACCTTGACCGTATCAGCGGGAATCACGGGACCGCGGAATCGGGCAGCGGCGTGCAGGTCGGGCACGCCGATATCGAGCAGGCGGAGCAACTCGTAGGAGCAGTTCTTCGTGAAGAAGTAGTACGGGAACTCGATCCCCCGCAGCTCCCAGAGATGCATCAAGAGCACGTCGAGCTCGTCCGCAGTCACGTTCAAACGATACTCCCAGATGTCGCGATTCTCCCAGTCGGAGTAGCGCTTGAGCTGCTCGTAATAGGGGCGTACCCCGAACAGCGCCGGGTAGAAGCCGAGCGCGCCCTTCGCCATGTAGAGCGGCACGCTGTCGCCCCCGGTATTGGCAGTGAAATCCACCGCGTACCCCAGAACTCCGTCGGCGCCCTCCGCACCATCCACCCGTAACAGCGTGTGACCGAACATGGACGCCGGGTTGTTCATGAACGCCTCGGGAAAAATCAAGGTGAGCCCCCGAGCATCGAGCCCGGCGCGCCAACGCTCGTAATACGCGCAAGTCATCGGCGGAAAGATCTCCGCCCCGGAGCCCAATTCCCGTTCGATCCAGTGGCGACGCGCGACGAACGCACACTGCGGATGCTCGTCGCCCTTCACCACCGCGTTGGCGTCGAAGAAGCTTCGCACGGTCGCTCGCAACTCCGCGCGCGGATCCTCGTCACCGTCCCCGGCAAGGAAGAACTCCTTCGTGAGCGCCCGGCTGCGCCCGTGTCTGCTGCCGCCGAGACCCCGATCATAGTGCAGCAGCGCCAACCACCCAGGATCCTCGTGGAGGGCACGCTCATCCGCCCGCGCGAGAAGAGCTTGTATCCGGCCAAATGAGACGGGCTCGGGCTCTCCCACCGCCGGCGTCATCTGTGCGAGACCGATGTGCGGCGTCATCGTCGCGCACGCAAGCACGAGCGCGAGACGAACGTGTGATCGCACACGCACGCGTTGGAGCTCGGAAGACGTGCCGGCCGCCACCCCTCGGACGATGGCGGCGGCCGGCACGACGGAAAAGCTCTCAGCCGTGAACGTAAGCCGACAACCTCTCGTCCTCGGCCATCAGGGAGGCGAGCGTCGTCAGCATCTCGTCGGCGGCAATGTGGTCATGGGAAAGAAGCGTCGAAAAATTCTGCTGCACGAACCCCTGAAAATGCACACGATCCTGCTCGTACATGCCGAGCAGGTGCGCCAACGCGGCCAGATGCTCCCCTTCGCCCTTCGCCATCTCCTCCGCCAGCCGGTCGAAGTTGTTGCTGGCGAAATGCCTGACTCGAGCGTCGGTGTCGTTCGTGAACCAGTTGTCCGCATCCGTACACCCGGCGAGCCCGAACGTCGTCGAAATCACCTTGAACGTCCAGAAATTCGTGGTCGAGGCCAAGAGCCACGGAATCGCTCCGTTGCGCCCTTCCCAGATGTGACTTCCGATACCGCAGGCCGCACGTGCGACCCCACCCGACGCCAGCACCAGGACCAATACCACTGCTACCGTTCCAAAGATTCTCCTCATGCTCCCCCCTCTTGGCATGGGTCCGCGTGAACCGTCCAACAGAACGCCACGCCGACCGACCTTCGCGTGCAACCCTGATTTTCTGTGCATCACTTGTCAAGCACGCCGACGGGCCTTACCCGCTCGGACCTGCGGCGACCCGCTGGCTACGCCCGACGAAAGCGGCTACGAGTTCGATCGTGCCGACGACCGAACGACGCATCTACCGCGACGGATTCACCGACGGAACGCGATGGAACGAGTTCCAGCAGCGCCCCGACGACATCGTCATCGCCACGCCGGCGAAATGCGGCACGACCTGGACACAGGCGATCGTCGCGTCGCTGATGTGGCCGAACGGGTCGGCACCGGGGACGCTCATCGTCCTCAGTCCATGGATCGACGGTCGCATCGAGCCGGCGGAAGCCGTCGCCAAGCGGCTCGATCGCCAGGAGCACCGTCGCTTCATCAAGACGCACACACCCGCGGACGGCGTGCCGTGGTGGCCGACGACGTCCTACATCGTCGTTCTGCGCGATGGGCGCGATGCGTTCATGTCGCTGGGCAACCACATGGCGCGTCTGCGTCCGGAGATCGTCGCGCACATCAATGCCGAAACGGAGAAAGACGGCGCTCGGCCGTTGGAATGGACCGGCGACGCCGAGCAGGACTTCCTCCCCTGGCTGGAAAGCCCCGATTCTGCCCCGGCGTACCTGGCGTCGTGGTGGCCGCGACGCAACGAGAAGAATGTTCTCTTCGTGCACTACAACGACCTGAAGGCCGATCTGGACGGCGAGATGCGAAGAATCGCCTCGTTCCTCGAGGTGCCCGTCACCGAGGAGCAGTGGCCGAGCGTCGTCGAGCGCTGCACGTTCGAGGCGATGCGGGCCCCCGGCCAGGATCTCGGCCCATTCGATATGGTGTTCGAGGGCGGGATCGAGGGCTTCCTCTATAAAGGGACGAACGGCCGCTGGCGCGATGTGCTCACCACCGATCAGCTGAGGTCGTACGAGCGGCGCATCTCGGATCTACTCAGCCCGGACGCGGCGGCTTGGCTCGAGCAGGGCTCGCTCGCACTCGGCCGGCGCCCGTAGACCCGGCACCATACGCCGCACCCCTTTGACCGGGGGTCCGGCTCTGAGGTACGCGAGAACGCATGCGTGCACCGACGATACAGTTGAGCGCGATGGCGCTGATCGCTGGCTGGCTGTGGATGCAGCCGCCACTCGATGGCAGCCGCACGTTCGTCCAGCAATGGGAACACGTGCGATCGTACGACGCGGCGCGCCGATGCGAGACCGCCATCAGTGCCCGCTACAAGCGGCTCGTTGCCGAGAACGCTCCGGTCAGTGAAATCGAACAGGCCCTCAATTCGCGCTGCATCCCAGCGGACTACATCTATCGCGTGCCGCGGTAGACGTTCGGTCGACGGATGAGCCTTCGTACCGGCATCCATCTGGCCGAGACCGACGGCGAGAAACGTGCCGTCTACCAGTTCCGCTACGACATCTACGTCGAGGAGATGGGACGCTATCGGAGCGCGGCCGATCACGAGGCCCGCCTCCTCGCCGAGCCCGAAGACGCGTACAGCCGGATCTTCTACGCGGCCGAGGACGATCGGGTGATCGGCACGGCACGCTATACGTGGGGAGGCGACGGTCCGTTCTCGTCGCGCCAGGTGGACCACTACCAGCTGGCGCCGTTCCTCGCCGAGCTGGCCACCGAGGTCATCATCGTCGGCGAACGCGGCATGGTCGCACCGCATCTCCGCGGCACCGACCTCTTCAAGCGCATCGCACAGCACGCCAGGCGTTTCATCAGCGAGAAGAGAATTCAACTTCTCTTCGGGGCCTGCGAACCGCACCTGCTGAGCCTCTACATCGGTCAGGGCTCGCGCACCTACGCGAAGCAGAACATCAACAGCCCGGAGTCGGGCTATCTCATCCCCATCGTGGCTGTACTCGAAGACGTCGCGTACCTACGAGGCATCGGCGCTCCGGACGCCGACGACGTCCCAGACTTCGGCGAGGACGCCCGCATTCCGGCATGCGTCGATGACTTGATCACCAACAGCAGCAGCGTGTTGAGCCAGCGACTCACGGCGCACGACGCCTACTGGGAAGAGGTCCAACGTACCCTCAGCCACCTCGTCGGGAACCGGATCTCTGCGCTCGACGGATTGACCGAGGACGAAGCGGCCCGCTGTCTCGGCAAGAGCAACATCATCGAGTGCCATGCCGGTGATCGCGTCCTCAAGAAGGGCGGCGTCGCTCGCAACATGTTCGTCGTGCTGAGCGGCACCCTCGAAGTCCGCGACGAGCAAACGCTCGTGCGCGTCCTCAGCCCGGGAGACGTGCTCGGCGAGATGGCGTTCCTGCTGGAGCAGCCGCGGTCCATGGACGTCTATGCCGCCACAGACGACGTTCGCGTCCTCAGCCTGAGCGAGCGTATGCTGCGCGACCTGATCGCACGCGATCCGGCCGTTGCCGCCAAGCTCCTGCTCAACATCTCGAAAGTCCTGTGCCTCAGGTTCCTGAAGAGCGCCTGACGCGCCGCCGCAAACTCGATCGGGCAACCAGGCTGCGGAAGTCGCACCCTTGCGAGCGCCCATGACGCTTTTCGCTTGACACGACTGCTGCACCTGGAGGACGCTCGAGGTCTCGGAACTGCGGCCCCTGCCGCGCGTTTCACGCACGCGTAAGGAGGACGCCATGGCGCATCCTGACCCCGTAGCGAGACTCGTGATCGTAGTGCTGGTGGCACTACTGACCAGCGCGACGCCCGCGCCAGCTGTGCAGCCCGGCGACGTCATCACCCGCGCGAACGTCGAAGCCGCCGTCGACCTCCTGCCGCCGAGCGTCGCCTGGATGGTCCGCCACGGCATGACGATGCAGATCGTGCCGTACGAGAAGTGCCCACTGCAGCAGATCTACCTCGAGGCGACTGAAAAGTACGCGTCGCAGGTGAGCCTCGGCGACAGTGGACGCGTGCTGAAGAACTACGTCGCGGGCATGCCGTTTCCCGCGATCGACCCGTCGCATCCACAGGCGGCGTGGCAGATCATGTGGAATCACGAGAACAAGCCGGCGTACACCGACGACGTCTACACGTCGTGGCTCGTCGAGAATCAGGACGAGCGCGGCACGATCGAGCGGCAACTCTCGTCCGACACCTGGCGCCGTCTGCGCTGGGCGGGCCGACTGCACAACGATCCGAAACCGACGATCCCGCACGATCCCCCACTCCGGTTCACCGAGCAGTGGGGTCCGATCGACTCGCCCTTCGATCTCCGCGGCGCAGGCTTCCTGCTGCACCGTCACATGGAACCGACGCGCGCCGACGACTCGTGGCTGTATCTTCCGGTGCTGCGGCGCATCCGCCGCTACTCGACCTCGGCGCGGAGCGACACGCTCTTCGGCACCGACATCGATCAAGACTCGATCTGGGGCTTCAACAGCAAACCCGAATGGTGGGACTTCAAGTTGCTCGCCGAGAAGGAAACGCTGGCCTCGATGCACGCCGGTAAGTACGCGACGCCCGACATGTGGTGCGACACAAAAGGCACCGAGAGCTGGATGCCGTGCGTCAACTGGGAGAAGCGGGACGTGTGGCTGGTCGAAGGCATCCCCAAGATGCCCCAGTACGCGTTTGGCAAGCGGCACCTCTGGATCGACAAGGAGATCTACAACCTCACGGCATCCGAGATGTTCGACCGCGGCGGCGAGCTCTGGAAAGTCTGGCACAACATCTTCTGGTACACGAAGAGTCCGCGCCCGGGGCGCACCTACGACGAACCGCGCTTGTTCGGCTCTGCGGTGGCGGTCATCGACATGCAGCTGATGCACTCGTCACGCATCTCGCCCCCGAGCCATCTCTTCCCTCCGGAGAAGGATTGGCTCTTCGAGTACGGCGAGGCCAGCGACAACGCGCCGGAGTACTATACGGTCGCGTATCTCATCGAGTCTGGGAGCTGAGCGAGGTCAGTTTAACAAGGGGGATTCCCTCCCCCTTCTCCACGCGGCAAAGCCGCGCGGAGGCCTCATCCCCCGGCTCGCTTGTCGCTCGGCCGGGCGCTGCGCGCCCGGAGCGTTCAGTCCACAAGGGGGATTCCCTCCCCCTTCTCCACGCGGCACAGCCGGGCGGAGGCCTCTTCCCCCGGCTCGCTGGCCGCTCGGCCGGGCGCTTCGCGACTAGCGTCTTGGGTCGGATGCCTAGGCTAGAGGCCCAGCAGTCCCTGTTGTCCGTAGTAGAAGACCCCGGCGAGGGCACCGTTCATCGACGTCGCGAGCGTCGCGGCGACGAACGCGCGCGGGCCGAGCGCCGAGAGATCCCCCCGGCGCGACGGTGCGAGCGCCGAGATTCCTCCGACGAAGATCCCGACCGACGCTACGTGCGCGAAACCGCAGAGCGCGTAGGAGAGGACCAACACGCTCCGGGGTGAGAGCTCACCCGCGGCAGCGAGCTCGCCGAGCCGCTGATAGGCAAAGACCTCCGTCAGCATGGCGCGCCCCCCCAGCAGTCGCGCCACCTCGCCGACTTCACCAGACGCAACCCCGATGAGCCACGCCAGCGGCGTGAACACCCATCCAAGTATGCGCGCGACGTCGAGCGGACCGCCGAGCGCTCCCGCGATGGGCGCGGTGAGCTTGACGAGGGCCAGGTCGATGATCGCCACCAGGCCGAGCACCGCGATGAGGAGGGTCGCGATCCCGGCAGCAAGCTGGAGGCCATCCCACGATCCTGCACTGAGAGCCGCCATCGCATTCGGCTGACGATCTTCCTCGCGCAGCGGCGGCACCTGCCCGAGCGTGGCCGGCGATTCTGTCTCCGGCAACATGAGCTTCGACACCAGGACCGCAGACGGAATGGCCAACACCGACGCCGAAATGAGATGACCGGCGATCAGGGGAAACGCGTCCTTCAAGAACAGGACGTACAGCGCGAGGGTCGTCGAGGCCACCGTCGACATCCCACACGTCATGAGCGTCAGGAGCTCAGAACGGGTCATGCCCGCGAGATAGGGTCGGATCGTGATCGCCGACTCCACGCCGACGAAAATGTTCGAGGCTCCGGCGATCGCCTCCGCACCCGAAAGCCCGAGCGTCCGGTAGAAGAGGCGCGCGAAGATCCGCACGACGGGCTGAATCAGGCGCACATGGTAGAGCACGGCCATCAGCGCCGCGAAGAAGATCGCCGCGGGCAACACCTGCGCGGCCAGAATGAACCCCACCGAGGGCTCTCCCGTCGGCGTCGACTGCCCGGGACTCAGTGCCAACGGGCCGAACAGGAAACGCGCGCCCGCATTGCCGGCCTCCAGCACCGCAACCACAGTGTCGTTGATCCAAAGGAGTCCGGCACGCGTCGGCGGGAGCCAGAAGACGATCGCACCGAGCATGAGAATCAACCCCGCCGCGCCGGCAACCGTCCGCCACGGCACCGGTCGCCGACATCCGCCGACCACCCATGCCACACCTGCAAGCGCCACCCATCCCGCGAGCGAATAGAGGTTCAGCCAGCTCATCGGCGCGGCCCCCGCGTCGTGACGCGCACCTGGTCGCACACACCACCGTGGTGGATCTCGACTGCGGCGCGGCGCACGCGGGCTACCAGTGGCCGACGCTTTCCATCGATGCCCACGGCTCCGCTGGTGCCAGAGCCTTCCCCTTCTGCAGCAGCTCGATCGAGATGTTGTCGGGCGAGCGAACGAAAGCCATGTGCCCATCACGAGGCGGCCTGTTGATGGTCACGCCCGCGTCGGCGAGTTGGCGACACGTGGCATAGATGTCGTCGACCTCGAACGCCAGATGCCCGAAGTTCCGGCCCTCGCCGAGTTCCTCGGGATCCCAGTTGTGCGTGAGCTCGATCTGCGCGTCGGGACTGCCCGGCGCGCTCAGGAACACCAAGGTAAAGCGGCCCTCCTGAATGTCGAAGCGCCCGTCGTTCTTGAGTCCGAGCTTGTTGCAGAAGAAATCCAGCGACGCGTCGAGGTCGACCACCCGAACCATTGTGTGCAGATAGCGCATGGGCCCTCCGATGGCGCCCATCCTATACGACCCCGCCCATTGCACCAGAGCGGGCGCCCACTGCGGGCGCCCGCGGAAGCGCTACGCGAGCGTAGACACCGGCGCGTCACGCCTGCCCGCACCACGCTCGGTACGGAAGTACTCGGCAACCTGCGGCAGTCGATCACCGTACTGCTGCGTCCACAGCAACATGCGATCGATGGCGTCCCGATGATACTCGCCCCGCAACGCCGCCATGCGCCCATCCCGGAACTCGGCGACTTCAGTCCCCTCGTCGATCAACGCCGGAATACCGTCGAGCATGAACAGACATACCCAGTCGAGCCGCACCTCCGACCCATCCTGGCGCGCCGGCGCCTTGGGCACGAAGATCCGACTGTCGAACTCCTTGTCGAAGTTCTCGACCTCCTCGCGCCAACGCCGGACCGCGCCTTCGGCCCCTTCGTCACGAAACCAGCTGAGCGGCCGCACGTCACGTTCGTGCACGAAGTCGTCGGTCAGATGACGTCGCACCCGCGTCCAATCGCCGTCGTGCCACGTCCGCTCGAAGTCCTGCATGTAGCTCTCGAACTTCTGTACCAGATCCATAGGTTCCCCTTTCGTGTCTCTGGTACTACTCCACTGCGGCACTGGAGACCGGTCGTTTCCGGCCCTCGCGCTCGAACGGGCGACCAGCGCTCACTTCAAACCGACGGTCTTGCCTCGACCCACGCTCGAGTCACGAGAGCGCCGCGGCATCGAGACCCTCCCCTTGCCTCCTGAACGCCGCGAGCGTCGCTCGACACGCGGCGCGGACCCGTTGGTTCGATCGCGACGCCCGAGCCTGTGCAGGCGACCCGCACTCTCACGTGACGGCCGAGGATCGGAGCGAGGCCGCTCTGCGCGCCCACCCTGCGCGCGCGGCCGATCGCGCTCGCGACCCGGACGTCGTGCGTGGCCGTTCCGATCCTCCGGTCGCTCGCGCTCGCGTCCCGGACGTCGCGCGTGGCCGTTCCGATCCTCCGGTCGCTCGCGATCGCGACCCGGACGCCGCGCGTGGCCATTTCGATCCCCCGGCCGATCGCGCTTGTGACGCGGACGCCGCGCGTGGCCGTCGTGGTCCCCGGAGCCGCCGTGCCGACGCCCGTAGCCGTTGCAGCCGCGCCCCTGACACGGGCGATCGTGTCGGCAGTGCGGTCCGTGGCGATGAGATCCATGGCCGTATCCATAGTCGGGCGATCCCGAGTACGCGTACCCGGAATGCCCGGCTCCGTACCCACGAACGTAGCCGTGGTGGAAACAACCGCTCACGAGGGCCGCAACACCGGCGATCCATAGCGTACTCCAACGCATCGCACCCTCCTTGGGATCAGCACGGGCGCTGGGAATCGGCCCAGCCGCACCCGTATGATCCCTACAAACCCAAACCCCGCCATGGGTTGCGCCGGGACTCGCACCGTACTGCGCCGGAGGACCTCCAGGCATCGGGTCCGCGGGCTTCGCGATCGATCTTTCGTGCGCGCAGCCAATGGTTTAGAACCGCGGGCGTGGCCAACCAAGAACGTCCCCGAACGACGTCGTCGGGCTCCAAGACCACCCGGTGGCACCGCGGCATCATCCTCGCACTGGCCGGCGCTGCTTGCGTCATCGCCAGCCCACAGATCCGACCGGTCCGGGCCGAGAACGCGCTAACACTCGCGGCCGCCATGAGCCTCCGCCACGTCATGCCGCCGCTCACCCGCGCGTTTCGTGACCAGGACACGGACACGGGCGCTGCGGTTCACGTCAACTACGGCGCCTCGGGCAATCTTCGGAAGCAGGTTGAAGGCGGCGCACCGGTCGACGTGGTCGTGTTCGCCGACGCCGTCTCGGTCGATGCCCTGATCGCGAACGGCGACGTCGACACCGCGACCCGCCACGTCGTCGCCACGAATACACTCGTCCTGATCGGGGCCCCCGACGCGCGACCGCTCACCTTCGAGACGCTCGCCGACACCCGCGAGGAGGAACTGATCTCGATCGGTGAACCCGGCGCTGTGCCAGCCGGCCGGTACGCTCGCTCGGCCCTCCGCAATCTCGGCGTGTGGGAGGCGCTGCAGGGACGCATCGTGTTCGGAGGCCACGTGGGCGCAGTCCTGAGCTACGTGCGTCGCGGAGAGGTCGCCGCGGCCATCGTCTACGCCACGGAGACTCGAGAGGTCACCGACGTGAAGGTGCTCGATCGGGCCAGGAGCCCGTGGACACCGACACCGGAGATCGTGTCCGCCGTCACCACCGAGAGCACCCAGACGGAACGCAGCCACGCGTTCGTCGCGTTCCTGCGGACACCGGAAGCTCGGGCGATCTTCACCGAGCACGGCTTCGGCATTCCCTGACGCCGACGCTGGACTCACTACGGCGATCCGTCGAGACTCACGCCTGTGAACGCTCACGATCCGGCCCAGCATCTGACCACGCGATATGCTCCTCTGCTGCAGGCGCTCGAAGCAGGGACGCTCGACGCGCGTGTTGCTGACGTCCGCATCATCTCAATCCCCGGAACCGAAGCCCCCTGGCGCGACACCGGCATCGCGCTCGACGTGGGCGACGCGGTGACCATCCTCGGCATGGGCCGCGTCACGCTCAGCGACGAGCTCAATCTGACCATGGGCGCGCACACGCACCTCTGGCGACGGATCGGGAGCGAAGGCGACGCGGTGCGCGCGCCGAGCGCCACGTACACCCATACCGCCGATCGAAGCGGGCACCTCTATCTCGGGATCTCACCGGGCGCATGGACGTCGCGTCGCGGCGACCACCATGGCATCTTCCCGCTCGACGGCGGGTTCGCAGCGTTGGTGATCCGCTGGCACGCCGATCCCCGAGACGGGCTTCGGGCGGTCGAGCGCCTCGTCCCGGGCGACGGCCCGCTACGCACCGAGTTGCAGCGTCTCGAGCACCCCCTAGCTCCACCGGCCGGATGGACTCCCCTCTGGTACGTCGGTGCCAGTGCGCTGTTCGGTGCCGCGACCGAGAACGGCCGGCCGATCGTACGGACGCGCTCCGTCGATGACGTAGGCATCGTGAAGTACCCCGTGGACCTTCCGCTCACCGAAGCGACGCAGCTCGACTGGGCGTGGTGCGTCCGTCGACTGCCGGCGCGCACGGCTGAAGATCAGCTGCAACACCATGACTACGTCAGCATCGCGCTCGAATTCGAGAACGGACAGGATCTCACCTACTACTGGAGCGCGGCGCTCGCGATCGGGACCTCGTTTCGCTGCCCGATCCCATGGTGGGATCAACGTGAGACCCACATTGTCGTGCGCTCGGGTGCGGATGGTCTCGGCACGTGGCAGCACGAGTCACGCGGTGTCCGCGCGGACTATGCTGCCGCGGTGGGCGATCCTCCAACCCGTATCGTCGGCGTCTGGTTGATTGGTGTGAGCTGCTTCACCCACGGTCACGGACATACGGACTTTGCCGACATCGTGCTCCGCGACGACACGACCCGCGTCGTCGTCACCTGATACCCGGAACGAGAAGCGTCATCCGGGCGCGGGCACCTCGACGATCGCAAGGGTGTCGTTGTGATGCGTGACGGTGCCCTCGAGCGTGCCAGCGATCCGATCGGCCTCCTGGGGCCGCACGACGATACTCGTGGGGCCCGAACGTCCGATGGTTTCATCGATGCAATCGGCACGGCACGTCGCGAGCAGCGCGGCCGCATGAAACCCCAGGATCTTGCCGACGTCGGGCCGGCCGTGTTGAGCGTCGTAGGAGAGAAGCACGGTCGTCGCCGACCTGAACTGCTGCGCCGTCGCGACGGCGTCGCGGACATGCGGACGTACCGGCCCGGAGCCCCCCAATGCGAGTACCAGTGCCGCTCCCGTCAGCGCCCCTCCCGTAACGATCGCAGGGAGCCGCGGCACGCGGGTGGTGAGAGCGGCAAGCGCCACGCCAGCCGCCACCGCCAAGGCCGGATAGATCTGAAACAAGTAGCGGCTCTTCTTCACCGCCGCTGCAGAGATTACGACCATGACGACGGCGGTGCAGGCGATCCAGAGCCAGGCGCCAAGCTGCTCGTGTCGCTGACGCCACAGCAGCACCATGCCAGCCGCGGCAAACGGGAGCCATGGCCAGTAGGTGCGTAGAAGCTTCCCGACGTACCAGAACGCGCCGCGGTCGAACCACCCACCCACGAACAGCACGTCCATCACCTGCGTGCCAAAGTAGGTTCCGACGAAACCCGGCTCGACACTCCGGAGCGCCGCCCACGCGCCGATGACTCCGAGGCACAGGCCCAGTGCACCCAGCGTCCACCCCGAGCGGATTCGTGCGCCGAGAACGCCCGCGCGAGACCACACCACCGGTGCGATCACGAGCGGGAGCAACCCCTGTGGGCCTTTCGCCAACCACCCACCTGCGGCCGCCATTCCCAACCACACGATCGTCGAGGGACGCGCCACCGACCGGTAGGCGGCCCACAACCCGAGCAGAATCCAGAACGTCAGGAGGGTCTCGAGACGGACGCCCCGCCCCCAATGCAGGACTTCAGGCGTCGTAATGAACACGAGCCCGGCGAAGAACGCCGGTTGCCACCCGATGAGGGTGACCCTGCAGAGTGCATAGAGCAGGAGTGTGTCGACGACGCCGAGCAGGCTCGGCACCAGTGCAACCGCGAATCCGGTGGATGGCAGCACCTGAAGCACCAGCGCGTTCACCCAGAAATGCAGTGGTGGCTTGTTGAAGTAGGGCTCGCCGTTGAAGGTGAGCCGGCGCCACTCCCCGGTCGTCGCGATCGTTCTGGCGATGGTGCCGTACATCGCCGAGTCGCCCTCGAGCGGCTCGCTGGTAACGTCGGCCAACGCAAACACGGTCGCAATCGCGGCCAGGGCCGCTACCTGCACCATCGTTCGCGCCAACATGCACCGTCTATACGCGACCACCCCGCGGGGCGCGAAGCGGGGGTCTGCGGGCGCGTGAAGCGCCTCGATCTCCGCGAGGGCGTCAGCCCGCTGGCGCGCTCGATGCGCGCGGGCGAGGCTGAGGGGGCGGCGCCTGCGTCGGCCGGCGCGGCTTGCGCGCAGCCCCACCCTTCCCACCGGCCGCCCCACGCTTCTCACCCGCCGCCCGACGTGCGGCACGATCGCGCGCGATCGAGGACGCACATCTCGAGGAGCTCATGACGATCCGACCGTTCGGATGCGTCGCACGTTCCGTGCCGAGGTTCGCCTGTACGCCCGCACTCACGACCACACGCGAGCGTCGCACCTCCCCACGAAGCACGGGGAGCAGGCTGGCACCATCCAATCCCGCGGGCGCCTCGACACCGGCGAGGTCGAGCACAGTCGGGGCAACATCGAGGAGGCTGACGATGGACGACCACTCGCCGGGCACGACGTCGGGGCCGGCCATCACGAGCGGCACGCGCAGCAGAACATCGTGCAGATTGTGACCGTGCTTGACCCACCGACCGTACTCGCCGAGCTCCTCGCCATGGTCGCTCGTGACGATGACGACCGTGTTCTCGCGCCACGGCTCGACGAGCCGCAGGATGCGCCACAACTCGCGATCCGTCTGCACCGCCGACGCCCGGTACCGGGCCCGTAGCCACCGCGCTTCGACGGGGGTCAGCGTCAATTGCCCGCGAAAGACCTCCCAGTAGATCTTGGGCCAGTGGTTCGTCCACCCCGGGGGCCACAGCTCGGCCAAACGCGGGGGCGTCTCGATATCGACCGGCGCATAGGGAGCATGCGCGCCCTGTGTGTGCGCGACGAGCAACCACGGTTCTTGCGGCGCATGGCGGCGCCATTGTTTGAGCGCTGGAATCGTTTCGCCCCGATCGCCCGTCCAGAAATGGGTGGCGCCCTCCGCGTAGCCCTCGTCCTCGGTCATCACGCCCATCTCGGTCGTCACGCTCACTTCGTACCCGGCGGCGGCGAGCAGCGTCATGACGTTCGCGACCCCGCGCATGATGTCGAGTTCGTTGGACTTGCAACTCAGCTTCAACGGATGCTGGCCGGTGAAGAGCGCCGCGTGACTCGGCACCGTCCAGGGAGCAGCGCTCAGGGCGTGAGTGAAGTCGATCCCGCGCGCCGCGAGACCGCGGAGGGTGGGCATCGCCGTCATCGCATCGGCACGCAAGGTATCGAGCGAGACGATGAGCACGTTCGGCGGGGACTTCGCCAACGCTCCAGCCCATGGCACGCTCAGCATGAGCAGTGACGCGAGCGCGCCTACGATCCGTCGGCGGGGCACCCTACGGCGTCATCCGATACTGCGACATCGGATGCGACTCGATGTGATCGACGTCGAGGAACGCATTGACGCTCTCGATCATGCGCTGCAGGTTGGCGCGAAAGCGCTCCTCGGATCCGTCCGCGCGGTACCAGATCCGCGGATCGGTGACCGCTTCGGCCGGGAATCCCTCCTCGACAATCCCCGCCCATGGCGGCGCGTCGGCGGTGAGCGCACGCACGACGACATTGCGAATGTAGAGGAACGTGCACTGCGTCTCGAGCGCGACTTCTTTGTGGTGACCGTGCCAGTGGGCGATCCAGGCGTCGTACGTGAGGCGGTCCGGCTGCTCGATGCACGTCACCATGTTGATCCCAGGAGTGCGCGCGCCAAGGGCCGCAACGCTGGTCGTGTTCCGGAGCGGCACCGACTCGACGACGAGGTAGCCCGCCGTGCGCGCGGTCACTGCATCCAAGAGCCGCTCGCACGATCCGCGATCATCCGCGCAGTCGAGCCAGAACGACAGCGCGCCGTCCAACGGGGGATCGAGCCGCGTCAAGCGAGCCTTGATCCCGTCTCCCACGTGCTCATCGACGATATTCACGGCGATGGACGACGCCCCGGCTGCGGTGAGGTCAGGTGCCAGCTGCCGAATGTTCGCACTGAAATCCGCGGCCGAGACAGCCTTCGGTTTCCAGAGCATGTAGACGAGCTTTTCCATCGATCATCGTCCAGGGATGCGGCGCATGTGGCCATGTTTCGCACGTCATGTCCATGTCTGGTTGAATCGGCCCGGCACCCGACGCAGGATCAACTCCTGGATGGAACCGACGAGCAGCGCCGCACTCGACGACGACGTACGATCCGAAGCGGCGATGGCAGATCCCCACGGATTTTTTCGCCGCCTCCGCGGGCACGCCCCCGTGCATTGGAGCGCGCGGAGCAACGCCTGGATCTTCACGAGCCACGCGGCGGTGAGCGAGGGCTTCAAAGATCCCCGGCTCTCATCCGACCGTCTCGGGCCACTCGAGGCGAAGATGACACCCCCGCATCGCGCGGCCATGGCCGAAACCTTCGCGCTTCTGCGTGGCTGGATGGTATTTCGCGATCCGCCGGTGCACGAGCGACTGCGCGATCCCGTCCGCCGGGCGTTCACGCGCAGCTCGACCACCCGTCTGACTGCGATGGTAGAAACGATCGTCGACGAACTCGTTACCGACATGGCCGCGCGCCCGGACTGCGAACTGATCGCTGATTTCGCGTTTCCGCTCCCGGCAATCGTGATCGCCGAGATGCTCGGTGTTCCCCGGGAAGATCGCGACATGTTCAAGACCTGGTCACGCAAACTGTCGGGCCTCGTCTTCGGCGCCGTCGAGCAACCGAACCGCGACCGCGCTGCCGGGGAAGCCGCCGGCGAGTTCACCGAGTACTTCACCGCGCTCATCCGTCGCTACGAAGCCGCACCCGCCGACAACCTGATCAGCGCCCTGATCGACGCGCGCAACGAAGGCTCGGCGCTGACGGCCGATCAGATGGTCGGCGCCTGCACGATGCTGCTGTTCGGCGGCCACGAGACGACCACGGGGCTCATCGCCAACGGCATGACCATGCTCCTGACCCACCGCGCCGAGTGGGCGCGCTTGCGTCGCGACCCGGCGCTCGTCCCGCTCGCGGTCGAGGAATCTCTGCGCTTCGAGGGGTTGGCCAAGATCATGGTCCGCCATGTCATCGACGATCACACGCTCGGCACGGCGCACCTGGCCGCCGGCGACCGCGTCTACCTCAGTGTCTCGGGGGCGAATAGGGACCCTGCGGTCTTTCCCGAGCCCGATCGGTTCGACGTCGGGCGGGATCCGAACCCGCATCTGGCCTTCGGCCATGGGGTACACTTCTGCCTCGGCGCCGCGCTCGCACGGCTGGAGGCTGCGGCGGCATTTCGCGCCCTGGTCCAGCGGTTTCCGAACCTGCACCTCACGGCCGAGCCCGAGTGGCTCTCCACCATCATCGGACGTGGCGTTGCGCGCGTCCCCCTGGCGCTCTAGGGCTACCGGCGCCGCGGCCCAGCGACCACCGTCGTGTGAGAGCAGGGGCTGAACTTGTCAGGTTGACCGCCCGACCGCGAGGGCAGTAGAAGCTACTCATCTCGTATCTGGGAGAGGGGGCATTCCGAATGAAGAAGTTTCTGGCGATCGCGCTCGCAGCGGCGTTGGGTGCTGGGGCAATGACCGGCACTGCGTTGGCACAGAGCAACGAGGGCAGCATTCGATCCGACCTCGTGAACGAGGGGACCATTCGCGAACTCTACGCCAATTTCAACAAAGCCTGGAACAAGCACGACACCCAGGCCATGGCGAATATGTGGTCCATCGATGGTGACCATCGCGAGCCCGACGGCCGTCTCGCCAAGGGGCGTGAAGCCATCTCGAAACTGTTCGCGGCGCAACACGAGAGTGTCTTCAAGAAGACCGAGCTCTTCCTGACCCTGAAGGACGTCTGGTTCATTACCGCCAACACGGCCTTGATCGACGGCTCGTACGAGGTCGAAGGCGCGCGACTCCCCGACGGCACCGTGCTCGCGCCCCGCAAGGGCTACCTCACGAGCGTACTGCTCAAGGAGCGCGATCAGTGGTGGATCGTCGCCAGTCGACTGATGATTCCGACGCAACTTCCCTACAAGAAGAACTAGCGGCCGTCGTAACCTTCACGAGCCTCCGGCAGGGTCCGCGCGCGATCACCGCGCAGATCCTGCCGGCTCGGCAGCCCCACGCACACGGAGCCCCATGATCCCATGACCGACAGGCGCACAGGATCGAGCGGGCGCGGACGATGGTTTGTGATCGGGCTCGTGGCTCTGGCGGCCGCGTTCGTGGTCTTCGGCCACGGGATCGACCATCCGAATCGTCCGTCGATCATCCTGATCATGGTCGATACCCTGCGTGCCGACTATCTCGGCACGTATGGCTTCGAGGGGGACATCTCACCCAACCTCGACCGCCTCGCCGAGGAGTCGGTTCTGTTCGAGCGCTGCTACGCGCAGGCGCCCTGGACCAAGCCCTCGATCGCGTCGCTCTTCACGTCGCTCCACCCCATGACCCACAACGTGCTGAGCCACAAAGGGCGCTACATGAAGCGCGGCAGCGACACGGATCGCACCGACGCGCTCTCGGACGAGGCCACGACCATCGCGGAATCACTCCGCGAAGCGGGCTACGCGACGGCCGCCCTCGTGGCCAATCCGTGGATCCTCCCCGATCAAGGCTTCGGGCAGGGCTTCGACCACTTCGATGGAAGCTTCGCCGGCAACACGACGACGGCAGAGGTCGTATTCACCGCAGCGCGCGCGTGGCTGAAATCCCGGCCCGCGGATCGACCGTTCTTCCTCTATCTCCATCTCATGGACGTGCACGGGCCGTACACGACTCCTGACGACGACTTCGCAGCACTGCGTGACAGCCCGAGTCTCGGGACCGACCGCCCACTGACCGAATCCGAGCTGAAGAGATTCCGCCGCTACCTCGCACGTGTACCGTGGATCCGTGGGGAGGACGCTCGGCAGCTTCGCACCTGGCGCGGCCGCTACGCCGCTGGCGTCCGCGCGTTCGATCGGCGCCTGGGACCGTTCCTCGATGACCTGCGTACGACAGGCGTTCTGGACGAGGCGGCGCTGGTGGTGACCGCCGATCACGGAGAGGAACTCCTCGACCACGGCGGTTGGGATCACGGGTACAATCTTCATGAGCATCAACTGCGGGTGCCCCTCATGATCCGCGCGCCAGGTCCGCCCCGTGCGGTGCGACGCATCCACGAAACCGTCGAGCTCCTCGACGTGATGCCGACCCTTGTCGCCATGGCGGGGACCCGGACCCCGGTAGGCCTCCATGGGCGCGATCTCTCGCCACTCCTCGAAGGCCTCCCCGAACTCGAGCGACCACGGTCCCTGCTCGCGTCGGGTGTCAAATGGGCGCCGACGCGCCATGCACTCCGCCTCGGACCACACAAGCTGATCACGACCCTGCCAAACGGCCCGCTGTTCTTGTTCGATGTCGAGCAGGACCCGACCGAACAGCGCGACCTCGCGCTCGAACAACCGGACGCAGTCCTGGAGCTGCTGACCGAGCTCGACCGCCATCTGACATCCCCAGCTTTCCGTGCCCGCTTCGCTCGCAAAGAGGTCGCCGTGCCCCCGAGCGTCGAGGAGCGCCTGGAGCAGCTTGGCTACGTCGAGCGATAGCCGGCACCGATACTGGCTGGCCCTGACGATTTGTATCCTTGCGGCGCTCCTGGTCCGGGGCGCCGGAATCATCGCCGCACCGCGACACGCCTACCTGATGGATCACGTGATGTTCATGGCGTGGTCCGACTACGCCTACGAGCACGGGCCGACACGCGTCTACGACATGCCGCCCGCGTATCCGGTCTGGGTCGCCCGCAGCGCCGACCGGATCGAAGCCATCTCGCTTCCCCTCCAATGCAACTATCCCCCATTATCGACCATGGTCTTCTGGGGCCAGGGACTGCTCTGGCATCAGCTCGACGATCAGGTCGCGCGCGGCGAGGTCACGCGCCGCAACGCCCGGGGACAGATCGAAACCGTCTCGGCGCGCTCACGAATCATCAACACACCCACGAGTCGCTTCGTCAACGCCATCGCCGGCATCCTCGCAGACCTGCTCCTCGCCTGGGGCGTGCTGCACCTCGTCCGCGCCCTGCTGCCACGCGCCTCCCCCACGCTTGAAATCGTCGGCTTCGCGCTCACGGCCCTTGCACCACCGATCGTCATCGACTCTGCGTTCTGGAGCCAGTCGGACAGCTGGGTGACTTCGCTCCTCGTCTGGGTGGTCGTCCATCTCCTCCGCGGGCGCTTCTGGATGGCGGGAGGCATCTTCGGCGCCGCCCTCTTGATCAAAGCACAGGCCCTGATCCTCCTCCCCACGCTGGGATTCGCCTGTGTCGTCCCGGCACTGCGCGCAGGCGGGCACCCGCGCGACGCATGGGTGGCGGCCCGAGCGGTAGCGACCGGCGCACTTCTCGTGATCCTGAGCATCGGCCTCCCGTTCTCACTCGCCGCCCCCGCATCCACATCGTGGATCGAACGAGCCTACGTCCAGCCGGTTCTCGAGCAGTACCCGTATACCACCACCAAAGCGTTCAACCTCTGGTGGCTCGAAGGAGCGGCCTTCGAACGCCCGGGGGTCCTCCGTGACTCGCACGCGCGTGTCTTCGGCGTCACCAAAGACACGATCGGACGCGGGCTCCTCGCGCTTGGCGTGCTCCTCAGTATGGCGGCGGCCGCGCGTCGCTTCGGCGCTGATCCGGCGGCAACGGTCGCCGTCGCCTTCCTGGTGAGCCTGGCCGCGTTCGTCCTCCCGACGCGCGTGAAAGCCCGCTACATCTACTACTGCCTTCCCTTCCTGATCGCGATGGCGCTGCGCTTCCGACCGTGGCGCGTCGCGCTGGCCGGCATCCTGATCGTCGCAACGGCCGAGCTCACCTGGAACCTCTGGTACGATGTCGGCGCCCCGATGGCGCAAGCGCTCTCCGTCGGCCTCGCGGGAGTGAGCGTCCTCGCGCTCGTGTATGCGTGGGCGGCGCTGCTCGTCAACGCGTGGGGCGCTGATGCGAACGACGCCCGCCCCGGTCACTCGACGTAGCCGAGCGCCCGCAACTGCCGAAGCTGCTGCGGGTCGTACTCGATCTCGGCGACCGAGGCTGCCGCCACCGGCACCTGACGCCGCGCGTACGTCAAGAGGGCCCCCGTCAGACGACGGACGACTTCGGGCTCGTCGGGCAGGACGTTCACGCGCTCGTCAGGGTCGGCGATGACATCGAAGAGCGCGAAGTGCGAGTCCGGCCCGCCCTTCCGTATGGGCTCTGGGTGGAAACGAAAGATCAACTTCCACCGAGGGTCTTCCATCACTGCGTACTCGAGCACGCCATGCCCCCAGAAACGGTGGTGCGAGACCACGATGTTGCGACTGGCGGGCGGAGCGTCCGTCTCGCGGACGAGCGGTAGCACGCTCGTCCCCTCGAGCGGATGCGTCGGCGGCACTCCCGCGAGCTCGAGCATCGTCGGTTTGACGTCGTACATCTGCACCGGCTGGGCGATCGCACCTACAGGCGGGATCCCCTTCCCAGCCAGCACCAGCGGCACGCGCAGCACCTCGTTGTACATTCCCGGACCGTGCCCCCACTTCCCATGATCGAGCAGCTCTTCGCCGTGGTCGGCCGTCACCAGGATGGTCGAACGCTCCCGCACACGAAGCGCGTCGAGCGTTCCCAGAAATGCCCCCAGGCGCGCATCCGCATAGAGGATCTCGGCATCGTAGAGCGCGCGGGCGTGCTCCAGGTCACGCGGGGTCCGCACCATGGGAAGGCCGTTCGTTCCATTCACCGGCAAGGTGCCCGTGTAGTCCGGGTCGAAGCGATCGGCATAGGCGGCCGGCGGCAGGTAGGGAGAATGAGGCTCGGCCGTGTGCACGTACAGAAACATCGGGCGATCCGCGTGCCGGGTGATCCAGTCTCGCGTTTCCTGCAGCGGCACCGTCCGGTCGGCCTGGAGTTCCTTGGCGAACGCGATGCGATCGACAAAGGTACCGAACCCGTGATCCATCGCTTGTCGCGGCCCCGCATTCACGTTGGTCACAGCCGAGAAGGTGGCAAACCCTGCCGCGCGCAGAACCTCCGGCAGGGAACGAAAGGCGTCGGGCGGTTGCAACGACGGGGAATGCACGCCGTGCCGCTCGGTGGACACGGAGAGCATCAGATCGGGAATGGACGAGATCGTCACCGGCGAGTTGCAATACATGTGCTCGAACCACGCGCCGGACTGCGCCAGCTCGTGCAGCTTCGGCATCGTCGCATTCGTATGACCGTAGAATCCGATGTGCTCGGCCGACAGGGTGTCGATGAGATAGACGATGAGCAGCGGCGGCGACGCTACGGGCTCGTAAATCGTAGGATCGCCCCAGAACACGATGTCGTCCTCGACCGCACTTGCGACCCGGAGCTGGACCGTCACGCGACGCCCCGCCCACCGGGCCAATGATGCGGACACGTCGTGCCAGCGCAGCGCAGCGGTGACCTCCTGGTGAACGACGGGCGTCACCTCGTCATCGACGACGATCTCGACGTACATGTCGGCGGCGCCGTCGGTGGCCTGCCGTGCAACCGTCGCCCGGAAGGCCCCCCCGGGTGGCACGAGCACATCGGGGAGACGAATCGTCGTCGGTGGTCGCATGTAGAGGGTCGGACGCCGGATCCCGTCGAGGGTCACAGCCGTCGTGGCCGCGGACTCGGGATAGGCCTCGCGATGGCCATGCAGCTCGAGCGCGCGGATCTCGACCGCGCCCTCGCCAATGCCGTCGGTCCGGACCATGAGCGTCTGGAGCACACCTTCCCAATCCTCGAAACCATCGGTGGCCAGGCGCAGCGTCCAGAACCGCTCGTTGTCCGGGAGCGGCATGCGGGCGAAGCCGAACCGTGACCAGCTGAGCTCGACATGGCGCCCGAACGGCACGCGCACGTCGAGCACGATGCTCCCGATGGCATCGGTGGGCACCTGAAAGCCACTGATCTGCATCGCGACCAGGCGGCCGAGCTTGCGATGGAAGGTCGTGTCGTTCGCCAGCCCGGGCGACTCCTCGTCACTGCGGAACGGGCCGAGCCGGGCGAGCGGCGGATGCGGGGACGAGACCGCCTTGGGGCCCACGTCGACACTGGCCGCATCCACGCGGTCGACGAGATGTACGACCTGCCATCGTTGCTCGACCACGCGCGGCGTCGGCACAGGGACCGGTGCGGGGAACGTCGTCAGCTGTTCCTCGGCCCAGACGAGAAACGCCGCCGGATCGGTGGGCGCGCCGGCCAACAGATCGGGCACGGGCGCCTGCGCGGGACCATCGCTCCCGCCACGGCACCCGGCGGCGAGCATCACGACCAGCACGACGACCGCGACCCGAGCTCGACACGTCCAGAATTTCACCCGCCCGGTGTAGGAGGAGGCTGACGGCAGCGCAAGAGTCGCGCCTCGCGGGGATTCTCGAAGTCGATCGCGTCTTGTGCCAGGATCCCCTCATGCCCCGATCCCATGAGGACAATCCCTACGAGCGCGGGCTCGACCGCAATCCCGCGAATCACACCGCGCTGACTCCGCTCTCGTTCCTTTCACGCGCGGCGACGATCTACCCAACGCGGACCGCGATCATCCACGGCGAGATACACCGCACCTGGGCCGAGACCTACGCCCGCTGCCGGCGACTCGCGAGCGCCCTCGCGACGCGCGGCATCGGTGTCGGCAGCACCGTGGCGCTCATGGCCCCCAACGTCCCGGCGGCCTACGAGGCACACTTCGGCGTCCCGATGACCGGCGCGGTCCTGAACGCCATCAACATCCGACTCGACGCCGACACCATCGCCTTCGTCCTCGACCATGGGGAAGCCGACGTCCTGATCACCGACCGTGAGTTCGCCCCGGTGGTCAAGCAAGCGATCGCGCAGTGCGATCGCACCCTCACCGTCATCGACATCGACGATCCCCAAGCCCACGACTATGCCACGATCGGCGAGCGTCTGGGGGAGATCGACTACGAGGCGCTGCTCGCGGAGGGCGATCCGGACTTCGTGTGGCAACCACCAGAGGACGAGTGGCAGGCCATCGCCCTCAACTACACCTCGGGCACGACGGGCAATCCCAAGGGCGTCGTGTACCATCACCGGGGCGCCTACCTGAACGCCCTCGGTCAGGGGCTGGCATGGGAACTCGGCTCGCACCCGGTCTACCTCTGGACCCTCCCCATGTTTCACTGCAACGGATGGTGCTTCGCCTGGACGCTCGCCGCGTTCGCCGGCACCAGCGTCTGTCTCCGCCGCGTCGAGCCTGCGGCAGTATACGCCGCGCTTGCCGAGGACGGCGTGACGCATTTTTGCGGCGCCCCCGTCGTGATGAACATGATCGTCAACGCGACCGCCGCAGAGCGCCGACCGTTGCCAGGTCCGGTCCAGGTCATGACCGCGGGGGCGGCCCCGCCCGCGGCCGTCATCGAGCGGATGGAAGACGCCGGCTTCCGGGTCACGCACGTCTATGGACTGACGGAGTGCTATGGACCGGCGACGGTCTGCGCCTGGCACGACGCCTGGAATGATCTCCCGAACGACGAACGCGCCGCGCTCAAGGCGCGCCAAGGGGTCCGCTACCACGTCCTCGAGGAGCTCATGGTCGCAGATCCGGAAACGCTGGAGCCCGTCACGCCCGACGGCGAAACCATGGGCGAGGTCTTCATGCGCGGCAACGTGGTGATGAAGGGCTACCTCAAGAACGCCAAGGCCACCGACGAAGCATTCGCGGGCGGCTGGTTCCATACCGGCGATCTTGGCGTCATGCACGCCGATGGCTACATCGAGATCCGGGATCGATCGAAGGACATCATCATCTCCGGGGGCGAGAACATCAGCACCATCGAGGTCGAAGACGTCCTGTACCGCCATCCCGCCGTCCTCGAAGGAGCCGTCGTCGCCCGCCCCGACGATCATTGGGGCGAAACTCCGTGTGCGTTCGTCACCCTGCGCACCGATGCCACGGCCACGGACGCAGAGATCATCGCCTTCTGCCGCGAGCGTCTGGCCCGCTTCAAGGTGCCACGCACCGTCGTCTTCGGACCGCTCCCGAAGACCTCCACCGGAAAGATCCAGAAATTCCTGCTGCGAGCCCGCGCCAAGGACCTCGACCAGCCCTGACGCGAACGCTGTGACAACTCGCGTGCGACTCGCGCGCACTCAAGTCGAGGCGTAGGGCTGTCGATAGTACTCTCGATGGCAGAGTCTCTTGCGACAGCATCCGTACGGGGAACGCACGCCGTCTCCGATCATATGTCCCGCACCGTGCAGGGGGTCCAGGCATCTGCGACCCTGCACGAAGTCGCCGCCTTGCTGGGGAGCCACGGCATCAGCTGCGCCGTGGTTTTCGAGGGGGAGACGCCCATCGGCATCATCTCGGAACGCGATCTGGTGGGGCTGGTTGCCGAGGATCCGGATGGCTGGGGGCGCCGCCTGGCGGGCGAGAACATCCGCCGGAAGCTCGAGTGCATCACGCCGGAGTCCAGCGTCGCCGACGCCAGCGCTTCTCTCGCCGAACACCGCCTGCGTCAGCTCCCGGTCGTCACCGACACCGGAAAACTCGCCGGGATCATCACCCAGGCCGATCTCCTGCACGCCTCGCACCTGTGGCTCGAAGAGTACGCCGGAAACCTCGAGCGGCTCGTCACCGAGCGCACGGCACAGCTCCAGGAGAGCGAGCAGCGCCGTACCGATCTCGTCGATCTGACGGTGCACGACATCAAGAACTGGATCCACGCCGTCGATGCGTCGCTCGAACTCGTCGCCGAGGATCCCGCGGAAGCCGCGAGCCTCATGCCGATGCTCCGCCACACGACGAAACGGATCGGCACATTGGTGCACTCGTTGCTCGACATTCACCGCCTGGAAAGCGGCTGGATGCCGATGCGCTTCGGCGAAGTGCCCTGGGCGAGTGTCTGCGGCCCGGTGATCGCCGAGGCCGAGGTGATGGCCCGTGCGAAGTCGCTGTCGATTCCGCAGACCGGGCATACGCAGGCGATCGTACGCTGCGACTCGGCACTGATCGAGCGCGTCATGCTGAATCTGCTCGACAATGCGATCCAGGCCGCGCCGGAGGGGACCAGCGTCGCGATTCACACGGAGGAGACCGACGGCAAGTTTCACGTGCGGGTCGGCAACCGGGGACCCACCATCGCCCCGGACGTCCTGCCCACCCTGTTCGGCAAGTACCGACAGAACGACGGCAAGCAACGCAAGCGCTACGGCTGCGGACTCGGTCTCAGCTTCTGCAAGCTCGCCGTGCACCATCACGGTGGCGACATCCAGGCCATCTCGCCCTTCGTGGACGGTGAGGGCGTGGCCTTCGAGTTCGTCCTGCCTCCGAATCCCGAACAAGCGGCGGCCCAGGCCAACCTGCAGTAGCCCCGCGCGGCGGTCCCTCACCGCTTGCTGCGTCGTCCGCGTTGGGCGAGAGTCCACGCATGACAGCCGCCCAGGTCACCGCACGGACCTGCCCGCACTTCCCGGCATGTCCAGGCTGTCCGCTCGTCGGGCAACGCTACGAACGACAGCTCGCCCAGAAGCACCGGGACGTCGAGCGAACGCTCGCCGCCGCCCTACCCCCGGATGCTCGCGTCTCGGTGGCGCCGGTGGTCGGCGCGGCACGATGCGAAGGGTACCGGACGCAAGCCAAGCTCGTAGCACGCAACACGCGGCGCGGTCTGATCCTCGGCCTCTATCAACGCGAATCCCACCACGTCGTCGATGCAAGCGGCTGCCCGCTCCATGCACCAGCCCTTCGCCGCGGCATCCGCGTCCTCCGGGACGTGCTCGAACGCGAACGCATTCCCATTCACGGACGCGAGCGGCTGGGAATCCGATACGTGCTCCTGCGCACGAGCAGCGTTGATCGCGGCCTGCTCACGACCATCGTCACCTCGCGCCCCAAGCTCGCGCGCGACGTCGAGCTCGCTGCGATCCTGCGCCGCCGCATGGCCCTGGCCGGTCTCAGCGTCAACCACAACCCCTCACCGGGGAACGAGATCCTCGGACCGAAAACGAGCCTGGTCTGGGGAGCGCGCTCACTCACCGAACGCTACGGCGACGTCATGCTCACGGCCGGCCCGACCGCGTTCGTCCAAACAAACCCGGTCATGGCGGGACGGATCTACCGCACGATCGCCAGCACGGCGCGGGTACAGAGCACGGACCGGGTCCTGGATCTCTACGCCGGTGTGGGCGGCATCGCGCTCACCCTCGGAAGCCGCGCGGCGTCCGTGGTCGGCATCGAGGAAGTCGAGGCTGCGGTGCACGCCGCGCGTGGCAACGCGCGACGCAACCGCGCCCGCAACGTGAGCTTCGAGACCGCGCGCGTCGAGGACGGCATCGGGCGTCTGACGCCAGGCGCGATCGACATCGTCACCATGAATCCACCACGCAAGGGATGCGGCGCTGGCGTCGCTCGTGCCCTCGGCACACTGGCCCCGAAGAGGCTCGTGTACCTCTCCTGCTCGCCGGCGAGCTTTGCCCGCGACGCACGCTCCCTGCACGCCGCAGGGTACGCGCTCCGCCGACTCACACCGTTCGATCTCTACCCACAGACCGACCACGTCGAGCTCCTCGGCATCTTCGAGCCCACGACGTAGCGAGGTGAGTGAAATACATTATCCAAGATAGGTCACTCATCACCTGATTTCAGGTAGTTACGTGACCATTGACTCAGCTTGGTATAACATGGATATACCAGGCTGTGGCTGGGCACGCGACAGCAGAACGCTCCCGGGACCTCGGATCCGAGGCGACGCGGCGCGCGATCCTCGACGCAGCCGGGGCGCTGCTCGCCGACAAGGGCGAGGACGGTCTGTCGATTCGTGAGGTCTGTGCGCGCGCCAGCGTCACGCCACCAACGATCTACCATCACTTCGGAGACAAGGCCGCGCTCGTGGCGCGCATCGTGGATGACTGCTTTGCCGACTTCGATCGCGCGTTTCAGCATCGGGCAGCGCCCCATGATCCCGTCGAAGCACTCCGCTGGGGCTTCGATCGCTACGTCGAGTACGGCCTGCAACACCCCGTCCCCTACCGGCTGATGTTCGGCCAGGCCAGGAGCAGCGTCTCGGCAAGCGGCGTCGCGTCGTACGATGGCCTGCGTCGCAACATACGGGCGGTGGACGCGGTCGGACGACTTCGCACGCCCGTCGATGAGGCGGCGGCGGCTTTCTGGGCTGCCGTCCACGGCGTCACCGCGCTGCTCGTCAGCGGATTCTGGAACGAGGACAACCCGGCGATCGCGCTCGTGCGCGACGCAATGATCACGCAACTCACGAATCCTCCGCGCGCGTCGGCGCGCCGGGGCAAGAAAGGGGCTCCACGATGATCGATCAGAAACCTCGACCGCGCGAGTCGGACACCAATCCGTTCCTGCAAGGGAACTTCGCCCCCTGGCGCGAAGAGGGAGCGCATGAAGGGCTGGAAGTCGTCGGCGAGATTCCGCGCGACCTGAACGGCACCTTCTATCGCGCCGGCCCCAATCCAGCCTTCGAGCCGAAGGGACGCTACCACTGGTTCGACGGCGACGGCATGGTCCACGCGATCGACATTCGCGATGGCCGCGCCAGCTACCGGAACCGCTATGTCGCGAGCGACGGGCTGAAAGAGGAGCAGGCCGCCGGCAAGGCCCTCTATCCAGGCCTCCTCGACATGGGCGAGTCCGACATGGCCGGATTCAAGATCACGGGCAACACGAACATCGTCGCACACGCCGGGAAGCTACTGGCGCTGGTCGAGGTGGCCCACCCCACCGCGATGGATCTCAAGACGCTCGAAACGCGCGGGCTATACGACTACGACGGCAAGCTCTCCGGCGCCATGACCGCGCACCCGAAGCTCGATCCCGAAACGGGGGAGATGCTGTTCTTCGGGTACTCCCCGTTCCCGCCCTACCTGCAGTACCACGTAGCCGATCGCACCGGTGCGCTCGTGAAGAGTGAAGAGATCGACGTCGCGTGGCCGTCGATGATGCACGACTTCGCGATCACGCAGAACCACGTCATCTTCATGCTCTGCCCGGTCGTGTTCAGCTTCGAGAACATGGCGGAGCGCGGCGGACCGTTCACATGGGAGCCGGAACGTGGCGCGCGCCTCGGCGTCATGCCGCGGAGCGGCGGCAACGCCGACGTCCGCTGGTTCGACATCGACCCCTGCTTCGTCTTCCATCCGATGAACGCGTACGACGATGGGGACGGCATCGTGCTCGACGTCGCACGCTACGAACGACTGCTGTTCATGAATCCAGACGCCCGCGATACGAGCCTGCAGGAGGAGGACAACGCCCGCCTGCACCGCTGGCGGATCGATCTCACGAGCGGCACCGTCAAGTCCACGCCGCTCGACGACCTCGTAGGCGAGTTTCCGCGCGTCGACGAGCGCCTGGTCGGCCGGCGCCACCGCTTCGGATACATGGCGGTGCGAGGTCCGGAGACCCGGGACGACAACATGCCGGTCCTGACGGCAATTCGAAAGTACGATCTGGAGGGCGGCAGCAGCGCGACCCGCTTGTTCGGCGCCCGGAACGGCGTCGGCGAACCCCTGTTCGTGCCGCGCCATGCCACCGCCGAAGAAGACGACGGCTACGTCATCGTCCTCCACTACGACCACGAGCGTGACCTCAGCGACTTCCTGATCCTCGACGCCCGCAACATCGAGGGCCAGCCTCTGGCGAGAGTGCGCCTCCCCCATCGCGTGCCGTACGGCTTCCACGGCAACTGGGTGTCGGCAGACACCTGAGCGATTGGGCACAGGTCTCGCGCGCTCCGGCCGACGACACCCGGAGCGCGCGACCTGTGGGCATTCGAGCGCGATCTGCCGACGACACGTGGGTAGACTTCCCCGGGCGCCAACCTAGATCCGTCATCCGACACCATTCAGGTCCTCCAGGAGGTTCACATGCGTCTCGGTCTCTCCGTCGGCTATTCGGGAGCGCGCATGGCGCTCGACATGCCGCTCATCCAGGAAGCCGATCGCCTCGGCTTCCACTCGGTCTGGAGCGCGGAGGCCTACGGTTCAGACGCCGTGACACCGCTGGCGTGGATCGCCGCACAGACCGAGCAGATCCACATCGCGAGCGGCATCATGCAGATGCCCGCGCGCACGCCCGCCATGACCGCAATGACGGCGACGACCCTCGACCAGCTCTCCGGGGGCCGTTTCCTCCTCGGGCTCGGCGTGTCGGGTCCGCAGGTCGTCGAAGGGTGGCACGGCCAGCCGTACGGCAAACCCCTCGGCCGGACGCGTGAGTACCTCTCGATCGTCCGCCAGATCTGGGACCGCGAACAGCCCCTCCAGCACGAAGGCGCGCACTACCAGATCCCGCGCCGCGGCGATGATACGACCGGCCTCGGCAAACCACTGAAGAGCATCCTGCACGGCCGACGCATTCCGATCTACATTGCCGCGATCGGTCCGAAGAGCGTCGAACTCACGGCCGAGATCGCCGACGGCTGGCTACCCTTCTGGTACTCGCCGTATCGCACCGACGTCTACCGGGACATTCTCGCCGCGGGCTTCGCCAAGGCGGGTGGCGGCAAGTCGCTGGCGACGTTCGACATTGCCGCCTCGGTCACTGTCATCGTCGGCGAGGACGTCCAGGCCTGCCTCGACAAGGTGAAACCGAGCCTGGCCCTCTACCTCGGCGGCATGGGCGCCCGTGGCAAGAACTTCTACAACGAACTGGCCTGCCGCTACGGCTACGGGGATGCCGCACGCACGATTCAGGATCTCTTCCTGAGTGGCAACAAGGCCGAAGCGGTCGCGGCGGTGCCCAATGAGCTGGCCGACGAGGTCGCACTGGTCGGGCCTCCCGAGCGCATCCGTGATCGCCTCGCGCCGTGGCGCGAATCCGGCATCACCACGCTGGTCGCCGGATCACGCCAGGCAGAGGCTCTCCGAACGCTCGCCGACGCACTCTGAGCTTGACTATCGCCCAGGACACAAGTACCCGAAGTTACTGAGGCGGAGCGGTCGCATCGGCCGCAGGGTCGGCGTCAGACACGCCACGGAGGAGAGCGCTATGAAGAGGACCACTCGACGCGGGATCAGCGCCGTCGTCGCGCTGACCGTCGGCATCATGGCGACGGGATGCGCCGCACGGCAGGATCGGGGCGGCTTCAATTGTGACCGGCGTGTCGGTGCCGGAACAGCCGCTGGGGCAGTCACAGGCGCATTGATCGGTGGCGGAACCGCCGCTGGCATCGTCTCGACGGCCGGCGAGCTCGAACAGCAGTGGCAGGACTACGTCACGGGGGTCGGCATCGGCGTCATCGCTGGGGGAGTGATCGGCGGTGTGTTCGGCCATTGTGCCTTCGATCCCCTGCACGAAGAGCCGGTTCCCCCACCGCCTCCGCCGGCACCCACGCCCGCGCCACCACCGGCGAAGAAGAAGATCATCCTGCGCGGCGTGAACTTCGACTTCGACAAAGCCACCATTCGCCCCGACGCGGCTGCGATCCTCGCGGAAGCCGCCCGGACGCTGAACGAGGCCGGCGGCCTCAACGTCTCGGTCGAAGGTCATACGGATGCGATGGGCACCGACGAATACAATCGGCGTCTGTCCGAAGAGCGCGCAGAAGCCGTACGCAACAGGCTGATCGCCGAGGGTGTCAGCAGCGCACGACTGAGCGCCCGGGGCTTCGGCGAGTCCGAACCGGTCGCATCCAACGCCACCGAAGAAGGACGTGACCAGAACCGCCGCGTCGAGCTGAAGATCGTCGGCGCGCCGTAGCCCGGCAGTCCGCATCATCTCCCCCGGGGCGCACGTAAGGCCCCGGGGGAGACGTTTCCTCGTTCGATCTCCATGAATTCATCCGACTACCGAGCGCTTCGCCTCGAGCCTCTTGCGGGCGACGTCCTGAAGGTGACGATCCATCACCCGACGAGCCCGGTAAACGCCGTCGACGATCTCCTGCACAGCGAGTTGGCCCGCTTGTTTCAGGACCTCCGGCACGAGGAAAATGCCCGCGCCGTGCTCCTCACCGGACACGGTAAAGCGTTCAGCGCTGGCGGGGACTTCGACTGGTTTCCCACCCTCCAGGATGTCGAGCGGCTCGAGCATCTCCGACGGGATGCCAAACAGCTCATCTGGGACATGCTGGACGTCGATCTTCCGATCGTCTGCGCGGTGAACGGCCCCGCCGCCGGCCTCGGCGCCACTATCGCGCTCCTCTGCGACACGATCTTCATGGCACGAACGGCCGTTGTGCTCGATCCACACGTCCGCGTCGGCATCGTAGCCGGTGACGGCGGGACGATCATCTGGCCGATGGCGGTCGGGCCGGCGCTGGCGAAGCAGTACCTGCTGACCGGCGATCCCGTGTCCGCGGAGGACGCGCACCGCATGGGCCTCGTCAATTTCGTGAGCGAGCCCGCGCAGCTCGAGGAGGAGGCGCTCGCCTTCGCGCGCCGTCTGGCCGAGGGCGCGCCCCTGGCTCTTCGCTACACGAAGCAGTCCGTCAACAAGCTCGTGAAGCAGCATCTGAATACCGCTTTCGATCATGCTACGGCGCTCGAGATCGTCACCTTCCGCACCGACGATCACCGCGAGGCGCTCGCGGCACTGCGCGAGAAGCGCAAACCGAAGTTCCGAGGTCGCTGATCATGCTCGATGTCTACGAGGCGATGCGCACGCTGCGCGCCGTGCGTCGCTTGAAGCCCGACCCCATTCCCGCCGACGTCCTCGCCCGCGTCCTCGAAGCCGCCGCGTTCGCGCCGACGGGCGGCAACGCACAACCGTGGCGGATCGTCCTCGTCCGAGCACCGGAGACGAAAGCCCAGCTCGGCGAATTGTACGCCGGCACGTGGAAACGCTTTCGCGCGTTCTACGAGCAATCGATCGCGGGACTCCCGGACGACGAGCGGGCGCGTGAGACGCGGATGCTGGCCGCGGGCGATCATCTCGCCGCAAATTTCCACGAGACGCCGATCGTCGCCGTCTTCTGCTTCGATCCGACACGGATGGCCATCACCGATGCCAAACTCGAGCGCGTCTCGGTCGTCGGCGGCGCGTCCATCTACCCTGCCGTCGAGAACTTCCTGCTCGCCTGCCGGGCCGAGGGCCTCGGCTGCGTTCTGACGACGCTCCTGTGCGGACGCGAGCCCGCCGTCCGGACGATTCTCGACATTCCGGATCCGTGGGGCACGGCGTGCGCGATCCCCATCGGCTATCCCGTCGGGCGCGGTCACGGCCCCCTGCGCCGCCGTCCGGTCGCCGAATTGGTGTTCGACGAACGCTTCGGCACGCCGCACCGCGCCCCATGATCGCGGGCAGGTCGGCCGCCCCGCGCACGCGCGACGTCGCCCGTGGCGTGCCGAACGAAAGGACGAGCCGATGACCGATCTCGTACAAGCAGCCGCATCGCTTCACGATACGCTCATCGCCCGCGCCCCCGAGATCGAGCAGGCCCGCCGCATTCCAGCCGACCTCTCCGCCACGCTCGCGGGCGCCGGGTTCTACCGCATGTTCGTCCCGGAGACGCTCGGGGGACTCGAAGCCTCGCCCATCACCGGGGTGCGGGTCTTCGAAGCACTGGCAACCGCCGAGGCGTCCTCAGCCTGGGTCGCCTTCATCGGCGCCACGACCGGCAGCGCCCTGGCCTGGATGCCCGAGGATGCCGCGCGGGAAATCTTCGCGACCCCGGACACCCTCGTCACGGGGGTCTTCGCTCCCAGCGGACGCGCCGAGCGCACCGACAAAGGCTTCCGGGTCAACGGGCGCTGGCAATGGGGATCGGGCTCGCAGAATGCACGGTGGGTGGCCGGCGGCTGTATGCTTTCCGAGGCCGGCGCACCGATCACGAACGCGGCGGGCGCCCCGCGCAATCAGATGCTGTTCTTCCGTGCCGAGGATGTCGAGTTTCTCGACACATGGCACGTCTCGGGGCTGCGCGGGACCGGGAGTACCGACTATCAGGTCCACGACCTGTTGGTGCCCGAGACGCACGCCGTCGGCTGGCTCGTCGAGGATCCCCCGCCGCGTCCACTGTATCGTTTCCCGTTCTTCACGTTCCTGGCGCTCGGCATCGCGGGCGTCGCCCTCGGCATCGCGCGCGCCGCGATCAACGAGTTGGTCACGCTGGCGGCCACCAAGAAGCGCGCCGGGAGCGCGAGCACCCTCGCCAGCCGCTCCCACACCCATACCGAAGTGGCGCAGGCCGAGGCGGCGCTCCGCTCGGCGCGGGCGTTCCTGTTCGAGATGCTCGACGTCGGCTGGGAGCAGGCCTGCAGTGGTGACGCCATCACCATCGAGTGCCGGCGTGATCTGCGCCTGGCGACGACACACGCCGTGCAGGCGTCGACCCAGGTCGTCAACGCCATGTACACCCTCGCGGGCGGGGCGGCCGTGTACGAGTCTTCGCCGATGCAACGCCACCTGCGTGATGTCCATGTCGCGACGCAGCACATCATGGTCGGGCCCGGAACGTTGGAGACCGTGGGCCGGCTCCTCGTCGGGGTCGATGCCAGCACCGCCATGCTCTGAAGAGCACCCAAAAACGCCGAACCCCTTCTTCCCACGTTGCATGGGGCGCGGATGATGACTAGATCTTGCGGGAGCCCAGAGCATCAACCTACGGAGGAGAACCATGGCAGACTTGCAAGCGGTCAGTGACGACGATTTTCAGGCTGAGGTCGCGGAAGCGCCCCTCCCGGTCTTGATCGACTTCTGGGCCCCCTGGTGCGGCCCCTGCCGCGCCATCGGCCCGATGGTGGAGGAACTCGCCGGCGAGTACGACGGTCGGTTGAAGGTCGTCAAGATGAACGTCGATGACAACCCGAAGACGCCCGCTCAATTCGGCGTGCGCGGTATCCCGAACCTGCTCATCCTGAAGAGCGGCCAGGTGAAGGAACAAATCATCGGCGCGGTCCCGAAATCGCAACTCGTCAAGGCGATCGACAAAGTCGTCTGAGTTCGCGTCTGGACTCGACGCCGCGATCAGAACAGAAAGCGGCGCATGTTGACGTTGATGATCAGGCCCATGCCGATCATCGTCGCGGTCAGCGAGGATCCGCCGTAGCTGAAGAACGGTAGCGGAAGCCCGACGACCGGCAGGACGCCGGCCGTCATGCCGATGTTGATGATGACCTGCCAGAACACGATGGCGGTCACCCCGAAGGCCAGGATGGCACCGAAGCGGTCCTTGGCACGCCCGGCGACCTGGAAGCCGCGGATGATCATCATCGCGTACGCCGCGAGCAGCACCATCGCCCCGACGAATCCCCATTCCTCGGCAAAGACCGAGAAGATGAAGTCGGTGTGCTGTTCGGGCAGGAAGTGCAGCTTGTTCTGCGTGCCGTCGAGAAAGCCCTTCCCCCAGAACTCGCCGGACCCGATGGCGATCTTCGACTGAATGACGTGGTATCCCGCGCCCAGCGGATCCCGCTCTGGCGAGAGGAACGTCATCACCCGTTGCTGCTGGTAGGGTCGGAGATAGCTCCAGAGAATCGGAATCGCCGCGCCGCCGATGGCCCCGAGAATGGCGAACGCGCGCAGGCGGAGTCCCGCGAAAAACAGGACGCTGAAACACACCAGCGCAATCAGGCCGACCGTTCCGAGATCGGGCTGGATCAGGATGAGCCCTCCCGGAATGCCGAGCAGGACGAACGCCGGCAGCGCGTCGCGGAGACTACAGTCGCCCGTCGCGGGCGAATGGTGGAAGTAACGCGCCAGGGCGATCACCACCCCGACCTTGGCAAGTTCGGAGGGCTGCAGGCTGACCACGCCGAGATTGAGCCACCGCCGGGCACCGCCGCCCATCGTGCCGATCAGCGGCACCAGCACCAGGAGAAGCACGACGAGCGCGTAGACGACGTAGGCGTGGCGCTCCAGGTGCCGATAATCGAACAGGACGACCGCCAGCAGCCCGACGAGCCCGGCAGCCGCGTACGCCATCTGACGGACGACGAGCGGGTTGGCCAGCAGCCGACCATCGGCACTCCCGGTCGTGGCGCTGTAGATCGTCGCCACGCCGCTGGCCGTGACCACGAGCGTCAGACCGAGCAGCAACCAATCAAAATGGTAGGCGAGTCGTCGGTCGAACTGTCGCATGATCGTGATCGTGCCTGAAGGAGGCGACGCGATCCATCGCTGCGTCCTCGTCCTCGATACCAAAGTACTTTGCCAGCACGGTCCGCGCGATCGGTGCCGCCACTTTGCCACCGCCCTCGCCCGCGTGCTCGACGAGCACCGCCACGACGACCTCCGGTGCGCCTACCGGTGCGAACGCGACGAACCACGCATGATCCCGGTACCGTCGCGGGATGTTCTCCGGCTTGACCCGCTTCTTGCTGAGACGCCGTACCTGCGACGTCCCCGTCTTGCCCCCGACGTCGATCTCGTCGATCTTGGCACGCGCGCCGGTCCCGCGCCGCGCATTGACGACACCGAAGAGCGCGTCCCGGATTTGAAGAATCGTACTCTTCTTGAATCCGAGATCGCCCACGACCACAGACTCGTCGGAGAACGCGACCGTTCCGTCCGTCGCCTCCGCCCGTTTCACCATACGCGGACGAAAGAGGGTTCCGCCATTGGCGATCGCCGCCGTGAGATTGGCCATTTGCAGCGGGGTACTCGTCATGTAGCCCTGGCCGATCGCCACCGACAACGTCTCGCCGGGGTACCACGGCTCACCGAAGCGCTGTTCCTTCCAGTCGCGACTCGGGACGGTCCCCCCGCTCTCGTGCTGGATTCCGACGTTGGTCGGCACACCGAGCCCGAACCGCTTGGCATACTCGGAGATCGTATCGATGCCGAGGCGCTGCCCCACCTGGTAGAAGAACACGTCACAGGAGTGCACGAGCGCATCGTGGAGATCCACCGAACCGTGACCACCGCGCCGCCAGCAGTGGAACGTGCGCTTGCCAAACCGCAAACCACCACCGCACCCGATCCGCGTGAACGGCGTGATGACACCCTCCTCGAGCGCCGCCGCGGCCATGACGATCTTGAACGTGGACCCGGGCGGATAGGTCCCCTGGATCGCGCGACTCCGGAGCGGGTGCCGCTGGTCTTCGCTGAGCGCACGCCACTCGTCATGCCGAATGCCGCGTGCGAACACGTTGGGATCGAACGCCGGACGACTGGCCATGGCAAGGATCTCGCCGGTGCGGGGATCCATCGCCACGACCGAACCTTCCCGTCCCGCAAGCGCCTCCTCGGCAACGATCTGCAAGTCGCGGTCGAGCGTGAGCACGAGGTTGTGGCCCGACGTCTCGGGGACCTCGGAAAGCACGCGTAGCTTCCGGCCAAGGGCGTCCACCTCGACCTGCTGTCCACCATCGATCCCGCGCAGATAGTCTTCCCACTGGCGCTCGGCGCCCGTCTTCCCGATCAGATCACCGGGACGATAGCCGCTCCGACTTTCGAGCTCGCGCTGATTGACCTGCCCGACGTATCCGAGCAGATGGGCCGCCATCTCGCCGAACGGATACGTCCGTCGCGGCCCGACCTGCACGGAGACGCCCGGAAGCTCGAACTGATGCGTCTCGATCTTGACCGTGCGCTCCCAATCGAGGTCGCGCAGCAGGACGATCTCTTCGAACGGCGGCCGGTTCCGCGCATCGGCGACCGCGGCGCTCAAGTCTCCGGCTTCGGGACCGAGCAAGCGCGTCAGCGCCTCGATCGTGCGCGGCACGTCCTTGGCGTCCTCGGGCACGAGCACCAGATCGAACGATGGACGATTGTCGACCAGCACCTCGCCGTCCCGGTCGAGGATGACGCCACGAGTCGCGCGCACGCGCTTCAGACGGATGCGATTGTGCTCCGACAGCGAGCGGTATCGGTCTCCCTCGCTGATCTGGAGCCGCCACAAACGGACCGTCGTGAGCCCGAACACCACGAGGACGATCGTCACTGCCGCCGCGAGCCGCCGCCGGAACTCGGTCGGCATCTCGTGACGGTTGGTCATGAGCGGGGTCGGCACTACGCCACCCCCGCGAACCGTTTGGCGCGCCGCAGGATCGCGAACACGCCAGGCGTCAGCGCCGCGGCGAGAAGCGCCTCGGCCAGCAGGATCTGCGCTGCCTGGAATGTCACTCGATCGACGGTGAGATACGCCGCCAGCGCAACGACGATGGCAACGCCCTTCAGGAGCGAGCCGAGAAACGCCATCGCCACCGCCGACAGCGCGTTGTCCATCCACAGACGCCGGGACGCCAGATACACCACGACGTACACGGTGGTCATGGCGAACGCGTTCAGCCCGACCAGGCTCCCGGAAAAGCTATCGAGCAGGTAGCCCAGGAGAAACACACCCGTCACCCCAGCGACATTGTGCTCGTGCAGCCCGAGGTACACGCAGAGAATCAAGACCAGATCGGGGATCACCCGCCCGCCGGTGAGCTGATGCAAGACGGTGGTCTGCAGCAGCAGCGCGAGGATGCCGGCCGCGCAATAGATCCCGAACAGCCGGAGCTCCGACGCCAGGCTCGGGGTCACCTGCGCATGCGTCGCCTGGTAGAGATTCACAGCGCCGGCGCCCCCGGGCGAGGAGGACCCATCATGCCGAGCGCATCGGGGTGCGGCGGCCCGGCCAACTCGAGCGCAAGTCCGAGCGTCCTCGGCTTGACCGTCCCACCGCCCGACGGTGCCACCAACACCTCTTCGAGCCGACTGGCGTCGGCACTCGGCATGATCTCGGCATGCAGAAACAGACCAGGGTCGTCACGCGACACCCGCGTCACGGTGCCGACCGCCAGGCCCTTCGGGAACACGCCGTCGAGGCCGGAGGCCACGACCCGATCGCCGACCCGCACGTCCTCCGCCCGCCCGACGTACTTGAGAATCGCCGTCCGCTCGAGACGACCGCTCACGATACCGCTCACGCGCGTCCGCTGGACGAGCACCTCGATGCCGCTGTTCGGATCCGTCAGCAGCAACACCCGCGAGGCATGCGCGCTGGCGGCGGCAATGACGCCAACGACCCCCTCGGGCGCGAGCACGGGCATGCCTGGCTCGATCCCGTGGCTACTCCCCTTGTCGAGGATCAGGCTCTGAAACCAGACCGTCGCATCGCGGGCAGCGATCTCGGCGGCGATCGCGCCCGTCGGCAAGCGGCGTTGGAGATCGAGCAGCCGCTTCAGCCGATGGTTCATGATCTCGAGCTCGCGATGCCGCGCCGCGCGTTCTTCCCAGGTGCGCAGGTTCTGGCGGAAGACTCGATTCTCGCCAGCGGCCCCGAGGAGCGCAACATAGCCGCTCCAGAAATCACGTACGCTGTCCGCAGCCGCCGTCGTGAGTCGCTGAAACGGGGCCATGATCTCGAGGAACGCGTTACCCAGCGGATCGAAACGACCCGGCTGTTTCGCGTTGGTCGACAGGAGCCCCAGCGAGCAGAGTAGAAAAAACCCCGAGCTGAATAGAACCCGATTTCTCCGGACAAACTCGAGCATGGCCCCTGCGGGGAGATGCTGCGGTCGCTATTGAATGGAGATGTCCCGGAGAAGGTTGATCTCGTCCAATGCCCGTCCCGCACCCATCACCACCGCCGTCAAAGGATCGTCTGCCAGCATTATCGGAAGCCCTGTCTCTTCCCGCAAGAGCACATCGAGATTGCGGAGCAATGCGCCGCCGCCCGCCAGGACAATTCCCTTATCGACGATGTCCGAGGCCAGCTCGGGAGGCGTCCGCTCGAGCGCAATCCGGACCGCCTCGACGATCTGGTTGATCGGCTCGAGGAGCGAATCCCGGATCTCCTCGTCGGAGATCTCGACCGTCTTCGGGACTCCCGCGACCAGATCGCGGCCCTTGATCTCCATCGTCTGGATCTCATCGGTCGGATAGGCGGAGCCGATCGTGATCTTGATCAGCTCGGCCGTGCGCTCGCCGACCAGAAGATTGTATTTGCGCTTGATGAACTGACTGATCGCCTCGTCCATCTTGTCGCCACCGACCCGGACGGACTTCGAGAACACGACGCCGGCCAGTGAGATGACGGCCACTTCGGTCGTACCACCGCCGATATCGACGCACATGTTGCCCGTCGGCTCGGTGATCGGCAGCCCGGCCCCGATTGCCGCGGCCATCGGCTCTTCGATGAGGTAGACCTCGCGTGCCCCCGCCGACTCGGCCGACTCTTTGACGGCACGCTTCTCGACCTCGGTGATCCCAAACGGGACGCAAATGATGATCCGGGGCCGGACGAGGGTCTTCCGGTTGTGAATCTTCTGGATGAAGTACCGAAGCATGGCCTCGGTGATCTCGAAGTCTGCGATAACCCCATCTTTCAGGGGCCGGATGGCGACGATGTTCCCCGGGGTACGGCCGAGCATGCGCTTGGCCTCGGCGCCGACCGCCAGGACCTTACGGGCGCCCCGCGACTCCTTCTGCACCGCCACGACCGACGGCTCGTTGCAGACGATCCCCTGACCTCGAACGTAGATGAGGGTATTCGCGGTCCCCAAATCGATCGCGAGATCGTTGGAGAACATGCCCCACAGGGAATTGAGAACCATACACCCGCCTCACATCCGTACTGCTGAGATCGCCAGATTGCGACGATGGAAAGGAATGACCCACACCCTCAACGCGTGGGGGTTGGGTACCAGAATGCGGGGCAATGGGCAAGGATTTCAGACCTCTACGCTTCTCCACGTTGCGTTCATGACCGCCCTTCAATAAACTCTGGCGCGCGTGCTCGACTACATGCGAAAGAATGCTCGTTCGACGGCGGTCAAGCTCATCTATGGGGCGATCATCGTCGTGTTCTGTTTCTGGGGTGTCGGAACGATGGTCGGCGGCGATCGCGTCAACGTCGCGGCCATGGTCGACGACGAGCCCATCACCGCTCAGGCGTACACCCTGGCCTACGAGCGTCTGCAACGGACGTATCGCGACATCTACCGCGAGGGTTTCAACGCGCAGGTGGTGGCTCAGCTGAACCTGGAGCAGCGCGCCCTCGATGAACTCGTCACCGGCCTGCTCCTCCGCAAGGAAGCCGATCGCCTCGGGCTCCGCGTCCGCGACGATGAGGTCCGGGACTCGATTCTCAACATCCCGACCTTCCACGATGGCGGCCGTTTCGATCGGACCCGCTACCTCGCAACGCTCCGCGCCTCGCGGGTCACCCCGACCGACTTCGAGGAGTCCCAGCGCGAGGCACTCCTGGTCGGAAAGCTCGAGAGCTTGATCACCAACGGCTTGTACGTGAGCCCCCAGGACGTCGAGGGGCTCTTCAATCTGGAGAGCGAGAAGATCGATGTCGCGTTCGTGCGCGTCCCCTACGAGCGCTTTCGCGGAGAGGTCGAGGTCGGGGACGCCGAGATCGCGGCCCACTACGAAGCGCAGCAGGAGACCTTCCGTATCCCCGAGAAGGTCACGCTGACCTACGTCACCTACGATCCAGAAACGTTCCAGGCCAAGGTCGCCGTCAGCGACGAAGGCGCCCAGGCCTACTACGACACGCACACGGTCGACTTCGAGACCCCCGAGCGCGTGTCGTTCCGCCACATCCTGATCGCCATGTCGCCCGATGCCGACGACGCGACCAAGACGGCGGCCCGAACGACCGCCGAGCAGGTCCTCGAAGAGGCGACCGGCGGTGCAGACTTCGCAACCCTCGCGCGCGAGCACTCGGACGATCTCCTCTCGGCAGACGCCGGCGGTGATCTGGGATTCGTCGAGCGCGGTCAGCTCGAAGATTCCCTCGAGAGCGCCGCGTTCGCGCTCGAAGCCGGGACCCTCGGCGACGCCCTCGTCGAGACGCCACGTGGGCTGCACATCATCCGCGTCGACGAACGCGAGGCGACGCAGACCAAACCGCTCGCTGAGGTACGCGACCAGATCGTCACTCTGCTCCAGGAACGCGGCGCCGACGACGCCGCACGTGCCGCCCTGACCGCGGACGCGACGGCCGCACGCGGCGGCACTGCCCTCGAAACGTTGGCCACGGCACATGGCCTGGAGGCGACGACGTCCGAGCCGACGGCGGCGGGAGAACCTCTGCCTGATGTCAGCAGTCCAGCGCTGTTGAACTCTGCGCTGCCACTGGCCACCGGCGAAATCGGCACGTGGGAGGGGACCAAGCCGCCCTACTACCTCTTCAAGCTCGTCGCGAAGGCGCCGAGCACGATTCAACCCCTCGATGAGGCGCGCGATCGTATCGTCGAGCTCATCACGCGCGACAAGACCAAAGAGAAGGCCGAAGCCGAAGCGGCGCGCCTCCTCGAAGCCGCGCGGAACGGCGACCCCGTCGCGGCACTCACGGCCGCCGCCGACGCCGCGGGATACAGCATCGACACGACCGATCCAGTCGCCCGCAACGACAGCCTGACGAAACTCGATCGGGCACCGATCAGCAGCGCCCTCTTCCAACTCACCGAAGAGGCGCCCGTCGCGTCAGAGCCGTTCATCCTCGCCAACGATGCCGTGGCCGCTGTCCTCAGCGAGCGGATCCCAGGCGATCCGGCCGATCTGACCGACGAGAAGCGCGACACGCTCCGCACCACGGCAATGGCACGCCAGCGCAACGAGGCCCTCGAGGCCTACCGCAACCTCCTCCGCCAACGCGCGGAGATCTCGGTAAACCCGAATATTGTGAACTAGCGCTCCCTGTCTTTCGTCGGGGTTGGAGGGCTGGTAGTCGTTGGGGGGTGAGCGTTCCCGTTGAGCAGCTCGTGCCGGGGGCCGGCGAGCTCGGCTGTCTGCTGATCCACGGACTCACGGGATCACCGGCTGAGATGACACCTGTGGCGGAGCGGTTGGCGGGCCGCCATCCACTCTGGGTTACCCGGGTTGCTGGCCACGATACGACGCCCGCGGATCTCGCGCAGACCTCGTGGCGCGACTGGTATCATTCGGCGGAAGCCGGGCTGGAGGCCCTCCTCACGGTCCGACCGCGCGTCGTCGTGATCGGCCTCTCGATGGGTGCGCTGCTCGCGATGCGCCTCGCGATCGAGCAGACGACCGAGGTCGCGGGCCTCGTGCTGCTGTCACCAGCAATGGAGGTCCGACGCATCAGCTGGTGGCTGCGCACGCCAATCGAACTCGCCGCGACTCTCGACGAGCGCGTCCCGCTCGCGCGACAGCTGCTGGCCAAGGTCGCGTTCCCGAAGCGCGGCAGCGACATCGCAGACCCAGACGTTCGCCGAACCCATCCAGGCTATCGTCGGGTTCCGCTGCGCGCCCTCTTCAACTTGTCGCGCCTCCAAGAAGCCGCCGCCGCGCACGCGCGCGTGATCACCCAGCCGACGCTGGTCATGCACGCGGTCCAGGACCACACCTGTCCCGTGGCCGCCGCCCGGACGATGTACGAGACCCTCCCAAGTACCCGGAAGCGGCTCATCCTCCTCGAGGACAGTTTCCACGTCATTACGGTCGACCGTGAGCGCGCGCGCGTTCTCGACGAGATCGACGCCTTCGTCACCGAGCGCGCGACCGAGACCATCAAGTCGTCAACCTGAGTTTCATCTCCGGTTGACAAGGTTCCGACCGTCGCTTAAGGCCAGCGGCCATGGCCGACGCGACCTACGAGCAGATCGTCAGGTGGGATCACGCCCACCTGTGGCACCCGTTCACGCAGATGCAGGAGTGGGTCGCCGAGTCGCCCGTCGTCGTCGCCGCGGCAGACGGCAACTACCTGATCGACACCGAGGGACGGCGCTACCTCGATGGAGTGTCGTCGCTCTGGTGCAACGTACACGGGCACCGGCATCCGGCGATCGACGACGCCATCCGCGCCCAGCTCGATCGTGTGGCCCACACGACCCTGCTCGGCCTGGCGAGCCCTCCGAGTGCCGAGTTGGCAGCCCGTCTGGCCGCCATTGCCCCGGACGGGCTGAATCGCGTCTTCTATTCGGACGCTGGCGCCACCGCCGTCGAGGTCGCGCTCAAACTCGCGCTGCAATACTGGCGCCTGCGCGGCGAGACGCGGCCCCGCTTCGTCGCCCTGACCGAGGGCTACCATGGGGACACTCTCGGCGCGATGAGCGTCGGTTTCTCGGAGCCGTTTCATCGCTTCTACGAGCCCCTGCTCCCGGTCGAACGTGTTCCGGCCCCGTACGCCCTCGAACGCGAGCACGGACTCGCCCCTGCCGACGCCCTGGCGCGCGCACTGGAAGCAATGGAATCGACGCTCGCAAGCGCACGCGGCACGATCGCCGCCGTGGTCCTGGAACCACTGATGCAGGGTGCCGCCGGCATGTGGCCGCAGCCCGTCTCGTATCTTGCCGAAGTGCGCGCGCTCACCCGACGCTATGACACGCTGCTCATCTGCGACGAGGTGGCAACGGGCTTCGGGCGCACCGGCCGCATGTTCGCCTGCGACCACACCTCGACATCGCCCGATCTCCTCACGGTCGGGAAGGGGTTGAGCGGCGGCTATCTCCCGCTGGCCGCCACATTGGCGTCCGACGAGATCTTCGAGGTGTTTCTCGGACCCTACGAAGAGTACACGGCGTTCTTCCACGGCCACACCTTCACCGGAAACGCGTTGGCCTGCGCGGCGGCGCTCGCCAGCCTCGATCTGTTCACTCCGGCAATGCTCGCCGCACTGCCGGCGAAGGGCGAAACCCTCGCACGCGCCCTCGACACACACGTGACGCCGCTGGCCCACGTCGGCGAGGTCCGCCAACACGGCACCATGATCGGAATCGAACTCTACGAGGACGCCACGCGTCGGACTCCCTATCCCTCGAACGCCCGGACGGGCCATCGCGTCATTCGCGCGGCGCGCGACCGCGGGTTGATCGTACGCCCGCTCGGCAACGTCATCATCCTGATGCCTCCGCTCAGCATCACCGACGACGAGAGTGTACGCCTCGTCACCGGCGTCGCGGAAGCGATCGCAGAGGTGACCGACGCGTGAGCATTCTGCTCGTGTCCGGCACCGACACCGGGATCGGGAAGACACTCGTCGCGGCCACGCTGGCCGCAGGCCTCACCGCTCGCGGCCAGCACGTTGGCGTCGCCAAGCCGATCGAGACAGGCTGCGACGGTGACGAGGCGACCGACGCCGCGTCTCTCCGCGCCGCCGCAGGCTCGACCGCATCGCTTGCCGAGATCAGCCCGTACCGCTTCCCCGAGCCCCTGGCGCCGTCGATCGCCGCCGCCCGGGTCGGAGCCACGATCGACATCGACGGCCTCGTGGCCGATCTCCGCCAACGCGCGGCGGCCTACGACGTCCTCGTCGTCGAAGGGGCCGGAGGACTCCTGGTGCCGGTGACGACCGAAGTCTCGTTCGCCGATCTCGCCCTGGCACTCGATGCGACCGTACTGATCGTCGTCGGCTCGCGCCTCGGCGCCATCAACCACGCGCTCCTCACCTTCGAGGTACTGGCAACGCGAGGAATCTGCACCTGCGGATACGTCGTGAGCCAACTGACCCCAGCCGGCGATCTCGCAACCGATACGAACCCCGAGCTCCTCGCCTCGCTGACGACGCTCCCGTGCCTCGGCATCCTCCCCTGGCGCGACGACGCCAACACCCTCCTGACGACCCTCCGGGACGGCGACGGCAGCGAAGCACGCACACACCTCGCCACCCTCGCCGAAGAACATCTCGCGTCACTCCTGACCGCAGCGTAACTAGCAACGCGCCCGGCAGAAGAAAGGAGCAACCGTGGCTTTGCCGCGGTCTCGCGACGCCCATCGGAGCACGGCGCGTAGCGCCGCGCGCACGGGGGCAGAATCTACAACGCCGCGTGGCGGGCGGCGTCGTACACCAGGCGCAGGGCGACGTCGTGGCGCTCGGCAGCAACTCGACAACTCTCGTACTCGGGCGCCACCGTGCGTTGACCGTCCGGCCCCTCGGAGATCTTCACGGTGATCGCACCGTACTCCGTCTCCACGTCGACGCTGCGACGCGCCAGCTTGACGCGACGGACATCATGGAAGCGCACACCGATCGTCGTCGTCTCGGCAAAGAGGACCCGTGCCACGGCATCGTGCAACGTCGGCGGCACGATCGCCTGCAACACCACGCCGGGCCGCCCCTTCTTCATCTGCACCGGCGCCAACGTGACGTCGACCGCGCCCGCGGCCAACAAGCGGCCGACCGCATGCGCGTACAGCTCGGGGTTCATGTCGTCGATGTTGCACTCGACGACCGTCATCACATCGGTCTCGAGCCCGGCGACCGGATCGCCGACGAGAATGCGGAGCACGTTCGGACGATCGCGGAGCGTCCGCGTGCCCGCGCCATAGCCGACCCGTCCGGCGCGAAACGTCGAAACGCCCCCCGACACCGCACCGAAGCCACGCAGGATCGCAGCGCCAGTCGGGGTCACCAACTCGCCCTCGCCATCGCCGGCGCGCACCGCGAAACCCTCCAGCAGCTCGGCGGTTGCGGGCGCCGGCACGGGGAGTGGGCCGTGTTGCGTATCGACCATTCCACTCCCGAGCGGCAGCGGCGAGACCGCGATACTGGTAATCCCCAGGGTCTCGACCCCGAACGCCGCCCCCACAATGTCGGCGATGGCGTCGACCGAACCCACCTCGTGGAAGTGCACATCGTCAGGCGGCTTCCCATGCACGCGGCCTTCGGCCTCGGCGAGCGCGCGAAACGCCGCCAATGCCCGCTCGCGCGTGCCGGTGGACAACGACGCCTGCGCGAGAATCTCGCGGATGGTGGTGAAGGTGCGGTGCGGTTGCCGCCCCTGCACGTCGACGTGGAAGCGCGTGGCGCGAATCGGCCCCTTTTCGACGGCTTCGGTCGAGAGCGCACAGCCCTCGAGCCCGAGTGCGGCGATCGTCTGCTCCAGATCGGCGAAGGGCACCCCGAGATCGAGCAGTGCCGCCACCGTCATATCCCCGGCGATGCCCGAAAATGCGTCAAAGTACGCGTGCATAGCGAGCCTTCCGTACCGCGCCCCCCTCGGCGCCGCAAGGTCCATACTTTACAGTGGTTTTTGGGCCGTGCTATCGTCACTGGTTCTCGGAAAGAAGAACCATGAATCAACGACAGATCAAACAATTCCAGAAGCTCCTGAACGACAAGATGGAGGAGCTGCAGGGCGAGGCCGAACGCACGGTTGATGGCATGACCGACTCCGAGGCCAAGGAGAATTTCCCGGATCCGACCGACCGCGCGTCGCTCGAGTCGAACCGGAACTTCACGCTCCGCATCCGCGACCGCGAGCGGAAGCTCCTCGTGAAGATCCGCGAGGCCCTTGCCCGTCTCGACGATGGCACCTACGGCAAGTGCGACGAGTGCGATGAGAACATCGGCATCGACCGGCTGAAGGCCCGCCCGGTGACGACGCTCTGCATCGACTGCAAGTCGAACCAGGAAGCGCAGGAGCGCAAGCTCCGCGGCGTGAGCTGACCCGCTCCGAATTCGCATGGCCGTAAGAAAAGCCGTCATTCCCGCTGCCGGACTCGGCACGCGCTTCCTCCCGGCCACCAAGGCCATCCCGAAGGAGATGCTGCCGATCGTCGACATCCCGACGATCCAGTACGTCGTCGAAGAGGCTGTCGCCTCGGGAATCGAACACATCATTCTGGTGTCGGGACGCGGCAAGGACAGCATCATCGATCACTTCGATCGCGCCCCCGAGCTGGAAGACTTCCTGGCGTCGAAGGGCAAGGACGATCTCGCGAAGATGGTCCGCGCCATCGCCGAGAAGGTCGAGGTACTCGCCATCCGCCAGGGCGAAGCCAAGGGCCTCGGCCACGCCGTACTCACCGCGAAGCCACTGGTCGGCAACGAGCCGTTCGCCGTTCTCCTCGGTGACGACATCTTCGACTGCACGCCGCCCTGCACGCGCCAGCTCGTCGACGTGTTCGAGGCGCGCAACCAGGCCGTCGTCGCACTTCTCCCGGTGCCGAAGGAGCAGACCGCGAGCTACGGCGTCATCGCCGGCGACCCCCTCGGCAACGGCCTGCATCAAATGACCGCCATGGTCGAGAAGCCCGCGCCGGAGGAAGCCCCGTCCAATCTCGCCATCATGGGCCGCTACGTCCTGCCCCCGGAGATCTTCCCCCTGATCGAGCAGACGCCTCCCGGCAAAGGCGGCGAGATCCAGCTCACCGACGCCCTCGATCGTCTCCGCCAGGACAGCGGCATCATCGGCTGCGAATTCACCGGCAAGCGCTACGACGCTGGCGACAAGGTCGGCTACATCCAGGCCAACATAGAGTACGCCTTGAAGCGCCCTGACCTCGCTGCTAGGTTGCGCCCGTACCTGAAGGAAATCGCGGGCCGCGACTAGTTCTCTAGCGCGATCGCACCGCGAAGGTCGGTCGGGGCAGTAGCTCAGTTGGGAGAGCACCACGTTCGCAACGTGGGGGTCGAGGGTTCGAATCCCTTCTGCTCCACTTTCTTCCCTGCGAGAAACGTTGGTTCTCGCGCCGCGCCGACGGCGTCCGGTGTCCACTTGGTGTCCACGTCGCGCCTCATCGGCGCTCTCCGGGTCGATCTTCGCGAGTTCACGCGCGTCGTTCTCCGACGTGTGCACGAACCGGCCGTAGTGTTTCCGCAGCGTGCTCTCGGCAACACCGGTCTGCTCCGACACCCAGGTGAGGTTGCAGCCGGTCATGAGCACCTGACTGACGAACCTATCCTTGCACGCGTACAGGTCGCGGAACCGGATGCCGGCACGCGCTGCGCAGCCAAGGCGATAGCGATGGTGGCAAATACGCTTGCGAGCAGGTGGTGTCAGCGCACCAATCGTCGAACCCGCCGACCGTGTGCCCGTTGTGGATCCCGATCTTCCCAGTCGTAGAGATCCGCAACCCGGTCGATTCGCGTGCGCGGGAAGGTGCTCCGGGTGACGACACCGCGCGCCTGATGTTTGATTGCTCGTGCACTGACGTTCGGCATCGGTCCGGGGTTGCACTCCCGGGAGGCTGCTCCGTCCTGGCGCACCGCGCTACACGCCCGACCTGCGGCGTCATCTGGCACAGTATTCGCTCCCCCCAAGAGGCCCGACACGAACCGCGGAGCGCTCGATCCCATCGCAGCGTCCGCCCGACCGGAAGGGGGAGCAGGATGTCCCGCACTGTCATGATCTCACGCGCCGCCCGCGCGGCCATCGTTTCGTCGCACACCAGGCGCAGTGCTGCGTCAAGTCTCCTCGCGATTGTCCTCCTTTGCTCTCTCCTCCCCGCGAACGCAGCTGTGGGGCCATTCTTGGTGAAGGACATCAACGCGGTGGCTGGAGGGGGTATCACGCCCGACCCTGAGGAGGTGGTTGCCGTCGGCGCGACCCTCTTCTACGCGGGTCGTGATGGCACGACGGGCAAGGAGCTGTGGAAGAGCGATGGGACAGCCGCGGGCACGATGCGGGTGGCCGACATCAACCCGGGGCCGGTGGGATCCTATCCGTACGAGCTCACAAACGTGAACGGGACGCTGTTCTTCACGGCTGATGATGGCACGACGGGCGCCGAGCTCTGGAAGAGCGATGGGACAGCGGCGGGCACGGTGCGGGTCGCCGATATCCCAGGGCCGATGTGGGTCTCTCCGGACGAGCTCACGAACGTGAACGGGACGCTATTCTTCGAAGTCGATGATGGCACGACGGGCAGGGAACTGTGGAAGAGCGATGGCACGGCGGCGGGCACGGTGCGGGTCGCCGACATCAACCCGGGCCCGGCGGGATCCTTTCCGGACGAGCTCACGAACGTGAACGGGACGGTGTTCTTCGAGGCCAATGATGGCACGACGGGGGCCGAGCTCTGGAAGAGCGATGGGACAGCCGCGGGCACGGTGCGGGTAGCCGACATCAACCCAACGGGCCACTCTACCCCGCGCGAGTTCACGAACGTGAACGGGACGCTGTTCTTCACAGCCCATGATGGCACGGTGGGGGGCGAACTCTGGAAGAGCGATGGGACAGCCGCGGGGACGGTGCGGGTGGCGGTCATCAACTCGACGGGTGACTCATCCCTGGACGAGCTTACGAACGTAAACGGGACGCTGTTCTTCAAGGCCGATGACGGCACGACGGGCGACGAGCTCTGGAAGAGCGATGGGACAGCCGCGGGCACGATGCGGGTGGCAAACATCGACCCGGGACCGGCGGGATCCTCTCCGGATGAGCTCACAAACGTCAACGGGACGCTGTTCTTCAAGGCCGATGATGGCACGACGGGCGACGAGCTCTGGAAGAGCGATGGCACGGCCGCAGGGACGGTGCGGGTGGCGGACATCGACCTGGGACCGGCGGGATCCTCTCCGGATGAGCTCACAAACGTCAACGGGACGCTGTTCTTCGTGGCCGATGACGGGACGACGGGGGACGAACTCTGGAAGAGCGACGGGACAACCGCGGGAACGGAGTTGGTCAAGGACATCTTCCCGGGGGGCGAGGCCTACTTCCCAAGCCCGTGGACGCTCACGAACGTCAACGGGACACTCTTTTTCTTCGACGCAGACGCCACGACGGGCTACGAGCTGTGGAAGAGCGATGGCATGGCGGTCGGCACAACGTTGGTGAAGGACGCGTTCCCGGGTACGTCAGGTTCCTCTCCGTCCGAGCTGACGCACGTCAATGGGATACTGTTTTTCAGCGCCAATGACCCAACGACGGGCATAGAGCTGTGGAAGAGCGATGGGGCGGAGGGAAGGACGGTACAGGTAGCCGACATCAACCCGGCGGCTGACTCCTACCCGTCCAGCCTTACGAACGTCAACGGGACGCTATTCTTCACTGCGGATGATGGCACGACGGGTGACGAGCTCTGGAAGAGCGATGGGACAGCCGCGGGGACGGTGCGGGTAGCCGACATCAACCCGGGGCCGGTGGGATCTTCTCCGGACGGGCTCATAAACGTGGACGGGACGCTGTTCTTCGCGGCCGATGATGGCACGACGGGGGGCGAGCTCTGGAAGAGCGATGGGACGGCGGCGGGCACGGTGCGGGTGGCCGACATCAACCCGGCCAGCAGCTTCGGCTTCAGGCCGTCGCTCCGCGCGGTTGTCGACGGAACCCTGTTCTTGGTGGCCGCTGACGGGACGACGGGACCCGAGTTGTGGAAGAGCGATGGGACGGCGGCGGGCACGGTGCAGCTGTCGGACCTCAACCCGGACTCGGGGGGTACCCTCAACCTCCCGCTCTACCTCACGAACGTGAACGGGACGCTGTTCTTTTCGGTCGACGACGGATCGGGGAGCGCATCGCTCTGGAAGAGCGATGGGACAGCGGCAGGAACCGTACTGGTGGCGAACATCTCCTCGCACGAGCTCACGAACGTGAACGGGACGCTGTTCTTCAACGGCGCAGACGCCGCGACGGGCCGCGAGCTGTGGAAGAGCGATGGGACAGCCGCGGGCACCGTACTGGTTGCGGACATCAACCCGACGGGCAACTCTTCCCCGTCCAACCTCACGAACGTCGATGGGACGCTGTTCTTCTCTGCCTCTGACAGACCGGCGTGGGGCTCTGAACTCTGGAAGAGCGACGGGACCGCGGCAGGGACGGTGCAGGTAGCCGACATCAACCCCGGCTACCCACCCTCCATCGCTCCGGCCACCTGGTTCGGTGATGACGCGGAGTTCACGAACATGAACGGCGTCCTGTTCTTCAAAGGCTCCGACGGCGTGACGGCGTGGGATGCAGATACCTGTGACACTTCTCCGACATATTGCGCGGAGCTGTGGAGGAGCGACGGAACTGCGGCTGGAACATTCTTGGTTGACGATACGTATCCCGGATCGTTGGGCTCGCATACGCAGCACCTGACCCACGTGAACGGCAGGCTCTTCTTCACCGCAAACGACGACGTGCATGGTGTCACTGGCGAACTTTTCGCGTTCCTCCCGATCTGCCCGGACACTGACTCCGACGGAACGTGCGACCTGCTCGATCCCTGCTCCAACGATCCTCTGGATGCCTGCGACGAGAACAAGAGCGGATCGGGGATCATCGGCTCCGACGGCGGCACCATCGAGACGCCCGACGGCAGTGTGAAGATCGACATTCCGCCTCACACGTTCTCGGACCCGACGCCCGTCTCGATCACCGGGGGCGAGGACAGTGAGGATCCGTACTTCTCACTCGGAGCCGGCAAGGAGAACCTGGCGATCCTCACCGATATTGAGCCCGGGGGCCAGCTTGCCCAGAACGTGACGATCACGTTCACCTGGAAGGACGAGGAGATACCGCCGACGCAAGCGCCGTGCAAGAAGCTCGTGGGGGCGAATGCGAAAGGAAGCGGGCGCGACGACATTCTGAACCTGGAGGAGAACGACTTGAGCGTGCGGCACAAGACTGCTGCCGATCAGCATGTTGGGTGGATCACGCAGCACTGTAAGAACCCGGGCTGTGTCCCCGGCACGGCGTGCGTCAGCGCCACATGCGATCTCTGCGCGAACCAGTGGGTGGTCCAGGTGGATCACTTCAGCGAGTTCGCGGTGGTGGCCGAGCACGGCGAGGCGAAGTGCATGAAGACGATCGCGAAGGAGGGGGCGAAATACGCGCAGGCGCGCGCGAAGATCCTGACCAAGTGCGAGTTGGAGAAGCTGCAAGGTAAGCACAGCGATCCGTGTCCGCATGCGAGTGCGGCCCCGGGATCGCCGGCGCGAAAGGCCGCGGAGAAGATCGCCAAGGCCGGCTCCAAGCTGGCGGCCAAGATCGCCAAGACGTGCGGGGGCGACGATAAGCTCTGCAACGGCGACGCGGACACCGAGTTCGCGCCGCGCCATGCGGCGTGGCCGGCTACTTGCCCCGGCTTCCAGTTCACCTCTGAGCCAGCCTGCAACGTCCCGCTCGACGACTGCGGTGATCTCACCGACTGCCTCGCGTGTATCCAGAGCGAGGCCATCGCCGAGCCGCTCGAGATGTCCTTCGGAGAGTTCGCCCCTGGGGCATCCGAGGATGCGCTGAAGTGTCAGCGGGCGATCGGCAAGGAAACGTGGAAGTTCCAGAAGATCAAGGGGAAGACCCTGCAGAAGTGTTGGGAGCAGCGCCTGAAGGGGAAGCACGGGGACACGTGCCCGAACCCAGCGGCCGAGCCCGGTACACCTGCCCGCAAGGCGGCGGACAAGATCGCCAAGGCGCGCTCGAAGTTGCGCGCCAAGATGTGCAAAGCGTGCGGCGGTCCCGACAAGGAGTGCAGCGAGGGCGGGGACGATCTCCCAATCAGTGACATTTCGCCTGGGCTCGAGGGGGCGGGATGCGCGACGTTGGGCACTTCCAGTGGCTCGAGCTGCCACGCGGAGGAGATCACGGATCTCGAGGGCCTTCTCGATTGCGTGACCTGCGTGAGCGAGTTCTCGGTCGATTGCATGGCCGCGGCGCAGGTGCCGGAATTCGTCTCCTACCCGGCCGCGTGCGTAGGGTGGACCACCGAGGATCTCACGCCGTGCGACCCGCCCGCGGGTGACATCTGGACGTTCTCCGTGGATGCCCCGGGTTCGATCACGGTCACAGCCGATACGGTCGACGTCGGGACGGCCGCCGACCTGTGCTTTGAGGTCTATTGCTCCGGCACGTTCCTCGGCGACGACGAAGTTCCCTGTACGTATTCTCCGCCGATGCACGGCTGTCCGAAAACGACCTTTGCGATCACCGAGCCAGTGGGCTGCGGCATCTTCGTTACGGTCTGCTCCGACCAGTGCCGCGATCCCGGCCTTGCGAAGTACCGCCTGAGCATCGACCGCGATGGTGAACTCGTGGTACCGGTGCTCGCGGCCGACGACCTATGAGGTCGGGCAGAAGCGATGGCAGCGGACGGCAGGGAGCGAAGAGCGAGATCTCGCCACCCCTCTCTCCGCTCGTCTCAGAATCAGGAGTCATGCTCGGCCAACGTCCTGATTCCAATGAGTTAGCGATGGCACGCGTCCTGCTGCTCAGGAGGTGAGCAAGAGAACGTGCCCAGCTGCGCGAAGCAGGCGAACTCGTGCGTCCGGGGCGCCGCCAGGAATCTTGCCCGCGACTTGAGAGGTGTAGCATGCATTCAGCGACGCCAGCGCCGTGCACAACAGCCAGCGTGAGAAGCCTGGTTGCTGTCTTCGTTCTGGGCGTCATCACCGCTGCCCCGCATGCAGCGGTGGCCTGCGACTCTGTTCCATGGCCTAGCTGTCGCAATCCGACGACGGCGGGCAAGTCTCAGCTACTGCTCAAGGACCACGCGGACGACGCCAAGGACGTTCTCGTCTGGAAGTGGGACAAGGGCGCCGCGACCACCGCAGCGGAGTTCGGCCAGCCGGACGAGCGCGACGACTACGCTCTATGTCTTTACGACGAGTCGTCGGGGACGCCCTGGCTGGTCGTAGCCGCTACGATTCCGGCAGACGTGCACTGCAAGTTGAAACCGTGTTGGAAGGGCCTTGGCAAACCACCCGGGAGCAAGGGGTATCGCTACGCCGACAAGAAGATGACGCATAGCAACGTGGCCAAGCTCCTGCTCAAGCCGGGAGGAATTGGCAAGGCCAAGATCATGGCGAAGGCGAAGGGCGCCGACCTGCAGCCGCTCAGCCTCCCCCTGACCACGCCTCTCGCGCTGCGTGTGCAGCTGCAGGGCGAGCACGGTGAATGCTGGGAGGCTGCTTACGACGACGCGGGCACGATCAAGAACGAAACGGGTCACTACAAAGGCGCTGGGGGTCCCGCCGCAAGGCCACCGATATGCGCCGACGACATGCTCTGCTTCTTCGTCGCGCCGATGGGCGACGACGGCGCGGACGGAAGTGAAACAACCCCCTTTGCTACCCTCGAACGAGCCCGAGCCGCTGTGCGCAGCGAGACCGGGAACATGCCGCCACGCGGCGCGGTTGTGTATCTGCGAGAAGGAACCTACGCGCGTACTGACAGTTTCTGGCTGACGGGACCAGACTCGGGAGTCTCACCGGGTGCACCGACGACGTGGCGCAACTACCCGGGAGAACGCCCGGCGATCAGTGGCGCTGCGATCCTTCCGGAGCTCACGGCGGTCACGTCTCCAGAGGCGCTCGAACGTATTCCGGATATCCACGAGTCCAACGTTCTCCAGGCCGATCTGTCGAGCCTCGGCCTCACGCCGGACGCGAAGCCGGCAACGTGTCACAGCGGAGCCGTAGCTCCCCTGGGCTTCAACTTGGAGCTCATCTTCGATGGGCGACCAATGCAGATCGCCCGCTGGCCGGACCATGATTGGGCGACGGGCCTCGCCTCGATCAGCGGTACGGGGCTTGCCTATCCACCACCCTCCGTCGGAGGGACGGACCGGCCGGCGAGCTGGCCGACGATACCGCCACACATGTGGGTGCAGGTGTACAGCAAGCCTTGGAAGGCGACCTACGAGCCGGTAACAAACATCGACACGAGCGCGCGGGAGATCCATACCGGCGGCGTTCAACCGGACTGCGGGGGCAAATGCTGCCGCTGGCGTGTCCTGAATCTCCTCGAGGAGCTCGATCGGCCGGGCGAGTACTTCTTCGACCCCGACGATCAGGTCCTCTACTTCTGGCCGCCGGGCGAGGTCAGCCCGGAGAATCCCGCTCTCGTGTCAATCGTAGACACGCCCCTCTTTCGCGCCGAGGGCGCGTCGCATCTGGTCCTGCGAGGCCTCACCTTCGAGGCGTCGCGACAGACCGGCATCTACATCTATCTCGGCCAAGACAACCACGTGGCCACTTGCCGCTTCCGCAACTTGGCAAGCGGGGTCGTAATCGAACAGGCTTCCTTCAGTGGCGTCCGGGACTCGGAGTTCACGGAGACGGGCCAAGCCATCCAGCTCGGCGCCTCCGCAGCAGTCGAGCTCTACGCCGAGAACAACGTCATCGAGCGCGCGTCCCGTTGGTGCGGCAGCCCGGCCGTGCAGGTGATCCTAGGCGAGCGACATCGGATTCTCGCGAACCGCCTGCGCGAGTTACCGGGCTCGGCGATCGAGGCCTCTGGTATCGATCACACGATAAGCCGGAACGAGATCGGGAACGTCGTGATGCAGCCCGACGACGCGGGCGCGATCTACCTCGGCCCGACCGCGAGCAACATTGCGGTGCTCGACAATTGCTTGCACGATGTCCGGGACCGGCAGATCGCCTGCCCGACGAGGGTAGGCGAGACGTGGGGCAGCACGCAGGCGACGATCAAGCGGTCAGCGGTGTATCTCGACAACTGCTCCTCGGGGCAGCTGATCGGCGGCAACACGTTTCGACGAATCGATTCAGCCGTTTGGCTCGGCGGAGGGCACGATACCGCGATCGCGCAAAACCTATTCGCCGAGGTGACGACGCCGCTCCAGGTCGATGCAAGGGGGACTCGCGGGACGTGCGGCGCTCCCCTCCCTCAATGCCCACCCGTCAACAACCTCGTCGAGCACAACGGCGTGTGTCTCGGTGCACGCCTACTGACGTGGCTCGGCGATGACATGTGCGTGGAGCCGGATCCCGACGTGTGCTCGCTTGATCCAGCGCCATGCGTCACGTGCACGGGAAACTGGCACGCTGGCCCGATCGATCGCGAAGACGACGGTTGCCTCGAGAAACGAGGCGCGCTCAAGACCTGCAAAGCGAGCGCGTGCGGGGACGGCTGAGGTCTGGTCGGAAAAGGCGATCGGCGTGGTCTCGGCGTCGCTGAGGTGCAAAGTCAGGACGACGTGGGCAGGTGCACACAATGGCCACCGGTGGCCACCCTGAGCACGTTCGAGCCACATCCAGCCACATCGTCGCCGCAGAATCCTAACGTTTCCTACGCTTCTTGACGGGTTCGAATCCCTTCTGCTCCACTTTCTTCCCTGCGAGAAACGTTGGTTCTCGCACCGCGCCGACGGCGGCCGGTGTCCACTCGGTGTCATCCAAGGCGCTGAAGCCTTTCCGCGACGAACTCGGACATCGTCTTCCCGGCCCGCTTGGCGTCCCGACGCACGATTGCGATGAGCTTCGGCGGAAGCCGTAGTGTCAACGGCTTGTTTCCCGACGACGGCCGCCCGGCACCTGCGCGCCGCCCCCCATGGCCGGGAAGAACCTTCCTCGAGACGCGCCGGCCGACCTTGATGGGCTCATCGCTGTAGACGATTGGCTTGCTCATAGAACGCTTTGCCCCTTCTCCAGTACCCGGCACCGTAAATCCGAACGCTCTCCGTACGAACGGTGAACCGCACAGTCAGGATTCCGCCTCGCACTCGCCCGAAGGCGAAGTACCGACGCTCAGCAACACTGTGCGATGCGTCTTCTGCAAGGACGAGTTGTGGATCATCGAAGACCTCAGTCGCGAGTTCGAAGGGGACTCCATGCTTCTCCCAGTTGACTCGAGCCTTCCTCTCGTTCCATTCGAACTTCACAGACAGCGTACCATGGGCTGCCCTTGAATTACAACGCCATAATTCAACATTCGATCGACCACTTTGCCCCCGAACTCGAGTCCGCCCGGAATCTACCCGCCCTGGGCGAGCTCCAGCGACGGGCACTCGTAGCCGTCGGGAGAAGGCGCTGGGGAACCATGGTCGGACCGCAGGCGTACCCCGAAGCGCCGACGTACCTCTCTAACGCCTAACGCGTTGCATCGAATTTGTAGCTAGTACCTGCGCTGGCCGAGCCATGCCGGAGAGGTACATCCGACCATCGCCACGGCTGAAACGGTAGCTCTTCGTGCGTAGGTGCTCGAGCGACCCGCCGGCAAGTGGCATGTCCCCGAACGTTGGGAACACGTACCCGCGGCAGTGATTCGTGTGGTCCAGGGCACGACTCGGGCGCACCTGCGGGGTCATTCCCACGACTCCGGGTCGTCGATCTCCACCTCGGCCAGATCGGACTCGACGCTCCGCTGCTCGAGTTCGTCGATGCGCGCGGCGAGTTCCCCGATGACCTTGGCGACCCGACGCGCGTGCGCGAAGAAGAGCAGATAGAGTACGGCGATCGCAATGACTAAGCCCGCCATCAACCGGATTGCCCCCTGACGATCTGGATAGCGCCACGGTCGGATCGGGACAAGGGCTACTCGAAGCGAGGGCATCGCTGATTTCATACCCATCGACTGATGCCCCAAATAGCTCGTCTGTCCGAGTGTACCCTTCTACTTCGGGCGCGGCCGATCGAAGCCCGCAATCACTAAAGCTGAGCCGGCCAACATTAGGCCGAGTCCGACGAGTACCCGGACCCCCTCTTGGACTACCAAGCCGATGCCGCCAAGCAGCAGCGCTACACCTGTCAGGATCGGGAATAGCCATTCCCCCAACTTCGTTGCCGACCCCGCACCTCCGAGAAAGAAGAGGCTGAAGGCCAGCCACGGGAGCCAGTCACGCTGGCGTGTCAGCCACGCCCGTGCGGGATACGGCAAGCTGGGGAAGAGTAGCTCGGCCAAGAGCACGACGGCGAGGACGCCCACTGACAGCAACCAGAACGTCCGAACCTTGTTGCGGAACACGGGGGCAACCTACCAGTTGCCGCGAAAGCGCGGGACCATGCGATCGCTATTGAATCACGCAGCAGCAGCGGACACCGCCGTTCGGCATCGAAAGGCGCCCGCCGAACCGTCGACCGTTGCAGAACGACCCAACTGACGGGCTGGGCATAGAGGATCCGAACGCGTTCGTGACCCTGGGGCGGTGACCGATCGCTGCCCGACGGCGCCGCAATCGGCGGCGCGCCACTTCAAGAACGCGTAGTCGGGAGCCTCCAGTTGTGAGTTCCGGCTACGGCTCGCCTTGCTAGAACCAAGCCCGTCTCAGTGTCCACCAGATCCACAACGTCCTCGCAGTGAGCGGCAGGGCGATGAAGAGGACGAAGCCCAGGTAGAAGCGCCGTCGCCAGGCTTCGATACGACGAATCTCCTGCGGGGCCATGCCCACACTCCATCGGCCCCAGATGGGTACCATGGCTTTGTGAATCGGCCATCGTCCGTGCTCACGGATCAGGCTCCGCCATTCACTCACCCCTGCGAACCGCATCATGCCGAGCCCGAGCACGAACAGGATTCCAGCTTCAACGAGATTCGACAACGCCGGCTCAGGTCCTTCGGCATCGAGCCGTAGCTGCCGGCAACCACAATGAGGCCTCCCCAAACTGCCAGGGCCGCGACGAGTATCAGGTGGTTCGTAGGCACCGTCTCAGGTCCTCGATAACGATCCCGCAACCCGGGAACGTCCCCTGAAGCATCGAATCCAGCAACGAACTCTGCACGCAACCTCTCGCCGAACAGCAACAATCTTACCTGGAGGGGTCTTTCTGGAACCGCCCGTGTGCCCACTGCGCGCTTCGAAATCCGATGATTGCCTCGGCGAGGGTCCACAGGACGTTTGCAGGAGCCAGCGTCGCGAAGTCGTTGGCCGACCGTATGTTGAAGTGCTCAACGATCGCTTCATTGTGGATCTGCAGGTCGAGGATCGCGACTAGCACCCCGAACACGAAGTGGTCGAACAGGACGATAGCCGCGAAGAGCGCGAGCGCTCCGCGGAGCCACCGCTCATCGCTCCCGCCCAGGCAGCGAAACGTCAAGTAACCCGCGGCACCCCATTGGAGCATTTGGATCACAAAAACTGCGACCCCCAACACCGAGACGGTGACGACTTCGTGCGTCATGCGGACTCACGACAATCTTGGCCGGGACTACGAGCGGCTGCTAGCCGGAGAATTCAGAGCTGCCCGGACGCCATGAACCGACAGGTCACCATGGGGCATCAGTATCTCAAGACAGATGGCACGCTAGGTGCGTTCCGCCCGTGGGAGCATACACGACGGTGACAGGGAGGCGCGTCGGGTACCAAGAACGACAGCGCCGTCGGTGAAGAGGAAGCGACGCAGATGACGATGCCCACGAACTGCATGAAGGACGAGTACGACGAGGCCCGGCGCGACCTCGAGGCCCGCATTGCGCAGCCAGCGGCGGGAAGCGGCAAAGATCGACCGGCTGTTCGACGAGAATGTCCAGTACAAGAGAATCCTGCAGCGTGACGAGAATTTCGGGTACCGCTCGGCCACCGGCGCGTAAGCAGGACGAGAAGCGCCTGCGGCGTGACGAGGATGTCCAGTACGCGAAAAAGACGCCCCCACCCTGAGCCAAGAGCACCAACAGCAGCGCTCAGCCTTGGCCACCGGTGGCCAACCGGAACACGCTGGAGCCACATCCAGCCACATTCCGCGTGGGAAATCCTAACGTTTCATGCGCTTCCTGAAGCTTTCGAATCCCTTCTGCTCCACTTTCAACTCCGCGAGAACCTTGGTTCTCGCACCGCGCCGACGGCATCTGGTGTCCACTCGGCGCCTCAAACGACTTGACCCGAGCGCACTGGTCGCGGGAGACTCCTTTGGAGTTCCTGATGCCGCCGACAGCCTCCACTTCCGCTGAGCATCCGACGATTGGTCCATCTCGACCGGACGCTCTGCTTCCGAACCTGCAGATGCTGCTTTCTTACTCGATTGGCCGGATCGCAAGGCTCGCGACATTGGTCGTGATGGCTCTGCTCGTGGCGACACCCGCTCGAGCGGTCGTCCGCTCCTGCGTGCCGGATGGCGTTGCCAACACCGCCGACGTCTTGTGCGCCGCACCGAGCGGACCGTGCGATGCTTCGACCGTACGGATCACCGCGAACATTCAGATCCCCGAGGACGTTTTCTGTACGTTCGACCTCGAGGATCGTACGCTGATCGTGAATCGTACGGTCGAGATTGTCGGTAGCAGGGGCTTTCTCTTCTCGAATGCCGGCGACGTAACGGTCACCGCGAGTGGCAAGCTCAAGGCGCGCGGAGACTTCAACGAGCGGTTCGGCTTCACGGAGGGCGGCGGGATCATCACCGTCGCGAGCGGCGGCACGATCACCATCGATGGAGCGGTCGACGTCGCCGGCGATCCAGCGGGCCTCATCGATCTCGTGGCCGATGACGACGTGATCGTCGGCCGGACGGGCACCGTCCTCGGGAGAGGAATCAGCTCGTTTCTGGACGAGGGCGCTCGCTTCGCTGACGGCGGAGACCTCGACATTCGTGCCGGTGGTGACATCGTCATCGAGGGTGAGCTCGTGTTCTCGTCGCAGAGCCTAGCAACGGGCGGTACAATTTTCCTTGCTGCGATCGGTGATGTGGCAATCGCGCGTCGGGTGGACCTGAGAGGCGGCGATTCCGACGGCGGACAGCTGGACATATTCGCAGGCGACGACGTCACGATCACGGCGTCGGTCGACGCGGACAGCGAGGCAGGAGGAGGTAACGGCGGGAGCGTCTCTCTCACCGCGGGCCACGACGACCCCGGCGACCGCAAGGTCGGAGGAGACCTCACAATCACGGGGGCGCGTTTCACATTGCGTGGCCACGGCGTCGATGACTTCGGGGGCGATGGGGGCGAGCTCGAAGGGGTTGCCGCCGGTGATGTCTTCGTGTCGGACGTCGTCGTGCGGGCTGATGCCTCGACGAGCTTCGATGCCAGCGGCGGTGTCGTCGCATTTTCCTCCCTGTCTGGGCAGGGGGACGCCATCGATGAACTCGATGGCGACATGGTCGTCGACGCCGTCATTTCTGCAACCGGTAGTCGTGACGATAGCTTCGGAGGCGAGCTCTGCCTGGATAGCGGCCGCGACCTGACGCTGCGGGGAAGCGTCACGCTCGTAGGCCACGGCGGCGGAGAGGTCGATCTCTATGCAGGTGGGGACATCACGAGCGCGGCCCCGATCCTGGCACATGCGTCGAGTCCGGAGGGCGATGCCGGTGGCGTGTTCATGGAAGCGGGTCGGGCATCGGTAGGAACCCTCAGGGTAACGCGCAAGATCGTGACGGCGGGCGGACCGCTGGCCGAGGCCAATTCTGCTTCGACGGATCTCCGCGGGTGCCGCGTGGTGGTTGATGAAGCCGTGAAGATCGAGACAGGCGCTGGCCAGCCAGGATCAAGCGTTCGGATCTCGTCGCGGGAACCGATGCTGCTCGGCGCACGATCGCGATTCTTCGCAGGACCGCAGGGCTCCATCGAGACGCGCCATCCACCGGGCGCCGACCCGGTCGTTGGTCCAAACGTGGTCTTCAATCCTGCCCGGACCGATGTCGTCGTTTTGGACGACGAGGAATTTCCGGCCTGTCCGGCGAGCGTATGCGGAAACGGCATCGTCGAAGGCCCCGAGCAATGCGATGACGGCAACGTCGTCGCAGGGGACGGGTGCTCGCCGTTCTGCCGGCTGCAATGCACCGAGGTGCCGGGAGCGACCTGTCGTCGGAAGCTTCAACCCGGGCTCCACGGGCGTCTCGCACTCGAGCGGAGATCCACCACGCGCTCACGGCTCACCTGGCTCTGGCTGAAGGGCGAGGCGACGTCGATCGCGGACTTCGGCGATCCGACGACGATGGATCCTTACGTCCTGTGTGTATACGACGAGTCAGGAGCGTCGCCCGTTCCCATCATGCGCGCGGCCGTCCCTCCTGGCGACCGTTGCGGGTTCGGGCCGTGCTGGCAACGGAATGCCCACGGGTTCTCGTTCTCAGACTACGGTCGGCAACCGGACGGTATCGAGGCGCTCAGCCTCACCGCTGGCGCGGATGGAGACGCGTCGGTGAGGGTGGTCGGGAACGGCGCGTTACTTCAGCTTCCGCCGCTCCCGCTCGCGTTGCCGCTGCGCGTGCAGCTCCAGACACAGCACGGCGAATGCTGGGAGTCGGTCTACTCGACGGCCACCAGGAACGACGGCCGACGTTTCCAAGCCTGGGCTGACTGAGCCGGGCGCGCGGGATTGCCACAAGAGGCCTGGCGGTTTCAGTGCCCTCGCGCGGCAGGCTGGGGTTGCTCTTCGTCGTCCTCCGCACGGAATCAGCGTGCTATCGCGCTGATCCTCGATCTCTCGGAACGCACACCATCTCACAGCTGTCGGGAACGACTTCCGCGAGTGGCTGCATGATGCCGCGGCGGATGAAGTACAGGTCGTAGTCCAGGGCGCGGAATCGATCGAGGACGGGAGCGGTCCCTTCGCCGAACTTGCTCCAGTGGCGGGTCCGGAGCTCGAAGATGACGTGCGGACGGTGCTTCTCGATGAGTCCATCGAGCCCCTTCAAGACCACTGGCTCGTGACCTTCGACGTCGATCTTGATGAGGTGGCAGGCGGTCAGTTCGAAGCGGGACTCGCATTCGCGGGCGGCGACCGTCGCGACCTCCAGGGGCTGACTGACAGCCTCGTCGGGACGCAAGCTCGAGAGGCCCTTGCGAAACGCGTCTGGCTCGTGGCCATACAACGTCGCGGTGCCGTCGGTGTCGGACACTGCCGCCTCGACGACCGTGACCTGTCGGTAGCAATTGAGCTCGACGTTCCGGCGCAGTCGCTCCGCCACCTGGGGATGAGGCTCGAACGCCAGGACCCTGCCCGTGGGTCCGACCGCCCGGGCAAGCACGAGGGTCAGCGACCCGACGTTCGCCCCGATGTCGAGGCAGGTGTCCCCCGGACGAGCGAGGCGCTGCAGCAACTCGGTGACGTGCGGCTCGTGCGCACCACGGAAGAGCAGGTGGTACTCCGTCGAGGAGCTCGTATCCACGTTGAACAGCCCGCCGTCATACGCCGTCACCAGCTGGCACCGCGCCGACGCCTTCCCGGGTGGACACACCCACCGCACCAGGGCCTGGCAGAGTCGATACAGCACCGGGGTCTTGTGGCGCATGAACGGACGCGTGAACCGCGCCACACGCGTGAGACGCAGCGCGTACCTGGTCGTGCGTTCGAGGTCCGTCAATCCGCGGCCCGGAGTAGCGGCTTCACGAGGATCTTCACGAGGTGCTCGCATCGGCGCTGCAGATCTCCCGCGCTTCCTGACGAGTTCGAATCCATCCTGCTCCGCTTTCGCCCTGTTGAAATCAGACAGGTTCCCCCTCCGGCGACATCTGCCATTTCGGGACATCGGGCCGTGCTCGTACTCCGCGCCGGAGCGAGCTTCATTCCACGCAAGCGGACCCGACTGCAACCGGTCCGCGCTTGCCGTTCTCGGCCTCCTTTGTCATCCCTGTCGGTCATGACGTTGTCCACCCAGGTACTGATCGGCCTCGGCCTCGGCATCTTCACCGGCGTGTTCGTCGGCGAGATGGCGGCACCGCTCGACGTCATCGGCTCGGGCTTTGTCCGGCTGCTTCAAATGACGGTGCTGCCGTACATGACCGTCTCCCTCATCGGCGGGATCGGGCGCCTGACGCCGGCACAGGCGCTCCAGATGGCACGCCGCGCCGGAGCGATTCTGGTCGTCCTCTGGGCGAGCGTCCTCGCCGTTATCCCGCTGATTCCCCTCGCTTTTCCTGCCTGGGAGTCGGCCTCGTTCTTCAGCGCGTCGCTCGTCCAGGATGAGTCGAGCTTCAACTTCGTGGAGGCCTATATCCCGGCCAACCCGTTCCACGCCCTCTCCGCCTCGGTGGTGCCGGGCGTCGTGTTGTTCAGTGTCGCAATGGGGATCGCGCTGATCGGTGTCGAAAAGAAGGACACGCTCCTTGCCGTGCTCGAGTCGGTCCTCGAGACCTTGGCCGCCGTTACCAACGGCGTGGTCCGACTGGCCCCCTACGGCGTGTTCGCCATCGCTGCGAGCGCGGCGGGCACCATGGACGTCGGCGAGCTGGGGCGTCTTCAGGTCTTCCTGGCCGCGCATGTGACGCTCTGTCTCCTCCTCGCGTTCTGGGTGTTGCCGATGCTGATCACGAGCCTGACGCGACTGACCTATCTCCAGGTGGTCCGGCAAAGTCGCGATGCGCTCGTCACTGCGTTCGCCACCGGCAACATGATGGTCGTCCTGCCCCTCATCGCAGAACGGACCAAGGCGTTGCTTCGCGAGGGCGGGATCGACGATCCGAATGCCGACAGCGCCGCCGAGATCATCGTGCCGGCGTCGTTCAACTTCCCGACCCAGGGCACGCTCCTCTCGCTCGGCTTCGTCCTCTTCGCCGGATGGTTCACGGGCGCGCCGCACTCGCTCACGCAATACCCGAACCTGCTCGGCTCGGGTCTGGTCAGCCTCTTCGGCGGCGTCTACGTCGGCATTCCATTTCTGCTGGACCTCTTTCGAATCCCCGCCGACGTGTTCCGCCTCTTCGTCACGATCGACGTCGTCACCGGGCGCTTCGGGACGCTCTTGTCGGCGATGCAGACCGTGACCCTCGCCGTGCTCGGCGGCGCCGCCATGTGCGGCCAGCTGACGATCCGTCGGGGGCGGCTGCTCACGCTCGCGGTCGCAAGCGTTGCCATGGCGCTGGCGTTGCTCATCGGCATCCGGGTCTTCTTTACCTCCGCGATCGACAGCGCCTATACCGGCTACCGGGTGTTCGTGAAGATGGAGCTGTCGTCCCCGCCGGTGCCCTCGAAGATTCTCCGGTCGCTCCCTGACCCCCTGCCGCGACGGGCCGACCGCTCGCGACTGGATGACATCGAGGCACGTGGGTTTCTGCGCGTGGGATTTCTCCGCGATGCGCTGCCGTGGGCCTTCGTCAACGACGCGGCCGAGCTGGTCGGCTTCGACATCGACATGGCGCATCTTCTCGCGAAGAGCCTCGACATTTCGATCGAGTTCGTCCGACTGGAGCGCGGGGCGGAATACCGCGCGCTCCGGGACGGACGCATCGACATCATCATGTCCGGCATCGGCCTGACCCCGGATCGCACACGCCGCGCCACGTTCTCGCGCTCGTACCAGGACACGACCCTGGCGTTCATCGTGAAGGACCACCAACGCGAGGCCTTCTCGAAACGGTCGGACATCTACGCAAACCAGCGCTCGCTCAAGATCGCCGTGCCCGGCTTCGGGTACATCGAGGACCGGTTGCGCGCGGAGCTGCCCAACGCCGACGTGAGCAAGCTCACGTCGCCGCGCGAGTTCTTTACCGCCGAGCCAGGAACCTTCGACGCCCTGGTGTACTCGGCGGAAGCCGGCTCGGCGTGGACCCTCGTGTATCCGAGCTTCTCGGTCGTCGTTCCGCTGCCGAATCCGGTGAAGATCGGCAACGCCTATCCGGTCGCCGAGGGCGATCCGGAGCTGCTGGCGTATCTGAACGCGTGGATCGATATGCAGCGATCGAGCGGGACGATCGATCGCCTGTTCGGCTACTGGATGGAGGGCAAGGTCGGCGATCGACGGGGGCCGCGCTGGTCGATCATCCGCGACGTCCTCGGATGGGTGGACTGAGATGATGCACGTACTTAGGCTTCGTGAATTCGTCGCCGCGCTCTGTGTGCTGCTCGCATTGGCCAGCTGCCGACCGGCCGTGCAGTCGGTCAGACCGACCGCCGCACTGCCCCGAACGCCGACGACGGTCGCGGCGCTGGACGCCGAGCAGGTCGAGGCGACGCTCACCGCAATCCTCAACGCGCATCGCGACCTGCGCGACGGCGAGGTCTACCGATCGGGCGCGGCCCACGTCGATCCGGACTGGTTCGGGATCGCGCTCGTCACGGTCGATGGTGAGGTGTTCACGGTCGGCGACGCCGACCGCCGCTTTCCGATCCAGTCGACGGCCAAGCCCTTCACGTATGGAGTGGCACTCGAGGACCACGGACTCGAGACGATGCTGGCCACCGTCGGTGTCAACGCGACCGGCCTGCCGTTCGACTCGTCGATCGCCTCGGCAATCCGGCCGCGCCGCCTCCAGAATCCAATGGTCAGCGCGGGAGCCATCGCGACGACGGCGATGATCCGCGCACCAAGCGACGCCGAGAGATGGCGGCGCGTACACGCCGCCTTCGCGCGCTACGCCGGCGGCGATGTCCCCCTCATGAAGGAGATCTACGACTACGAGATCATGCACAGCGCCGGCAGTCGCGCGCTCGCCTACAGCCTGCTCGTACGAGATCTCTTCCACGTGCCGTGCGCGGAAACTGCACCACCCGATTGTCTCGAGGTTCCCGACCGGGACGGCCTCCAGGCCATCGTCGCGCGCTACCTGAAGTCCACGTCGCAGGAGGTCTCCGCGCGACGTCTCGCCGTCATGGCGGCGACACTCGCCAACGAGGGCGTCAACCCGCTGACCAACGAACGCGCGCTCGCACACGAGCACGTCCCCCACGTCCTCTCGGCAATGCTCACGGCTGGAATGTACGACAGCGCCGGCGAGTGGCTCTCGCGCGTCGGCCTGCCGGCGAAGAGCGGGGTCAGCGGCAACGTCATCGCCGTCGTGCCTGGACGCTTCGGCATCGCGGTCTACTCTCCCCCCCTCGACGCCAGCGGGAACAGCGTCCGCGGCGTCGCGGCCCTGCGCGATCTGTCGAACCGGTGGGGACTGCACGTCCTCGGGCAGTCCCCACCGGTCCCATGATGCCGGCCGCGGGCTGACAGAGCCCTGAGGCGCCCCCCTGCTGACTACGCCCGAGTCTTTCGCCACCGCACATTCACCGCTCCCAGTCCCACCCGTTCATTCCTCCACCCAGAAGCTTTGGGCGAACTCCCACATGAAGAGAGGCCCAGGCTGCTCCCAGACCCAGCGCTCGATCACGTCGAGGCAACGTTGCGTCGTACCGGCGCCGGCAGCCGGACCCGGCACCTCTGGGCGAATCTCGAGAACGTGGCCGATTCCGCGGGGGCTCGGACGCACGACGAAAGGAACAAGGGGAGCGCCGGTCAAGGTCGCGATGAGTTCGGTGCCTGCAGGCACCTGCGCTGGCTGGCCGAGAAAGCGCACGTGTGCCCGCCGCCTCGCCAGCTCCGGCGGCACGCTCAGGAGAACGTAGACGATCTCGCCATCCCGCAGCGCGCGGCGGATCTTCAGCATCGCGCCCTGCTCACCGGCAACAATGAAAGGGCGCCCCATGATTCGTTCGAGCTGTGCGACCTTCCGCCTGGCATAGTACCGAACGGCGGGCGCCAGCGGATTCTCGGACCCCGCAATCGAACGGGCAAGCACGTTCACCTGGAAGCCGAGATGGGCGAGGGCGATCATCGCCAGGCACATGCTGCCGTAGTGGTAGGAAAAGACGATGGCACCGCGCCCCTGCGCAACGGCAGCTTCGAGATGCTGGCGCCCCTCGATCCGCACGTAGCGCTCGTAGTCCACGCGGGTGAGCGCGCGGAAGAAGAACGTCTCGACCTCCTCACACGTCTGGGTACGAAACGAGGCGCGCACCACCTGGTGAGCATCCGCGTACGTGATGGCCCCTCCGAACGCTCGCCGCACGTTGTCGATGGCAGCCCGCCGCCCGACCGCGCGCCACCAGAACATGAGATCGCCGCGCCGCCGCCCCCACCACAGCGCCAGCCGCCACGAGCACGCTGCGGCCACGGGCATGATCACGACGTAGTCGAGCCACATGGCCGCCCGGATCGGCAGCAGCGCCACGCTCACGTGCCCCCCCCCGGAGAAGCCTCCGCATCAAGCCGGGGAGGCACGTAAGGCCAGAACCACCATTCCTGTGGCGCCGCCGCGACCATCGGTACGAGCGCTGCGAGGGCGTCGGCCACCACGGAGGCATCCGACGCGTGCGAGACGAGACTCCCGTAGTGCACGTCGAAGCCGCCGGCACGCGGTATCGTGAGGAGAGGTTGGATGTGCGGCGTCGCGATGCGCGCGAGCGTGGCGAGGCCGTTTGCCAATACGACACGCTCTCCAAAGAGGGGAAAGGTCGCGCTCCGATCAACCACATCCCCAGGAACGTCAACCAGCATATAGAGCGAACCACCTCGGCGAAGCTGTGCCCGGGCGTCGAACATCGACGCGCGCTCAGCCAATAGGAATGGATGCCCAGACACCCGCTCAGCCCACGCAACCTTGCGCGTCGCGTAGGCTCGTTTCGCCGCGCACATCGGATTACGGACGTCGAGCGGCCGTGCGATCACGCGGCAATCCGGCACACGCGCCAGGGCCAGATGCAGATACAACAAGAGCGGACTGCCGAAGTGCAGCGACACGTAGATCGTCGGCCCCTCGATCACAGGCGGACGGCCCACCACGCGGAACGCCGGCCGCAGATCGGATTCGTGCGCCATGAAGAACACCGTGTCGGCTTCCTCCTGGGCCTCGGAAACCAGACTGCGTCGAAACGTCCGTCGCGCCGCGGCCGACGAGACACCGAGCCAACGCTGGAGGCGCCGTTGCGCCACGCGACCCCGCACCGGGTCGAGCGCGGCCTCGACGGTCCCGACCAAATGCGCATACGCCCGCCCCGACCGACGTGACTGCGCCGTTCGTGGCAGCAAACGCGCGTAGCGGAACGCGTCCCAGGCTGCACGCAGCCCCCCGCGCGTCACGTGTGCCCACGCTCGCCGCCGAACTCGAGCACGGCGGTGATCACGGCGTCCTGCTCATCGAACGCGAGATCGGGGAACACCGGGAGCAGGAGCAGGCGACGCCACTCCCGCTCCGCGATGGGAACCTCGGCTCTGAGCGACGCAAACGCCGTATGATGGTGCAGGGGTCGATAGTGAACGCTGGTGGCGATCCCTCGTTCACCGAGGTACCTCGCCAGCGCGTCGCGGTCGTCGAGGCGTACGACATAGTTGTGGTAGGCGCTCTGCGCCCAGGGCGCGATGACCGGGAGCTCGAGCCAGGAGCAGTTGCGAAACGCGCGCTCGTATCGACAGACGAGCCGTTGCCGGCGTGCGTTCATGGCCTCCAGGCGCTCCAGCTGCGCCAGGCCGAGCGCGCCCGCAAGATCGCTCATGGCATAGTTCAATCCCGGCTCGAGCACATCGTACGCCCAGTCGTACGGTGCACATTCGCGCACGCGCCCCCAGGTGTCGCGGTCGATCCCATGATTGCGGAGCCGTCGCAGCCGATCGGCAACAGCGGCAACACTGGTGGTGATCGCCCCGCCCTGTCCTGTCGTAAGGTTCTTGACGGCGTTGAAGGAGAAGCACGTGGGATTGGCACCGGCACCGACACGACGATCGCGATGACGGGCGCCGACGGCATGCGCCGCGTCCTCGATAACCGCGATATCGGCATCCTTCAGCACCGCCGAAAGACCCTTCAAGTCGCACGGGTGTCCACCGTAGTGCATCGGAACGACTACACGGGTCCGCGCCGTAAGCACGCGTGCCACCGCCTCGGGAGCGAGGGTGAGTGTGTGCGGATCCACGTCGGCGAGCACGATCTTCGCGCCGGCATGATGCACGGCGTTGGCGGTTGCCACGAACGTAGTCGCCGGAATGATCACTTCGTCCTCGGGGTCCAGCTCGAGCACCAACAACGCCAGATGAAGCGCGGCCGTCCCCGAGCTGACCGCCACCGCGTGGCGGGCGCCTATATACGATGCAAACCGTTCCTCGAACGTCGCCACACGCGGCCCCGAGCCGAGCCAACCGCTCGCGAGCGCCTTCGCCACGGCCTGCACCTCCCCCGCCCCGAGCGAGGGTCGTGCGAACGGAATGGTCGGTCGGGCGCAATGCGCGCTGGCGCTCTCCAGGTCGGCTCCTGCCCGGCGCCCATCGGGACGCCTCCTACCCTGGACGCACGCGCACGGGTCGATCTTTCACGCCACCGAACTGAGGACGAAAATTGCAGGCGAAGGGGGGAGTCGGCCGCACCCGGCTCCCCCCTAAGAAAGCGCGAAGTCTGGCGCTTACGGGGTCGGTGTCACCGTGGGTCCGGGAACCGGGGTGGGCTCTACCATCCCCTTGGCCTTGAACTGCGTGGCGTCGTGCTTGCTCGCCGTCTCGAAGAACGTGGAGAAGCAGAGCCCCGTCTGGAGGTTGGTGAGCTGTGCGGTCACGGGGAGACTCAAGCCGGCAAGGTCGGGCATGGCGAGCGGCGCGCCCTTCCCCTTGACGATGATCTTCGTTTTCCCATCCTCGAGACCCTCTTTCGCGATGAGAGTCTGGACGCCCATCGGGGTCAGGTCCTTGTCCTTGTACTTCGGACCCTTCGTGCTGTCCTTCCAGCACGGCTTCGGCTTCTTGGCGCCGCAGAGTCCGCCCGCCGGCGCGACGGCGGTCGCGACCAATCCGTCGGCGTCGTAGATGCAGAGCTCGTAGCTATCGGTCGTGAGCGGATCGCCGAACTCGGCCTTGGTCGTGGCCTCGCCCTTCTCGAACTTCCAGATGAGCTTGTCGCTCTTGTCCTTGGCCTTGTCCTTCAACAAGAGCAGCGCCTTGTTCTCCTCGACTGGGACCCGACACCCGACCTGCGGCACGAGCGGACAGGTCTGGAAGTCGCACCCGTCGCCGACACCGTCCGCGTCGTTGTCCTCCTGGCCGGAGTTGGCGGTGCCGGGACAGTTGTCCTGATCGTCAGGAATCCCGTCGCCATCGCCATCCTCGTCGACGGCAGCCATGGCCGTCACGAGCTGATCCTCGCACGTGGAGCCGCCCGGACAGTCGGTGTCGTCCTCGCAGGTCGCCGGCACGCGCCAGATGCACCGGGCGCAATCGTCATCATCCGCACACGCGATGCTCGTGTGGCGCGCACACACTCCGAGCGCCACCTCGCAGCGATCGACCTCGCAGAAGGCGCCTTCGGAGCAGGCCGCGGGGCCCGGAACGCAGCCACCGAGATCGCAGCGGCCACCGTCGGTCAGAATGATGTTGCTGGCGTCCGTGGGTGTCAGCGGATCGACGGCGCCGTCGTCGCTCGCAACGCCGATCGTCGTCACCGTGGCGGTGCAGAAATCGTACACCTGCACGACGATGCTATCGGTCGGACCGTTGCCGCTCAGATCTTCATCCTGCTCGCTCTCGCGAGTCAGGAAGGTCACCTTGCTGCCCTCGACTCGGTACGGACGTCGCGGATCGCAGGCCGCAAACTGACACGCCGACGCCGCTTGTCCCGTGTTCAGCGTCAGGCCCGAGACCGCATCGTGTACGTGCATCACGAGGTCGTCGCCCAGAATCGCGTCCCCGTTCAGATCGCTGCCACCTTCCGCGCTCTCGGAGACACGGAAGGCCACGAGCTGAATGTCGCCACCGCAGGCAGCGTTGCTCGCGGGCTCGCCAAGCACGAAATCGGCCACGGCGAGGCCTACGTTCGCGATCGTCGCCTCCTCGACGTCGTACAGATGCAGGACGTCGTCAACGTCGTCCCCATCGCCATTCAGCGAACCGCCGGCGAGTGCCGCCTCAGGCACTGCTAGTCCCACGAGCGAACTCGCGACCGCAACGCCGATACCCGAATCGAGGGCACCAGGTAGCGCGAAACCACCTCCCGTCCTCGGGACCACGGTGGCACACGAGCCGATCGGCTCGCACACGTCGCGCACGGCAAGGAAACTGTCTGCGATCAGACCGTCACCAGTCTGGTCGTCCGGGAGCACGACCTCCTCGTCCTCGACGAATGGAATCTCCTTGCGCAGAAAAGCAATCGTCGTTCCCGAGAGCGCCATGGACAGCGACAGCGGGAAAGCGTCGTCGACCGTGCGAGGGCCGGCCAGCGTGTCGATCCCGTGGCCCGGCTCCCAGAAATGCACCACGAAGTCATCGTTCGTGTCGTCGGCGTTGAAGTCTTGCGCAACACAGAACGCCGTGGAGCCTAGCTCCGAGCGCGCGAAGAGCGCCTTGCCGTTGGCCACCTCGACCGCGCTCGCAGGACACAAGGTGAGCGGCGGACCGGGGCTCGCCGTGTCGAAGACTTCGAGTGCGGTGTCGTCGAGAAAACCATCGGGCACCAGCGCCGTATCGACACCGAGCGGATCGTTCGGGTCGACGCGACGCACGAAAACATCGAGGGCGCCGTTTCCATCCGGGGGTACAACGTCGTTCGCCGCGCTCAGGAACGCGACGACCCCGGCACCTTCGGCGAGTGCGACCGTGTTCGACAAGACGACTGCGTCTCCCGCGGTCTCCCCTCCGCCCGTCGTCAACGACACCCGTGTCGTGGTTCGCGTCACTCGATCGTGGACGAACGCGTCTGCCATCCCATTCGTATCGCCGGGAACGAGGTTCGTCGCGTCACTGGCAAAGCCGACGAATCGGCCGTCTGCCGAGATACTCGTCCCGGAGGAGTCGCCGTTGCTCTCGGCGCCGCCGGTCGCAACGCTGACACGCTCAGTCACCCCGAACAGCCGGTCGTGCACGAAGACGTCCGAATCGCCATTCGTATCGCCAACGACGAGATTCGACGCGAAACTGTAGAATGCCACGAACCGGCCGTCCGCGGAGATCGCAGGCGCCAGCGACATGTCATTCGCCTGAACACCACCCGGCCCGACGCTGACCCGAGTCGTCGTGGCTGCCGAGACGTCACGCACGAAAATGTCGGGGCAGGTACCCGGCGGTATGAAGAGTCCACACGTGTTCGTATCGCCCGCGACCAGATTGGTCGCGATACTTCTGAACGCGACGAAATAATCACCCCCGACGGATGCCACCGCCGCGTCAGCAGAGGAGCCGTCGCTCTCGCCACCGCCGTCGGGAATGCTGACGCGCTGGATCGTCGCACACTTCGTGAGGAAGATGTCCGCGGCACTGTTGTTGTCGGGCGGATCGAGGTTGGTGGCGCCGCTTTCGAACACCAAGCAGTTGCCCGTGGCATCCAGATCGGGAAGGGAGGAAGGCCCGTTGGCATCGCCGCCTCCGGACGGCTCGCTTGCCCGCGTGATGTTCGCGGGCGTCCCGTCGACGAGGAAGACGTCGCTGAGACCGTTTCCATCTCCACCGCCTATCAGATTCGTCGCGTCGCTCTGGAAAGTCACGTAGGTCGTAGAGAAGGGGCGTGCGATGTCCGGGGAAAGCGAGCTGTCGTCCCCCTGGACACTCCCCTGGCCGAGGCTCCACTGGTGCACCGCGCCGCTCGCGAGGGTCTTCACATAGACGTCGGAGGTGCCGGTGGCGCCAAAGACCAGGTTGGTGGCCGTGCTGACGAAGCCAACGAAGCGCCCATCGCTCGTGATACTCGGCGTCGCCGAACCACTGTCGGCGACGCCGCCACCGGCGGGCGTGCTGACGAGCGCGGTATCGCGCGCGGCACGCTCGATCTCCGAGGCGAGGTAGAACACCCGCCCACCCGAGATTGCGAGGCTCCGATCGTTGACGTTCGGCGCCGGATCGACGCCGATGTTGAGGGTGCCCGTCAGCTCGGTCGGGCCGGTGTCGAAGACGCGAAGAATTCCATCGGACACGTCCCCGTCGCCGGTCATGTCGCAGCCGTCCTGCCCGGACTCGGATTCGAGAAACGCGAGCACGCTGCCCTCGGTGGCGCCCGCCGGAAGGCGAAGCGGCGGCTGTAGCGCACGCAGGACCGCGCGGCCCTCCGGCGTGCCGCTGAGACCGCACGCTGCGGGTGCGGGCGCGGGCGGATCGGGAGGCAGACCGAGCGGCAGGATCAGCTTCGTCGCCGGGTCGCGCACGACCATGACGAGATCGTCGGGCTCGCCGTCGCCGTTCCTATCGACGAGGTCTACGCGCTCGCTGACCGTGAAGTTGCCCAGTTCATCGCGCGCAACGAGATCGGTCAGCGGTACGGGCGCGCCCGCCTCGAGCACGTAGTTGACGCACGGACCGACGGCACCGCTGCCGCCGCAACTGCCGGGCGTACACGCGATCTCGGGCATGTCCTGGCACACGCCGCTGCCTGCCGCCACCCGTGCGACGACGGCCGGGCCGATGCCACCTTCCGTCAGCTGCGCGCTCAGGTCGAAGATCTCGGCGCCACAGGTGCTGGCCGGGCATTCTCCGTCGCCGAGACACAGCTTGTTCGCGTTGGGGCCGCCGACGCAGCGGGCCTGCTCGCAGTCGCCGTCCGGGCAGTCGTCCGGAACGTTGCACGGCAGCCCGTCGTTGCCACCAGCGTCGCAAACCTGAAAGGTGTCACTCCGCCGCGCCATCCGCAGCACGGTGTACGGTGCGTCGGCCGACCCGAACAGCCGGAGGCCGGTCGCCGCTTCGGGCTTCGGCTCGAAGACTGGCTTCAGCTCGCGCCCCTCGGGCGAGAACGACGTCAGCAACGACTCGCCAGCAAACGTAATGGGCAGTGCCAGCGTCCCCTCGACCAGCCGCGCCACGGGCTCGCCGTCGAGCTCCTCGCGCACGCCGTCCCAGACGATCGGCATCAGAACGTTGCCGGCGCTATCGAGTGCAAATCGGATCTCGTCCGACGCCGCCAGCGGATCGCAAGGAGGCTCCTCGAAGATACACTCGGCTTGATAGTTGTTGGGGGGCGGTAACGCAGTGAACGACGGCAGACGCGCAAGCGCCCCCGCGGGCGCGCAGCTTCCGGGCGCGTCGAAGAACTCGTCAACGCAGGCAAGCGTTCCACCGGCGCCCGCGGCGCACGACGTCACATCACAAGGCAGCGGGTCGCCGCTGTCGGTCACGATGATGCGCGCCGGGCCACTCAGTGTCCGGTTGTCGTCGTCCGGTGCGCACGTTCCGCCAAGACAGTCGCCGTCCTCGCTGCACGGCGTCCCATCGTCACCCCCACCGCCGCTACAGCGTGCGTCGCTGTCAGGAAACCTGAACTGCAGATTGCGAACGCCATCGCGATCAATGATGGCGAGACCGGCGTCGGCGTCCGCGATGCAGAAGGCAGAGCCGCCACCCCCAAGATCGGTCTCGCAGCCTGCCAGGGCTATCCCCGTACAATCGGCGGCGGCCGTGAGCACGACCGCGCTCCACTCGGCGGCTCGTAGATGATCGTCACCAGGTGGTCGCCCACGGTCGGCGTCAAGCCCGCCGAGTCGTCGCAGGTCCGGAGCGCAACTTCGACGGCTTCGCCAGGAGCCGCAAAGGGTCGATTGGTCGTTCCCTGTGCCCCGCCGAAAGTTATGCTGGTACCCGCTACCAGATTGCACGACGCGTCTGCGCGAACAGCAAGCGCAGCCGGCAAGATCAGGGACACGATCAGTACCAGGCAGGTTCGAATGCTACGCATGCGGGACTCCTCTAGTAGGCGCGCTTTTGGTGTGACGACACTGCTCTGTGCTGCTGGGTAAGACGCGTGCGGATTACTACCTAATATGGAGTGTCCCACAGACGGAAATTCGAGGTCAAGATGCCGTAACGTGCCCATTTCACACCCCTGTTTCTTCCTGGCTGCAGTGCTCGATGCCGGGGGCACGCGCACTTTCGCCGTGATTGCGCTTCGAGTTAGCGGGGCCTGACCTTGTAGGTGCCGACGAAGCGGATGGTGTTGCCCGTGAGGTCTGTGAGGAAGTAGGTCAGACTGCCCTTTTCGCTCTTGGCCTCACCCGCGGAGTCGAAGGTCTTGATCCCGTGAAGGCTGGCGCCGAGCGCCTCGTCCCAGGGGCAGTTCTCCGCAAGCTCGCAGAGGCCTGCACCCATCACGAGGCACTTGCGTTTCGGCGCGCCGCGCCGCGTAATCTCCTGCTGCATCGTCATGACGTGCGTGCCGTCGTTCTCGAAACAGAGTGGATCCCAGGCAGCGCAGGACGTCGCGAAGTACCGGTTCAGCTGATCGTAGTCCCCACGCAACACCATGCAGTCGGGATCACCGCCCGGCATGCCGAGCACTTGGATCAATCCGGGGCGACTCACGTACGTCCCGTTCCTGCACTTGATCCTGGTCTCCTCGCCGTTGACGTACCGGATACCCTTGATGTCGAGGCTGCCCCGGAGTTCCGGGCACTCGGCGTGCACCGCCGTGGCGGCGACCGCGAGGACTGAAGCAACGAGGACAGCCAACGCGATCGTCCGGGTGAGTTTGGTGTCGTAGCTCATCGAGATTCCCTCCCTTTCTCGATGAGCGGTACGTCGAGCCGCACGTCGTGACAGAACTCGTCACACACGACCCTCTCCCGCGCGCGGCGGAACTCAGACCGTCAGAAGGTCCAGTCGATCTGGCGGGTCGGCTCCGGCGTGTACGCGCAGAAGGTCCCGGTCTTGATGGTATTCCCGAGATGGCTGCCCAGGGCCGAATGGCCGTCTCTGATCTTCTTGAGCGCGTCCCGAATCCGATGCGTAACCATCACGCGTGCACGCTCGGCGTTGGAGGCCGTCGGCCGGTCCCTCCCACCGAGACCGACGGCCTCGGCAAGCTGGGTCGCCAACGCCTCGATCTCGGCCCTGGCCTTCTCGGCACGACCCGTGTCGTTGAATTGCTGTGCTTCCTCGAGCTCTTCCTGGAGCTCGCTCAACCGCTGCCGGTAGGCGGCCTTCGCGGTCGCATCGAGCACCGGCCCGGCGCTCCCAGCATCCGCCACATGCCCGCTCTCGAGCACCTCGCGCGCTGCGCCCGGCGCCGGTGCCATTTCGGTCTTCGCACCGTGGACCGCGAGGTCCAAGGCATGAAACTCCTGGCCTGGATGGCGCAGGAGCTGCGCCAGAAAACGAAGGCCTTTGGCATCTTTGAGACGCACGGTTTCGCCCTCGAATCGCACGGTCCAATAGTCACCCTCGCAAGCGAAGACCGCGGCATTCGCGGCCGGGTCGGGTGTGCCTGCTGACGCGGTCGGTCCCTGCCAGAGCGTCCACTCCTCCGTACCCGCCGCGAAAACCTGCGTCGCGAACGCCAGCGGTTCTCCTTCCCGCCGCCCAAGGAACAGGGTCCCCTCGGCAACGAGCCGATGGGTATCGCGACAGGCCTCGACGACCGCGCCAGTGCTCGGCACGATGAAGGTACCGTTGCTGCTGCTGTCGCGCAGTCTCATCTCCCCATCGGCGTACTCGATGGTGGCATGATGGCGTGACACGTACTCGCGATCGACCACCACGTCGTTGTCGGCGTCGCGGCCGAGCGCGAGTTCGGGGCGCGCGCGGTCGAGCGTCCACTCTTCGCCTCCGAGGCGGAGCCGAAGCCGGAGCTCTCCATCGGCCGACTGCCGCCGGACGTAGGTGGTCGTCTTCCCACTCACGGTCTCCGCTCTTAGCGTGGGCGCACCGGCACCGTCGAGCAGCGCGTCGGCGGGCCGACAGAGCCGCCCCCTTCGCGCTCCGGCCACAGCCGGTAAACCCCTGAAACTACAGGCACAATTATGAGGCACGCCGACCGATGAGCCTTACCTCCGGACCGGCGAGGCACGCAGAACCTCGGGCCGTAGAGATACGCGCTCCGGGAAAGATTCGGTATAGTCGCGACATGGCTGGGCCCGGCGCCCCGGTTGGCGCTCTCGAGAAGCGAGTCGATGCGTTGGGCTGGCTACGCCGATACTGGCGCCCGGTACTTCTGCTGCTGGTGGCGTTGCCGTTGCTCGTCTACGCCACCGATCGCAGCAGCCGCTGGATCGGCAGGGTATTTCCGGGGTTCTTCTTGATGGAGAACGCCATCGTACCCACGGTGAGCGGCTACGACTGGCCTCCGGATCGGGCCGCGACCTTCCACGCGCAGATCGTCGCGGTCGATGGGGCCCAGGTCTTGTCGCGTAGCGACGTCTACCGCCGCGTCGCGACGATGACGCCGGGCGCAGCCGTCGAGTACGAGTTGGATCGCGCCGGTGAGCGTAGTCACATCACCGTACCAGCACGTCGGTTCACCATCGGCGATTACGTCCAGACCTTTGGGATTCTTCTTTTCTTCGCGGTGACCTACCTCGCCGCCGGGCTGGCGGTCGGGGTACTGCAACCGGATGCGCGTCAGGCGCGCGTCTATCTTCTGCAGGCGAGTGTCGGCGGCCTGTTCCCGATCCTCGGCGCACTCCTGTACGAACCCGGTCAGCCACTTCTCACGCGTGCGTACTTCGCCGCCGAGTGCTTGTTTCCAGCAACCTTCCTCCACTTCGCCACTGTCTTTCCCGTCGAGCGTCGGCTCACCGGAGCCAGACGAGCGTTGCTGGCCGTGCCCTACCTGTTCAGCGCAGCCTTATGGATCACCGAAATCCGCGGAATCGCAGCAACGCCCGCCGACCTCAGCGGGCTTCATCTGGCGTACCTGTACCTGGCAGCGAGCGTGCTGGTGTTCGTCGTCGCCTCGATGGTCACCTACTACCGAACCGACGAGGCCATGGTGCGCGCCCGCACGCGCGCCGTGGTCCCTGGCTTCGTACTCGCCACGGCCACCGTCGTCATCGTCTTCGTCAACAACGCCTCGACAGGGCGCGATCTCCCGATGCAGCTCGCGCTCATCCCCTCCGGCATCTTCTACATCGGACTCGCGTACGCGATCGTGAAACACGATCTCTTCGATGTCGATCGGGTGGTCCGCCAGTCCTTCGTCTATGGCGTCATGAGCGCCCTCCTGGTTGGCACCTATGCCCTCCTGGTCGCGGGGCCGTCACAACTCCTCCCAACCTTCGCATCCGACCATCACTGGGCCGTGGGCACTGGTTTCGCCGTGCTGGTCGCGCTCATCTTCGATCCACTACGCCGCGGCATTCAGCGCGCCATCGACCGCGCGTTCTTCCGCACGCGCGTCGAGTACAAGCACGCCGTCACCACGGTGAGCGCGCTCCTGACGACGCTCCAACTCGTGCGAGACATCGCGGAAGAGATTACGCGGGTCACGATCGACGCCATGCACCTGAGCTTCTCGACGCTGTACCTGCTCGGCGACCGCCCGGGAAGTACGCAGGCATGGACGCGTACCGCGGGCGGCGCGCTCGAGTCGTGGGAGGTCGATCCGGCAACGGAACTGCTCCTGCGGCGCATCGGCAACGAAGACGGAGCCGGCCACGTCACGCGAGCACCAGATGTGGAAGGAGCGATCGGCGTGGCGCTCCTCGTGCCGCTGGTCGTGGGAACCCGGCAGCTCGGCGCCCTCGGCTTCGGCGCACCGCGCTCGGGCAGAACGCTTGAGCCCGAGGACACCGAACTCCTCACGACGCTCTCGCAACAAGCCGCGCTCGCGATCGACAACATTCGCGCGCGGGAAGCGAAACAGGCGGACGAGCTCCTACTCGCGATGCGGGACATCGAGGATCCCGGAGCACTGCTCGAACGGATCACAGACGCGCTGCTCGATCTCTTCGAAGCGCGGAGCGGCGTCGCCTATCGCCGACGCGGGATGAGCTACGAGCCCGCGTGCATCCGCGGAACGCTCCGCGTCGGCACCGCGGTCCCGGTACTCCCAAGCCGAAGCCGGGTACTCGAAGCCGCCTTCGCCGCGTCCGAGCCCCTCGTCGTCGAAGCCTGGGCGCGCGAACCGACGCCGCCGGCGGCGGACGACCGTATGGCGCTCGACCTGCTAGAGGCTGCCGTCATCATACCCATCGGGGGAAGCGAGGGACCGAGCGCGTTCGTGACGCTGGGCCCTCGGCGTTCGGGAGACGCCTACGCGCCGCGGGATCTCCGCATGCTCGCCGCCATCGGGTCGCGCGCGCTCCAGGAACTGCAGCGACTCGATCGAGCGCAGCGCGTCGCGACGGGCCCGCTGCTCATTCCTTCCAAGTACGAGCTCATCGGCGAGATCGGTCGCGGTGGCATGGGAATCGTCTACAAGGTGCGACACACCGCGCTCGAAACGATCATGGCCTTGAAGCTCCTCCCCGAGCACCTGGCACAGAGCGAAGAGGCCGCAGCGCGCTTCCAGCGCGAGGCCAGGGTCATGGCGCAACTGCGGCATCCGAACATCGTCCGCGTGTTCGACGTCGATACAGAGGGTGACCTCAGCTATTTCGTCATGGAGTACGTCGACGGACGACCGCTGAACGCAGTGCTGCACGGTCGTCAACCGCCGTCGATCGCCGAGGCCGTCCGGATCGCGTACGAAGTGGGAAGCGCACTCGCCTGCGCTCATGACCACCCGCTCACGGTGATTCACCGCGACATCAAACCATCCAACATTCTGATCGAAGCCGCGACTGGCCGCGCGGTCGTCACTGATTTCGGCATCGCGACACTCGTAGCCGGTGAGGCCACACTGCGCGCGGTCACCGAAGGCGTCGGGACCGTCGAGTACTCGGCCCCGGAGCAGCTTCGTGGCGATCGCGACGTCCGCCCCTCGGCGGACGTGTACGCACTCGGCATGGTGCTCTTCGAGATGCTGAACGGCCGGCCGTACTTCGCCGAATGGACACGCGCGGACATTCTCGCCGAGCTCTTCAACCCGGCGTCGACGTATCGTCCAGAATGGCGGGCCGAGGTTCCCGCCGGTCTTCGCGCTGTCGTCGAACGCGCAACAGCGCGCGACCGCCGTCGGCGCCATCAAGAGGTCGCAGCCCTTCTGGCCGATCTCTCGGCGTATGCCACGGATGCCCATACGACCGCCGAGAAGCGCGACGCGGGACAGGAACAGCCACCGCGCACCACTGAGCCGAATCCGACGACGCGCCTCAGAACAAACGGAGGAGCATCGGGACGGAGTGGAGCGACTTGACCGGATACGGCGGGAAGCTTCGGCGAAGTGCTGCCCACGACAGCGACCAGCGTCGGCGAGGCAGGAGCGCCGGTGCCAACTTCGCGCTTTCCGCAAGCTCCACGGCGCACTCGATCCTCCGAAGGAGTCCCCGCAACCGCGACAAAGCCTCTGCCGGGAACTTCTCGTCGAAGTCCTCCTGCTCGGCGATGGCAGCTTCCCGCACCGTCCGCCGAAACCCGAGCAGCGTCGCAAGCCATCCCGTCCGCAGGCTTCGCAGATCCAGATGCCAGCCGCGGACAACCCGCCGCCGCGTCTCGGTCGCTGGGCCCGCCGGCAGTGTCACGCTCAGCTGATAGCTCCGATCAGCGAAAGGAATCACGACCGAGCCGAAGTAGAATGTGCCGCGGGTCCGGACCTCGGTCCTCGAAATGACCCGAATTGCTGGGCAGCCATCGGCGCGACCAGGTGAAACCCACACGAGCGTCCGACCCGCACGTGCCAACTCGCGGGCGTAGAACGCCCGGAGCCGCCCGAGGGAGTTCAGCCGTGCGGGCAATCGGGGCCGCGAGACACGGCACTCGAGCTGGACCACCTCGTGGGCGCGCGTCCGCCAGACCTTGAGTGCTGGGGGCCCCGGACACGGCACGAACTCCCCGCCCAGGTCGATATCGGCGACCGACGCATAGCTCGCTCGCCCCGCCCTACCGACCCTCGGCAGCTGTCCAGGCGCGCTCGGGTCGCGGCGATTCTGGCCTGTTGGCTCCATGCTCGTAAGCCGTGACATCGAGCGTCACAACGTGACGCGCCGGGCTCCTCCGAACGTCACGACGTGCCCCGCCTCGTCACGCCCTCCTCTCAAAGGGAGGGAACACAATGACCACACCAACCAAACTCACGAAGTCGATGCTCGCCACGCTGCTCGCCATGCTCGTCGCCACCTCGGCCATCGCCAATGATCCGATCGCGGACAAATGCGCTGTCGCCAAGCTGAAGGTGGCCTCCAAGTACGCCGCCTGCCGGCTGAAGGTCGACGCCAAGGCCTTCCAGCGCGGCCTCGCCCCCGACTACACCAAGTGCGACGAGAAGTTCAGCCAGAAGTGGGACAAGGCAGAAGTAAAGGCCGCAGGAAACTGCGTGACGGTCGGCGATGCGGCGGCAATCCGAGAGACCATCGAAGCCGAGACCATGAGCCTTGCGCTCGGTATCACCGGCACGCGCTTCGTGGACAACGGGATCACGGTGCTCGACCAGGGGACGGGACTGGAATGGGCGAAGCTCGTCGACTGCGGTGGCGACCCCGTCAACTGCTCGGACGATCCGACCTTCTGCTCGGCGCCACTCTGCGTGCAGAACCGTTACGTCTGGAGCGACACCGGCAGTGACCCCGACGGCAACGTCTTCACCCTCATGCTGCCGCAACTGAACGGCCAGGTGACGCCCGCGTACATGCCCGGCGGGGGACCCTGCTTCGCCGGACACTGCGACTGGCGCCTGCCGACCGTCGACGAGCTCGGCGCCCTCCTCGACTGTAGCTTTCCGGATCCCTGCATCGACCCGATCTTCGGTCCGACCATGTCGTTTCCCTGGGCCTACGCCACCGCGAGCACCTTGCCGAGCAACTTCCCTCCACACTGGGAGCTTCTGCTGGATGTCACCTTCGATCCGAACAATGCCGGCGTCGGAGGCGCCAACGGGAAGGACGTTCCGAACTTCTACCGCCCCGTCCGCGGCGACAGCTGCATCGTCGACTGCACGGGCCGCACCTGCGGCGACGACGGCTGCGGCGGCAGCTGCGGCTTCTGCACCGATTTGGACTCGTCCTGTCACGTGCCATCGGGGACCTGCGTCGTTAGCTGACGTACCAACGCCCCAGAGACCCAGCCGGCTTCATTCCAACGGGGCGGCGCGCCGCAAGGCACGCCGCCCTGTTTTTCGTCGTTGTCCGAGCGGCATGCCCCGAACACGGTGATACCGCGCCGCCGCATTCCGATCCGGCCGAAGAGTCGGCGGAGCGTCACGACGTGCCGCGCCCCGTCACGCCCTCCTCTCAAAGGGAGGGAACACCATGACCCAACGCATCATCACCACGACGACGATCCTCGGAATGCTGCTCACCACGCTGGTCACCGGCCAGGCGCTCGCCAACGATCCGATCGCCCTCAAGTGCGCGGCGGCGAAACTCAAGGAGGCGGGCAAATACGCCGCCTGTCGGATGAAAGTCGAATCGAAGGCCGTCCAGCGAGGCCTGGCCCCCGACTACGCCAAGTGCGACGCGAAGTTCACGGCCAAGTGGGAGAAGGCAGAGGCCAAAGCCGCCGGCGACTGCCTCACGACCGGCGACGAACCAACGATCCGCCAGGCGATTCAGGGACAGACCCGGAGTCTCGCCTCGGGACTCACCGATTCGCGTTACATCGATACCGGCCTGACCGTCATCGACAACGAGACCGGCCTCGAGTGGGCGAAACAGGTCGACTGCGGCGGCGAACCCGTGGCGTGCTCGGACGACCCCGCGTACTGCTCCGCGCCGCTCTGCATGCAGAATACCTACAACTGGAGTGATACCGGTGCGAACCCCGACGGCAACGTCTTCACGCTCCAACTCGCGCAGATGAACGGCCAGATCACGCCGGCTCAGTTTCCCGGCGGCGGCACTGGCTGCTTCGCGGGGGACTGCGACTGGCGCCTGCCGACCCTCGGGGAACTCTCCTCGATCCACGATTGTACCTTCCCGGAAACGTGTATCGCTCCGGTATTCGGGCCGACCGATCGCGCCCGCTACGTCTCGTCGACGTCCCCCTCGGCGGCGCACGTGGACTGGGTCGTCGCCGTCAGCTTCGACGAGCTCAGCGGGATCTGGGAAAAAATCTCCATAGGCGAGAAGCTGGACTACCGACATATGCGCCCCGTCCGGGGCGGGGGATGCATCGCCGACTGCACCGGCCGCACATGCGGCGACGACGGCTGCGGCGGAACGTGCGGCTACTGCTTCGATCCCGACTCCGGATGCCACGAACCGTCCGGCACGTGTGTCGTCGGCTGATCGACGCGCGTCTCAGAAAACGCGCGAAAGGGTGGCGGGCTCGGCTCGGCCACGCTTTCGCGCGTTTTCGTGGGGTTTTCCTGTCAACGCGGGCCTTGCGTCTCCCAGGCGCTCACGCTGGATCGCATGTGTCGCCCGGGCCGCACACGTTCGAGCAGCAGTCCGCGTTCGCACTGCAGGAGGCACCGTCGACAACGCAACAGAGAAGCACGGATCCACCGCCGAGAAAGCCAGGCCTGGCGCAGATCGCGTCGGTCCCCGGACAGCAGGGGAGCCAGCTGCTCGGTAGCGGCCCGAGCACGTGGCACGGCTGCCCGGGCAGCATGCAGCATGCCCCCTCGACGCAGGTGCTTCCCGAATCGCACGTCCAGGGCGGTTCGCAGGAGGTCGACAGGCACGACCCGCTGCAGAACGGCGGTGCCACGCCGACGACAATGCTGGGTCCGCAACAGCCGACATCCTTGGGGCAGCCACCACAACACGTACACTCACCCGCGACGCCGGGCGGCATGCATCGGTCGCCCGGAAAACCGCACTTGGACGTCGTCCCTACGTCGCACGATTCCGTCTCATCGGCGAAGCCATCGCCGCAGCGGATGACGCCGCCGAGGGCGATCGTTGCGCAGTCCACGAGTGGTGCGGCCGAGGCGTGGCGCGCGATGAAGGTCCCGGCGCGGTCCTTGCGGATCGTCGACGCGTCGAAGAACGTGCAGTTGCGGAGCGTACCCATCGTCACGCGGACCCCGACCGGCCCGAGCGGCGCAGCGAGGGCAAGCCCTGTCCGCTTGGCGACGATCCTGAGCGTGCCCCCCTCTTTCATCAGGACCATACGGACGTCGCTGATACCTTCCGGCGCTTGCTTGTTGGTGAATCGGTAGCGGTCGCGCTTCCCGAACTTGACGCTCCAACCTGGCTGCGCCCGCCCCGACGGAACCACGAACGCGGCCCGGGAAGGATCGTTCGCCGCGAATAATTCGATGACGAGCTCGGGCGCGAAGTCGCGGGACGGATCATCGATGCCGCCGATCGCCGGGAAGAGCGCGGACTGGTCCTTCAGAACCAGCACCATCTTCTCCTTGCCCGACGCCGAGCGGCGGATCGTCAGCTTGGAACCCGCGAGGGGCTGGTCGAGCGCATCGGCGACGCTCGCACTGCTCAGGACCAGAATCGCGGCAACAGCACCGCCGAGAAGTCGCACTACATTGCCGCTCGATCGCCTCGGCACCCACGAATGGTCGCACAGCACCGCTCAGAGCGTCAACGGGCTCCACCGGTCCGGGTTTTCAAGGCCCGATGCGTAAGCTGGAGACCTTGGCGAAGGAGCCGAAATCGCCGTCGCGCGTGACCAACGGGACCTCATGATCCACACAGCTCTGCGCGACGAGCGCGTCTGCGAGGGGGGCGCGGCGCCGACGGGCCACGACGCGCGAGCGGAGCTCTCCCACGCGCTGCCAGTATCCGTCGGAGATGGTGAGGAGAGGCAGCTCGACGAGAAGCTCGATCAGCGGGCGACCAAGTCGAGGATCGCTCAGCAGTTCGCTGAGGACGGCCGGCGGCAGGCACACCTGATGCTCGGCGAGCGCGGTCTCGACCGCGAGAACGTCGCGTCCACTGGCACCGGACAGGTAGGCGATGAAAGAGCTGGTGTCGACGGCGATCATCGCCGCGTGACGATCGGCCTGTCGGCGCGAAGCTTCTGCCATTCCGTCGAGAAGCGCACTTTACCCCGAAGCCGACGGAGCTCCTCGTAGGCGTGCGAGGCAGCGACGAGCTCGAGCCCGCGGCGGATGGTCGCCGTCACGCCCGTGCCGGTCGATTCCTGGGCCTTACGCAGGAGCGCGTCCGGCAACTCGACTGTCACTTTGCGTCCCGATCCCACGTCGCCCTTGATACCAGCATCCATACCAGTGCTCAATACGGCACCCGAGAAGCGGCCGAAACCCGTACCCGTACTCGGTGGAATCAGTTCTCGCAGGTGGCGATGCAGGTGGCGAGATGGCCCGTGCAGAGGCTGAGCGCGCTGTCCCGGTCGGGTTTCAAGCGCGCCTTCACAGTCTTCGCCTGGAACGCTGCGTCCTTCCGGCACTGCTTCTGGTCGACGACGCTGTCGAGCTTGCACCGGGCCTTCTCGACCTTCGCGTCCATCGTGACTTGCGTGACCAGGCACTTGGCCGTCACGCGGACGACCTTCTTGCAGGTGCCAATCCACGCCCGGCACAGCTTGGCGCCCTCCCCGATCTGGCACTGCGCACCGGGGATCTCACCCCGCCAGTCCGTTGCCACCTGGGTCGGTGAGGGGCAGAAGGAGGAAATGGTCGCGTGAACGCCTGAGTTTGCGGTGAAGGTAAGGATGAAGACAGTTACCGCCAACAGCGTGCCTCGAATCCGCATTGATCTCATAGCCCGACATCATTGCGGATTGGAGATTGGGGTGTCCAACGACCCCATCGCGGTGCTCAGGCGTTTGATTGGATGAACTGCTCGATGAGCGCGACCAGGGTCTGCGGCACGTCCTCCTGACAGAAGTGGCCGGCGTTCGGAAGGCGCACGACTGGACGATCGGGCCAGACACCCTCGAAGTCGGCGATTGCGGTTTCCGGGGGTATCGCTTTGTCGCGCATGCCTTCAGCGAGCATGGCGGGCTTGGCTTTGAGCGCCTCGAGCCCAGCGGCGCCCTCGAGCGTGTACTCCACGAACCGTCCCGTGTAGGCATCGAGCGGAAATTCGTGTCCGCCGATGCACGCCTCTGGCGTGGGAAACGGCGCGGAGTAGGCCCGGATCCAGGTGTCGTCCACGGCCGCCGAGTTCTCGAAGCCGATGATCTTCATGACGGAAAGCACCGTGCTCCCGAGGTTCCGGAGCACGGCCTCGGTGCGGCCGTTCTCGAGCCCGCCGCCGATCCATTGGAACCAACCGCTGTCGTTGATTTGCGGAACGTCGTCGCGACCGGCGATGCCATAGCCCGTCACCGTATTGGCGAAGAAGAGTCGTTTCACCCGCTCGGGATGCCGCACGGTGTACTGCGTGCCGATCGGGCCACCCCAGTCCTGAATGACGAGGGTGATGTCGCGCAGGTCGAGCGCGTCGATGAGCGAGGCCAGATTCTCGACGTGCGTCTTGAGCGTGTAGACCCGGTCTTGCGGAGTCTCGGTCTTCCCGAAGCCCATGTGGTCGGGAACGATCACGCGGCGGCGCTCGGCGAGGCGCGGAATCAGATTCCGGTAGAGGTACCCCCACGTGGGTTCACCGTGCAGGCAGAGGATGGTCTCCCCGTCGCGTGGCCCCTCATCCACGTAGTGCATGCGGAAGGCAGCAGCGTTGCCGGCCGCGGGGACCTCGTGGAAATGGGGCGCGAACGGCCAGGTGCCGTCGAACGTCTCGTTGGCAGCGATCATGGCGCGGGTCGTATCCGAGCCGCGCATCCAAGACCAGTCAGGACGCGGTCAGAGAAGCGCGCTCGTGTACGACTCGTCGTTGAAACCGACCAGCACGGTCTTCCCGAGCCTGAGCGTCGGCGCGCGCAGGTTTCCCGTGGGGCCGAGCATGGCGTCGACGACGTCCTTCGGGGCTTTCCCCCCGGGCTCGAAACGGCGGACGTTCTTCCCTTTGGCAACGATCACCACGGACGCCGCCTTCGCCAGAGCCGCAGCGTCCGTCCTGCTCAACTTCCGACTCGCCGGCACGACTTCCTTGGGCTCGATCTTGTTGGCGTCCAAAAACTTGGACGCTCGGGTACAAGACGTTCAACCCTTGCGGTGGTAGTACCAGTCGACTCTTTTCGCCATGTGTGTCGCTTAGTGTGACAGGTGCCAAAGGTCAATGGCGGAGGCGGAGCCAGTGACTTCGTTCAGCGTCAGGCGGGCAACGCCGCGATGCCTTCGACCACCGCGAGGGCCCGGCGGACATCGACCTCGGATACTCGGGGCGGTCCTGAAGAAGAGTGCGAGGCACCCTCCTTGCCTCGGAGGGCGCTCCGCCTGAGCAGGCGGAAATCCCTACGGGTTGCGTATCCGGAAGGCGCGGACCGGGAAAAAGCTCGTGACGTAGAGGTGGTCGTCGGCGTCGACGGCGATCCCCTCGGGCTGGAGGAGATCGAGCTTGCCGGCCGACTCGGCATCGAGGATCTGCGCGATCGCACCTGCGGGTGTCACCTTGAAAACGTTCCGCGACTCGTTGGCCGTCAGATAGACGTTGCCGGCGCCGTCGGCGGCGATGCCGCGAGGAAACATGAACGCATGGGTTCCGTCGCCCGCGCTGTCGATGATCTGGGTCACGACGCCGGCGGGGGTGACCTTGAACGCGTTGTTCGACAACGATCCAACGACATAGACATTGGACGCGTCATCGGTGGCAACCCCGAGCGGAGAGAACAACGAACGAACGCCATCGCCCGAGCTGTCGATGATCTGCGTCACGGCCCCTCCAGGCGAGATCTTGAACGCGTTGCTGGTCCATCGGCCGCTCACGATGACGTTCCCGGCAGGATCAACACTGAGACCGCTCGGACCGTCCAGCGCGTGGACGCCGTCGCCCGAGGCGTCGATGAGCTGCGTGATGACGCCGACCGGTGTAATCCGGAAGACGTTGCTCGACGCGGCACCCGCGACGTAGACATTACCGGCGCCATCGGTCGTGATGGCGCGCGGCAGATTGAGGGCATTGATACCGTCTCCGGTGGCGTCGATGATCTCGGTGATCGCGCCGGCTGGCGTCACGCGAAAGACGTTGTCGGAGGACTCGCCCGCGATGTAGGCATTGCCGGCGCCATCGGTTGCCACCGCACGCGCGCCGTCCAACGGGTTCGTGCCGTCGCCCGAGGCGTCGATGATCTGCGTAATCGCGCGCGTCGGCGTCACACGGAACGCGTTGTCGGAAAAGTAGCCGGTCACGTAGGCGTTGCCGTCGTCGGCGGCGGCGACGCGATAGGAGCTCTCGAGAATATCTGTACCGTCCCCCGCCTCGTCGATCAGCTGCGTGATGACGGTCGCACCGATGACGGTCTCGACCTCGGCGAGAAAACCCAGCGTCGCAAGCCGGAGCGTCGGCCCGTCGTCCGGAACGTCGCAGAGTGTATCGGGCTTTGCCGGATCCTGTCTGGCGTAAGCCTTGTCGGCACAGCCGCGAAGCCCGCCCGGATCGAGCAATTTGTCGCGGCAGCGATCGAGCGTACGTGGATCAGAGAGCAAGCCTTTCTTCGTCGCCTTCGCATCCGCCTTGACTTCACAATCGAGGAGCTTGGCGACACACTTGCCGAGCGCGGCATGACAACGATTGGGCGGCTCGACCAACGGATGGTCGAGTGCGATCGCGGCGAGCGTCGTCCCGACGAACGCCGTTGAGAAGGTCTTCAGCGCGTCGGAATCGCCCGTCACGGTACAAAGCGTGTCCGGCTTGCTGGGTTTCTGTTTCTCCTCCAGCTTGCCGAAACATCCTTTCGAAGGAATCGAGCCATCGTGCTTGTCGAAACACTTCTGCAGCTTCGCGGCTTCGATGGGCAACCCTCTCCTGAGCGCCGTGGCCTCGACCTTCAGCAGGCACGCGACGAGTTTCGACACGCATCGGAGCTTGCCCGCATCGCACTTGTTCATGGCGAACGCCGGAGCGCTCCACGTCAGCGAACACGAGACGAGCGCCAGGACGAGCGTGGCGGGTGCGAAGCGAGAAATATGGGGGGTCATGGCGTCTCCTGGATAATCGCACGCATCGGCAGTGCTGTGCGCTCAGGCCGCGAGCCTAGCGCTATTCGGAGCCCCGAAGCAACAGAGCACCCGCTATGCGCCAGGCCTCGTGCGCACGCGACCACGCCGAACGTCAGATCAATCGAGCGGCGTGAACGACCGACCCTCGCTGCGGCCGATCGCCCCGGGCATCAAGGCCTCCATGCGATACTGCTGGCGGTAGAAGAACCGTAGCAGGGGCTCGTCGGCCTCGGGGGTCGCCTGCTCGACGTAGCGATGCAACTGCGCGATCGCCTCGCCGTGGTCACGAGCCCGCTGGGCGGTGATCGTCCCGATCTCGTCCATCTCCATCTCGTGGATGGCGTCGAGATAGCGATCGGCACCTCGGAGATACTGGGCGACCCGCCACGCCTGCTCGGCGCGATAGCGGTGATAGTCATCACCGATGTGCGCGATGACCTCGTCACGGAGCGCCGTGGTGAGAACGTCGTGGTAGTGCGACTGCAGTGTCATCCGCGCCGCCGGAAGCTCCGGCTTCTCGAGAGTGATCCCCATCTGTGCGCCGATCTCCTCGAGGCCGAGCCGGGATAGCGAGTAGTACTCAGCCACCCACTCGGCCGGCGTCGTGCTCACGGCCGGGTGATACACGGGGATAGCGAGCACATGGGGATGGACGATACAGAGCTTGATCGAGTACCAGCGAATCGCGGCGTCGTTGATCTCCGTTCCGGAGCGCGTCTGGTACTCGTCGAGATACTTCCGGAAGCCGCCGGGGAAAGGCGTCCAGACGTCGCGGAGGCGGAGGACACCCAGGTCTTCCATGGGGTCGCCGAGGTGCGCGAGTTCCCAATCGACGAGCGCCTGCACGCGCTGGCCCACGTAGACGAAGTTGCCGGGTCCCGTGTCGCCCTGAATCAGGCTCACGCGTCCCGAGCCCCGGGGCGCATGGCGTGTCATCCAGTCGGCACCCCAGTGACAGAGCGGGTTCGGCGGGGTGCCGCTCATGCGATAGATGGCAACCGCGAAATCCTGAAAATGATGGAGCGCGATCTCGGTGTCCCCCGACGGCGTGCGGAAACCAGCGGCCGAGAGCTCTGACACCTCGTGACGGTGCATGTCTGCGAGGATCTCGATGTAGTGCGAGAGAATCGCTTCTCCGTCTGGCGTCGTATTGACCCGCTCGAAGTCGTCCTCGCCCGCGATCGCCTCCATGGCGAGCGCCACGGGCTCCTTCGAGAGATGGACCGCGCGCGCCACAGGCACATCGCGGGCGGCGAGCCAGTCCATCACTGTCTTTTCTTTCTGGAGATCGCGGTAGGCAGCCGCGGCCGGTGCCATGTCCCGTCCGGCCCGCACATAGAGCCTGCGCACGTCCCCGCCAACCTCGATGTCGACGAAGAACGAGGTGCGTCCACCGGAGTTACGGACCTGAGGCCGCGCGGACAGCAACGTGCCGCCGAGGTCTCGCGCCAGCGCGTCGAAGTAACGATCCCAGTCGATGGACGTTCCCATATCGGCCGGCAGTGTAGTCATTTTGCGCCGCGACGCTCCAGCCCGCCCCTGCAAACCATGGAGCCCGCCGCGCAGTTCGTTGCGCGCTTGGGTACTGCGCCGGACCGATCGACGTAACATCAGAGAGGTTATTCGCACCATCAGACCGTGGCACGCGCAGTGCAACGTGCCGTGCCAGTGCACACCCACGGCTATCGCGGCAACGGGCACTCATGGTGACCCGGGTGGCACCAACGGCCCAACCCACCATCTCTGTCGTCATGCCTGCCTACAATCGGGTTGGGTGCATCAACTCCTCGATCGACAGCGTGCTGGGGCAGACCCTCACCGATTTCGAGCTGGTCGTGGTCGATGACTGCTCCACCGACGGCACGGCCGACATGGTCGAAGCGCGCACCGATCCCAGAGTCCGTTGCGTCCGACAACCGATCAACGCCGGGCCGAGCGCCGCGCGGAACCGCGGCATCCACGAAGCGCGCGCGCCCCTGATCGCGTTCCTCGATAGCGACGACAGGTACCTCCCGCACAAGCTCGGTTTCGTCACACGCTACTTCGACAACCATCGGGATATCGATGCGCTCATCGATTCGTTCGAGGTCGTGTATCCGGGCTTCATCCCCTGGAAACGCAGGGCACCCCGCTCCAACCCGGATCTCCGCGACAGCCGTTCGATCGAACGCGCCGTGTTTGCCCGACAGGTGTACAAGGCGACGCCAGCGCTGACGGCTCGCAAACGCATATTGATCGCGGCCGGCCTGTTCGACGAAGCACTGCGCACCCGCGAGGACATGGATCTCGTCTTACGGCTGACCCGCACCGCCCGCTGCGCCACCACCTCGGCTGTTCTGTGGACGAAACACTGGACACGCGGATCACTGTCGACGGAACAGGGCACGTTCATTCCGAATGTCATCGACATCTGTCATCGCCACCCGAGCTATCTGATCGATCCCGATTTCCGACCCGGCCTCGCCCGCGACGAAGCGCGCCACCTGATCCGGCGCCTCGTGCGTGGCCAGTTCGGGCGCCTCGCGCGAGATCTCCGGCAGCTGGCATCCAACCAGGGCGTGACCGAAACCCGTGCACTGTTCGCCGAGGGCGTGGGCGAAATCGTGCGTCGCGCCTGGCACGGCAAGAACCCATCGACGCGGTCACCAGCCACGCCGAGACTCGTCCGCCGGACTCGTCACCGTCCGGTGTAACCATCGCCCGACTCGATCCGATCGCACAGGGCGATGGCCTCGCCGAGCGACAACCTGGGGATCATCGTCTCAGGCAGGAGACTGGTCGGAGAAAGGTTGAACACGGAGAAGTCGTCCGACTCCTGCAACCGTCCCACCAATGCGAACGACGGCAAAATGTAGGGATCCAGGTCGCGGTCGAGCCGGGTCGGTACGACCTTCGCACCTCGTTCGTAGAAACGCTGCGACGTGCCGCCACCCCCGAGATCGACGCCGAGCAGGAAGACCCGGCGAGCGCCGAGGGCATAGGCGACCTGAAGCGCGAGTCGAGCGATCGCATGTGCCGCCATCGGTGAGGGAAGAGCAGCCTCCGGAGGCGCATGGCCATGCGGTAGCGCACTCGGGCTTGAATCCCTAGCGTGGCACTTCCGTACCGCAGAGGCGTCCGATTGCCGCATGTCATACGTCATGCGTCGCCAATGCCGTTGGTACGAGGCGTCCATCTGGCGGCGGAGCGGGAACGATCCTTGCTAAATCCTATGCAGCACGGGCCTTTCTCTGCCCGGCGAATCGCAGCCGATGAAGCCACAGTCAGCAAAGATGAGCCTCGCGCTTCAGGCGGAAGCCTTCCCCTTTCTGCTGTCGCGGGTGCGTGCGCTGAGCGCCATCGCCACGGTGGGACTGATTGCGTCGCTTCTCGGAGATCGAGATCTGGCTCCTGGCATTCAGGAAACCGTCGTCGCAGGCAAGGGGACCGCCATCGCCTTCGCCCTCGTGACGCTGATCCTGTCCCCGCTTCTCCGTTCGCGATCGTGGCAATTGCTCGTTGCGGTCTGTATCGCCTCCGCCGCCATGCCGAGCGCGGCCATGACGGTCGGCGGCTTGGGACATCAGGATCCGGTCCGCGCCGTCTTCGTCCTGACCTTCATCGCACTGGCCATCACCGTGCTGTTCCCATGGGGCGTCGGTCCGCAAGCGATTCTGGCCTCGATCCTGGCCTCCTACACGATCTCGATCGCCATGCTCGATCCCACCGGGGCCATCCCGACCAACTCACTCGTGGCGCTGATCTCCATGATCCTGTCGTCGATCTATGTCGCCTACGCCCTCGCGCGGCAGCGCGCCGAGCTCTTCGAGTCCCGCACCGAGCTCGAGCGTGCGCGCGACGCGGCGCACGCGGCCGCCAACGCGAAGAGCGACTTCCTCGCCACGATGAGTCACGAGATCCGTACGCCGATGAACGGCATTTTCGGAATGATCGAGCTCGCCCTCGACACCGATGACGCCGCCGAGCGCCAGGACTTTCTCGGCCGTGCGCGCAGCTGCGCCGAGCGTCTGATGTCGATCATCAACGACGTGCTGGACTTCTCCAAGATCGAAGCCGGCAAGCTCGACCTGGAGCAGATCGAGTTCTCGATGCGCGACGTCGTCGAGGGCGTCCTCGATACCCTCGTCATCGAGGCGGCGCGCAAGCGGATCGAACTCGTCAACATCATCGACGACAGCGTCCCAACGCGCCTGGTCGGCGATCCCGGCCGGCTGCAGCAGATCTTGATGAATCTCGCCGTCAACGCACTCAAGTTCACCGACCACGGGGAGATCGCGCTCGACGTCACGACCGACACGTCAACGCCGGGACCAGGACCCGTCACGATCCTGTGTTCGGTGCGCGACACGGGGATCGGCATTCCGGCTGAGCAGCAGGAACACATCTTCGAATCCTTTGCTCAGGCCGACAGCTCGACCACCCGTTGCCACGGCGGAACGGGCCTCGGCCTCGCGATCTCACGCCGGCTCGTCACGGCGATGGGGGGGACGATCGGCGTCACGAGCAGAGCGGGCTACGGCAGTACGTTCTGGTTCACCGCGCCGTTCGAGTCGCTCGCGGGAGCACGTGCACCGGAACGCCTGACGGTGGCGGGCCTCCGCGTGCTCGTGGTCGATGACAACGCGACCAACCGCATGATGCTGCTGAAAGCCCTCCAGCGTGAGGGGTGCTACGTCGGACTCACCTCCGGGGGTCTCGAAGCGACCGACGTGCTGCTGCACGCCGCCCACAACTACGAGCCATTCGATCTCGTTCTGATGGACGTGCAGATGCCGGAGCTCGACGGCTACGCGAGCGCGCGTCGCATCCGCAACGAACCGGCGATCGCCGCGACACCGCTGATCGCGATGACCTCGATCAGCCGAACGATGCCGCGCGAAGCCCTCGATCTCGAGTTCGCAGCGATCCTCCCCAAGCCGGTCAAGCACGAACTCCTGCTGGAAACCCTCCGCGTGGTGACCGCGTCGACCCCAGCCAGCACCGAGAGCCTCGCCAGCGCCGCGCCGTAGCGTGGGAGCCGCGTAGACGCGTCCGGGTCGACCTGAGTAGGGAAACTTGCGTTCGGGAGAGACAAGATATAAGTTTTGTGTCTCATGTCAGACAGGGCGCATACAAATCCCTCCACCTCGCCGGAAGACACCGCCGCCACCGTCCGCGATGGCCTCCTCGATGCAGCGGGAGAGTGCTATCGCCGGTTCGGCATCCGGAAAACCACCGTCGATGACATTGCGAAGGCAGCGGGCCTGTCACGCGCGACCGCCTATCGCACGTTCAAGAACCGCGACGAAATCCTCGTCGGTGTCGTCGCGCGCGAAGCCTACCAGCTCGCAGCCGAAGCGCAGGTGTATCTCGCGCAGTTCGACGACGTAGGATCCTGGATTGTCGAAGGCTTGGTGTTCAGCCTTCGCGAAATTCCCTCGCGACCGCTGTTGGCCATGATCTTCAACCCGGAGGACACGGGATTGGCGAGTCGCCTGGTTCTCTTGTCCACCGAGCTCTCCGAAGTTGGCGCCGCGGTCTTGCGACCGATGTTCGAACCCGCGCAGCGCGCGGGACAGATCCGCGAAACGGTACAAGTCGAGATGGTCATCGAGTGGGTGCTTCGGCTCCTCGTCTCGTATCTGACGACGCCGAGCCGACTGGCGACGAGCGAGGACGCGATGCGCAAGATGCTGCGCGCGATGGTCCTGCCGTCGGTGCTGAAAACCGCAGAAGATCCTGACCCGGCACCGCACCCGCGTTCCCGAAACGATTGAGCGAACAGATCTCGATGACAGTCCCCACATCTCCGATCTTCGAGCTCCGCAGTGGCGAGAGCTGGCGCAATCCCTTCCCGATGTACGCCGCGCTCCGGGACAACGATCCGGTGCACTACGCCGCGTGGGGTGACTTCTACGTCCTGTCCAGGTTCGACGACGTCTGGGCCGCAGCCGGGGACAGTGCCACGTTCTCGTCCGCTCGTGGGCTGACAGTCACCTACGGGGATGTCGACCAGATGGACATGGGCGATGCCATCCCCATGGTGTTCCTGGACCCGCCAGACCACACCGAGTTTCGTCGATTGGTGACACCGCGCTTGTCCCCTCGAAAAATCTCCTCGATCGAAACGGACATCCGCGACTTCGTGGTCGAGCGTATCGAGCAACTTCGAGCGCGTGGTGAGGGCGACATCGTTGCGGAGCTGTTCAAGCCGCTGCCGAGCTTCGTCGTCGCGCACTATCTTGGCGTCCCGGCCGAGGACCGCAAACTGTTCGACCGCTGGACCGAGGCGATCGTCCAAGCCGCAGCGGGCGGCGATCCTACAGTCGCCGCCACACCCTTCACCGAGTTGCTCGGCTACTTCGGCACGCTCGCGGAGCGCCGCCGTCTGGAGCCCGGCGACGATATCATCACCGACCTCGCCCAACTCGGGGAGGACAACGTCTCAATCGCCCGCATTCTCGGCTTCGCGTTCACGATGGTGACGGGCGGCAATGACACCATCACGGGCATGCTCTCGGGCTCGGCGTGCCTTCTTACCGAGCATCGCGACCAGCGCGCGAAGCTGCGCGAGAATCCGGCCCTGATCCCAGGCGCCATCGAAGAGATGCTTCGCCTGACGTCGCCGGTCCAGAATCTGGCTCGCACTGCAACGCGAGACGTCGAGATCCGCGGCGTGAGGATCCCCGCAGGCAAGAAGGTGCTCCTCTGTTACGCCGCCGCCAACCGGGACCACGACGAGTTCGGGCCGACGGCCGACGCGTTCGAGATCGACCGCAAGATCAACAAGATTCTCACGTTCAGCTACGGCACGCACTATTGTATCGGCGCAGCGGCGGCGCGACTTCAGGCCCGCATCGTGCTCGAGGAAATGCTCACTCGAAGCCCTGACTTCACCGTCGATGTCGAGCACGGTCGCTACGCCGAGGGAAGCTACGTGCGCCGCCACCACTCCCTGCCCTGGGTTGCCCGCTGAACTGAAACCAGCCGGGCGCGGAGACCACCGTGGACGATCGCGTGAAGGTAGACATCGAGCGTGGCGTAGCGCACGTTCAGCTGAACCGCCCAGAGAAGAAGAACGCCCTCGACGGCGCGATGTTCGACGGCCTCGTCGTCGCCGCACATCGCCTAGCCGCCGAGCCGTCCGTCCGGGTCGTCGTCCTGTCGGGCGCGGGAGACTCGTTCTGCTCAGGACTCGACCTCGCGAACTTGGGCGACATGGCGGCCGGGACGCTCAACGCGGAGAGCGACGACGTGCAAGCAGCCGCTCGGGAGTTGAGCCCGTCGGGCGCCAACCGAGCGCAACAGCTCGCCTGGCTGTGGCACGAGCTGCCGGTTCCCGTGATCGCCGCCCTACAGGGCGCGGCCTACGGTGGAGGCTTTCACATCGCCCTCGGCGCTGACATTCGCATCGTCGCGCCGGACGCGCGTATCGCGTTCGTCGAGATCACCTGGGGATTGGTCCCGGACATGTCCGGCACGCAGGCACTGCGGCGACTGGTTCCGCTGGACGTGGCAAAAAAACTGATCCTCACCGGCACGCCGATCTCGGGAGAACAAGCGGTGGCCTGGCATCTGGGCACGGAACTCTCCGATAGTCCGCTGGAGGATGCTTTCGCCCTGGCGCGGGTGATCGCCTCGCATAGTCCGGACGCGGTCCGCGCCGCCAAGCAACTGCTCAACGCCTCGGGCCTCGTCTCATTGGAGGAGGGCCTGGCCAACGAGTTCCGCGCCTCGGCCAACCTCATGGGCGGGACCAATCAGATCGAAGCCGTCGTGGCGAGACTCGAGAAGCGCCCACCGAAGTTCGTGAATTCCGAGAACTGACGCGTCGCCGAAGACCTCGATGAAAGACGAGGGTGGCGACTACCCGCGCGCCTGCGTCACGAGTTTCGAACCTCCGCGAGCTTTACGACCGTCGCCTGTGGTGTCTCCACCACTCCGTCGACGAGGAAGAATCGCCAGAAGACCAAGCCGAACGCATTCCCCTCGGTGTGCAACCAGTTCGGGAGACCGGGGTCCTCATGGGCGAGGATCATGGTAAACCGTCCGTCCGGATCGGCCTCGGTCTGCGTCCGGTTCAGCGACACCGGGCGACTCGCGTAGTCAAAGGTCTGTTGGAAACGGTTCCAGAGACAGACATTCGCAAAACGGCACGCCGGCCAACGCCCGGTGATCACCAGGGCCTCGTCGGGTCCCAGCACGAAGGGCGCCATCGAATAGTGTGCATCCGGGGCAGCCAAGCCGAAGTTTCCTGGTGTTTGCGGCTCGGGAAACGTATTGGGCGTGATCGACAGGAACGCAGGCATCTCGCTGCTGCCGAACTGCGGCATCTCCAGTGTGCGGGTCCGAACCATGTTGGACACCCGCCGGATACCCGCACTCACGCTCTCGTCACTGGGAGGCGGCGGCGCATCAACGTCGCTCAGGCAATCGATCCGCATCGTCGGCTCGCGCGCCGGATCCAACGCCGCGGGGGTGGCGAGCTCGAAATAGTGGCGGGTGGTCACCCGGGAGGCGTGCTCGGTCAACGCCAGCCAATTGCGCGCCCGCGGCTCCCCGCCCAGATAGACCGTAAAACGCCCGTCGGCATCGACGTCGATCTCCGTGTCGTTGACACCCGCGCCGGTGGACTTCGAGAGGTGCCCATCCTGCGCGCCCTCCTCGATCGTCATCGAGAAGTAGACAGCCTCACTCATCGTGCCACGGATCCTGTAGGCGTAGCGGGGATCGAGCGGGGCATCGAAATAGATGGCGTCGCTGTTGTCACCGGTCAGCTTGCGGCTCGGGGTGACGATGCGCCGCATGCTCGGCGTGCGCGCATCCTGCTCGAAGTACCCAACGAGCCCGGCTTCCAGGATATGCATGAGTGCGCGATGGGAGCCGGCGACGTCCTCGGCCGAGCCGAGATTCCGCTCTTCGCTACACCAGTGCTGGTCGATCTCTTGCAACAGAGCGATCAACTCGCCCAAGGCCGTGCGGCTCTGCGACTGGATCGCCATGTCATCGTTCTCCTCTGCGACCCGCTCGTCAGAGTCGAGCCAGCCACTCCCCGAAGTCCAAGCGTTCCACGGCCGCGACGCTGCGCGCAAGGACCGTCCGCAGCGTCGCGTCGCGTTCTGTAAGCGAGCCGAGCCCGAGCGAGACCACGGCGACCATCAAAGTCTGGAACGCGTAGGCGCGGTAGCGCTCGTAGGCGTCGACCTCGTCGAGCACGACACCGTGCCGCGCGAGCGCGCCGACGTAGTGGTCGATCAACGCCGATTCGTGCTCCGCGAGCAGCGCAGGGTCGAGCGAGTTGATGAGAAAGTACTGAACGTCGCGCATGCCATGGCACCACTGCGCTCCCTGAAAATCGAGCATGCCCATACGTGGCACGCCCTCATGGTCGTACTCGAAGCAGTTCGCGAGATGGCTGTCGCCGTGAATCAAGGTCAACGGCTCGCGATACCAGGCGTCGACGAGAGCATCCCACTTCGAAGTGGCCTCGCGACAGAGCGCCGCGTGTGCGGCGGTGAAGATCTCCGGCGCAACACGGTGGGTCGGCCCGATGGCAACATTGTTGAGGACACGGGTCACGGCTCGGCCACCGGGTGCCAGGTAGGGATGCAATGCGAGTGGGAGAAGCGTCTCCCGACGTGCCGCGCCCGCGCTCCAGAATTCCGCGTGCAGCGCGGCAAACGTTTCCAGACAGAGGCGCGCGCGCTCAACGGTGGTCCCCGCCGCCATGTCGCGATTGGTAAATAGGCGCGTGCGGGGTTCGGCGCACAGATCTTCGAGCACCAGTACGAAGCGCGCCCCACGCTCGGCTACGGCGAACACCCGCGGCACGCGAATGGGCAAGTGCGTCGCCACGCAACGTGCGACCGCACACTCAACCGCCCAGAAGCCGATGGCGTTCGCAAACGCTCGCGTGCCGAGTTCTTCGCACGGAAGCTTGACGTAGAGCGTCGTCGGGAGCGGCTGTGCCTCAAGATCGGCCTCGGCCCACTCGAGCGCGATGAGGAAATTCTGGCAGTTGCTGCTCTCGAAGCGAACGCCCGGGAGCGCAACCCGGGTGACGGGCGGGAGTGCCGTGACGCCGGCGCTCCGAAGCAGTGCGTTGATCGCCTCCGTCTGCGCGAGCTGCGCTGCCGTTCGGGGAAGGGCGGCGCCGCACCACTCGTCGATGTGATCGGCTCCGATCCGGGCGACCGCACTGGCCAATCTGCCAGCGAGCCTCAGAGCACCTTGAATCATCAATGGACTCGCGAGCGGATGCGCGGGGGCTACGGGCCGTCGGTGATCCTGGTAATCCCATGCAGCGAGCCGAAGTAGACCGACCCGTCGAGCCCGATGTGAGGCTGGCCGAGGACTGGATTGAAGGGAGTGTCGTTGCCGGCGTAGATGCGGAAGATCTCGGCACCCGTCACCCAGTCGTTGGCCGTGAAGTAGTAGGCGTCGAGCGCCGGCTCGTTCGGATCGGCACCCCAGCCATAGATCAACCCGGTCGACGTCGAGAGCTGGGCGCTGTTGCCGATCGAGGTGTGGTTGACCCAGATGGGATCGCACCCCGTGCGATTGGCGCGGACCTGGTGGCGCTCGATGCCGGGGTAGACCGTGTTCTGCGGGAGAAACGATCCCGTGAAGCCCCCGTTGTTCGTGGACACGAAGTCGTCGCCAAACGCCAGCAGAGTGTTCTCCGCCCCGCTCTCGTTCGGGCGGAACAGCGGGGTGAGGCATACGACGGCCCCGGTCGTACGATCCATGATCATCGCGTTGATCTGCGGGAGCGCCGTGTCGCAGATGCCGACCAGGTCGTCGCTCGTGCCGAACAGCGTCGGTGTCGTCCCGGACCCGGGCTGAACCAGGCCCGGGCCGGTGTTGTCGTAAGGCGTCCGCCAGTCCGTCTTCACTGAGCCATCGACGTCGACGGAGAACTTGTACATCGCGTCGAACGAGACGATGTAGACACCGGTCGAGTCGACCGCGTAGGAATTCTGCAGGCCCTCAGCTATGTCGGTCGTCTCTATGTCGCCGGTGGCCGGGTCGACGTAGCCGACGACGCCCGAGATCGACGCGAACCAGATCAGTCCCTGGAAGTCGACGACCGTGTCCTGCAGCAGGTCACCCGGGTTGAGCGTGCCTGACACGTCGAACGTCGAGCGCCGCAAGAACGCCGGCTGCCCACCATCGATGGTGACCTCCCACACCTCCACGTGGTTGTTCGACGGGCCGATCACGATGCGGCCGTTGTTGTCCAAACTGAAGTACGCGCCCCCGGCGGCGTTCTGGACCAGCGGGCGCGGCGCGAGGACCGTCTCCACGTGGATGTCCAATGTGACGGGATCCAGCAGGAGGAGGTTCGAGGACGTGACGGGGAAGGCGGCGACGATGCAGGAGGCGATGGCGTAACCGTCAGGGGTGAACGCCACCATGGCGCACACGCTTGCGATCTCACCCGCGGTGATCAAGTCCAAGGTCGTGATGACGGGGTTCACCCCGAGAGGGCCCGGCCGGTTGTAGACCGCGGAGTTGTAGCCGTCGTTGTGAATACGCGAGTCACCCGCCGGCGCCAGGAACGGATGCGGCGGAGGCTCGAACGGCGCCATCGGCTGGGCGACGGCGGGAGCGCCCACGTAGGCGGGCACACCCGCTTCCGCGGCGGTCAAAGCGTCGAGGGGAGTCGCTGCGCTCGCCACCGGGAGGGGCGCGGTCGGATCCTCAGGGCCGGCTTTGACCTTGACCTGATCCGCTTCCTGCTTGACGAGATCGGTACCGTTGTACACGTCCTCCCAGCACACGGCGCTCTCGGAGTTTACCAACTGAACCAGTAGCGGAAGGTCGGACGGTAGAGTGGGGTCCGGAAGATTCGTCCCTTTGCCCTTCACGATGACCTTCGCTTTGCCGTCCTCGCCCGCCTTGAGCTGGATCTTCCGGACACCATCGGCCGCGCCGGTTCTATCCGAGTATCTGAATCCCTTGATGCCGGTGACCTTCCAGAGGCTCGGATCTGCGGCGATCGCGGTGCCAGCAATCGGATCGGCATGGGTGCCGGCGTAGAAGCAGAGCGCATAGTCGGTCGTGCTGGTGGGATCACCAAACTCGGCCGGACCTGTTGCTTCTCCCTTGAGCCACTTCCAGGTCAGTCTGTCCCTGGTTCCGTCCTTCTGCTTGAGCAAGAGGCGGCTCTTCTCGGCTCGCCTACATTCGAGCCGCGGCTGGTCGCCGCACGCGGCAGGGACCTGCGCCCAGACCGAGAGGGGGGTAAGCGTCACAAAGAGCCCCGAGGCCAAGAGCAAGGCTCTCAGCGTCCGAGGCCTCAGTTTCCGGTGATCTGTTGGCAGGTTGTGAGTCATGAGACACGTCATGCCTTATGTCTTACTGGTTGTCAACTATCCGTCCTGCCGCGGTCGGTAATCGCCCAATCCAATTGCCGCAGTAGAGCAACTGACGAAGATCCCGCCACTTGCTCACGGCGGCCCAGGACGATCAGTCGACAAGCCTGGGCGTCAAGTCAGAGGAGCCAGCTCTAGACATGAGGCAGATTCTGCATTATGTATCAGCCGGATCGAACACGACCTCTGATGCTCGCAGTCGGGCTCCGGACAGAGTGAGGTTTCTCGACTATGGCAACGATGATCACCGAAGACTGCATCAACTGCGGGGCATGCGAGGACGAGTGCCCGAACGCGGCGATCTCGATGGGCGAGGAGGTCTTCGTGATCAATCCCGCCCTGTGTACGGAGTGCGTCGCCTTCTCCAACGAGCAGGCATGCGCCGCCGCCTGCCCTCCCGACGTCTGCATTCAGGATCCCGAGCGGATCGAAATCGAAGACGATCTGTTCGAGCGCGCCAAGCAGATCCACCCCGATCGTGCCCCAACCATGCGACTCGATGAAACGACTTCCCACTTCCGAGCAACAGCATACAAAGGATGAACACCATGAATGATTACGACGTTGTCATCGTAGGTGCGGGTCACAACGGGTTGACCGCCGCTGTAGAGCTGCAGCGCTCGGGGCACAAAGTGCTGGTGCTCGAGAAGACGAACTGGCCCGGTGGGCAGGCGGCGACCAAAGAACTCTTCAAGGGCTACAAGCACAGCGTGGGGGCCTGGGCCCTCCTGATCTTCCGCGAAGAGATGATCAAATACCTCGAGCTCGACCAGCACGGCTTCGAGCTCATCCGTCCGGAGAGTTCCTTCACGGTGTTCGGCGACGAGGGCGATACCCCGTTCATCGGCTACTGCGACCCCATCGACCTGGCCAATCATCTCATCGAAGACCACGGCGTCGATGCCATGGAAGCGTTCAGCGAGCTCGGCTCGTACTTCTCGTACTTCAAAGAAATGTTCGACAGCTACGTCGGAAAGACGCCCCCGACACTCGAGGAGATCATCGCGGCCGCGCCCGACGAGAAGACACGCTCGGCGCTAGGTGAACTGTGCCACGGCAGCGCGGTCGGGGTCATGCGAAAGTTCTTCACCGAGCTAGGCAAGCACGGAACCATCATGGGATCATTGTCGGCCTCGGCCATCGACGGAACACACTACGGCCCGTTCTCCAAAGGCAGCGCACTGTCGATGTCCTACCACTACTGCGCCGGCGACACGTACGACTTCAAGATCCCGAAGGGCGGTATCGGGACGATCTCCTCCAGTCTGCAGAAGGTCTTCGAGAAGTACGGTGGCGAGGTGCGCTTCAAAGCACAGGTGGAAAGCTTCCTGATGGACGACGGCGCGGTCACCGGCGTCAAGCTACGCGACGGCGAGGAGATCCGCGCCAAGGCTGTCGTCTCGACGCTCGACGCCCGCAGCACGTTCCTCCGACTGTGCGACCGCGCGACGCTCCCGACTGAGTTCGTGAGTTCGGTCGAGGACATCGAGTACACGAACGGCTATGTCCAGATGCATCTGACGCTCAAACGCCTCCCGACGTTCACCAAACAACTCGAGTTCGTGAACGGCACCACCCAAAGCTGGCTCGTCGCGTACATCAAGTCTCCAGAACAGCTCCATCGTGCCTGGCAACAGTACCGAGAAGGGCAGATCCCGGACGACCCTGCGGTATACTGCTACTTCCCATCACAGCTCGATCCGAGCCTGGCACCCGAGGGCTTCCATACCTGCACCATGTTTACGCACTACTTCCCCGCCGACATTCCGCAGGGCAGGCACAACGAGATGAAGGACGAGATGGCGGAGCGCATGATCGCTCAGATCGAGAAGGTCGTGCCCGACTTCCGTGAGCTCATCATGGACAAGGTCGTGTTTACGCAGCAGTACTTCGAAAAGACGTTCGGCGCATCGGCCGGTGACTTCACGCAAGGACTGCTGCAACCGGGTCAGATGTTCGGTGACCGGGCCGTCCCTGGCTGGGCCAACTACGAGACGCCGCTGACCAATCTCTTCATGGCCGGCGGCGCCTGCCACCCCGGCCCGGGCGTGACCTGCCTCCCCGGCCTCTACGGTGCACGCGCGGTCATGCGCGCACTGGGAAGCCCCGCCGAGCAGCAGGACACCCAGGTCGCCTGATCAGGACCTGAGACGACGATGAGCGACCTGCTATCGGGCTTCCAGCCCTTGTACCTGTGTATCCCGCTCATCAGCGGATTCATCGGCTGGTTTACGAATTGGTTCGCGGTCAAGGCGACGCTCTACCCCGTCGAGTTCGTGGGCATCCCGCCTTTCCTCGGCTGGCAAGGCGTCGTCCCGAAGAACGTCGAGGAGCTTGGACAGAGCTTCAGTCGCTTGATTCACGACAAGCTGCTCGACGTCGAGCGAATCTTCACCGACATCGAGGGCGACGACAACGAGCGGATCGATCAGGTCGTCGAAGATGTATCGGCGGAGATCGTCAACGAGTTCTCGACGAACATTGCACCTGAAAAGTGGGCGCGGGCCAGGGATAAGCTCCGCGACCACATCAATGCGCTGGTCCGGCGCAATGTCCGCACCGTCACCCACGAGATCTTGAAGCGCATGGGCTCGGAAGCCCGCGACTTCATCGACATCGATGTGATCGTGCGAGAGGCCATGGCGAAAGACCGCGCCCTGCTCGGCAAGGTCATGGTCGAGATTGCCGGCCCGGAGTTCAAGTTCATCGAGATGTCGGGGCTATGGTTCGGGGGGCTGTTCGGCATCATCCAGATGTTCCTGTGGATCGCCTACCCGGCCGACTGGGTCTTGCCGGCCGCGGGGTTCTTCGTCGGCGCGAGCACGAACTGGCTGGCACTCAACCTGATTTTCGAGCCGAAAGAGCCCATGAAGATCGGCCCATTCACCGTGCAGGGGCTGTTCATCAAGCGCCAACTGGAAGTTGCCGGCAAGTTCGCCGATGTGATCGCGGACAACGTCCTGAACCCGGCCAACCTCGTGCGCCATATCGCCGACGGCCCGTCGCGCGGCCCCGTCCTGGCGATCGTCGAGGGCCAGGTCGACGAGAGCATGAAGGAGTACGAGCGCGACGTCATGGTCTCGATGCTGGTGTCGAAGGCACGCCTCGAGGAGGCCAAGACCGACCTGAAAGCCCGAGTCCGCTCAGCCGACATGGCCACCAGCGGACCGGTTCAGGCCTTCGCCGACCAGTCCGAGAGAATCCGCGCGCAGCTCAAGGAGAAGCTCGAGGAACTCGACTCCGAGGAGTTTGGGGGCGTACTACGCCCGGTGTTCCAGAAAGACGAATGGAAGCTGGTGCTGGCAGGCGGCCTCATCGGAACAGGAATCGGCTTCCTGCAGGTCGTCTATCTTTTCGGCTGATCCTCGCCTTCCGAAGTACGCACGCGGTCGTAGCCGAGCATCATCAGCATCACGACCAACGCCACACCCTGAACGAACGTCGCGTAGAGGAGCGGCATCTGGAGGATCGCCATCTGGCGCTCCTCGGGAAAGCTCAGCAGGACAATCGCGATCACGACCGGCGTGTTCTGAATGCCGGTCTCGAACGCTACGGCTCGCTGCTGCGCAACCCCCAAACCACCGACGCGCGCCGCGAGAAATCCGAGCAGCATTCCGGCACTCGCAACCGCGAGACACGAACCCAGCGTCTGTCCACTCATCGATCGTACGGTTTCGACGATGTCCGCCGCACCGACCCACAGGACGATCGCCAGGACCACCGCTCCGGCCCACTTCCCGGTCCGCGCCATTCGGATCGCGAGATCGGGACGCCGGTGACGCAGCAGCATCCCGAGCCCCAATGGCACGAGCATGCCAATGAGGGTGCCGACGATCTCGCGGTAGGGCATCTGGAGATCCGCGTCGGTAAAGCGACCCGTGTAGAGGCTCAGAAGAAGCGGCATGGCAACGACAGAGAGCGTCGATGAGATCGCCGTCATCGTGACGCTGAGAGCCACATCCGCGCGAGCAAACCAGCTGAACATATTGCTCGCGTTGCCGCCGGAAGCGCACGTCATCAACATCAGGCCGATCGCCAGTTCGTCGGGCAGGCCCGTCGACACCGCCGCGGCGAATCCGAGAAGCGGCATCCACCCGTACTGCGACGCGAGACCGATCCCGACTCCGCGCGGCAGAACGACCACGCGACGAAAGTCCGCGGTGGTGAGCGTCGTACCCAAACCCAGCATCAACAAGATCGTGAAGATGACGACGGCGACGAGGGTGGGACCGCTCAGCATGAGCCGAGTGAAGGTGAACCACCCGCCGAAGTCAATTTGCCGCTCCCGCTCGACCGCTCAGCGGTCAGCGGTCATCCGGAACGTTGAACCGCTCGGAATAGAACCGGAGGGCCTGCCGCCGCTCGGCGTGATCGAGCCCGAAGTCGGCCAGATCGTAGACGTGCTTCGCGTGTCCGTTGCTCCGCTCTTCCGCGAGATACCGCCGCATGGCCGCCTCCGTGTCCGCGGCGAGCTCGCGACCCGCATGCGCATAGATACGTCGGACCTCGGCGATGGGATCGGCGACCAGGGTCCTGAAATGTACGTCGACGAACCGATCGTCATCCGCTGGCCTCTGCTCGATGCTCTCGCGCAACATCCCCTCGAGCATCCCGTTCAGACTCTGACCGATCGCCAGAGGATTCGGGCGGTCGGTATTGAAACGTGCCGCATAGGCAACGGTGCTGATGATCGATCCGATCGCGGTACAGGGATCACGGTGCGTCTGCACCAGCGTAGCATCCGGGAATACGTTCAGCAGCGCCCGCACGTGGCCGAGGTGCTGAGGACTTTTCAGGACCCAACGCTCGCCGGGTCGATACCACTGCATGATCTGAAGCATCTTGTAGAGATATCGGTAGCTCTCTGTGAGGTCCGCATTCGCCAGCCAGTCGGTGTAGCTGGGCACGAAGTAGCCCCCAGTGAAGAAGAAGCTGGCGAAGTCCATCGCCATCAACCAGAGTTCTTCGTCCGCCTCCTCGGCCTTCATCTCGTGCATGGCGACGACCATCGGTGCGGCCCAGTGGAGCAGCGCCAGCCGAATCTTGGCCTTGCGGATACGGGGATCGGGCTCGGGCAGTGGTTTTTCAACACTACCCAGGGGCATCGGATTCTCCGATTCCCAATATTTCAGATGCCGGAGTCCCTCATCGCGCGCGATCAACCGCTGCAGCAGCGTCGTTCCCGTTCGAGGCAGGCCGTAGATGATGATGGGCGCCTTGATCGGGACATCGAGGATCTCAGGGTGGTCGACGAGAAGCCGCTCGGCCTTCAGTCTGGCTTCGAGCAGCGAGAGCAACCCGTCCCGGGCGTTGTATCGGCCAAGCGGGCTCATGTCGGCCTCGCTGTTCAGCGCCCGCAACAAGAGGTCGTATTGGTGACGCCAATGCGGCGGTCCGAAATCGTCGAGACCCGAGCGCGCACGGGCCGTCGCGACGAGCTCTTCAGCGTCCAGCGAGAAGAGCCGATCCGCGAAGGGTCGGGTCACCGCACTGAAGGTCCGTAACAACCAGGGCGTATTCGGATTGGCGAAATCGATTCTCTGGGAGCTCATCATGTCGTCCGCAGGGCGCCCAAACGTCGCGCCCTGACTCAACGGCCCTCCTTGATCTGAGCAAGCGCCTTCTCCGACTTGCGTGCGGCGTGCGAGAGAATACCTCGCCCCATCAACGAAATCTCATCCTCGGCACGATGGTTGAAAACATCGATCACACATTGGTGCGCCTTCGGATTGTCGGGCTCGGCGAGTGCCGCCCATTCGGCCAGATGACAGGCGAGCCTCGGATCCGTCGATGTCAACTCTGTCGCGCGCGCGATCAGAGCCGAGGCACCTCCGGCCAGCGCGGCAATCTCCTTCGCCCGATCTTCCATCGGCGCCGGCAGCACATGTGAAGAAACGCCGTCCCACCAACCGCCGTACTTGCGGATCACGTTGCGCGCAATGAACTCCGGGCGATCGTAGAGCGGATCAAGGTAGCTGAACCTGCGCAGATGCTCCGGAATCCGAACGGCGGCAAGGATTTCCTCGTGACTCTTGCCGGCATTCAGGCCCTCGAGCGTCGTAGCAACGATCGCCCGCAAGGCCTCGGCAGTGTTGGAACAGCACTCGCGAATCACCTCGGCGCCCTCGACGGGCTGCCCATGGCCCGGAAGGAGAATCTCGGCACCGAGCGACGCGATCGCCTCGAGGGCATCGGCCCAACCCTCAGGATGGCGCTGAACCTTCTGTGGGTTGCCACAGTTCGGAAGAATCCCGACCCACAGGTCACCCGTACAAACGATCTTGCGTTCGGGGGCCCAGACCCAGGTAGCATCGTCGGTCTCCCCCTGCGCGTGATGAAGCTCGAACCGCTCTCCACCCATGTGGAGCGTCAGCTCCTTCCGATAGGTCGTATCGGGCCAGAAGAAATCTCCATACTGCTGCGGCCACTTGACCCCGGCCTCGATGCCGAACTGGACGCGGTTGATGTTGGAGTTCATCGGTCCGGTCTTCATATACGTACGATACCGATCGACGACGTTCTCGTGCGCGATGATGCGAGGCTTCTCTCCGGCCTCAAACCAGGGACGAAGGCCGAAAGCATGGTCGAGGTGGCCATGCGTAAACACCACGGTATGGAGAGGCGCGTCGCTCTGCTTGCGGATCTCACCGAACACCGCTTCGCCCGCCTCCTCCATGCCGGTGTCCACCATGAGCAGCCCCTTGGATGTCTCGAAGGCAACGAGATTCACGTAGTTGGCCGTCATGAAGAGCGTCTTCGGCGCCACGTAGCTCGCTTCGTTTCGGCCCGTGAAGAAGCGTTCGAAGACGCTTCCGCCGACAGTCCGATCAATGTTGTCGGTATCGTTGATGATGGTCTCACTCATTGAAATCTCCTCGGACGACGGCAAGTGCCATTGATATTCTGGAGAGAACACGATAGCTTCCTGGGAAGATGAGTGCAAGCGATCCCGGACCCGCAAGACCGAGGATGACCATGAAGGAGGATGACGTAGAGGCGCTCGAGAATCGTCTGCGGCGCGGAGAGGTACCGAAGGCCTGGATGCCAACGGTTCGGGGATGCGACCCGAACACACTGCTCATCATTCTGTGGGCGGGACGACTGAGTCGCCGCGTCGACGCCTTCTATCAGGAGGCGCTTCGTAGCAGCGAACTCAAGTACTCAGACTATGCCGTACTCTCGCTGCTTCGCTTCTCCGGCGCCATGTCACCGAAGCAGCTCAACGCCTACCTGGCCATCACTTCGGGCGGACTCACCAAGACGATCCAGCGCCTGGAAGCGAGGAAGCTCGTTCGGCGGGAGCCGGACCCGGAGGATGGTCGCGGCACGCGCATCTCCCTCTCGAAAACAGGTGAGCACCTTGCACTCCGGCTGTTCGCCACAGACGTCGAAGCCCACGAAGACCTGCTGAGCGATCTCTCCGGTGCCGAACGCAAACGCATCGCGGTCGCACTTCGCGACCTCCTCGATGCCTTCGAAAAGCAACGTTAGGTCGAGGTCTACGCGATCAACGAGACAGGGAACGAGCACGGGGCCTAGCGGCGCTTGCGTTGCCGGGCGACTGGTGGAGTCGCGACGCTCCCAGAGTCACCTGGAAGCACGAGACGCACTATCAAATCGACGTAGCCCTCGAGCGACTCGGGTTCGCGCGAGCGGCCACTAGTCATGAGTTCGGCCTCGGCGGAGTGCGCAAGCATACCGACGGCCCCGAGAATCACGAACACGAGATGCGCCGGATCGCCCGCAGTCGCAATGCCCTCCCCCTGCGCCCACGCGATGCGCTCCATCAGTAGCTCGATGAACGGTCGGGTATGGCGATCGTAGAGCCACTGCAACCGCGGAGTCAGACGTGCGCTCTCGTGCATCATGAAGCGAGCGATCTCGGGATGCTCTGCACTGAACAGGACAAACTCGCGCAGAAGCAACCGAAACCTGGTGGGCTCGTCGACACCCTCGAGCCCAGCCAGCCGCGCGTCCATCCGCTCGCGAAGCTCGCCGAAACTGCGGTTGACGACGGCTTTCCAGAGTTCCAGCTTCGACCCGTAGTGGTACGTGATGAGTTGCTGCTTCGTCTCTGCCCGACTCGCGATCTCCCGCGTACTCGCCGCATCGAACCCGACCTCTGAGAACGCCCCGAGGGCAGCTTCCTCGATCCGATCCCGGGTGATTGCCGTGCGAGCGCGCGGTCGCACCAGAGACGCCTGAGATCCCATGATCTCTGAAATAGCTCACTCGAGCGAAAAAGTCCATTGACTTTTGTCGATCGACAAATTACATCCGACGGCGAGAGGAGAACCAGATGAGCCACAACCTGACAGCCGGTGTGATGATGTTCCCCACCGCGTACTCGATCCACCCAGGCGATCTCGGTACGGCTGCAGAGGAACGCAACTTCGAGTCGCTCTGGGTTGCCGAGCACTCGCACATCCCGGCAAGCCGCGAGACCCCGTGGCCCGGCGGCGCCGATCTTCCACAGATGTACTACGACGTGGTCGATCCGTTCGTGGCGTTGAGCATGGCGGCGCAAGCCACCACGACGCTGAAGCTCGCGACCGGCATCTGCCTGGTCGCCCAGCGCGATCCGATTCAGACCGCGAAGGCGGTGGCGAGCCTCGACGCGCTATCGGGAGGACGCGTCCTGTTCGGCGTCGGCGGCGGCTGGAACCGCGAGGAGATGGCGAACCACGGCACCGACTTCGCGGGACGCTGGAAGCTGATGCGCGAGCGCATCGAGGCCATGAAAGAGATCTGGACCGGGGATCCCGCCACCTACCATGGCGAGCTGGTCTCATTCGACGCGATCATCACAAACCCGAAGCCGGCACAGAAACCGTACCCGCCGATTCACGTCGGCGGCGCCTTTCCCCACGGAATGCGACGCGCCATCCGATACGGAGACGGATGGATCCCGCTGATCGGGCGCGGGGATGACGACATCGTCGATCACCTGCCCGCGTTCCGCGCCGCAGTCACCGAAGCGGGCCGAAACCCGGATGACATGGAGGTCACGGTCTACGCGTGCCCGCCCGACAAAACCCTCGTGCAGCGCTACGCCGATGCCGGCATCACGCGTGTGGTCTTCGGTCTCCCACCCGCAGACGGCGACACGGTGCGCGGATATCTCGATACACTCGCCGCGCTCATCTGAGCGCGACCACCCATAGGAGCACACCATGCATCGTCACTTCGATCGCTCGACTGTCTCGAGGAAACTCGGTGGCCTGGCCCTGGCGCTGCTGCTGGCCTTCATCCCAGAAGCGCAGGCGGACGTGCAGCCCGGCGACCGCATCACCACGGCGAATGCGGCGAAAGCCAAGGACCTGCTCTCGCCCGGGATGAACTGGTGCGTCGAACGCGGATTCCCGATGGATGTCATCGCCACCCGCGACATTCCGCTCCGGCGGGCGTATCGCGAGGCGACCGAGAAGTTCTCGTCACAGGCCCGCCTGAGTGCCGACGGGCTGCAGCTCGAGAACTTCGTAGCGGGTCGCCCATTCCCGAACGTCACCGAGAGCGACCCCCAGGCGGCCATGAAGATCATGCAGAACTATGGCTTCGCCATTCCCTTCGACGACCTCGAAGTCCGGAACTTCGACTCCGATACCGGGGCGGTCTCGACCGAGCGTCCACTGCAGGTCGAGCGTCATTTTCTACTCTCGCACTTCCGCCGGCTCTTCTACGTGGGTCGTCTCTACGTGGACCCAAAGCCGAAGCTGCCCAACCCCGAGGGCTATCACTTCAAAGAGACGATGCACCCGATGATCGAACCCTTCGACCTCAAAGGCGTCGGCTTCACCTACTACCGCTACCTCGATCCCGAACGCTCCGACGACAGCTGGCTCTATCTCCCGGCGCTCCGACGCGTTCGTCGTCTGTCGACGGCGCAGCGCTCCGATGCTCTCTTCGGACAGGACACCGATCAGGACAGCTACGGCGGATACTCGGGAGCCATGGCCTGGATGGACTGGAAACTGCTGGGCTCGAAGACGGTACTGTCCGCCCATGACGTCCCGCATTTTCCCGTCCACTGGGCGGATGGAGCCGCCGACTGGGCCTTCGTCGCCAACTGGGAGAAACGTGACGTCTGGGTGATCGAAGGCGTCTCGAAACTCCCGCAGTATGCGTTCTCGAAACGCGTGCTGTACGTGGACAAGCACCTGTACACGATCCCCTACAGCGACATGTACGATCGCTCCGGTCAGCTGTGGAAGATCTGGGTCAACGGATTCCACTGGGCAAAGGCGCCGTTCCCGGGCTCCCCGTTGGTCTACGACGAAGTCACTGGATTCATTCCCGGCGCCGTCATGGTCGACATGCAGCTCAACCATGCCACGAAGGTCTCGCTACCCAGCCACCGATTTCCCGGCGAGCCTGGCTGGTACTTCCATCAGGGAGAGGACGGCACCACGACCGAAGACCAGTTCACGATCGCCGAGCTCATCAGCTCGGGCCACTGAGCGTCACGATTTCCCGTGCCGGGCCGCGCCTTTGTGCCCCCGGCGGACCGCTGGTCACAGACATGTCCGAAGGGTAGACAACAACGTCATGAAGACACGAATTACCGAGATGCTAGGGATCGAGCACCCCATCATCCAGGGTGGGATGCACTTCGTAGGGTTCGCCGAGCTGGCAGCGGCGGTGTCGAACGCGGGGGGCCTGGGCATCATTACCGGCCTGACGCAGCGCACGGCCGCGGATCTTGCCAACGAAATCGCGCGCTGCCGCGACATGACGGACAAGCCCTTCGGCGTGAACATCACCTTCCTGCCGGTAATGAAAGATCCGGACTACCCGGGCTACGTCAAAGCCATCATCGACGGCGGTGTGAAGATCGTCGAGACGGCCGGGAACAACCCACAGCAGTGGCTCCCCATCCTGAAAGAGAACGGCGTCAAGGTAATTCACAAATGCACGTCGGTCCGCCATGCGCTGAAGGCGCAGAAGATCGGCTGCGATGCGGTCTCGGTCGACGGCTTCGAGTGCGGTGGACACCCCGGGGAAGACGACATCCCGAACATGATCCTGCTCCCGCGCGCGGCCGACGAGCTCGAGATCCCGTTCGTGGCCTCGGGCGGGATGGCCGACGCGCGATCGCTGGTGGCATCCCTCGCGATGGGCGCCGATGGCATGAACATGGGCACCCGATTCATCGCGACAAAGGAAGCGCCGGTGCACGAGAACGTCAAGCAGGCGATCCTCGCCGCGAGCGAGCTCGACACGCGCTTGATCATGCGCCCACTGCGCAACACAGAACGCGTGCTCGCGAATGCAGCGGTCGAGCGCCTGCTCGAGAAGGAGCAGAAACTCGGCGCCGAGATTCAGATCACCGACATCCTCGACGAGGTGGCGGGCGTCTATCCACGAATCATGACCGAGGGCGACATGGACGCAGGCGCGTGGTCGTGCGGAATGGTAGCCGGCCTCATTCACGACATCCCGACATGTCGCGAACTCGTCGACCGGATCATGCGCGATGCGGAGCAGCTCATCGCGAAGCGGCTGGACGGCTTCCTCAACGCCTAGCGCGCAGAGCGTTCAGACCGGGCAGGGCAACACGATCGACATCTCGGGGAGCTTGACCGTCGAGCGATCGCTATGGGTCTTCACGTCGTCGTCGATCGACGCGTCGTTGTTCGCGTCGATCGAGCAGGTGCGTGATGCGTCTGCGTTCATGAGGGTCGTGATCGTCCGCACGCGCGCCTTGGCGCCGGGCTCGATCCCCGGGATGTCGCCCGCGAAGCTCGCAACATAGGACAGGCTGATCCTGCCTTCGGGCAATTCTTTGATCGACGAGAACGGGATCGGATTCCCGGCGTCATCGACAAAGTCGAGCGTTCCGGGATACGCGCTGTCTTCGTAGAGGCTGTCGCAGGTCTCGACGACGTCGTCGCCGGCTTCGTTCAGCACCCGTCGCGCCACTGGGGTAAAGCTTCCGCCGACCTTGGCCTCGACCTCTACGACCAGGCTCGCGAGTTCGGGCGTCGCGCGACCGTTTCTGAGGACGATGGTTCCCGAGACAGTCACGATGTCCGGCGCCGGGGTGGAGCCACCCTCGCAAGGACAACCGCACTCGTAGATCCAGATCTCGGGACGCACCTGCAACGACGAGCACGCAGCCGCATCGGCAGCCTGAAGCAGGATCCCAAAGAGCATAGCGGTCGCGATGAGGGGCGCAGGTCGCATGAGATGGTCTGCGAGACGCAGCAACTCATCAGCAGCAACAGGGATGCCAGATCGCCGATCGCACGGCTCGCAACGCGTATGGCTCCTAAGGCTTTGATTTGCGGACGGGCCCGAGGCGATGACGCGCGCGCGGTGCGGCGCCTACACCCCTGATCCTGGGCGCGCTGCCGCACGATCGCGCAGCGCCGCACTGCACGGGCATGGAGAGCGCGTGCCACGACGGGACCGGCGGAGCCCTCGAGGCACCGCCGCCCTGTCAGCGAATCACGCGCGATGGGACGCAGATCTCGCGTGGACCAGAAAGTACGACGCGCACGTTCTCGAACTGATTCGCAACCAGGAGGTCGCTACCGGCGAGAAGCTTCCGTGGATTCGTCTTGACCCGGTAGCACATGAGGTGGATCGCCGGATCGTTGATCGGGGTTCCGTTCGCATCGGCCGGGGCGCAGAGACGCGCAGGCTTCTTGATCTCGACCAGCAGATCGCCGAACTGATCGGTCGACGTCACGTCGCCTCTGGTGCGTGCACCTTTCACGTCCCAGCACTTCATATGGTCGATGGCGGGATTCGCCGGAGCTGTCGGTGAAACGCCGCTTGACGCCAACTCTTTCGCGGACGGAACCAACAATTCTTTCGGCTTCCTCAGATCGACCGAGATCGAACCGAACTGATTCTCGACGGTGAGGTCCTTGAGCCGCTCGATCCGCGGATCGGTCTGCTTGATCAGGTACCCGACGTAGTGGTCCACCGCGAGTGGTGCGTTCGGGTTCTCGCCGTTCTTGCTGGTGGGATTGCAGATGCGCCAGCGACGACGTGCTTTGACGAGCGAGGGGCCGAACTGATCCTCGAGCGGGAAGTCCTCGATCGAAGGCGGAGCAGGCTCCCGTCGCAGCTCGTAGCACATGAAGTGGGCCGGCAGCGTCGGAGTCGGGACCGGGGTCGTCGCGGTCGCGCCCGACACTGCGCTCGACGGCGTCGGGGTGGCGGTGGAAGCCGGCGTCGCAGACTGCACACCAGTGGGCGTGATCGCGCTCGTCGGGGTCGCCGTCATGGGCGCGGTCACCGTCGGTACGGGTGTCCCCGGAGGCGTGGAGGTCGGCGTCCAGGGCGAGGTCGGGGTCGCCGTCATGGCCGCGGTCACGGTCGATCCCGGTGTCCCCGCAGGCGTGGAGGTCGGCGTCCAGGGCGAGGTCGGAGTCGGCGTGCCGATCGGTGAGACGGTCTGCGTCGGGAGCACGGTAGCAGTCGCCGTCGGCGTCGGCGTCGGCGATCCCCCAGGTGGACTCGGCGTCACCCCGGGGGTCGGAGAGAAGACGATCGGTGTCGTCGTGGACTGAGCGCTAGCGGTCGAGGTCGGCTGGGGGCACAAGGGGCACAGATCGAGCGCCGCACGCACGTCACCACCCGGGCTCCCGGATTCTTCGATGCTCAAGCCGTTGCTGGTAACCGTGAAGCGCGGCGCCCCACTCTCACGTACAGCGCCACGCGTCTTCAATCGCAAAGGGTTGCCACGCCCGAACGCATCGAAGATCGCACCTTCGGTGAAGATGTCCCCCTTGGAGCTGACGGCGATCCGACTTCCACGAATCACTGTATCGATGAAGCTCACCTGACAGGATCTGGCCGTACACCGGAGATCCACTTTCGCCTCGGATCGGATTTGACCTGGTCCGCGCACCTGCAGAACATTCCCGGCCTTGATGCGCACGCGCCCCTTCGCATTCAACGTCTCGATCGGCCCGCGCACCAACACGGCGCCGGTCGCGATCAAGTCCACCGCGATACCCTTCCCGGCCGACGTGAGGCTGCCGCCACCCGGGCCGTCGATGATGATCACCAGCGCAACGATCTTGAGACTCTTCGTGCCGGGCTCCGGCGCGAGCGGGCCGCGAATGGTGACGGTGTCGCCCGGGGCAGTGATCAGCGTGCGCTTGCTCTTCGTCGTGCACGCGGGCGCCGTACAATCGGACAGCACGATATGCGCCGCCCAAGAGGCGGGCACGTCGAGCGCACCGAGGAGCGCCAGGCCGAGCGTCACGGCAACGCACCTGAAGACCCACGTACGCATGAGCTTCATTCAACGCCACAGCACCTGCACCCGCTAGATCCAAAGCGCTCGGGTCGGCGTCGTTCGGCAGGCTGACATGCGTGCTGACACACAAGAGCACGCGCCAAGTGCATGATCCCGAAACGAAAGCGCCGTCCGGCGTCTCCGACTCAACGGGCATACGCCGCGCCAGGACACCGCCGGGCGCAGGCGGCGACGCGTGGAGCGGCCCGCCGCCTCTACCGATTCGCGAAGCTCGGACGCTTGACGACAACGTCGAGCCAGCGCTCGATGTGGGGGCGCGCGATCTCGACGTCGAAGTTCCCCATGCCCTGCACCCGTTCGGCAAATCGGATCGCCACGGCGAGGGTGATGTCCGCGATCGTGAATCGGTCGCCGGCGACGTACTCGCTCTCCCCGAGCCTGGTCTCGAACACCCCGAGCTTGTTCCGCGCCTCCTCGGCAGCGACCTTCCCCCACTCCGGCACACACGTTTCCCGATCCTTGAAGATGCCGGTCAGGTTCCGGAACGCCATCGCGACGTTCCCAAAGAAGTTGATCTCGGCACGCCGGTTCCACATCTCGATCCGTGCCATGTCGAGCGCATCCTTCCCGAAGAGATTCGGCTCGGGCTGCACACCCTCGAGGTAGCGACAGATGGCGACGGACTCCGACAGGTAGCTCCCATCATCGAGTTCCAGCACCGGCACTCGACCCATCGGATTCTTCGCGAGGTAGTCCTCGGCGAGGTTCCCGCCCTTGAAGAGATCGACGGGAACACGAGGGATCTCGATGCCCTTCTCCGCCATGAATACCCACACCCGGAGCGCGTTCGGTGATTCGGCCTCATAGAGCTTCATGTCGTTCTCCTTTTCGCGGACCCAGGAATGGCGCTGCCAAAGACGGGGGCGATCCTACCCGGCGACCACGGGTCGGGGAAGCCCCGCCCGCGGCACTCGTTCACGACGACCGCGCGCTGGTAGAACTCCCGGGAGTCCGGTAGCAACAAGACGATGGGGACGCACGCACGGCTCGACGGCATCATCGAGCCCGGCGGCGAGAGCGCATGAATCCTCGAGCGTTCGCCGGCTCTCGAGTGGCAGCTGCCGGTGCCTGCTTCCTCGGGGCGCTCGGCTACCTCATGTTGCTCCGTCCCTACGGCTTCCAGGTCGAAGACGAGGGGACCCTGTTGTCGCAGTTCGACAGAGTGTCCCGCGGCCAGGTGCCCTATCTGGACTTCCACACGGGCTACACACCGGGCTTCTTCTACGGAGGGGCAGCGGTCTATGGGTTGCTCGAACGCTCGGCGCTCGCCGTCCGGACGGTGTTGGCGTTCATCAACGCCGCCACGGCGGCCGGGCTCTATGTCATCGGTCGTCGCATGGTCGGATCGTGGATGGCCGCCTTGGCACCCGTACTCTGGCTGACGCTGATGCCGTTCTACCCTGGAGAGTTTGCCGCGCTGAACGTGCCCTACCCGACCTGGCCCGCAACCGCCGCGTGGGTCGTCGTCGTCCTCGCGCTCCTTCGCTGGGAGCGCACCGACGAGCGAACGGCGCTCGCACTCGCCGGGCTCGCCGCGGCTGCCGCCCTCGCCGTCCGTCCGGACGCAGGGGCGTTCGCCCTCGCGGGTGCCACCTGGGTGGTCTGCGCCTTCGGCCAACGTACGGGCCTGCTCGACCACGTCGCCGCCGTGTTCGCCTCGGCTTTCATGGCCGTCGGCGTCTGGTTCGCGTTCGACTTCCGGGTGTTCGGCCTCGACGCACTCGTGCATCTGCTCCCAACGCTCGTCGTTGCGCTCGGCTACGCCGGATCGATGGCGACGACGCACAGCGGCCGACCGCGCACCCGCACCATCGTCGCGCTCGCCGTCCTGGCAGCCGCCTTCCTGATCCCGAGCGCCGGCTGGATGATGCGCTTCCTATCCATCCTCGGCACCGACACCTTCCTCCGGGAGGTCCTCCTGATCGGTGCCGACTACGGGACGCTCTACTACACGGGCCAGCCCACCCCGACACTGTACGCGGTCGTCGTCGTCCTGGGCATGTTGCTGGTAGCGGGCAGCGGCCACCTCGTACGCCGGGGCACACTGACACCGACGCTGCCGTTGGCGGGCGCAGCCGTCGGTGTCGTCGGTGTCGCATGGGCGCTCAGCCGCTACGCCTTGATGCCCGAGGGCCTACGCGCGTCCCTCGTATTCCAGGCCGAGAACGCGCTCTTCTGGCTGGTGCCGCTGGCGAACGTAGGCGCGCTCGTCGCGCTCGCCGTCCTCGGACGCCGCATGGTCCGGGGTACCGAACACGCCACGTCGCCGACCTTCCGCACGCTTGCGGTCGTGACGCCACTGGCCATCGCCATGTATCTGCAGCTCTATCCACGCAGCGATTTCATGCACCAGATCACCGCGGCCCCGCTGTCGCTCGTCGTTGGTATCGCGCTGCTCGATCGGGTCCTCGGGTGGTGGGAGCGGGGACGCTGGCCGAGCGCACTCATCGGCCGGCGCGTCGTCCGTGGCACCCTGTTGATCGCGATCGGCATCCTCGTCACCGCGAAGCTCAGCCAGACGCTGGTCGGCCCCATGCGACTCTGGACCTCCACCGATCCCGCAGGAACCCGTTCGGCGGCGCTCCCGGTCGGGATCGAACCCGGAGCCGACGACGATCTGGAGGCCCTGCAGCGGGCGGCGCAGTTCATCCGGATGCACACGTCCCCAGACGACCCGGTCTGGTCGTTTCCGGCCACCAGCGGCCTGCTGTTCGCCGCCGGGCGCTCCAATCCGCTGGAGCATGACTACTGGTTCCCGGGCCGGCCGAACCATGAGGCCGAGACCTCGATGGTGGCCCACCTACGAGCGGGCCTGCCCCGCCTCGTCGTGACACTCAATAGTGGGTGGACGTTCTTTCAAGGCGCACCCGCGTACTTCCAGAACGCGCGAGCGCTTGCGGTCGAACACTATCGCCTTGCGGCGCGCTTCGGTCGCTTCGACATCCTTGCCCGCACCGACGCGATGCCCGAGGGAGCCGTCGTCCTCTTTCAACCGAACGGTCCCCTCGTCGATGCGATGGAACCGCAGCTTGCGCGGCGCCGTCAGGCCACGCGCCGATGGATGGCGACGCTCACACCCGCCGAAGCTGCCGCCGCCGAGTTCCCCGCAAGCCCACGCCGCGCGGTGCTGCTCCTGCGGGGGCTTCGTGACGGGGGCGACATTCGCGCCGCGGGATGGGCGATCGCCGGGTACGCCAGCGCCAACCCTCAGGTGAGGCGGGCGGCGCTCGCGGCGATGGCGGCGGTCGCCGACGACCTCGACGCACGCCGGCTCCGTTGGGCCAACGACTTCGTCCCGAATGCGTACGCCCTCTTCCTGCAACCGCACGCCGCTGCGGCGCGGCGCATGCTTCAAGACGCAGACCCCACCGCCCGGCGATTCGCCGAGGCAGTCCTGGAGCTTGCCCACGCGCGCACTTCGGAAGAGCGCGCCAGCCGTCAGCCGATCAACACCCCCGCCTCGCAAAGACGTGGCAGCACGGCGTCCTTCTCCGACACCGAGGGCGCGGCAATCGGCCAGGTGATGCCGAGGTCGGGATCGCTCCAGAGCACGCCGACCTCGTCCTCTCGATCGTAGGGGGTCGTACACTTGTAGGCGATGATCGCCTCGTCGCTCGTCACGCAGAATCCGTGGACGAAGCCCGGCGGCACGTAGATCTGAAGGAAATTCTCCGCAGAGAGGGTGACGCCCACCCACTGACCATAGGTCGGAGCCTCGGGGCGCACGTCGACCGCGACGTCGTAGATCTCCCCGGCAAGCACGCGCACGAGCTTGCCCTGCGCGTTTCGCCGTTGCGCATGCAATCCACGCAACACACCACGGACGGAGCGCGATTCGTTGTCCTGCACGAACGGTCCAGGCACTCCCGCCTCGCGATAGCGCTGCTCGTGATACGTCTCGACGAAATATCCGCGGGCATCGCGATACACATCGGGTTCGATGACGACGACATCGGGAATGCGACTTGGACGAACCTGCACGCTCGGGCCTCCTGGTGCGGGTCCGGCCGGGACACCGCCGCCTGTTCTCTAGCCGATTCCTCGCCATGGAGCGAGGCGTACGATCCACGAATGGTATTGATGAATCCATATGTATTTGCAGTTATGCACGCCTCCCCTTGCAGGATCAGCAGCGACGCGATAATTCGCTCTCGGGTCCACCCACCAACATACGTCAGTACGTTTCATCCCTACTTTTAGGAGGTCACTCATGCCGGCTCGCAAAAAGAAGCGGCCAAGCGCGAAACGAGCGCCCGCGAAGCGCAAAAGCAAAACAACGCGACGAAAGCCGCGCGCCGGGGCGAAGGACAATAGCAATCCCCTCGCCGAGCTACGACGTCAGGCACAAACCGTCATCAAACAATTGCAAACCGTTGGCTGGCAACGCATCAACGCCATCGAGCGGCAGATCGAGGGACTCAATCGCCAACGCCAGGCGTTGGTGAACGAACTCAGTTCGGTCGTGCGTGGGGTCGGTGGGGTCGCTCGTGGGGGGACGACGGGCACCCGTCGGGCGGCCGCAAGCACGGGGCGTCGAGGCGGCCGTGCACGTGTCGATTGGGACAAGGTCTACACGAAGCTTCCGCGCGGGTCTTTTCAGGCCGGCGACGTGCGACGCCTCGTCCCCGGCGTCGCAGGCGGCACGCTCTCGCAGCGGCTCACCGCCTGGGTGAAGGCCAAGAAACTTCGCCGCACCGGATCGCGCCGCGGCACCCGCTACACCCGTATCTAGGTACCGGGACAGGGGCGGCAGCCACGATTCTGCCGCCCCCGTCCCCCCGGACGGCAACGCGTCCCGTATAGATTCGACTACCCCCAGAGCCCGGTTGACACCCCAGGGGGGCCTCCCTAAGCTTGGTTTCGCAGCTTCCGACTCTCGCCAACCCCTAGACCTGCGAGGCCCAACCCATGCGAATGATTCTCCCGACGCAGCGTGATCGGCTGCGCGTCGACACCGCCCTCCGTGCCTTCTTCATGTCGTATCGTGAGGCCGACTTTCGCCGCGCCATCCGCACCGTGTGCCGCTTCTACAATCTAAAGATGCCGACGGTTGAATGGTTCGAATATCTCGATTGGGGCAAAGGGGCTGGACGCACTTTCGACAATGGATGCATCCATCTCGTCCATCCCGAAAACTGGAAGAAGGGTCGAAAGTATAACTCGATGAAGCAGTGGGTGCTCACCGTCCATCACGAGATGGGACATTATCTCCTGTGGACCGATGCCGAACGCAAAGCCGATATTTTCGCCGCGGGCATGATGCAAGGCACCAACCATAGTGCACCGCGTGCGCGCCCCACCACACGCGTGCGCCTCACCGGCTCCCGTCAAACCGCCGGCGGCCGCTCCGCCCGTTAACGACAACACACCGCGAACCGGCACGACCTGACAACTCCGTCACAAACGGAGCACGTGTGTTCAGGCGGCGTCAGGAGGCGTCGCACGGAGGCCCGGGCGACGCAGGCATACGCGCGTATGTCGAGGAGCCCGAGCCGAGTACGGCGCCTCCTGACGCCGCCTGGGCACACGCGCTAAGCGACGAGGTCTTCGCCGCCGTTGATTTCGAGCACGGTCCCGGTGATCCACTGCGCCTCGTCGGTTGCAAGGAGTCCTACGACGCGAGCGACATCGGCCGTCGTGGTCATGCGGCCACTCGGGTTGCGTTGGGTCACCTGCTCCGCCATCCAGTCGCTCCCGGGGATCTTCCGGAAGGCGGGCGTGTCGGTCACGCCGGCGCGGAGTGCGTTCACGGTCACGCCACTGCCGCCGAGTTCGACGGCGAGCTGCCGCACGTGCGCCTCGAGCGCGGCCTTCGCCGCGGAAACGGCCCCATAACCGGGCAGCACCCGCGTCGAGCCGGCACTGGTCATCGCCAGCACCCGACTCCCGGTGGCGAGGAGACTCCGGGAGACGGAATCCTGCACCCAGTAGACCAGGCTGTGCGCCATCACGTTGAGCGTCATCTCGAGCTGCGCCGGAGTCGCCCATTGCGACGGCTCACCACTCACCAGAGGTGTCAGGCTCCCGAACGCGAGTGAATGCAGAAGCACGCGCACGCGGCCGCCACCATCCTCGGCGAGCCGGGCCGCGAGTGCATCGAGCACCCGCCGGCGCTTTTCGTGATCCGCCGCATTGGCGTTGAAAAAAAGTGCCGTCCGTCCTTCCGCCTCGATGGCGGCAGTAATCTCGCCCACGTGCGCCATCCCCGCACGCCGATCGAGATGGACACCGCAGATGTCGAAGCCGCGCCGGGCGAGTGCCAGCGCCGCCGCCTCACCGAATCCGCTCGAGGCACCGAGAATCAACGCCCACTGGCGCTCGTCCGTGTCCGCCATCGGCGGCAGAACCTAGTGGAAGGACGGCAGACCGGCAAGGCAATCCACGCGCGCCACGATACTGCGCCGTGCCAGGCTTTCCTTGCCTTTCAGAACCCTGCCTTGTAAGGACTCCGAGCATGCCGCACGACCGCCCGAGCGAAGAATCTCCTGCGAACGACGGGTCGGAAGATGTGCTCGCAAGGCGCAACCACTCAAGATGTGCTTGCACAGGCGCGACCACTCAAGATGTGTTTGCACAGGCGCAATCACTCAAGCGGTCTAGTCCACCGGAGCTCATGGCTCCGCGTATGTAGGAGGCGGTATGACTGAGGTTGGACACGAAGCAGAAGAGATCAAAGAAACGATATGGCAGTACACCCAGTACACGGTGATCCTGCTGGTCTGCATCGGCGTCGGTGTATTCATCGGCTGGACGATGTGGGGTGATGCCGCCGTGCTCCGCCGAGATCTGAACGCCGCCACGGAGCAGGTGCACGCGCTCAAGAACGAGCGGGAAAACGTCAGCAGCAAGCTGGCGCTCATGACGCGCGAGTACGAGACCTGCAAACAGAAGCTGAGCGGAGAGTAAATAGCGGGAGAAACCTGCTCGGCTGAAGCCGAAACGGCTCAGGACTCGTCGTCGTCCTTCTGTTCGGCCTGGCCCTGTTCGGCCTGGCCCTGTTCAGCTTGGCCCTGTTCGGCTTGTTCTTGTTCGGCTTGTTCTGCGAGCTGGCGCTTCCAGTCGAGCATGCGCGCCTTGGCTCCCTCGGCCTCGGCCTCCGGGATCATGCCCTTGCGCTGGTAGAACATCGAGAGGCTCGTGTGCGCGAGCGTCTCGTCGGGAGCGAGTTCGACGAACTTCTTGCCCCAGACGATCGCCTCGTCGAACATCTCTTTGTCGGCGTAGGCCAGGGCGATGCCCTGGATGGCATCGATGAAGACCGGATCGATCGCAAGAGCCTCCTGATAGGCCGCAATCGCTTGATCGATCTCGCCATCGGCAAGATGATCGACAGCCCGGTCGAAGCACTCATCCTTGGTTGCCATGGCGTCTGGAAGCGTAACCGATCGCCCAGACCCGAACAAGCTGCCCCGGAACGGCGGGGCCGCGTTGACACCGCCCGAACGGGTTTCTATCGTCTCCAGCACTGGCTGTCCGTTGATCGCTCGCACCTGCCCCCGCGGAAGACCGACCACCCCATGCCCAACGAACAACCTGACTTCGTCGCGCTCATGCCAATAACTCTCGGCAACGATCTCACGGCCGTTCATCAGCCGCACACGCACCGAGGACGCGGAGGACGCAACGGTGCGTGAAGGAACCCCCACGATGAGCAGCACGGACATACACGCGCGCATCCGTCGGTATATCGCTGACCCCACGAGTGACGATTTTGGCGAGCTGGCGCTCGCGGCGCATCACTACCAGTACACCCGGAACGACGTGTATCGACGCTTCGTCGATCGCCACCCAGCACCACAACGCTGGCAGGAGATCCCCGCAGTCCCGGCGCTTGCGTTCAAAGAAACCGATCTCGAAAGCGCCCCGGCCGCCGACGTCTTCCTGAGCAGTGGCACGACGCACGGACCAACGCGACGCGCGCGGCACCACGTTCCCGACCTCGCCCTGTACCAGCACTCGGCGCTCACGGGCTTCCAACGAGCCGTCCTTCCTGCCGGAGCCCGGCGGCCGTTTCTGGTGGCCGCCCCGGAGCGACATTCGCATCCGCAGTCCTCACTCGGAGCAATGGTCACCTGGCTCCGCGAGGCTCACGACAGCACCGCCGAACCATCACTCCTCCTCGAAGGAGCCGTCGAGTGCGAACGGTTCGCAACCCTCCTCGACGCGCTCGATCCAGGGCAGCCGATTCTGGTACTCGCCGTGACGGCCGCCCTGCTCCATCTGGCCGACTACGCCGACCCACGCGGTCGGTCCTGGGCCCTTCCGGCCGGAAGCCTCGTCGTCGATACCGGCGGGTGCAAAGGGTACGCCGAGCAGCTCGAGCGCGCAGCGATCCTGGCACGCTACCGCACGTTGCTCGGGGTCGAGACCTCGCAGGTGATCAACGAGTACGGCATGACGGAGATGTGCTCCCAACTGTACGCGCGCGGCGAGGAACCACATCGGACGCCCCCATGGGTTCGCTCTTTCGTCATCGATCCCGCGACCGGGGCTGAAACACCCCTTGGGCACCTCGGGATTCTCCGACACCTCGATCTCGCCAATCTGGGGTCCGTCGTGTGCCTGCAAACGGAAGACATGGGGCGGCGTACCGAAGCCGGCATCGAAATCCTTGGACGCGTTGCCGGCGCCGAACCGCGCGGCTGCTCGCTGCTTCTCGCCTCGTGATGAGCACTCCAGTTTCGGCCTATCACCTCCCGGGTGGGATCATCGGTCCGCCGGCGCGAAGCGCATCCTGGCGGTCGACCCACGGGACGCCCGACCCGGTGAGTGACGGCGACGCTACTCTCATCGCTGCCGGCCTGGATCTCCCGGAGCTCTCTCCGGCGGCTTTGGTCGAGGTGTCGGAACGACTCCGCGCGACCGGACCGGATCTCCGCCAGATCCCAGTCGAGGAGCGCATCGCCATCATCGATCGTGTGGCCGCGCGGTGGCTGACCCCGGACTTCCCGCTGCGCCGCCTCGCCGTCGAGCGCCTCCCCCTCGTCACCGGCTATCCAGCACGCACGGTGAGCCTGGCACTCGATCATCTCTGGGGTGCGCTTCGCGGCGGGGCGCTGCACGACGCCGTGCGCGCAGAGCTCGATGATGCGCACGCACCGTCAGGTCTGGCCCTCCATATCCTGTCCGGCAACGTCCCCGGCGCCGGCGTCTTCGGGATGATCGCTGCGCTGCTCGCGGGCGTGCCGAGCTTCGTCAAAACAGCTCGCCGCGAGCCGCTGCTCCCGGCACTCGTCGCCAACTCGCTTGCCGCGGAGGATGCACGCATTGGCGCCGCACTGGCGGTAGCGCCCTGGATCGGGGGCGACCCCGGACTCGACGGCGCGGCCATCGCCAGCGCCGACCTCGTGCTGGCCTACGGACGCTCCGAGAGCCTGACCGAGATCGCCACCCATCAACCAGCGCGCCTGCTGTCCTTCGGGCCCCGCGTGAGCGTTGGTCTGGTCGCGCACGAAGCCCTCGATCGACACACGGCTGCACTCGTCGCGATGCAGGTGGCGCTCTTCGACCAGCAGGGCTGTCTGTCGCCACAACTGCTCTTCGTCGAGGACACCGCAGCAACCGGCCGCTTCGTCGAGGCGGTCCTCGGCGAACTCGCACGCCTCGAGACCACGCTTCCCCGCGCACCACTCTCACTCGCTGAAACAACTGCCGGCTGGCGACACCTCGAGCGCGCACGCTGGCGCGCGCAGGAGGGCGAACACCTCAGCGTCCACGCGGGGCCTGACGACCGCTTCAGCATCGTCAGCGACCAGAGTGGCACCATCCCCACGAGCCCTCTGAATCGCCATCTGGTCGTGGTGCCCATCCCCCACCTCGGCGCAGCTGAGCGCACGCTCTCACAGATCGCGGACTGCGTCGAAGCCGTCGGCTACGCGGGCCCCACCGCGCGGCTGCCCGAAGCCGTCGCCGTGGCCACCACCTGCAACGCACCACGGCTGTGTCCGCTCGAGCGTATGCAGCAGCCGCCCTTCGCATGGCGCCAGAGCGGCCATACCCGACTGGGCTGTTTCGGGGCCTCGGCCACGCCCGTGCCCGCACCGCGTACAGCCACATCGGCGGCATGACCGGGACGCGCCCGGCGGCCGACGCACGCGCGGCAGCACGAGCGCTCACCCACACGTTCCGGCAACACGTCGCGCAGACGTCGGCGGAACCTCTCGGCATCGTCGTCGCCCAGGCGCGCGGCTCCTGGATCATCGACATTCACGGCCGACGCTACCTCGATCTGTTGAGCGGGATGGGCGTATCGAATCTCGGGCACGGCAACGCCGTCGTCCGACGCGCCTGCCGGGCGCAATTGGACCGCTACCTCCACGTCATGGTGTACGGCGAGTTCGTCCTCGACGCGCAGGTACGACTCGCCGCGCAGTTGACCACCCTTGCCGGTCCTCCCTTCGAGCAGGCGTACTTCACCAACAGTGGCGCCGAGGCCATCGAAGGGGCCCTCAAGACCGCACGCAAACATACGCGCCGTGCCGGCCTGGTCGCGTTCGAACTCGGCTTTCACGGCGATACCCTCGGCGCGCTCTCCGTCGGCGGCAACCCCCACTATCGCGACCCCTTCCTGCCGCTGCTACCGCACACGACGATCCTCCCGTGGAGCGACGCTGACGCGCTTCAAGCGATCGATCGCCGCACGGCCGCGGTCGTCATCGAGCCCGTCCAGGCTGAGGGCGGCGTACGGAGCGCGGATCCGGCCTTCCTCCGCCTGCTCCGCGATCGCTGTACCAAGGTCGGAGCGCTCCTGATCTTCGACGAGGTCGTGACCGGACTCGGCCGGACGGGCACGCTCTTCGCTTTCGAGCAATCGGGCATCCGACCCGATCTATTGGTGCTGGCGAAAGCGCTGGGCGGCGGGCTTCCGCTCGGCGCGTTTCTCGGCTCCCGGAAAGTGCTCGGCACGCTGGCACGGAACCCGGCCCTGGGCCACGTAACGACCTTCGGTGGCCATCCGCTTTCATGCGCGGCCGCGACCGCGGCGCTTCAGGTGCTCGCGGATCGCGGACTGGTCGCGCAAGCGGCCGCGCGTGGCCGGACCTTCCTCGCGGGCCTCCAGGACCTGCAACGCGCACACCCTGTGATCCGCGCCGTCCGAGGCGTCGGACTCCTGCTCGCCATCGAGCTCCGCAGCGCACGCGCCACGCGCCGATTTGCGGCGGCCTGTCTCGCACGCGGTCTCATCCTCAACTGGACGCTGCACCGCGACACGGTCGTCCGCCTGGCGCCGCCGCTGACGATCTCCCCAGGGGAAATCCGGCACGCCCTCGACGCGCTCGATGCCGCACTGCGCTCCCTGGCGTGAATCAGCTTTCGAGCTTCGACAGCAGGTAGGCCTCGATCAACCCATCGAGATCGCCATCGAGCACATCGTCGGCCTTGCCGGTTTCGTATGCGGTGCGGTGGTCTTTCACCATACGATAGGGATGCAGCACGTAGGAGCGGATCTGGCTCCCGAAGCCGATCTCTTTCTTCGTCTTGGCGAACTCGTCGTGCCGCTCGCGTTGCTTCTGTAGCTCGAGCTCGTACAAGCGCGCGCGCAGCACCTTCATGGCCATGGCGCGGTTCTTGTGCTGGGAGCGCTCGTTCTGGCACGCGACGACGATGCCGGTCGGCAGATGGGTCAGCCGAACCGCAGAGTCGGTCTTGTTGACGTGCTGCCCGCCGGCCCCACTCGAGCGATAGGTATCGACGCGCAGATCGGACTCGTCGACCTCGACCTCGACGTCGTCCTCGATCTCGGGATAGACGAACGCCGACGCGAAGGACGTATGTCGCCGCGCGTTGGCGTCGAACGGTGAGATCCGCACCAGCCGATGGATCCCCGCCTCGGCATGGAGATAGCCGTAGGCATACGAGCCGCGCAGGATCACGGTCGCGCTCTTGATGCCACCGCCCTCACCTTCCTGTTGCTCGATGAGCTCGACGCTGTAGCCTTTGCGCTCGCCCCATCGCAGATACATCCGCAGCAGCATCTCAGCCCAGTCTTGTGCCTCGAGACCGCCGGCTCCCGGGTGGATGTTGAGGATGGCGTTGCCGGAATCGTGCTCGCCCCCGAGCATCTGCTTCATTTCGAGGGCGGTGATCCCCTGCGCGCTCGTCGTCTCTTTGGCGATCGTCTCGGCGAGCGCTTCCGCATCGCCTTCCTGCGCCAGCTCGAGAAAGACGAGCGCGTCGTCGAGCTCGACGCGCTGCGCACGCCACTCATCGACGATCGAGAGGAGCTGCGATCGCTCGCGCTGGACCTTCTGCGCCCGCTCGTTGTCGTTCCAGAAATCCGGCGCCTGGGTCAGGGTGTCGAGTTCGGCGAGGCGTGCGTCCGTCCCAGGGATGTCAAAGATGCCCCCTGAGCGTCTCCAGACGGGTCTCCAGACCCGCCAAACGCTCTTTCATCTCCCCGGGAGTAATCGTCGGTTCGCTCGTGGTCCTGGTGCTCATGGTACCTGCCTCCGCATCCTGAATACGACGGGACCGACGAGCCCGAGTGCAACGACCAGCACGACGCACACAGCAACGAAGACGTCACCGTACTGCGCGTAGACCGTCGGCGCGTCGACCCATCGGACGGTATCGACACGCCAGGCGGTCTCGAAAAGATCGGTCCGCCAGCGAATCGTCCCGTCGATATCGACCATAGCAGAGAACCCGGTGTTCGCCACGCGCACGAACGGCGCCCGGTTCTCGACGGCCCGCAGGGTGCCCATCGCGAGATGCTGATAGGGCGCCGACGTATTCCCGAACCAGGCATCGTTGGTGATGTTGACGAGAAAGTCGGCCCCGCCGGCCGCGAACCGCCGCGTCAGCTCGGGGAAGATGCCCTCGTAGCAGATGAGGATTCCGAACCTGCCCTGGGGGGTCGTAGCGACGACCGCCTCACGTCCGGGTCGGAAGTCTCCCACCCCCTCGACGATCTTGTGCACGAAGTAGAAGACATCGGCCAAAGGTACGAACTCGCCGAACGGAACCAGCTTGATCTTGTCGTACGACTGCTCGTCCCCATTGGGGGCGACGACGTAGGCCCGGTTGTGGAGCACCGGCTCCCCGTCGGCATAGCCGTAGGCTGCACTCCCGAACACCAGCCAGACGTCGAGCCGATGCGCCAGCGCGCGGATCCGCTCCTGGAGTTCGCCCTCGCTCTGAAAGAAGATCGGCGCCGCCGCCTCCGGCCAGACCACGATTTCGGCGCCCGCGGCAGCCGCCTGCTCGGTCAGCGAGGCGTAGTGCTCGATCGTGCTCTCCTGATAGGCGGGATCCCACTTCACGTCCTGAGCAATATTGCCCTGGATGGCAGCCACCTGAACCTCGCCTGCAGTCGGCAGTGCATGGAGAGCCTGCACCCGCGCGTAGCCCCATCCGATGCACAGGGCCAGGAGCGTAGCAACCATCGCGAGATGGCCGACGCGCGGCGCCGTTCCGTCGCGTGAACGTCGTAGCGCCTGGTAGACGACGACATTGACGAGAACGATCAGGGCCGCGATGCCATGGACGCCGGTGAACTCGGCGAACTGAATCAGGTACCGGCTGCGCCACTGCGAATAGCCGAGCCCTACCCATGGGAACCCACCGAGGATCCAACCACGCACCCACTCGAGCGTGACCCAGAGCGGCGGTGCGGCCAACACCAGCGGAATTCGATACCGGGACGCGTACGCGCACCCACAGACGAAGATGGCGGGAGCGCAGCCCAGGAAGGCGCACAGAAGAATCAGCGGCCCGACCGCGATCAATGGCGACAACGCGGTGTAGTGGCTGATCGTGAACACGATCCAGTAGAGGGTCCCCAGGAAGAACGTGAAACCGCCGAGCCAGCCCATCCGGAACGCACGGCCGAGGCTGCCACCGAGCCCCACCCACAGGAGCGGCACCAGGGAGATCCAGGCGAGCGGACTCCAATCGATCGACGGAAAGGCCAGAGCGAGTGCGGCACCGCTGAGCGCCGCCACGATGCTCCCCGGCAGCACCGACGGCGCGGAAGCCGTCGCCCGCGGCAAGGGACGCTCGGGCGCTGCGCTCAGAGGATCCATGCGCGCCCCATCACGCTCCGCGCCGGGGTCGGCGCGGCCTGGTGTCGGACACGCGTCGCCTCGGCCTCGGGGCCGCCGCCCGGGAGGCCGTCGGCGCAGCAAGCACCGGCAACGCGGCGCGAACCTCACGAGCGCGTCGTGCCATCCGGCGCTCCTCGGCGGGTGAGATCTCATGATCGTAGCCCACGAGATGCAGAATGCCGTGGATCAGCAGCGCGTCGAATCGCGCCGCCAGCGCGCAATGGCTCTCGCGCGCCTGCCGGGTTGCAGTATCGATCGAGATGACCACGTCGCCGAGCGGCGCGTGCGGGAATTGCGACATGGGAGACGACCCGTCCTGCTCGTCGAGGGCAAACGCCAGGACATCGGTCGGGCGGTTCCGCCGCCGGTACTGGCGATTCAAGGACTGCATCTCGGCGTCATCGACGATCGAGAGACTCAATTCGCGACGACTGAGACCGAGCGTACGAAGCACGTGCCGTCCCCTCGTGGTCACGTACCCCTGCCAGCGATCACCGGCCGGGCTCCGCGAGGACGCCGCTACCGGCATCGTCGGTCGGCAAGCGAAGCGGTCAGGATTCGCTCGGCTCGGACGAGCGCTCGGCCCGATCGTAAGCGGTGATGATGTCCTGGACGAGAGGATGGCGCACGACGTCACGCTCGGAAAACTGCACGAACTCGATGCCCTCGATGTCGCGCACGATGCGTTGCGCTTCCTTGAGACCTGACACCTTGCCCGAGGGAAGGTCCGTCTGGGTCACATCGCCCGTGATGACGGCTTTCGATCCGTAGCCGAGACGCGTCAGGAACATTTTCATCTGCTCGGGCGTCGTATTCTGCGCCTCGTCGAGAATGACGAACGAGTCGTTCAACGTCCGCCCGCGCATGAAGGCGAGGGGCGCGACCTCGATGGTCCCCCGATCGAGCATCTTGCGTGCGCGGTCGAAGTCGACCATGTCGTGCAAGGCATCGTAGAGCGGTCGGAGATACGGATTGACCTTCTCCGCGAGATCGCCAGGAAGAAAGCCCAGCTTCTCGCCCGCCTCGACCGCGGGCCGCGTGAGAATGATCCGATTGAAGCTTTGCTTCAACACGTCTGCCACGCCCATCGCCATGGCCAGATACGTCTTGCCCGTGCCTGCTGGCCCGATCGCGAACACGATGTCGTGATGACGAATGGCCTCGATGTACGCCTTCTGGATCACGCTCTTTGGCGTGATGACGCGTTTGTTCGCCGGAATGTAGATGGTGTCGAGAAAGATGTCGCGGAGATTGGCGCTGTGATCGCTCGACAGGATGCGCAGCGCGTAGTTGACGTCACTCGCGTAGACCGGATAGCCGCGCTCGATCACGCCGTAGAGCTGCGTCAGGACATTGGAGGCCAACTCGCACTCGAGGTCGTCGCCAGCGACCGACAGCGTTTGATCGGATACGCCGATGCGAACGCTGAGAGACCCCTCGATGGCCTTCAAGTGCTCGTCCTGATGGCCGCACAGATCGTTCAGGGTGCGGTGGTCGCGGAACTCCAGCCGCAACACCCCGGGGGCGGCCTCTGCAGCCGGCGGCCGTTGCGCGGGCGTCACTGCCGCCGATACCCGTGCGCGATCGCGAGCGCTCATCCGATCAACTCGTAGACCTTCGCCAGCGCCTCGTCGAGACGCGCCGGGTCCTTGCCGCCAGCCTGGGCGAAATCCGGCCGGCCGCCACCACCACCGCCCACCACCGGAGCGATCTGCTTGATCAGATTCCCGGCGTGGACGCGCTTGACGAGTTCCTTGCTCACGGCAGCGATCAGGGTGACCTTGGTGCCGTCGCTCGTTCCCAGAGCAACAACGCTCGGCGCGAGCTTCTCCTTCAACCGATCTACGAGTTCACGCAGCGCTTTATCGTCGAGGTCGTCGACGCGTGCCGCGAGGACCTGGAACCCGTCGACTTGCCGCGCCTGCGTCGCGAGGTCGCCGCTCTGCGCTCCCGCCCGGTCGCGCTGAAGCTTGGCGAGCTTCTTCTCCATCTCGCGCTGTTCGGCAAGCAGCTTCTCGAGCCGGTCGACGGCGTCATCCTCCGAGGCGCGAAGTGTGTCGCGGATCTCGCGCAAATAATGCTCGCGCTGCTGGATCCACGCGAGCGCGCCCGGGCCCGAAGCTGCCTCGACGCGACGGACGCCTGCCGCCACCCCGCTCTCGCCGTGGAACTTGAACACGCCGATGTCACCGGTCCTGGCCACGTGAGACCCGCCACACAACTCGAGCGAGAACGCGCCCATCTGCACGATGCGCACGCGATCACCGTACTTGTCGCCAAAGAATGCGAGGGCTCCACGACTCATCGCCTCGTCGAACGACAACTCCTCGCTGACGCACTCGACATTGGCACGAATGCGCGCGTTGACCTCGTCTTCGATCGCCTTCAGCCGCTCGTCGTCGACCGGCTTGGTATGATTGAAGTCGAAGCGAAGCCGATCCGCGGCGACCAACGAGCCCGCCTGGCGCACGTGCTCGCCGAGTTGCTCGCGGAGCACGCCGTGCAACAAGTGCGTGACCGAATGATTCAGACGGATCGCTTCCCGCCGCGCCGCATCGATCGTCAGCCGCAGGGTGTCGCCCGGCGCGACACTTCCCCGCACGACGACGACGCGATGCACCGTGAGATCCGGCTGCGGCCGCAGCGTATCGACGACTTCGAGCAAATCACCACGCTCGGTCGTCAACGTCCCCACGTCACCGACCTGGCCACCCGACTCACCGTAGAACGGCGTCTCGTCGGTCACGAGCTCGGCGCTTTCCCCTTCGCGAATCCCGCCAGGACGCTCCTCGCCCTTGACGGACAGGGCCGTCACGGTGGATTCCCATTCGCTGATACGATCGCCGACGAAGCGCGAATGACGCCCGTCGGCGGCCGCGTCGAGGGTAACGAATTTCTTTGCCTGGCGTCCCCGCGCGCGCTGCGCCTCCATCATCGTCGCGAAGCCAGCGCCATCGACGCCGAGGCCACGACTCCGCATGATGTCTTCGGTCAGATCGAGCGGAAATCCGTAGGTGTCGTAGAGGCGGAACGCGACCTCGCCAGACAGCACTCCGCCCGTCCCAAGCTTGCCAACCTCGACCTCGAGCAGGCTGAGCCCTTTGTCGAGCGTCTCCGCGAAGCGACTCTCTTCGGTCCGGACGACTTCGGCGATGGACGACTGCTGCGTGCGCAGCACCGGATAGGCACCGCCGAGGGTCGCCGCAACGGTCTCGACGAGTCGCGTGAGGAACGGCCCTTCGAGGCCGATCATCTTTCCGTGGCGTGCCGCGCGGCGCAGGATCCGCCGCAGCACGTACCCACGGCCCTCGTTGGAGGGCAGCACATGATCCGCGATCATGATGGAGACGGCGCGCGCGTGATCCGCAATCACGCGGAAGGAGACGTCGTCCTCGGGGTGGGTCCCGTATGCCTTGCCCGCCAACGCTTCGGTCGCGCCAATGATGCCGCGGAAGAGATCCGTATCGTAGTTGCTCGGCACGTCCTGCAGCACGGCAGTGACACGCTCGAGCCCCATCCCGGTATCGACATGCTTCGACGGCAGATCGCTGAGCGAGCGATCGGGCTGGCGCTCGTACTGAATGAAGACCAGATTCCAGAGTTCGATGTAGCGCGCGCATCCGGCATTCACTGCACAGACGTGCGTCGCATCGCCCTGCCGATCGCACGTTCCCGGACCGCGATCGAAGTGGATCTCGGAACAAGGACCGCACGGCCCCACGTCGCCCATCTCCCAGAAGTTCTCGTCCTCGAAACGGAGTACGCGCTCCTTCGGAAGATCGGTCACCCGTAGCCACTCGGCGGCGGCCTCGTCGTCGGTGGTGTAGACGGTCGCATACAGTTGCGACTTCGGCAGGCTCCAGACGTCGGTCAGGAGCTCCCATGCCCAGGCGATGGCTTCGGGCTTGTAGTAGTCGCCGAACGACCAGTTCCCGAGCATCTCGAACAGCGTGTGGTGGTACGTGTCGCGCCCGACCTCTTCGAGGTCGTTGTGCTTGCCCGACAAGCGCAGGCACTTCTGCGAATCGGCGACGCGAGGCGACGCAGGCGTCACATCACCGAGGAAGATCTTCTTGAACTGGACCATCCCCGCGTTCGTGAACATGAGGGACGGATCACCCTCGGGGACGATCGGCGCGCTATCCACGATGCGGTGCTCGCGCGCCCGAAAGAAATCGAGAAAGCCGCTTCGAATGTCACTACCGCTCGGCACGTTGGGTTACGCCTCCTCCTCGAGCACCGCTGTCACCACGTCCTCCGGATAGCCGCGACCGACCAGAAATCGATACGCCCGGGCGCGGTCGGCCGCCGTGGCAAGGGGCCGATCACGGAAGCGACGCGCAAGAGCGCGCCGGGCGAGATCGATCGGACGACGGTCCTCCAGCACTGCCGCAATGGCACGCGTAATGACGCTATCGGCCAGTCCGCGAAGAGTCAATTCGTGCCGCGCCCGGAGCTCACCGTGACCGCGCTCCAGCAGCAGCTCTTCGACGCGCCGGCAAGCCAGCACCTCGTCGTTGACGTAACCACGCTCGAGGAGGAACGCCAGGGTCTCGCTCACGACCGCGTCGGGAAACCCGCGGGTGCGCAGTCGAGTCTCCACCTCGTTGGCCGAACGCGGGGCCCGCACGAGCCACCGACAAGCCTCATCCCGTGCGGCAGCCGCTTGAGCCTCATCCCGTGCGGCAGCCGCTTGAGCCTCATCCCGTGCGGCAGCCGCTTGAGCCTCATCCCGTGCGGCAGCCGCTTGAGCCTCGTCCCGTGCGGAAGCGGCGCGGGCCTCGTGCGACACGGGCGATCCCATGTCGTCGGATGGACCAGGCGATTGCACCCGGTCCACCGGGTCGAGCCGGCCCAACCGGTGCAACTGTTCCAACTGGCCGACCTGGCCCAACTGGTCAGAAACGCGCGATCTTGAACCCTGCCTCTTGACCGTCATCGGCCTCGTCGGTCTTGTCGAACTGATCCCAGCGCGCATCGCTCGTCGAACCGATACCACGGACCTTGAGCGCAAAATCGTCGGGGTTCGTCGCCTGGGCGAGCGCCTCGTCGTACGTGATGAAATCGCCCCGATAGAGTCCCATGAGCGACTGGTCGAACGTCTGCATGCCGTAGGTGGCATGCCCGCGCGCAATCGCGTCGGTGATCTCGTGGGTCTTTTCCTTGATCGCAATGCACTCGCGAATGAGCGCCGTCGAGAGCAACACCTCGACCGCCGGCACCATGCCGTTCCCGTCGGCACGCCGAACCAGACGCTGACTGACGATACCACGAATGATCGACGAAAGGATCAGCCGCATCTGGTCGCGCTGGTGCTCAGGAAACGCGGAGATCGCGCGGGTGATGGTCTCACGAGCATCGAGCGTATGCAGCGTACTCATCACGAGGTGGCCGGTCTCGGCGGCGAGAATCGCCGTCTCGATGGTCTCCAGGTCGCGCATCTCGCCGACCAGAATGACGTCGGGATCCTGCCGGAGCGCGCCGCGGAGCGATTCCGGGAAACTCCTCGCGTCGTAACCAATCTCGCGCTGGTTGATGATGCACTTGTTGTCGGTATGTGTGTACTCGATCGGGTCTTCGATGGTGATGATGTGCCGGTCGTTGCGCTGATTGATGTGATTGATCATCGCCGCCAGGGTCGTGCTCTTGCCACTCCCTGTCGTGCCGGTAACCAGGATCAACCCGCGATGCTCGAGCGCGATCTGCTCGACGATCTGCGGCAGATGCAGATCGGTGATCGACTTCACCTGCGGTGGAATCAACCGCAATGCAATGCTGATCTCCCCGCGCTGCCGAAAGATGTTGACACGGAACCGGCCAGAGCCTGCGAGCGCGTAGGAGAGATCGGCCTGCAGACGTTCGGTCAGCTGGGCGCGATGATAGTCGTCGAGCAGAACCTCGAGAAAGCCGGACATCGACTCCGACGTGAGCGTCTGCGCACCCGCGAGGGGCTCGAGCTTCCCGTGTGTCCGAAGCATCGGAGGGACGCCGACCTTGAGATGGATGTCCGATGCCTCGACCTTGCAGGCGTGTTCGAGAATCTTATCAAACTCCATACGGCTCGCTGCTCCAGGTGCGGCGTCATTGGCTATTCCGCACTGCCATTGCTGCCATTTTCCGGCGCTTCGCCCAGGCCGAACTTCTCTCGAACGGCCTGCTCTATGGCATCGGCAGTTTCTGGATTTCCCTTGAGGAACTCTTTCGTATTCTCTCGGCCCTGGCCGATCCGCTCGCCTTTACAGGAGTACCAGGAGCCACTCTTCTCGACGATGCCCATTTCGACGCCCATATCGACGAGTTCGCCTTCGCGCGAAATGCCGAGCCCATAGACGATGTCGAACTCGGCCTCCCGGAAGGGCGGCGCGACCTTGTTCTTGACGACCTTCACGCGCGTGCGGCTTCCGACGATCTGGTCCGCCTGCTTGATGGCGGCGATCCTGCGGATGTCGAGCCGCACCGACGAATAGAACTTGAGAGCGTTGCCGCCGGTCGTCGTTTCCGGGTTCCCGAACATGACGCCGATCTTCATCCGAATTTGGTTGATGAAGATGACAATCGTATTCGACTTCGCAATCGTGCCGGTGAGCTTCCGGAGTGCCTGGGACATCAACCGCGCCTGCAGACCCATCTGCGGATCGCCCATGTCGCCCTCGATCTCGGCGCGCGGTACGAGCGCGGCCACCGAATCGACGACGAGCACGTCGATGGCACCACTCCGCACGAGCGTCTCGGTGATCTCGAGCGCCTGCTCGCCATTGTCGGGCTGTGAGATGAGCAGATCTTCCGTCTTCACGCCGAGCTTCCGTCCATACACGACGTCGAGCGCGTGCTCCGCATCGACGAAGGCGCAAATACCGCCCTTACGCTGCGCCTGCGCCACCACCTGCAATGCGAGAGTCGTCTTGCCCGACGACTCCGGACCGTAGATCTCCACCACGCGGCCACACGGCAGACCGCCCACGCCGAGCGCCACATCGAGACCGAGCGAGCCTGTCGAGATGGTTTTGACGTCGCGAATCGCGGCGTCTTCCCCGAGCTTCATGATCGAGCCCTTGCCGAATTGCTTCTCGATCTGACTGACGGCGAGATCGATCGCGCGATCGCGGTTGCTCGTTTCTGACGTGGTTCCGGCCATGGTCCTCTCCCTTTTCCTGTGTGAACTGCGGCGATGCCGCCGTTGCTCCCGTTGTTCCCTGGTCTGCCCCCGCTCCGTCTCGCTCTAGGCGTCGGACCGCGAAGTGAACCCCCATTTCCCTCTTCCTGCCTGCTTCCAACCCTTACCTACCTGGCGTCCAGCCTTTACCTACCTGGCGTCCGACGGCTCGTATATCCAAATCAGCCAGTACTGGTAGCCCATTTCCCAAGAGGCGAAAATTAGACGAAAGTAAGTCTGACGTCAACGGGGCTACTGATCGCGCTCTTGGTCGAATGACCAGGAACCTAGTGGAGAGTGCCGGGCACCGCCTGGACCAAGGTCGCTCCGAAAGAGGGTCAGGGCGTCAGCTGGCGAGCGCCCGAAGACCGCGTCGCCCTCTTCGACCAGAGCATCGAGGGGCAGTGGCGCCGGGCGGCCGCGACCCCGCGCCGCCGACCGACGAACTCGTCCCAGCGTGACGTGGGCGCGAAAAGGACGGGTCTCTCGCAGGAATCCATGGCTCGCACAGGCCGCGTCCACGGCGGCCGCAAGTGATCCGAGCGAGGGCGATTCGACCCCTACCCAGAAGGCGCGAGGACGTGCGAGTGAGGGAAAGCCGCCAATCCCCCGGACATCGAGGGCAAACGCCGTCTGGCCCGCCGCCACGGCGGCCAGGGAGGTTCCCAGCGCCTCGAGACGCTCCGGAGTCACCAGACCGAGGAACTTGAGCGTGATGTGGAGGTTCTCCGGCTTGGTCCACGCGATGCCCGTGGCCTCGGCCTGGAGACGTTTGAGCAGCGCCTCGACGGCCGTCCTCCCGTCCCCTGCGAGCGTGATCGCTACGAAGCTTCGGACCTCATCCGTGCCCACGCCGTCGCCACGCGATCAGCCGGGGCCGACGCTCTCCTGCTGCGGCTTCTTGGGAGACTTCTTGGGCGGCGCCCCCTGACGTCCGATCTCCAGGAGCGGCAGGCCGAGGGCGTAGCGTCGAACCCAGTCGAGCGCGATCTGCGATGCGAGCAGCTTCACCCACTCGCGATTGCCCCAGAGCTGGTACTGCCGGGTCACCGTCGGCGCGTCCTTGGCTGCCATCCCGAAGCACACCAACCCGACCGGCTTCTCGTCGGTACCGCCATCGGGCCCCGCGATGCCGGTGATGCCGACCGCGACATCGGTCTCGAGCGTACGACGCGCACCCTCCGCCATCGCGCCGGCGACCTCCTGGCTGACCGCACCATGGGCCTCGAGCAGCGACGCGGGGACGCCAAGGAGACGCTCCTTCACGCTGTTGGCGTAGGCGTTGATCCCGCCACGGAAGTACGCCGAGCTCCCGGACACGTTGGTGAGTCGATGCGCAACCAGTCCCCCCGTACACGACTCACCGAAGCCGACTGTGAGGCCGCGCTCCCCCAGGAGACCGCCGACCACGGCCTCCATGCTGGTGTCTCCCTCACCGTAGATGTGTGGGCCGACCCGCGCGTACACCTCGCGCCCGAAAGCCTCGAGTCGTGCATCGATGTCTTCGCCACGCACCGTCACGCGCACCGACACCTCGGGAAAGTTGGCGCGATACTGCCAACGCCCCTCGCCCGGAATCCCCACCAACGCTGCATCGAGGCCAGACTCGCTGATACCGAACGTCTGGAACGTGCGGTGCCCCACCCGGCCCGCGCCCGCCAACCCCGCAATCCAGGGAAGCACGGTGTCGGTGAGCATCGGCTTCATCTCGCGCGGCACACCGGGCAGCACCACGATGTGGCGCGGATCGTCCGCGGTCCCCACCTGCATCCGATAACCAGGTGCCGTCCCAAGAGCATTCGGCACGACCACCGCGCCCTCTGGAAACAACGCCTGCTTCAGATTGTTCTCGGGCATCGGGCGGTTGAAGAGCCGGAACAGTTCGCGGATGCGCTCCCCCACCTCTTCGTCCAGGACCAACTCACGTCCGAAGAGGGCACCAACCGTCTCGGTCGTCAGATCGTCGGCGGTCGGCCCGAGCCCACCGGTCGCGATGACCACGTGCGCCAGCTTGCACGCCTCCGTCCAGACCCACCGCAACCGATCCGGCCGATCGCCAACAGTCATCACGCCGACAACATCGACCCCGATCTGCATCAGCCGGTCGGCAATATACGTAGCGTTCGTATCGGTCGTGCGACCCGTAACGAGCTCGTCTCCAGTACTGATGATGGCAACATCGATCACGCCGGCATGCGTAGCAGGCCGGCGCGGCTCAGGCCAATGCGGGAGGCATGTAGCCGGGCCAGGGGAGCAAAGCTGCGGGGTCCGACGTCGAAGAACCGCCACGGCGTGAGCGGAACCACACTCTCTGCCGATCTCATCAGCCATCGCGTGAGCGATTCCGATGAGCTTCGGAACCACGGCCGCCACAGGAGACACCCACGCGGATCGCAGCGCGTCGAGTCCGCGAGCGAGGACGGAGACGCCCGGCACGAGGTCAACTCCGCGCCCGGCGACACCTCCCCTCAACCACCCGCTTCTCGCAGTGCAAACCTAGAACCGCGGTAGTCGAGCGTACCGCCGGCGTCCGCGCTCGGTCACGAGCACGACTCACCGCCCGGACGTCACTGTCGTCGAATACCATACTCGCCACCTGGCAATCACGAGCGTCCCACAGGGAAGCGAGCACCTCACGTTGTCGTCCGATGATGCCGGAACGAAAACGAAAGCGACGAAGCTGCCGAGGCAATCTAGCCGCGAAGAGCCACAGCTTCTTGACACGCAGGATGCCTTGGAGTAAGAAGGTAGCCTTTTTCAAGATGCCTAAGCGACGCGCACAACTCACACTGCAGCTTCGAGAACCATCACGCTGGGGTGGTCGCCGAAAGGGCGCTGGACGGAAGCCGGGCCCAAACGCGGGGATGCCGCACCAAAGTCGACCGAAGTTTTCGTCGCTCCCGGCTCACGTGACGTTGAAGCTTCAGGCCGGCCTGCCCTCACTGCGAACTGGGAGAGTCGTTCGCGAGGTCGAAGACTCGTTCGGTCGCGGTTCCGCACGTCCGGGGTTTCGACTGATCCACTACTCGCTGCAGCGCAACCACGTGCATCTGGTCGTCGAAGCGAGCAATCGCGCGGCACTCGGACGCGGCATGATGGCGGTCGGGACGCGACTCGCCCGGGCCGTCAATCGGGCGTTCGGAAGATCGGGAAAGGTCTTCGGAAGTCGATACCACCTGCACGTACTGAAGACCCCCCGAGAGGTCCGGGCGGCTCTCCGCTACGTACTCCTCAATGCACGCCACCACGCACGACGACTGACGAAAGCCGTCAAGCTGGACCCCGCATCGTCCGCACGATGGTTCGACGGCTGGCGACCGGATGCCCTACGACGGATCGTGGCCGATCGACCGATGGCAGTACAGACGGCACCGGTAGCGAGAGCACGGACATGGCTACTCACGACCGGCTGGCGCCGGCACGGATTGCTGGATCCCGCGGACGTACCCGGCTGACACACGAGCGTTCCAGGTCAAGCACCCGCCACACCCCAGCCGGCGCCTTCGACACAGCTCGACCGCGCGCAACCACCCGCACCCCCAACCGCGCGCACCATCAACACCCCCAACCACCCGCACCAGCACCTCCCCCTTAACCACCCGCTCTTCGCAAGCCGAAATCCAGGTGCCATCCCCTCGGGCGCAAGCTCCCACGAACGGCGCTCCATGCACCGTAGCTTCCGCGTCGAGGCGGCCGTCGAAAGACGGGTGGTTAAGGGGGGCTTGGCGCGACGGGGGGCTATCGACCCGGTTTCGGGGGGGGGCGCGTTACGGTCCGCCACGCACCCTAGCGTTCGCGTGGAAGCCGCCTTCGAAAGACGGGTGGGGGAGGCTTGGCGCGACGGGGGGCTATCGACCCGGTTTCCGGGGGGCGCGTTGCGGTCCGCCACGCCCCCTAGCGTCCGCGTGGAAGCCGCCTTTGAAAAGCGGGTGGGGGGGCCTGGCGCGACGAGGGTCTATCGACGCGGGATCGGGAGGCGCGTTGGGGAGGGGAGCGGCCTCTGCCGACGGGCCTTCAGGATACGCTGCGGGGGATGGCGTGCGGAGATCCGGGGACCGGACGCAAGCCCGTTACACCCCCGCCCTACGGGCAGCCGGCGCTCGGAAATGCGACGGGCGGGTTCTGGAGGCCGAGCATCTGACTTACGCGCGGCATGGCGACGGCGAGCATCTCTTCGCTCAGACACTGAGCCTGTGAGCGCATCGCGTCCTCGTACTTGTCGAGGGTGTCCAGCGCTTCGCCGGCGCCGGCATCGAGCGCTTCGACGTTGATGCCGAAGGGCGGACGCACGGCGGCCGCGTAGTCGAGCTTGAGCGGGCCACACTTTTTCTCGATGCTGGCGTCGAGTTTGGCGCGCGCCTTGACGAGCTTGTCCTGCTCCTTGTCACACGTCCGATCGGCCTTCGTGAGGCATGCGACGTCGCCTGGCTTGGTCTGGACACACTTGTAGATCTTGTCGAGACACTTGCCCTGCCCCTTGAGCTCGGCGACGTCCAGCTTCAGGCCGGCCTTGGCGATGGCGTCCTGACACTTCTGTACGACCTTGCCGAGACCGGTCGGATCGCCGAGATCCTCGCCGGATCCGCCGTGCGGGGCGAGGCAGTCGAACAGATCGATTGTCTGTTGCGGGACAGAGGCCTCGGCCATCAACTCCTTGGCTCGCGGCGTGTGACGCTCGAAGAGGGTCTCCGCCCGACACTGATACGAGGCCGCAACGCACGCGGCAACGTCATCTACCGTCTCACCGATCGCACCCAGCTGACATTCGACGTCGAGCGACTCGTACCCGAGACCGGCCTGACTGCGGAGATTGTCGCCACCGATATCGGTGCACTTGGCGACGATCTTCTGGATCAGCCGGCCCTCCTCCTTGGTGATCTTGGCGAATTCCTTCTCGCACCGAGCCCCGGCTTTGACGAGACAGTCTACACGCTTGTCACCGATCTTGGTCTGGATGCACTTGTAGGAGCCACCGGTGCACTTGCCCAGACTCTTGAGCGTCTTCTCGAGGAATTTGCTGGCGCGCTTGTGGATCTCCGCCTGACATTTGGTGGCGGCCTTCGCGGTCTTCTCATCGAGCAGGTGCAGCAACTCCGGGGTGGCGGTCGGGCTCGGGGTCGGAGCCGTGGCGCTCGGCGTCACGCTGACACTCGGAGTCGGCGTCGCCGTTACGGTGGCAGTACCTGTAGGCGTCACGCTCGGCGTCGGTGTGACGGTCGCGGTCGGGGTACTTGTAGCCGTCGGGGTACTCGTCGCCGTCGGGGTACTCGTCGCCGTCGGGGTACTCGTCGCCGTCGCCGCCGGAGTGCTCGTTGCCGTCGCAGTGGACGTCGGCGACGGCGTTGTCGTTGGGGTCACGCCCGTGGCGGTGGGCGTGACTGTGGCGGTAGCGGTGACGGTCGGGGTGGGAGTTGACGTTGCACTCGTGGCCGTGGGGGTCGTCGTGAGCGTTGCCGTGACGGTCGGCGTCGCGGTGACCGTGGGCGTTGCCGTGACGGTCGGTGTCGCGGTAACCGTGGGCGTCGCGGTGACCGTGGGCGTTGCCGTGACGGTCGGTGTCGCGGTGACCGTGGGCGTTGCCGTGGCCGCAGCGACGGTAGCGGTTGCCGTGGCGGTAAGCGTCGGCGTCGCAGCAACGGTAACGGTGGCAGTCGCACCAACGCCCGGAGTCGGCGTGCGGCTCGGGAACGGAGTGATCGTAGGCGTGACCGTAACCGTTGGCAGCGCAGTGACGGTCGACGTTGGCGTCGCCGTCACGGTCGCGGTCGGCGTCGGCGTCGGCGTCGGACAGAGAAACGACCGGCAATCGGTACTGCAGCATCCGCCGCCGCCACCGCCATCGTCGCAGACCTCGCCTGGTTGCACGACGCTGTCGCCGCACACGGGGCATGCGGGAAAATCCGGATCATCGACGACGGTATTGTCGGTGAGCGTCGGATTGAATGTGACGTTGTTGCCGATGACGGGGCCGAAACCAGCGAGATGCGTCACCGTCGTCGTCCCGGAGGGGCGCCCGAACACACGCACGCCCCCCTCGAACTCGGTCGCCCGCCGGGATGCGAACTCGATTTCTGCGCCGCCAGGACTGACGCCGCCGTCAGCATCGATCTTCACGTCCTCTTCGATGAGGATGCCACAGCCAGCGAACAGTACATCGTGCGTCGTGGTATCGCTGGCACCGGACGCCGCGAGCACGTTACGGCGCACGATCACATTGCCAAGCGCGCCCTCATCGGACGCCAGCCCGGCGGCAACGTCGACCTCGCCTCCCGCCGCGTCGGTCGCGGTGCCTTCCAAAGAAACGACGCCATCGAGGATGGCGGTCCGAGCGGCATCGACCGTCATCGAGCCGCCCGCGCTCTTCCCATTGGCGGTGATGGTCCCGTTCAGGGTGAAATCACGTCCGGACGCGAACTCGAGAAACGCGCCCTCGCCGCCCCCGCTTCCGCTGGAGCCGATGATCTGACCGTCGATGATGATGTCGCCATCAAGCGGGCCGATCGTACTGGCGATGTCGTCGCCGCTGTCGATCGACACGATCCCCGCCGAGCCTTCGAAGCCCGAGCCGGCATTCAAGCGCAGGACCGCGCTCGATCCGATCTGAATGGTCCCCTGCGCACGCGCGTCGAACGTACCGCCGTCACCGCCGAACATATCGAAGGAGCTACCACTCAATTGCACGTTGGCGTCGATGAGGATGTTGCCTCCCACCTTGATACCGCCGACAAGGTCCTGGCCCGCCTCGAGCAGGACCATGCCTCCGTCACCGCCGCCGGCCTTGCCTTCGACACTGATCTTCTTGGTGATCGTGATGTCGTCGCCCGCCTGGGCGATGAACTCGGCACCACCGAGACCGCCCCCGTCGAGATTGACGGTCTGCGAGACCACGATGTTCTTGGCAGCAGCGAGGGTCGCCTGTCCCCCCTCGCCCTGCTGCTGACCGTCGAGCAGCATCTCGCCGTCGATGATGATGCTGCCGGAACCGCTGAAGGCCGTGAACTCACCACCATCCGCGTCACCATCCGCGGCCGACCCTTCGCCGTTGCCGCGAATGTCGTTGCCATTCCCCATGATGTGAATGTCGTCGACCGCCGTGAGGATGATCTCCCCGGCAGGGTCGCCGTTCACATCGAGGAGCCCATCGGTCTCGACGGTGATGGCACCGGCACTGTCGATCTGGATCAGCCCGCCCTCACTCTTCTGGCCATTCACTTTGACGAAGTCGCCGTTCGCCCGGAGACCACGTCCGATCGAAACGTCGTCGGCGTTCGTGATGATGATGAAGTGCTTGCCGTTCATCTCGATCGTCTTGTTGAGGTCGACATCACGCCCACCGGCATCGAACTCGCACCCGCCGTCCTTGATATCGATATCCTCGCTCAACACGACCGTGGCCGGCGTGCACGGCCCGACGGCGCACAGCACCTGGGCGGTCGCCTCGAGCGGGGTCAGGCCAACGCAGCTGCGCAGGGTTGCGGCTGCGGCCGAGCGCACCCCTCCGGCCACGCCCAGCGCGACGCCAACCAGGACCAGGACGCTGAGTCCGAGATGTCTCGTTGTGCTCATGTTGTGCTCGTCTGGAACGACCGTGCTTGCCAGATACACCCGCCTGTCGCTCTCCTAGCCATCCGCAGCCAACTCAGGGAGTGCGACAGAACCGAGTGAACCCATGGAGGAGGTAAATCGCGCAGGGAGACTCCGATCCGTGCAGGATGAAAATACCGAACTGCGAAGAAGGGTGTCAACGCACATTCGAACACATACGCGAAATGACACACGATTGTTCAGGCATGTGCAAAGGTGCTAACACCGGACGCCTGTTTCTCGGGTCCCGTGAGGAGGGGAGAGCCAGCCCTATGGCGAAGCGCAGCGCGTTGCTCGATCGACCGCGAATCGATCCGACACCGATCACCGGCGCACTGTCCGTGCAGGAGCTCATCGACGGCACCTTCCTCGCCTACAACGGCGCCCGCCTGCGCGAGGCCTGCCAGGTGTTCAGCCGCAAGATGCTGGACGACGACGTAACGATCGGCATGAGCCTGACCGGGGCGCTCACGCCCGCGGGCCTCGGCGTCGCCGCCATCATCCCTCTGATGGAAGCGGGATTCATCGACTGGATCTGCTCGACCGGCGCGAACCTGTACCACGACGCGCACTACGGGCTCGATCTTCCCATGCTCCAGGGCACCCACGATGCCGACGACGTTCAACTGAAAGACGAGGGCGTCGTCCGGATCTACGACATCTTCTTCGACTACGACGTCCTGTTGAAAACCGACGGCTTCTTCAAAAAGATCATCACGGCGCCCGAGTTCCAGAAGCCGATGGGCACCGCCGAGTTCCACTACCTGGCCGGCGCCTACGTCAAAGAGCGCGAAAAGGCGCTCGGGATCGGCCGACGCTCCATCCTCTCCACGGCCCATGATCTCGGGATCCCGATCTACACCTCGTCGCCGGGGGATAGCTCCATCGGGCTGAACGTGGCGGCGATGTCGCTCCTGGGCAACAAGCTCGTGTTCGACCCCTCGATCGACGTCAACGAGACGACCGCCCTCGTCTACGACGCGAAACGCTCCGATCGCCGAAGCGGGGTCCTGATCCTGGGTGGGGGCTCGCCGAAGAATTTCGTCCTCCAGACAGAGCCCCAAATCCAGGAAGTCATGGGCCTGGAGGAGAAGGGGCACGACTTCTACCTGCAATTCACCGACGCCCGGCCCGACACCGGGGGTCTTTCCGGCGCCACCCCCGGGGAAGCCGTTTCCTGGGGAAAGGTTGACCCTGAGAAGCTGCCCGATACTATCGTGTGCTATGTGGACACCACCGTGGCCCTGCCCCTTCTCACCGCATACGCCCTCGCGACCCGGGGACCGCGGAAGCCAAGACGCCTGTACGAGCATCGGGAGGAATTGGTGAAGGAGCTCGCACAGGAGTTCCAACGAACGGGAGGGCTCCAGACCTCCTGAGCAAACTGTGATGCAACGCGAGCTGGAAACAGCGCGTGAGGCCGCCCGCGGCGCGGGCGAGTTGCTGATGCGGCACTACGGGGGCGAGGTCAAAGTCGCCGAGAACAGCATCGACGACCCGGGAGCGGAGGCCGATCTCGCGAGCAACGAGTTCCTGCGGTCGAAGATCGTCGCGGTATTCCCCGACGATGGCTGGCTGTCAGAAGAGAGCTCCGACTCGCCCGAGCGCCTGGACAAGAAGCGAGTCTGGATCGTCGATCCGCTCGACGGCACGAACGAATTCATCGCCAAGGTCCCGGAGTTCTGCGTCTGCCTTGCGCTGGTCGAAGACGGCCTGCCGCAGATCGCGGTCGAGTACAATCCGGTGACCGACGAGCTGTTCCACGCCATCCGCGGCGGCGGGTCCTTCCTGAACGATGCTCCCATCCACGTCACCGATCAGGCCGAGCTTCGCCATGCGCGCGTCCTCGCCAGTCGCAGCGAGGAAGAACGTGGCGAGTGGGATCCCTACCAGCCCATGATGAAGGTCGAGCTCACCGGCAGCGTGGCGTACAAGTTCGCTCGTATCGCCGCCGGGCACGCCGATGCCACGTTCACGCTCACGCCGAAGAACGAGTGGGACGTCTGCGCCGGCACCTTGCTGGTCACCGAGGCCGGCGGCATGGTCACCGAGCCGGGTGGTCGGAAGATTCGCTTCAACAACGAGGCCACCCTGATCGAAGATGGCCTGATCGCCTCCAACGGCGTACTGCACCGATCGATCCTGAACACGATCAAGGCAACACGCGCGTCGATGGAATAGACCGGGGTCGCCCGCGCGTCAGGCGACCGGGGTAGCCCGCACATCATGCGACTGGGGTCGCCCGTGCGTCATGCGACTGGGGTCGCCCGTGCGTCGAAGAGACGCCGCGCGCGACCGGGAAAATCGGTCACGATTCCGTCGCATCCGAGCGCGAGCAGTCGCTCCATCTCGACGGAATCGTTGATGGTCCACACGTGCATCTCCGCGCCGCAGGCGTGGGCGGCAGCGACGCTGGCCTCGGTCACCAGCTCGATCTCTCCAAAGCGCGGAGGGATCTGCAACGCCACCGTCGCACTCGGCAACGTCGGTGAGGCTCCGCGCTCGAGCGCTCCATGAAACTCGGCAACCTCGCCGGCAGCGAGGCTGGTTGGGAGGTCGGGGGCTGCCTGACGGATCGCCGTCATGATGGTGTCGTGCTCTGCTGCCAGGACCACCGTTACGGGAGCGGCGCGGGCGATCCGGACCACGGCGTCGACGATCGACGGCTCTTCCTGCTTGATTTCGACGTTCAGCGGCATATCGGGAAGGGACCGGATCAGGTCGACCAGCCGCGGCACGGCCACTCCCTGCCCCCGATACGGATAGGACCGGCCGCCATCCGGCGTGAAGTGGAAACCCGCGTCATGGCGCTGGAGGTCTGCCCACGCGCAGCGGTTCACCGGCCCCGTACCGTCCGTCGTACGATCTATGGTCGCATCGTGCAGGACGACGATTTCACCATCGACTGTCGCGTGCACGTCGAGTTCCAGCACGTCGGCGCCGTCGGCTCGCGCGCGATGAAACGACACGAGCGTGTTCTCGGGCGCGAGCCCCGCTGCCCCTCGATGGCCGATCACCCGCGGCGTCGATCCCTCGAAGCCCCGAGGCACGGCCGTCAGTTCGCGTACGAGGCCAGGTCCGAGCGGATCAGGTCTCTGATTGACCGGGGCGCCAGCGCCACGGCCTCCAGATCGATCGGCGCCTTCAGCTGCGCCAGGCGGGCGGTCACGTCGTTCCGCACACGTGCGAAGTGCGCATGGCGCGTACCCGAGAGTTGCTCGTCGGCAAGACCCTGCATCGAGAACGGGTTCATGTAGCGACCGTTCTTGAACATCATGTAGTGCAGGTGCGGTCCCGTCGCCATGCCGGTCCGCCCGACGTAGCCGATCACCTGCCCCTTACGTACTGGCGTCCCCACCCGGATCCCGCGCGCCATGGCCCGCAGATGCGAGTACGACGTCTCGTAGGGAGCCTCGTGCTTGACGCCCACCTGGCGGCCGTATTGGCCGTTCCAGCCGGCAAAGGTGACCACACCCTCCGCAGCCGCGCGCACGGGGGTACCACTAGGCGCCGAGAAGTCGATCCCACGATGCGGACGCCGACGCTTGAGAACGGGATGAAGGCGCGACCCCGTGAAGCCAGAGGTCACGCGACGGAACGCCACTGGATATCGCAGAAACGGCCGACCCAGCGCCCGGCCATCGAGGTCGTAGTACTCGGGATCCCCGTGCTCATCCTCGAAGCGCACCGCCGTGAGGGTGCGCCCACGAGCGCTGAACTCCGCGGCCAGCAGCTCGCCTGGTCGGGTCTCGCCGTTCTCGTCCTGCACTTCCGAGTAGAGCAGCCGAAACTCGTCGCCTGCCGATGCGTCGCTCTCTACATCGATGCCCCAGCCGAACACGTCAGCAAGCTGCGTCAGCACCTTGACCGGAACCCCGACCGCGGTCGCGGAAGTCGCGAGACTCGACTGCACCCGACCCATGACTCCGCGCACGGCCGCCAGCCGCGGCATCGCTTTCAGCCGGGCACGGATCTGGCCGTGCACCAGGCGCAGGCTCAGCATCGAGTAGCCGTCGATCTCGTACTCGCAATGCGTCAGCCGACCGCGATCTTTTGCGAAGGTAAACGAGAGCGCGTGGCCAGGGCGGATCTGGTCGAGGTCGTAGGTATCCCTTGCTGCGTGGTACCAGGCCATGATCGCAGCCTCCGGCAGCCCGTGACCGCCCAGGATCTCGACAAAGGTTTCGTCCGGCGCCACGAGGTGATGCACCGGAACGTCACCGCCCGACTCCGACCAGTCCTGGTAGAGGGGTGGATCGAGTCGTCGGGTCATGCTCGGGCCCGCATTCGGACGGACCGATCCCGAGGCAAGCGTCTCAGGCACGAGACACGCCACGAGAGTCAGTGCCATCAGGCACGACCCGAGACCGAGTGGGCCGAGAGTGCGCGCTCTCCGCCCAGGCAGCCGCTGCAAGATTAGAAGCCCCCCCTGGAAACCTTGAGTTGCTCGAAACCTGCCAAGCAGGCCCTATATTGTCAAGAACTTGGGGTCCTCGGAGAAATGACCACTGGATATCGTGGTTTTGCGGTGGTTTACGGCGCGCTGCGGGGTCGTCGATTCGGCAGCCACATGGGATCCACCAGGCGCGCGGCATCCTCGATCCGGGCCCCTGGCAGATAGCTGCCGGTGACCTCCCAGCCACGAACGAACCGCGACCCGAACTCTGCCGGGAATACCAGCCCAGTCGTGAACACCAGGGCCGCCGCCGCCGCCGCTGTCGTCGAGATCACGAGCGAGCCTACCCGCAGCGGCCCCGGAAGGGCGCTGACACCACGGGCAAAGAACACCGCGGCCGGCAGGATGAGCGACAGGAGGTACGAGCCCTTGACCGCTACCATCGCCGGCGCGAACCAGGTGATGACGGTAACGGCCGCCAGCGCGATCACCGCCATCACGACGAGCGGCGCGTCCGGAGAGCGGCCGCGCTGCCGTACGAGCGCGACCAGGGCCCCCCCGAAGCCGAACAGCATGATCCCCGTCGGAACCAGGCCCAGCAAGGTCAGCGTCGGCCCCGCCCAGATGCCGTCGTGATGAAACCGCAGCGGAATCCGATGCGTGAACGCATCGTACCACAAGCTTGCGTAGGTCAGTCCCCAGACGCTCTGCATCGACGTGTTCCAGACGCCCGAGCGCGGGGGGCCATCGTCCAGATGAATGATCGAGGGTCGCCGCAAACAGTTGAACGGGACCCAAAGATAGTCGCCGACGCGCCGGGGACGGAGCACGTACGCCTCTTCGATCCCGCGCATGGGTTGGAGCGTCCGCGTGACGGGCGTCGCCGTTCCGGTGATGGCGACGTTGCGGAGATAGACCGGCAAGACCACAAGGAGGCCGCACGCCAGACAGACGGCTGCCGACCGGACGAGGCGCCCGTCGATATCGCGACGGACGAACGGGACGACACACGCCAGCGCCACGTAGAGCCCCGTGTACTTCGTTGCCAACGCCAACCCGGCGCAGAGCCCGGCGAGCGCGGCGGCGCCGAGATCCCGGGGCGTGGCCTGCAAGCGGACCAGACACAGGAGCGCCAGGGTCGCAAAGAACGCCGCCAGCGGTTCGTTGCCGATCATGACTGACGCCATCTGCGCGACGGGCGTGAAGAAGACGAGGGCTGCCGCAACGACCGCCACCGCGGGGCCATAGCCGAGAGAGCGCAGGACGATGAACGCCACCACGCCGCAGCCGAGAATCGCGAACGCCGAGATCGCGCGCAGGCCCGTCAGGAGCGCGCGCGGGCCGGCCGACTCGAGCGCCCGCCACACGCCAGCGGCCACCAGGTAGTAGGTGGGCGGATGGAAAGTGGACCACCCCTCGAGCGGGTGCGGGAGCCGCCCCTCATCGGCGATCGTCAGCACGTACGCCGCATGCCCGCCGGCATCGTATGAAGCCAGGGGCGCGACGTGACGTGCGTTCCACCCGTAGTGCACGGAGGCCAACACGAGGAGCGCGACGAACGCGATCCGTCCCGCAACTTTCGCACGACCCGTCACGCGCCTCGGCTATCGGCCGCCAGACGCCGGGTCAAGTACATCGAACTGCGTTGCGGGCCCCCGTCCACGCTGTTAATGACCGCCCATGCGGATCGGCGCACTCGATGTCGGCGACCGTCGCATAGGCGTTGCCGTCTCCGACGAGCTCGGCCTGTCGGCCCAAGGACTGGGTGTCGTACACCGCACGAAGCTCGAAGCCGACCTGGCCGCACTCGAGGAGTGCTTCCAGCCCTATGCGCCCACGAGCATCGTCGTCGGACTCCCGCGGAACATGAACGGAAGCGAGGGACCGCAGGCGGAGAAGGTCAGACGCTTCGCCGCCGATCTCGAGCAGTCACTGGGTCTTCCGCTCGTTTTCTGGGACGAGCGCCTGTCGACTGTCGCCGCCGAGCGGGTGCTGATCGAAGGCAACGTGCGGCGGGCCAAACGCAAGCAGGTGATCGACAAAGTCGCCGCGGTGGTCATCCTGCAAGGGTACCTCGACAGCCTCGGCACGACCCTCGCCCCCCCCGATCCAAAGTGAGCAGACAAAGGGATCGTCGCCCATGCGCTGGCTCGCGCTCGGCCTGACGCTCACGGCCCTCGCGCTCGGCATCGGAGGCGTGGCCTTCCTGCATCGCGGACCGACGCCGACCGAAGGGGGTGCCCTCATCGTAATTCGCCAGGGCGACGCCCTGACGACGATCGGCGAGCGCCTTGCGCAAGCCCGGGTCATTCGTAGCCGACCCCTCTTTCGCCTGTGGGCGCGCGCCACCGGGCTCGACCGCTCGATCCAACCGGGCGAGTATCGCTTCGACGAAGCGACCGACGTTCGCGCAGTCGTCCGGAAACTTGCGCGGGGAACGCAGCGACCAGGCCTCACCATTCCCGAAGGCCTCACCGTCCGCGAGGTCGCCGCGCTCCTGGCCGAAGCTGGCCTCGGCGCCGAGGCCAGCTTCCTCTGCCTCGCCGACGATCCCGAGTTCCTGCTCGAAGCCGGCGTGCCGGGTGCGCAACTCGAGGGCTATCTCTTCCCCGATACGTACCGCCTGTCGCCGCTCATGGCTCCAGGCGAGATCCTGGGCACCATGGTACGGCGCTTTCACGAGCGGTTCAGTGCCGCGCACTACCAGCGTGCCGCTGCACGCGGCCTCTCCGTCAACGAGGTCATCACGCTGGCCTCGATCATCGAAAAGGAGACCGGACGAGCCGAGGAACGGGCTCACATCGCCGGAGTGTTCGCCAACCGCCTGCGCATCGGCATGCGTCTCCAGAGTGATCCCACCGTGATCTACGGCATCCCGAACTTCGGCGGCAATCTGACCCGCACGCATCTCCGCGAGCCCACGCCGTACAATACGTACGTCATCTCCGGGCTCCCGCCCGGTCCCATCGCCAACCCCGGCCTCGCCGCGATCGAAGCCGCCCTCGCTCCGGCCGACGTACCCGACCTGTACTTCGTCTCGAAGAACGACGGGAGCCACGCCTTCTCGAAGACGCTCGCCGAGCACAACCGCGCCGTGAACCGGTATCAACGTCGCCGCCGCTAGCGGTTGACACTTCGCCTTCTCTTCGCTTATATGAGCCTCATGGCTGGGCCGATGCTGACGAAGAGGCAGAAGGAGCTGGTCGACTATCTCGACGGGTACATTGCCAAGTACGGCTATGCCCCGACGCTCGAAGAGATCGGGAGAAAGCTCAACCTGAGTTCTCTGGCCACCGTCCACAAGCACCTGACCAACCTCGAGAGCAAGGGCGTCATCCGCCGCAAGTGGAACCGCAGTCGCGCGCTCGACGTCGTTCCGCAGCAGTCTCCTGCCGGGGCGCTCGAACTCCCGCTGCTAGGGCGCGTCGCCGCCGGCTCCCCGATCGAGCCGCTCGAAGACGCCGATACCATCGCCGTCCCGGAAGATCTGATCGGTCAGGGCGAAACGTTCGTCCTGCGGGTCAAGGGCCGCTCCATGGTGAACGAGGGAATCCTCGACGGCGACTTCATTGTCGTGCAGTCACGCCCGAACGCAGACAACGGAGAAACCGTCGTTGCGCTCGTCCGCGGGGAAGCAACGGTGAAGCGGCTCTATCGCGAAAAGGCCGGCATGGTACGGTTGCAGCCCGCGAGCGACGACATGGCGCCGATCGTCGTCCCCGGTACAGATGTCGAGGTCCGCGGCGTCGTGGTAGCGGTCATGCGGAAGTACGGTACCCGTCGCAAGCGCGCCGCCGCCTGACGACTTTCGTTTGGTACTGTCACTCGTTCTGGTCGCTTTAGCTGGTCGCTTTACTCTGGTCGCTTTATTCTGGTCGCTCGTTCTAGTCGGCTAGTCGTCGGTACACTCCATGTCGCTCGAAACTCCATTGACGCATCTGATCTTCGACCTCGACGACACGCTCTATGCGCCGAACCTCGGGGTCGTACAACGGGTCAACGCGCGCATCGACCTGTTCATCCGCGAGCATCTTGGTCTGGTGGGCCCAGACGTCGATACCCTGCGTGAGCGCTACCGGCTCGATCACGGAACGACCCTGCATGGCCTGATGCTCCACCACAGCATCGAGCCCGACTTCTACCTGGCCGAGGTGCATGCCATAGAGCTCGACGACGTTCTCGCCCCCGATCCAGCGCTCCGCACCATGCTTGCGCGCCTTCCCTACGAGAACGTCGTCTTCACCAACGGATCGGCCTCTCATGCCGAACGTGTGCTGCACCGGCTCACGATCCGCGAGTGCTTTGGCGCCATTTTCAGCCTCGATCGTGTCGGGTACGTCCCCAAGCCGCGCCCCGAAGCCTTCCAGACCGTCCTCGGCGCGCTCGACATCGACGCGAAGCACTGCATGTTCATCGACGACTATCCCCAAAACCTCGACACCGCGCGTGCGCTCGGTATGCGTACGGTTCTCGTACGTCCCGCGACTGGAGATGGTCGTTCGCACGACGATCCCGGCGGGCATCGCGACGCGCATCGCGACGGGTATCGCCACGACCATCCGCACGACCATCCAACCATCGCCTCGATCCATCAGATCGCCGACCTGCTCGCGGACCCGCTCGCATCCTGACTGTGGCTTCGATCTACATCCATATTCCCTACTGCGCGGCCAAGTGCCCCTACTGCGACTTCAACTCGTACGCAGCCCACGAGTGGCCAGAAGACGTCTACGCGGCCGCGCTCGTCACCGAACTCCGGACGCGCGCCACCGAGACTCCCTGGTCGAGCAGCACGATCGAGACGATCTTCTTCGGCGGCGGTACACCGTCGCTGTTCCAAGCGTCCACCATCGGCAGAATCCTGGAAGCGATCGCCCGCGGCTGGCCCGTGGCGCCCAATGTCGAGGTAACCCTCGAAGCCAATCCCGGGTCCACCGAACAGGCCCGACTGCAGGACTTCCGTCGTGCCGGGGTGAACCGACTCTCGCTCGGTATCCAATCGCTCCATGAACACCTGCTCACCACCCTCGGGCGCGTCCACAGTGTCGAGGACGGGCGCACGGCGATCGAGACCGCGCGCGCCGCGGGATTCGACAACCTGAATCTCGATCTCATGTTCGCAATCCCCGGCCAGACCCGCGACCAATGGTCAGCCGATGTCCGCGCACTGCTGTCGTACCAACCCGAGCATGTCGCGGCCTACAACCTCACCTACGAGCCCCAGACCCCCTTTCACGCCTGGCGCACGAGCGGCGAGATACGGCCACTCGCCGAAGACGACGAGCTCTGGATGTACGAGCACGTCCGCGCGGCATGCGCCGACGCTGGCTACGAGCAGTACGAGATCTCGAACTTCGCCCGCCCGGGCCGCAGCGGCCGCCACAACCGTGGCTACTGGGAAGGCCGCGACTACCTTGGGGTCGGCGCCGGCGCCCACTCCTACGCGAGCCAGCCCGGCTGGGGTCGCCGATGGTCGAACCATCGCCTCCCCGAGCGCTACATCGCCAGCGCCACCGCTGGCGATGCCACGGCAACGAGCGAGGATCTCGCGTTCGAGACAGCCGCCGCCGAGTTCATGTTCCTCGGCCTCCGCCAGCTCGGCGGCGTCGATCCGAGCACCTTCCGGACCCGCTTCGGCCAAGACCTCGAAGAAGTCCATCCCGAGGTCGCCACCTTCCGCACCGACGGCTTTCTCGAACACCGCGCCGGCCGTCTGACCCTCACCAACCGAGGCCTCCTGGTAGCCGACGCCATCTTCGCCACGTTCCTGTAGTTTCGAAACAGGACCGCGGCGGAGGCCCGAAGGGCATTATCGCACAGCACGCCGGGGGGCGGTGGGTACCGCGTGGGAGGTCGGTGGAAACGGGCGGCTCCAACTTCGGCCCCGAAAAGCTTGGGCCTTGTTGGAGGCCTGGGCCCGCTTCCAATGACCTCCCACGCGGTACCCACCGCCCCCCGACGCGCTACGAGATAAACAGCGCCTTGGTAGCCGCCACTTTGGGACGGATGCGGAGAATCCGGTATGCTGGGTGTTTGGTTGACTTTTGAAGGTTGCGGGAGGGCTTCAATGCGAATCGTAAAGTGGCTGGGTGGCGCTATCTCGATGCTGGTGCTGCTCTTCGCGGTGATGGTCATCGGCGCGCGCTTCGGGGACGGACCGACGGTCCTCCTGCCTGGCGGCCCGTTGGTTGCCGGTGAACTCGTCGCGGGCGAACCCGATTGGACCTTCGCGCGCGACATCCCCGAGATGGAGCTTCAACTCGTCGATCCGCCCCAGTCGCGGACGATCTGGCTCCAGGTCTACGACAAGAAACTCTACGTCGTGAGCGGCTACATGAATTCCACGTTCGGCAAGCTATGGAAGAAGTGGCCCGCCCAAGCCGTGAAAGACGGCCGCGCCGTCATCCGCATCGATGGTAAACGCTACGAGCGCCAACTCACCAGAATCCTGGACGACGAAACGCTCCTGACGAGCATCGCCGCCGAAGTCACCCGAAAGTACGGCGTCCCCGTGGCCCAGGACGCCGCCGCCACCGGCGACGCCTGGGTCTTCGCCGTCGCCCCCCGCACCACCCCCTGACCCGCGCGCCAACTACGCGATCACGGAAACGCCGCAAGCCCCCGGGTGCCGGTGGGCGCCGCGGGGCGGGTCATCGGGAACGGGCCGAGGCCTCCGACGAGGCCCTGGCCGGATCAGGCACGGGCGTTGTCTGAGCGCGCGCAGCGCGCGAGTTCGCCCGTGCCCCGGCCGGGGCCGAAGTTGGAGCGGCCCGTTCCCGCGACCCGCCCCGCGGTGCCCGCCGGCACCCGGCGCGTACCGAGACCGACCGCCCCCGCCCCCGCGCTACTCAGCGAAAAACAACGTCAACGAAAACTGCGACTCCGGCTCGATCCACTGCCGCTCGCGCCGAAATCCCGCCGCCGCCCCGAGCTCTGCCACCTGGTCCGGCGTATATTTGTACGAGCTTTCGGTCCAGATCGATTCGCCTTCGGCAAAATCGACGCTCAGATCGGCCTCCGGAATCGTGACCTTCTGCGCCTGCGTGCTCACCAGATGTGACTCCACACGCGACGCCTCCGGGTTCCACCGTGGCCGGTGCTCGAACGCGCTCAGGTCGAAATCTCCTCCGAGCTCCCGATTGATCCGGTCGAGCAGGTTCTTGTTGAAGGCTGCGGTAACTCCGAGCGGATCGCCGTAGGCCAGCAGTAGATCCTTCTCTGGCTTCACGAGATCGGCCCCGAGCAGGAATCCGTCTCCAGGACGCAACGCGCTCCGGACCTCGCGCAGGAAGGCATCCGCAACGGCAGGCCGGAGATTCCCGAGATTCGACCCGAGGAAGAGAACCAGGGTCGAGCCATGCGAGGGACGCGGCCGTGTCGCCTCGCGCAATCCGGCGTCGTAGGTGGCCTCGTGGCGACCCACCACCGACACGTGCGGAAGACGGCCGAGGGTGCGCTCGGAAAGATCGAGCGCCGTCGCCGAGATGTCGATAAGCCGCACGAGAACCGGGTGCGCGCGCTTGCGCACACCTTCGGCGAGCAGCGCCAGCTTGGCGCCGGACCCGCAGCCGAGCTCGATGATCGTCGTCAGATCTTCGAGCGGCGCCAGCATGTCGGCCGCGTGCTCTTCGAGCAACCGCCGTTCCGCACGGGTAATCAGATACCACGGCAGGTGACAGATCGACTCGAACAGATGCGAGCCGAGCGCATCGTAGAAATACTTCGGCTGCAACTGGCGCGGCTGCTTCTGCAGATCGTCGTGCACGTCCGCAGCGAATACCGCCAGCGACTCGTCGATCTGCTCGGAGGGGCGTACCTTCGTAACGGTCGCGCTCATCGGAGCACACACCGGAACGTCGCGAACGAATACGGATAGCGAGCCCGAAACCAGTTGCGAAAACTCGGGCGAACGAGACCGGCCGGCGTTACTGGGGATGCACCCTTCATCACGAAATGCTCTCCATCAAAGAAATCCGCAGAATACTGCGGGTAGGTGGTCAATGGCTTGAAGCCGGGCAACCCGGCAAAGACGGTCGACGTCCACTCCCAACCATTGCCCACGAGGTCGTGAATGCCCCACGCACTCACTCCGTCGGGATGCGAGCCCACGGGAACAGGATCCCAGAGTCGCACATCGAAGTTGCCGCGCTGCACCCCACCCGGCTCATCGCCCCACGGATAGCGACGCTCGCGCCCCTCCGGGGTTCCGAACGCGGCGCGGTGAAACTCCGCCTCGGTCGGCAGGCGGCGGCCCTTCCAACATGCATACGCCGACGCTTCCGCGTGGCTCACGTATACCGGCCAGGCCGGAGGCAGCGGCACCTCGTGAAACAAGCCGTGCCAGTACCAGTCGCCGTCGCGACGCACCCAGAAAATAGGGTGCTGGAGGCCTTCGCGCTCCCGCCACTGCCAATTCTCCGGCGTCCAGAATTCCGGGCGCTCGTAGCCGCCCGCTTCGACGAACTCGAGATAGTCGCGATTCGTGACGTCGTACACGTCGATCTCGAAGGCCGGCACCGAGGCCGTTCGCCCGGGAAACTCGTTGTCCCACCCGAACGGCTCCGCCCCGGGCGTGGCGCCAATCGAGGCGCGTCCCGCAGGAACCATGGCCGTCGCACCCCGCGGCGGCAGACCTCCGGGTATCGGCTCATAGCCCTCGGGACAGCGTTTCATGTCGTAGGGAAGCCACTGGTACATGTACAGCAAGGTCTCGTGATGCGTCATTTCGTGTTCGAGAATCGTATAGATGGCGAGACCGTCACGCAGAAATTCGTTGTCGGGACGAGTGGCCTCATCCGAGTAGATCGCGTCGCGGACGAGCGCATCGGTCTCCTCGGCGAACGCACGCACCGTCGATCGATCGGGCCAGCGCTCCGCGGGCGTCGCGCCTGCACCGGCGGTCGACTCGTGCGGATCGATCCCGCGCTCGAAAAGCGTCTCGAGTGACTCATCCGCACCGGTTCGGGCGAGTCCGCGCTTGACCAATGTGTTGACGTTGAACGCGGCGGCATGCCCTTCGTAGAAAACGAGCGGGTTGCGAAGCGAGATCGGCTGCTCGTAGTACGCCTCGGGTTTCACGAGATCGAACCACTGCTGCGTTCGCCGCCGGTTACGCCGAAACCACTCGCCGCACCGCTCACGGTCGACCCTTTGCGGCAAGGTCATGGGCGCGTTGCCTAACGCGTTTGCCATCCTCTATCAACCGTCAACGTCTGATTCGGGTGCCCGGACAATACGCGTATGAACACTTGCAGTGGAGTTGAAACGATTCCGACGGGTTGAGGCCCGGTCAGGCCATGCCGAGCTTCGCCTTGCCCTCGGGAGAAATCATGTTGGGATTCCACGGGGGATCCCACACGACCGCAACGTCGGCTTCGGCGACTCCCGATAGACTCTCGATCCGTCGCTGGGCGTCCATGGCAATGGACGGACCCATGCCACATCCCGGAGCCGTCAGCGTCATCTTGACGTCGATCCTGGCTTCCCCCGACGCCTGCGGACTGATCGTCAGGTCGTACACCAGACCGAGATCGACGATGTTCACCGGAATCTCGGGATCGTAGACGTTGCGGAGCTGCTCCCAGACCGCGGCCTCGTTGATGCTGCCATCTGGATTCGTTGCCGCGGCAGCGTCGACAGTCACACCGCGCGGCTCCTTGCCGAGCGCATCGGCATCTTTGTCAGCGACGCGGAAGAGCCCACCCATGCTCGGGACCTGCAGCGTGTAAGTATCCCCCAGGGCCTGCGTAATGATCGCCAGCGTCCCCTCGGGAATGGTGACGATGTCACCGTGCGGGATCTGCACAGCCTCGCATGTCCGGCTCACCGTAATCTGGTCGTAACTCATCGGGAATGCTCCTCTCGTTGCCGCGTCCAGGGACCCTATCCCGGCCGCTCCGCTGGAACAATGGAGCGGTTTCCGCGCGCGACGGTTCCGTGGCATAAGAACGCGCGTCTTCCGCACAAAAGGGGGTCATTATGCGAATGTTGTCGATGTTGTGCGCGCTCGTACTCGTCGGAGTGGCGGCCTGTAGCGAGCCTGCCCCGTTCAAGGTCACAGGACTCCAACTCAGCAATCGCATCGACGACGGGAACCGCGTGTACTCGCCGGGCTCCGTCTTCGACTCGACATCGACGGTGTACGCCTCGATCGCGGCCGAGGGTTCGGGCTCGGCGACGCTGGCGGCGCAGTGGCTCGATGCCGACGGTACCGTGATGGCGGAACAAACCCAGAAGGTCGAGCAGAGCGGGCCGACCCACTACGAGTTTCACCACAAGCCCGAAGGCGGCTGGACAGCGAACAAACGCTACACGGCTCACTTCACGATCGACGGTGGCCAGAAGCGAACTCGCGAGTTCGAGATCCGCTGAGCAGCGCCACCCATGCCGTCGCTGAAAGCCATGGAGAACAAGACGCTCACGGCCGAGTGCGCCAATCCCGAGTGCAACACCAAAGCGTCGACCGAACTGATGGTCGGCGTCACCGTGGGCCGGGTGGGCCAGTGGCGTCAGGCGACGATCTGTCAGTCGTGCGCCGAGAAGGGTTGGCGCCCAGAGGACGCAGCCGTCAGGCGTTGAGCTTCTGAGGTAGGCTCCCAGAGAACGCCGCCGTCAGACGGCGTTCTCTGGGGCCGCAGGTTTTACAGTTTGCGGACTCAGCCAGCCTTGCGGGTGTCACCCGTGAGGCCGGCCGCCTTGCGGAGCTCATCGGCACGATCGGTCTTCTCCCACGGGAAGAAGCCATCGGCCGCCGGGCGACCGAAATGTCCGTAGGCCGCCGTCTTCTTGAAGATCGGACGCTTCAGGTCGAGCGTCTTGACGAGAGCACCCGGCTTGAAGTCGAACGCCTCGTTCACGAGACTGCTGATCTTCTCATCGGAGATTGCGCCGGTACCGAAGGTATCGACCAACACCGACAGCGGCTCGGCGAGTCCGATCGCGTACGAGAGCTGCAACTCGCAGCGCGTGGCCAGGCCTGCGGCCACGACGTTCTTGGCCACGTAGCGAGCCATGTAGGCGGCGCTGCGATCGACCTTGGACGGATCCTTGCCCGAGAAGGCACCCCCACCATGACGGCCATACCCGCCATAGGTATCGACGATGATCTTCCGACCGGTGAGGCCGCAGTCACCCATCGGCCCCCCGACGACGAAGCGGCCCGTCGGGTTGACGTGAAAGCGGGTCTTGGCGTCGAGGAACTTGTTCGGGATCGTCTTCTTGATGCAATCCTCGATGATCGCCCTCGAGAGATCCTCGTGGCTCACATCCGGAGAGTGCTGTGACGAGATGACCACGGAATCGATGCGTACGGGACGTCCGTCGCGATACTCGGTCGTGACCTGCGACTTGGAATCGGGACGCAGGAAATCCATGCCCCCCGACTTGCGGATCTGCGCGAGGTTCTCGACGAGGCGGTGCGCCATCTGAATGGGAAACGGCATCAGTTCTTCGGTCTCGTCACACGCGAAGCCAAACATCAGGCCCTGATCGCCAGCGCCTTGCTCCTTGTGCAGCCCCTCGCCCTCGCTCACACCCTGCGAGATGTCCGGCGACTGACGATCGAGCGTCACGATGGTTGCGCAGGTCTCAGCGTCGAAGCCCATGTCCGAGGAGGTGTAGCCAATCTCCCGAATGGTCTCGCGCATGATCTCGGCATAGGGCACGACGGACGCCGACGTGATCTCGCCAGCGACCATCGCCATGCCGGTCGTGACGAGGCTTTCACATGCGACGCGGCTCGATGGATCGTCCTTGATCAATGCGTCGAGGATCGCGTCCGAAATCTGGTCGCAAACCTTGTCGGGATGGCCCTCGGAGACGGACTCCGAGGTAAAGAAAAAATCCTTGAGTGGCATGAATTCGACCTCCTAGGTGAGACGAAATATATATCGGCTGCCCTCGCGTGGCGTCAAGGAGACACTTCTAGACGCGCGGCCGGGGGACGCACCAACTATGGCTCACGCGCCCTCATAAAATCGTTCTGCAATGAGTTCCGCCAGGGCGTTGATCGCCTCCTCGGCGTCCGCCCCACTGGCAACGATTGTGAGCTGGGTGCCCTGCGCAGCCGCGAGCATCATCAGGCCGAGGATGCTTTTGCCCGAAACCGACTCGTCACCGTTCGCCACGGTGATGTCGGCGGCAAATTGCCCCGCCACTTCGACGAACCGGGCGGCAGCGCGTGCGTGGAGCCCCAATTGATTCGAGATCTCGACCGCGGCGCGCAGTGTCTGATCGTCGATCCGCTCCTTCGCGATCATCCGGCCGCCTTGGGACGACGCCCACGCGGCGACGCGCGCATCAGATGGTTGCGCCCGTAGTCGACGAGGAAGGCTGCCAACGCCTCGAGCGTCATCGTCTCACGCGCGGACACCACCTTCAGCAGGACCGGCAGGTTGACCCCCGTCACGACCTCGAAGCGGCCCTCCTCGGCGAGACTCAAGCTGACGTTGCTCGCCGAGTCGCCAAACATGTCGGTGAGAATGATCGTGCCTTCCCCCTGCTCGACCGACGTCACCACGCCGGCGAGTCGTGCGCGAAGGCTCTCGAGCGTATCGTCGGCCCCGGTACTCACCGCGATCATCGCGGGCACGGGATGGCCGAGGACGCTCTCGATGCTGGACAATGCCTCGCGCGCGAGATCGCCGTGACTGACGAGCACGACACCGATCATGACGTCACCTGTGACCACCGTTGGTCATGATCTCTTCCCCTCACCGCTCGGCATCCCGATGGGAGTGCCGGACGGGATAGCGGTCGCCGAGCCGCCGCGCGAACTCCTCGACGAGGGCGACCGAGCGATGCCGACCGCCGGTGCAGCCAACGCCGAGCGTCAGATAGTGCTTCCCCTCACCAACGTACAAGGGGAGCGCGAAATCAAGCAACGCCATCGCGTGCGTCAGAAACGTTTGCGTCTCGGGACGATCGAGCACGTAGCGCGCAACGTCGGGATTGCGTCCATCGAACGCTCGCAATTCCTGCACGAAGTACGGGTTGGGCAGAAACCGGACGTCGAGCACCATGTCGGTATCCGACGGCATGCCGTACTTGTAGCCGAATGAGACCAGGAAGACTTGCATGGCCCCGTCGCGCGGACTCGCCCCGCGGACGAAGCCGCGCAATTCGTCGCGGAGCTGATGCACGGTGTACGCCGAGGTATCGATGATGCGGTCGGCTCGCGCTTTGAGTTCCGCCAGCCCTTCCCGCTCCCGACGAATGCCATCGGCAACGTTCGTACCCTCCGCCGCGGGATGTGGTCGTCGCGTCTCGCTGAAGCGTCGGACGAGCACGTCGTCGGCGGCATCCAGATACAGGATCTCGACGGCGTGCCCCGCGTTCCGCAGCCCATCCACGACGCTCGGGAAATCGGCCAGGAAAGCACGCTCGCGCAGATCGATGCCGAGCGCGATCCGTGTGACATCCTCCTCAGAATTCTCGCACAGCTCGACAAACTTCGGCGTCAACACCACCGGCAGGTTGTCGATGCAATAGTACCCGAGATCCTCGAGCACCCGAATCGCGGTACTTTTGCCCGAGCCCGAGAGCCCACTGACGATGACGATCTGCAACCCGGACTCTCGCATCAACTCGGCTCGTCCGAGCTCTCTCGTGCCGCTGCCACCGACGGCCCCCCGGCATGCTCCGACCGCCGCCGCGCGATCTCGCCGTCGAGGCGCGCCGAGAACTCGCGTGCCGTATGACGCCCGAGCCGCTTCAGGACATGATTGCGCGCGGCCACCTCGATGATGGTGGCGACACTCCGCCCGGGCCGGATCAGGATGCGCACCTTCGGCAACGTGGCACCGAGAATCGTCTGCGTCTCGTCGTCGAGCCCGAGTCGATCACCAACGACATCGCGCGACCATTCGACCATTTCCGCAACGAGATCGATCTCCTTCTGGCCCAGGGTCGCGAGAATACCGAAGAGATCCTGCACGTTGATGATCCCGAGACCACGAATCTCCATGTGATGACGAATCAGCTCGGCGCCAGACGCCAGGATGCGTGCATTGCCCAACGCGCGCGCTTCGACGACGTCGTCGGCCACGAGCCGATGTCCGCGCGAGACGAGATCGAGCGCCGCCTCGCTCTTCCCGATACCGCTCTTGCCGAGGATCAGAATCCCGAGCCCATACACTTCGACCATGACGCCGTGGAGCTGCGTCTTCGGCGCGAGCCGGGCCTCCAGAAACGCCGTGACCTCGTGAATGAACGTCGAGCTCTTCAATGTGGTAGCGAACAACGGCACGCCATGCCGGGCCGCAGACGCGGCGAAATATGCGGGGGCCTGTACGTTGTTGGTGACGACGACGCATGCCGGTCCGAGTTCGAGCGTGCGATCGACGGCCTGCGCGGCCTCGTCGGGCGCAAGCGTGGCGAGATATCCAAGCTCGCTCGACCCGACCACCTGCACGCGCTCGGGATGGGTCTGCGGCAGGTACCCGGCAAACGCCAGACCAGGCTTCTGAATGCGAGGTACCGTGACTCGCCGATCGAGCCCGCCCTCACCGGCGCACAGGACGAGCTTCAGGGCCGCCCCCCGCTCCTCGAGCAGCGCCCGTGCCGTCACCGGAATCATGCAAAGAGTCTACCTGGGATACCCCCCGCAAGCCACGCGAAACCGCAAACCAACACCTCGAGATGGCAGCCGTTGGGTCAGGGCACGCCGCACGGAGCCCATGGCGACGCAGGCATACGCGCTCCGCCGCAAACCAACAACTCGAGGTGGTGGCAGTGGGGTCAGGGCGCGCCGCACGGAGGCCGCGGCGACGCAGGCATACGAGCCGTATGTCGAGGAGCCGCTGCCGAGTACGGCGCGCCCTGGCCGCGCTGCCGCCGCCGAACGCCCGAGTACGGCGTGCCCTGACCCCGCTGCCGCCGCCGAACGCCGGTCAGTACTTTTCGTCTTCGGACTTTATTGAGGCATACAGCTCATCGCGGGACGTCCCCGCGAGCAGCCGTTGACGAAAATCGGCGTCCTTCAGCAGCCTGGACACACGCGCGAGCGCCTTCAGGTGCAATCCCGCCGAGTCCTCGGGCGCGACCAGTAGAAAGAACAGATGGGTCGGCCCACCGTCGAGGGAGTCGAAGTCGATGCCGCTCGGGCTACGACCGAACGCGGCGAGCACATCCTGCACACCGGACAGTTTCCCATGCGGAATGGCGATCCCTTCTCCGATGGCCGTGCTCCCGAGTTCTTCGCGATCGCGCAGCACATCGACGAGCCGGGCGCGGTCGATGTCCGGACGGAGCCCGACCACGGCAGACGCGAGCTCGTCGAGCGCTTCGTCCTTCGATGTGGCCCGCATCTCTGGGACGATGGCCTCGGGTACCAGGATATCGAGGATCTTCATCGGCAGCGGCTCCGGTATAGCTCAGGGAGTGTCGGTGAGCAAAAGTCGCGTGGGTCAGGACGCCTCGGGCTCGATGAGCCCGTAATGCCCATCCTTGCGCCGGTAGACGATCGCCACCCCTCCATGGGCGGCGTTCCGGAAGACCAGGAATTCGCTACTCATCAGGTCCATCTGCATGACGGCCTCTTCGATCGACATCGGCTTCACCGGGAGGCGCTTCGAACGGATGACGTCCGGGCCCTTGCGCCGATTGAACGTGTCGGCGCGGATGACGTCCATCCGAAGGCTGCCGCCCGCAACTGCCGGCGCGGGTTCCTCGACCTCGGGCGGAGTCGCGCGGCCCCGCTTTCCAGCCCCCACCTTGTGACTCTTCAGCTTCCCGGTATTGCGACGGGCCTGCTGCGCGAGCTTGTCAGTGGCCAGGTCGATCGCCGAATAAAGGTCGTCGGTGACCTCTTTCGCTTTGAGCGTCTTCCGATCGGCGGTCAGAACGATCTCGGCGATATGGCGGCGCTTCAGGACGGACAGCGTCACATGGGCGTCCATCAGTTGATGGACGTACTTGGCGACGTGCCGCACCCGCTTCTCAGCGTGGCGGCGCAGCGCGGCGGTCGCCTCGATGTGGCGGAAGGTCACGGTGATCTGCATGACGCCCCCCATCGCCGACCGTGCGGACGGCGTGCTCAGCAGAATTGCTTACGTTTGGACGATGGCAAGATGCCCATCAGCTCTCGATACTTTGCAACGGTTCGGCGGGCAATATCAATGTGGTCCTTCTCCAGATGCTCGGCGATCGACTGGTCGCTGAAGGGGCTCTTCGGATCCTCGGCCCCGATGATCTCACGGATCTTCTTGCGGACACTCTCCGCCGACACGTCTTCGCCGTCGGTGCTCCGCAAGCTGGAGGTGAAGAAATATTTGAGCTCGAAGATACCCTGCGGCGTATGCGCGTACTTGTTGGCGGTGGCGCGACTGACCGTCGACTCGTGCATGCCGATGTCGTTGGCCACGTCCTTCAACACCAGAGGCCGGAGATGCGAGACCCCATGATCGAAGAACTCGCGCTGAAACTTGATGATCGACTGGGCGACCATGTAGAGCGTGCGCTGGCGCTGGTGGATGCTCTTGATGAGCCATGCCGCGGCTCGCACCTTGTCCTGAATGTAGCCCTTGGCCTCCGTGGCCTCTCCGCGGCCGAGCACCTGGCGATAGAACTGGCTGATCCGCAATCGCGGTAGCCCCTCGTCATTCAGCGTGATGACCAATTCGTCGGCGACCTTGTGGATGTACACGTCTGGTGTGATGTAGCGGATGTCCCCGTCGCCGTAGTCGCGTCCGGGCTTGGGCTCGAGTGTTCCGATGACCCGCTGGGCCTCGGCGATCTCTGTCATCGAGATCTTCAACTCACGCGAAAGCTTGTCGAACCGCCTCCCCTCGAGCGCCGGCAGGTGGTCGCGGATCAGCGTCGCCGCCAACGTATCGGCAAGGCCGCGCTGGCCGAGCTGGGTCAGGAGGCATTCGGCCAACGAACGGGAAGCCACACCCGGAGGATCGTAGGTCTGCACGTGATGCAGCACACGCTCGACGTCGGGGAGCTCGGTGTCTCCCATGAACGCGAGCTCTTCGAGTGGGAGCCGCAAGTACCCGTCGCCGTCGAGGTTGGCAATCAACATCGCCCCGAGCACGCGATCACTGTCGGACACGTCGGCCAGGCGCAGCTGCCACATGAGGTGCTCGGTCAGCGAATTGTTGTCGACAAGCGCATTCTCGAGCCCCGGACGCTTGTCGTCGTCGCGGTCGATGCGACTCCCCGACGGGGCGGTGTGAAAATCGTTGCCGTGGTTCTCGAGGTAGTCCTTCCAGTCGATGTCTCCGAGTTCGCCCGCCTTGGAGACCTCGGGAGCAGCATCATCGGTGGGTTGCCATTCCTCGCTGGAAGCGGCTGGCCCATCGGGACCATCGACGGTCGGAACCTCGGTTTCGAGCTTGGGCTCCTCGACACTCTCGGCTGATTCCTCGAGCACCGGATTCTGCGCCATCTCGTCGACGATCAGCGCCTCGAGTTCCATCCGACCGACCTGGAGAATCTTGATGGCCATGCGCAGCTGCGGCGTCATGACCAGCTGCTGCGTCAACTTCTGGTAGAGTTTGGTTTCGAGTGCCATGGGTTAGAGGCTGAAGCGCTCCCCGAGATAGAGCTCGCGGGCCTGTTGGCTCGCCGCGAGATGCGCCGGCACACCCTCTTCGAGGATCGCGCCCTCGTTCAGGATGTAGGCGCGGTCACAGATGCCGAGGGTCTCACGAACGTTGTGGTCGGTGATCAATACGCCGATCCCGCGGTCGCGCAGCTGGCGGACGATGGTCTGGATATCGAGGACCGCAATGGGATCGATGCCTGCGAAAGGCTCGTCGAGAAGCATGAACGTCGGCGAGATGACCAGCGCCCGGGTGATCTCGAGACGCCGCCGCTCACCACCTGACAAAGCATATGCCTTGGTCTTCGCGAGATGAGCGATACTGAGCTCTTCGAGTAGCTTCCAGAGGCGCACCTGACGTTCTTCGGCAGAAATCGGCAAGGTCTCCAGTATTGCCATGATGTTTTCTTGGACGGTCAGCTTGCGAAACACCGAGGCCTCTTGCGGGAGGTAGCTGATCCCCGCCCGCGCACGCTGATACATCGGCATATCGGTGAGATCCCGTCCGTCGAGTTCGACCTTGCCCGCGTCCGGCCGCACGAGACCGACGATGCTGTAGAAGGTCGTCGTCTTTCCGGCCCCGTTCGGTCCGAGCAACCCGACGACTTCACCCCCCGACACACGGATCGATACCCCGCCGAGGACCTTGCGCCCCCCGAACGACTTGTCGATCCCATCGGCCGACAACACAGCGACCGGCGTCGTCATGGCGCCCCATCTCCCGCATCGGATGGCGCGCGAGCGCCGCTGTCTGCCAGCGCATCATGGGACGGATGGGAAGGCCCCGCGGCGCCATCGTTCCCCTCGGCGGCCGCCTCCGCGTCAACCTCCGCTACCGGCGGCGTTTCGGCTGCCGCAAGGGCATCATCGTCGACCGTGCCGGGATACAGAACCGCCTGGACCCGCGCCTTCGCACCGCTCTCGATGACGCTCCGTTGCTCGCTCAAGTAGACGACGATCCGTTCGCCACTCACCTGATTGGGCCCTTCCTCGAGCACCGCGTTGTCACTAAGCACGATGGTCTGCTTGGCGTGATCGAAGACCGCCCGCTTACCGGTTGCGACCCGCTGCTCCTGTTCGATGCGGACGTTGCCGTCCGCAACGATTTCACGAATTCGGTCACGGGCGCGACCCCCGGTCTCGGTCTTCTCGCGCGCCGGAGCCGTGCCTTCGAGGACACCCTTCTGGAACGCGATGGCGAGGCGATCGCTGGTGAGCACCATGTCGCCCTGGGTCACGTGGACGTTGCCGAGATACGTCAACGTCGAACCACGATAGTCGAGCTCGAGGGAGTCCGACTTGATCGTAATCGGACCATCCTGTGAGCGCGCCGACAACGCGCCGAAGGGAGCGTCGGACGCGTCCTCCTCTGCCCAGACGGGAGAGACCGGGAGCAGCAACGCCAACACCAGAGCCAGCTCGATGACACGTCCGTCACAGCGACCCCGCATCGGCCCCTCCTTTGCCTCCCGAATCGCGAAAGACCGTCTCGACCGCCCCGTCGAGTCGCATCCGCTGCGTCTCCATCTCGACCGTCATGGCTCCACCGGTGAGCGTCAGCCCCTCACTCGAGACCGATACCGACTGGGGCGAAACCACCGTACCCAGCTCCCGGTCGTAGACGGCGCGCTCGGTCTGGACCAGATAGTCGCGAAAGCGGACCTCGATGCCGCCTTCCAGCTCGGCGCGGTCCATTTCTCGGCCGTTCAAGACGATCCTTCCGCTCGCCCCGGAGACCGAAATGACGCTGTCTCCCTCTTTGAGGTAGAAGCTCACCTTGGGCCCGGTCACGACGATCGCGTCATCCTCCTCGAAGTAGCGCGCCTCGCTCGCAGCCACTTCCCATGCCATCCGATCGCCTTCCATCTTCACCCGTCGGAAGTTCTGAATTCGCTGCGCAACCTCGGGCAGCAACTCGATGATGTCTCCGGTACTCAGCTTGCGGAGGTATTGGACCCACTGATTGCGGACCAGCTGCGCGCCAATCCCACCAACGAACACCAGCAGGATGATTCCGAGCCCGAATCGCACCCTTCGGCGGTTGAAAATCGGGCTGGAGGAGCTGGCCATGCAAGAAAAGTACCACCCTAGATCCACTTAGTAAAGTCGTGGCCTTGCTGGAGGCCACGCCGTTCCAAAGGCGGACGGCCACCCCCTGCTTCCTCGGACCAGCGACGGGACGTACGAGCCTCCGGGACCGGGATCCCGGGAACACGCCGCTAGACGACCCCCGCACGCAGGAGGTCGTGGAGATGAATGAGGCCGAGCGGCCGATGGGCGTCATCAACGATGACCAGGGATGTAATCGCGTGCCGCTCCATGAGGGCGACGGCGGTCGCCGCCAGGGCATCGCCCGCGATCGTCTTCGGCTCGGTGTTCATCACGTCGGCCGAGGTCCGCACCAGAATGTCCCCCGCATCCGCGAGCGCCCGCCGCACATCACCGTCGGTCACGACCCCGGCGAGCGCGCCACCGGGATCGACGACGCAAGTGATGCCCAATCCCTTCGAGCCTATCGCTGACAGGACATCGACCATGCGAGCGTCGAGGGCCACCGTCGGCAGCGCGGCACCGATGTGCATCAGGTCGGCGACCCGCAGGAGCTTGCGTCCGAGCGCCCCGGCAGGATGCAATGTCGCAAAATCTTCGGAGCGAAAACCGCGTTGCTGCAGCAGCGCGACGGCCAGCGCGTCACCAAGCGCGAGGGTGACGGTCGTACTCGCCGTCGGCGCGAGACCCATCGGGCACGCCTCCTCGGCAACGCTCACATCGAGCACGGCGTCCGCGGCACGTCCCAGCGTCGAGGCCGGGTCTCCGGTGAGAACGACGAGAGGCACGCCGAGACGTTTGATCGCCGGCAGCAGATCGACGACCTCGCGAGTCTCGCCGCTGTTCGAGATCGCCAGGACCAGGTCCTGGCGTGCGAGCATCCCAAGGTCTCCGTGCAAGGCCTCGGCGGAATGCAGAAAAAAAGCCGGGGTCCCGGTACTGGCGAGTGTCGCGGCGATCTTGCGACAGATGTGCCCGGACTTTCCCATGCCCGTCACGACGATCTTGCCCTGCGACGCGGCCATGAGGTCCACCGCGTGGACGAATGCGTCGTCGAGACGATTGGAGACGGCGTCGATCGCCGCCGACTCGATGGCCAGTACGCGACGTGCGTGCCCGAGACTCTGCGCGGGCGCGGACGCCCCCTTCGGCTTCACGCGTCCCATTGTTTCACGATCCGATCGAGTGCGACGAGCTGCTCGAGAAGACCGGGCAGCGTGTCCAGCCGCACCGAGTTCGGACCGTCGCTGAGGGCGCGGTCCGGATCCTCGTGCACTTCCATGAAGATCCCTGCCACCCCTGCGGCGACGGCGGCCCGCGCCAGCGTCGGCACGAACTCGCGCTGACCACTCGAGGCGCCCCCGGCGCCCCCGGGAAGTTGCACGCTGTGGGTGGCGTCGAAAACCACCGGATAGCCAAAGCCCCGCAGGATCGCGAGTGAGCGCATATCGACGACGAGGTTCTGATAGCCGAAACTCGTACCGCGCTCGGTCACGAGAATCTGTTGATTGTCACCCGCCGTCGCTTTGGCGACGACATGCTCCATCTCGGCCGGGGAGAGGAACTGCCCCTTCTTGACGTTGACCGGCTTCCCGCTCGCGACGACCGCGGCGAGGAAGTCGGTCTGACGACAGAGGAATGCCGGCGTCTGCAACACGTCGACCACCGCCGCAACCGCCGGCACCTGGGCAGTCTCATGGATGTCGGTCAGCACCGGCACCCCCAACTCGCGCCGCACCTCCTCCAGTATCGCCAGCCCTGCGTCCATGCCAAGCCCACGATAGCTCGCACCCGAGGTCCGGTTGGCCTTGTCGAACGACGACTTGAAAACGAACGGCACCCCGAGTCTCTGCGTCAGCTCGCGCAGCCGCTCGGCATGGCGCAGCGTCGAGTCCCGACTCTCGATGACGCACGGGCCGGCAATCAACGCCAACGGCGCCGACGCCGCGAACGTGACCGGGCCTACCGCAACGGCATGCTGGGTTGTCCCCGGGTCAGTGTGCTGGCGTGGCACCTGCTACCGCCTGGCGGCGCGCAGGTTCCCGAGTGGCAAGGTCTGGTTCGGCGCCTTCTTGTGCTGCAAGGCCGAGCGAATGAACCCGCGAAACAGCGGGTGACAGTCGAGAGGCCGAGACTTGAATTCCGGATGGAACTGACATCCGACGAACCAGGGGTGTTCGGGAATCTCCACGACCTCTCCGAGAGTGCCATCGGGCGAGGCCCCGGAGAGGAGCATCCCGTGCTCCTCCAAGGTGGCACGATAGCTGGCGTTGAACTCGTACCGATGACGGTGACGTTCGGAGATGCGTCGCTTGCCGTAGGCCTTCGCAACGACCGACCCCTCGGTGAGCACGCACGGGTACGCGCCCAGCCGCATCGTCCCACCCTTCTGCGTCAGTCCCTTCTGCGTCGTCATGATGTCGATCACGGGATGCGCCGTATCGGGATTCACCTCGGTCGAGTTCGCGCCCTCGAGCCCGCAGACGTGACGTGCGAACTCGACCACGGCCATCTGCATCCCAAAGCAAATTCCCAGAAACGGCACCTGGCGCTCGCGCGCATAGCGTACCGCCGCGATCTTGCCCTCGGTGCCGCGCGGGCCGAAACCCATGGGGACCAGCACACCGTCCGCCTCGCACACCGAGCCGAGACCATCGCGCTCGACGATCTCGGAATCGATGTAGTCGAGTTCGACACCGCAATCATTCACGAGCCCGCCGTGCGCCAACGCCTCGTTCAAGCTCTTGTACGAGTCGACGACGTCGACGTACTTGCCGACGACCGCAATCCGGACGCGATCCTTCGGGTTGTGCGCAACTTTGACGAGCCGCTTCCACCGACCGAGGTTCGGCGCGCGTGTCCAGACGTTGAGGCGTTCGCAGACGCGCTCGTCGAGACCTTCCTCGCGAAAGACGATGGGCAGCTCGTAGATGCACGAGACATCGTTCGCCGTGACGACGGCGTTCTCTTCGACGTTGCAGAAGAGCGCGATCTTCGCCTTGAGCTTCTTGTCCAGCTTCCGATCGGTACGACACACCAGGACGTCGGGCTGGATCCCGAGCCCGGTGAGCTCTTTCACACTGTGTTGCGTCGGCTTCGTCTTCAACTCGTGTGCCGTTGAAATATAGGGCACCAGCGTGAGGTGCACGTACAAGACGTGCTCACGACCGCAGTCCCCGCGAAACTGACGGATCGCTTCCAGAAACGGCAGACTCTCGATGTCACCGACCGTGCCGCCGATCTCGCCGATCAGCACGTCGAAACCCTCGGCCGCGGCCAGGACCCGCGCCTTGATCTCGTCGGTGATGTGCGGAATCACCTGCACGGTCCCACCGAGGTAGTCGCCGCGGCGCTCCTTCTCGATCACCGACTGATACACGCGCCCCGCCGTGATGTTGTTGTTCTGGGTCATCGGCGTGCTGACGAAGCGCTCGTAGTGTCCGAGATCGAGATCGGTCTCGGCCCCATCGTCGGTCACGAACACCTCGCCGTGCTGAAACGGATTCATCGTGCCCGGGTCGATGTTGATGTACGGGTCCATCTTCAGAATCGTGACCTTCAGACCACGACTCTCGAGGAGCGCTCCAAGGGAGGCCGAGGCGAGGCCCTTGCCCAGTGAGGACACCACGCCGCCCGTCACGAAGATGAACTTGGTCTTGGACTTCTTGGCTGACATTCAGCGGTTGCCGAGACGGCTCGAACGGGGACGTGACTTCCTCATGCTCATCCTGCTCCCTCCACCATGCGCCGCACCCGCGCGAGGTCATCCGGTGTATCCACCTCCGGGGGCGCACTGTCAACTTCGATCATGCGAATGCGTACTCCACGCTCCAGCGCCCGCAACTGTTCCAGCTCTTCGGCCTGCTCGAGGGGCGACCGTGGCGCCCCCGCAAGCTCCAGCAGCAGGGACCGGCGATACGCATAGATGCCGATATGACGGCGGCCGAGGACACCGGCGGGCATCCCGCCGCGCCAGTACGGCAGCGGACTTCGCGAGAAATAGAGGGCGCAGCCCTCCCCATCGACCACGACCTTGACGACATGGGGATTCTCGAACTCGGCAGGGTCACGAATGGGCGTCATCGGACTCGCCATCCCCGCGCTTGCGTCATCGTGGAGCGGCTGGACGCAGCCGGCGATGGTGGCGGGCTCGATCAGCGGCAGATCACCCTGCACATTGACGATGATCTCGGCGTCGAGAGCGCCCGCGACCTCCGCAAGGCGATCGGTACCCGTCGCGTGCTGCCCCGTCATGGCCAGCTCCCCCCCGAACGCCCGGACGGCGGCCCCGATGCGGGCATCATCGGTCGCCACGAGCACTCGGCCGATCCCGTCCGCCGCCCGCGTCTGCTCGTACACCCATTGAATCATCGGTCGGCCGCCGATCTGCTCGAGAGGCTTCCCCGGTAGCCGGCTCGATCCAAAGCGTGCCGGAATGATCGCGACGGTCTTGCTCATTCTGGTTCTCGTCCTTCCGACATGGTCGCCAGGACCATGTTCAGATTCGCGCGCGCGGACGCAAGGCCCGGGTCGATGGCGAGGGCGGCGCGGAAGGCGCGAGCAGCCTCGGGCAGCTCACCCACCCGCCCGAGCACGATCCCCAGGTGATCGTAGGCCTGGGCGAAATCGGGATGGAGCTCGATGGCCCGCTCGAGATGCTGCCGCGCCTCGACATCCCGGCGGGCCTGCATCAGGACGTTCCCGAGTCCGGCCTGCAACACCGCGTCGTCCGGCCGGCGTTCGACGGCGCGCTCGTAGTGCGTCAGCGCGGTCGCCCGGTCGCCGTGGCGATACGCCAGCTCGGCCAGCTCGACGTGCCACTTCCATGGATCCGGCCGGAGCTCGAGGGCACGCCGGTACGACGCCATGGCCTCCGGAGTGCGGCGCTCCTGGGCGTAGATATTCGCAAGCGCGTAGTGCCCGACGCCGGAGCGCGGATTGCGCTCGATCGTCGCCGACCAGAAGGTCTTCGAGTCGTGCCAGAGATGCGACTGGCGCCAGGTCGCAGTCGCGAGTCCGAGGAGGATTGCCACGACGAGCACCGCAGCCAGCCGCCTCGAGCCCGCAGCCTCCCACACCGGCGCACGGCCTCCCGCCCACACGAGGGCGATGGCAATGCCGATCATCGGCACGTACGTATACCGGTCCGCCATTCCGTGCGCCCCGAAGTGGATGAGTCCGATCACGGGCAACAGGGTCCCGAGGTACCAGAGCCAGCCGACCAGGAGAAAAGGCCATCGCCGGCAGGTGGCGATTGCCAGACCGCTCAACGCCGCCAACAAGGCGGCAGCAGCCATGATCTGGGGCACCGTCAGCGGCGGGCCCTCGATCGCGGGATGGGAGTACCAGGGCGACAGGCCCACCGGCCACAACGCCAGTCCGAGATAGCGCACGTACGATACGACCGCGTTCGCGAGACGATCGGCCGGTCCCACCAGCGCAGCCAACTCCATGGCACCCGCCGATCGCTGCGCAACGAATGCGACGCCCCCGATCGTCAGGGCCACGCCGAACAGGCTCGCCTTCTCGCGCACCGCCCGCCACGACAATCGGCGGAGCGGCCAGAAATCGAGGAGCAGCAGCGTGAATGGAAACGTCATGAGCATGGGTTTGGCCAGCAAGCCGAGCCCGAATGCTCCGACGACCGCGCCCCACCGCGCGCGCGACGGTTGGCGAACCCACCGGAGATAGGCCAGCGTCGCCAGCAGCCAGAGCGCGGTACTGAGTACATCCTTCCGCTCGGAGACCCATGCCACCGATTCGACGTGGAGGGGATGGAGACCGAACAGCGCGGCGACGACAGCGCTCTGCCAGGTCGCCCCCGTCATCTCGTAGAGAATCAGCAAGAGGAGGAGCGTATTGACGACATGCAGGGCCAGCGCGGTCACGTGGTGGCCCCGCGGCTCGAGCCCATAGAGTTCGAGGTCGAGAGCATGCGACAACCACGTCAGCGGAATCCAATTGCCCGTGTGCACCGTGCTGAAGACCGCACGCACGGTATCGACCGACAGTCCGTCGCGAATGTGTGGGTTCTCGGTGACGTAGAGGTTGTCGTCCCAGCCGAGAAACTCACCTTCGAGCGCGGGGAGGTACGCCCCGACGACCGCCACGGCGAGCGCCACGGCAATCCATCGTACGCGCGTCCTCTCGCCAGAGCGCTGGCTGCTACGCGACTCCCCCCACTCCGCAACCATACAGATCTGCGCGCCTAACCGCCCTCGGCCGTACCCTTGCCGCGACGGCCGCGACGGCGCCCTCCGCGCCGCCTGGACGATCGACGACGCCGCGGCTCCGTGGCCTCGCCCGCACTCGTGTCGGCGGTGGCGGCCGGCGCTTCCGCAGGGGCGCTTGCCCCGGTGAGGCGCACCCGTCCGTCACGCGTAACCTCGACGTCCTTCAACCGCCGCAGTCGGGTTACCAGACGCGTCGAGCCTGGCGGCCGCTGAAACCCGGCCGCTTTGAGAGACCTGGTCAGCATGTCGAGCGACACACCTTCGCTCTTTCCATCTGCCATGAGCGCGCCGATCGCCTGCCGGAGTTGATCCGCCGACGCCGCCACGGGTTCGCCACTGGCATTCGCGGTCGGCGTCGGGCGCGCGACCGTCCGCTTGACGGGAGCCGTCCGCTTCTCTGCCCGGGGCCTGCGCTTGCGCGCTGGCGCCGATGCCGTCGCACGAGAGGCCGTCGCCCGGTAGGTGACCCGCCGGAAGGTCACTCCGAGACGGGCTGCAGCATCACCGACGGCGTCGAACGCGCGATCGTGCGACACCACCTCGAGCACCTCGCCCGGACGTGCCGTGCCCAGCCAGATCCCGGCAGAGACAGCGATCCAGAGGTCACTCCAGTCCGAGACCCTGGAGACCGGCGCGCTGTGCACCAGCTGGGCACCGCGCTCGGCAAGCGCGCGTCCGAGATCCTGACCAACCACGCGCCAGTTTCCGATCGCGGTCATCTCGACCCTCCGACCATCCTCGCCGAGCGCCAGCCCGTCGAGTGCACCCATGAGCTCCGCCTTGCTGCTGGTGTTCTCGACGTCGATGAACACGGCCCGTCGACCGGGCGGAGCGGGGCTCGGCGGGACGATCTCGTCGGCTGGAGACACCTTCGGTGAGCCCTTGGTGCGCCGTGCTCTGGTCATGGCCGCGACCTCCTTTGGTCTCGGGTCGCGACCGGGCAGGCGCTACGACTCGGCGCCGGCCTGGAACGCCCGGTACGTCAACAGCACCTTCTTAGCATACCCTTTGGGCACTGGCTGGCGGGCGGCCAGGCGTTGGCGCACGCGCGTCGGTCCCATGTTGTACGCTGCGAGGGCCGTTTCCTGGTCGGAGAACTGGTCCTCCAGTTGCTGGAGGTAGCGCAGCCCGTAGGCGACATTGGTCTGCGGATCACTCAGGCGAACCGCCTGGATGGGTTCGTCGTGGGTGGTCTCTGCGCGCATCACGCTTCGCGCGGCGATCGGCCGGACCTGGAGGAGGCCGATCGCACCGCGAGAACTCACCACGTCGGCCCGAAAGCCACTCTCGACCTTCATGATGGCCAGCACGTAAAGAGGGTCCATGCTGAGTGCCTGGCTCTCGCTGTGCACAATCTGGGCGAGTTCCACGCGCTCGGCGCGACCCCGCATCTCTCCCGCAAGCGAGCGCTGGATCTGCTCTACCGCTCGCGGCAGCCACAGTACCCGCTCGCCCGAACTCGTGTTCTCCGGGATGGTCGAATTGGGATTGGCTTGGACGGATGCCGCAAGCACCCAGGCCATTGCGATCGCCAGAAGGGGGATCCGGATGAGAATGTGTCGCATGCGGGGCCTTGAGTACACGATCCGTACCACTCAGGCAACGCCCTGCGTCAGAACCATAGGGGATGTTGCGCTCTAGGGAAACTACTGATATTTCCAATAGTTACTGGATTGGCGGCTTTGCGATCTGATTTGAGCTCCGCCGGGCCAGCGTTTGGGGTGTCAGGATTGCAGACTTGCAAGACAGATCTTTGGTGCACTGCACGGAAACCATGCGAATCCGCCACTCACTCGCATAAGTGCATGAAAAATAATACTCTTCCTGGGTCGGATTTTTCTTGACAAAGCGAAGACCCCCTTCCTATATTCGGCTCCGCGTTGTCGCATGAGACTTGAGGTGCCGTACCTCGCATCCTCATGACCTAACGACTGCTCAAGAGCTGAGACCGGTGATGACGAATTCATGCGCTAAACATCAAAGTGTCGTACTAGACCGAGCCACTGCGCGTGTGGTCGCCATCCTAAACCAACCCCCACAAGAAGGAGGGCAAACCATGAAGAGACACCTGCTAGTCGCTCTAGCGGCCGTGGTAACGCTCGGAATCACCGCCAATCTGGCCCAGGCGGGATGCGATTTCGAGCATCCGAGGAAGGCGAAGAGCTTTAAGTGCGACTTCGTCCAAGCGTTCGTTTCCTGCGGTAACCCCACGGGTAACGTACCTAACACGACGTCCGCCAGTGGCGTCCCGGGCTGTACCCCGCCGCAGACGTTCAACAACCAGGCTGGTAGCCAGATCAATGGCTGGCAGTGGTGGGAGCAGCGCTCCATCGGCAAACTGCAGTTCCGTGAGATCCAGGGGAACTTCGGCCCGAACACCCGCGACCTCAAGGTCAAGATGCGTCTCCGCCGCATCATCGACAAGACCGGCGGGTTGGCGAGTGGCTCCGGCACGCTCTCGACCCTGGCGCGCACCACGCTCGAAGACACGGTCATCACGTCTCCGGGTATGGGAACCGATATGACCATCATCGACTTCCCGGCGCCGTTTGCGTTCGGCATGACGAACGGAAACTCCACCCTCACGACAACGGCGAACACACTGATCGCCGGTCTCGGCATCGCGGCACTGCCGGGATGTACCTCGCTCGAGGTTGTCTCCATTCAGGTCCTCGACCCGAACGGTAACAACTTTGCTGGCTGCGGTGTGTTCTTCAAGGATCTCCCGAACTAGGATCCTTCCAACCGTAGTAAGCTTGGTCTTGGGCAAGGCCACCCACCCCTCGCGGGTCGGGTGGCCTTGCTGCTTCTGGGGCCGGCTTGCTGTTTCTGAAGCCGGGCGGCCTTGCTTTTGAGACCCGGCTGCTCCTGCTGCTCCTGGCGCCCGGGTGGTCTTGCTGTTTCTGGCGTTCCTGTGTAGTTCCAACCGCATGCGTCTGTCGCTGTGGTGTTGCCTCTTCTCACTCGTCGCCGTCCTCTCCTGCAGTCGCAGCGAGGAGCCCGCGACTGAGCCCGCTCCGGCTCCTGAGCCGCCCACCGCAACGAAAACCGGTCCGCTCCGTGTCGAAGCTCCGGGCCTCGAGATCGGAGATGACGACGCCACGATCGTCGTCGACGGGTTCCAGTTCTTCATGCAACCTACGGAGCCCGATATCTTCGAGATCGACGCGGACGCGACCCAGTTCATCGGCTACGCGCCGATGATCGTGGACTTCGGCGCGACGGCCCTGAGCGGTACGCCCCCTGTGACCTACAGTTGGAACTTCGGGGACGGCACAGAGCTCGGCACGGGTGACCGGGCGACCCACATCTTCGAGAAAACCGGTCGCATGGACGTCTTCGTGACCGGAACAGATGCTGCCGGGGACGAAGCCAACGTCCAACTCGCGCTCATCGTCTTCTCGAAAGAAGAGTGGGCGACCGCCCGCAACCTCGACATCGACAGCCTGCCGACGCCGACGCCGCGCCCCTGACGCCCTAAGCCAGATGTCCCGGACTGCTTCGGGTCTTCAGGTGCTCGACGTCACTCCGGTGCGCGGGTGACCCGGTAGACCTTGAGCATATACCTGCGCCCGATGGTGAGCGCCGGAGGGCCACCCAAGCCCGAGTTCGGCAGGAGTAGTCTGATCTCAGGATCGGGCTTGGCCCGCTGGAACACCAAACCTGGCACCGCAGGCGGCGGCGCGAAACGAGCGTCGATCCAGTAGGCCGGGCGGCCGCTGGCGACCATCGCGAACAGCGCCGCATTCCAGTTCGGGGTCTCCGAGGCCATCATGACCGTCTCGCGGCCGTGTGTGAGCCACAACGGTACCTGAACCTGCGCGTCGGCGAGCGAGCTGTCGACGATCACGAACGCATCGAGCGGCAGCATCTCCGCCAGAGTCTCCACCGTCCGAAAGCCGTCGAAGAAGTACCAGCGATGCCGAACCGCCTGGACGGGCCGAACCTCCAGAAGCACGAGACTGAGGACCACGAGGACGGCAGCGACACGCCGCAGGCGCAAGCCCCCGGACGCCAGTACGCCCACCGCGGATGCTGCTGCGATGGTGAGTCCAGGAATGACGATGGGAAGAAAGCGGCGGATGGCCCACGGATGGTACGGGGCCACGCGTGGATTGATGATGAAGATCAACGCGACCAACAGGCTCAGCAGGAGCGCCAGACGCACGACCGGATCGCGACCGGTGCGCCAGGTCACACTGGCACCCGCAACCGCCATCCCCAGCAGCGGCCACGAGCAGTAGGCGGCGAGCCAGCGAACCGATCGTACCGGATCGCTGTTTCCCCCCACCAGCAGATACAGGAGCGTCGCGGCGACCACGCCAACAACGGCCAGCACCTGGAGCACGCGCCCGTTGGAACGTCCGTTCCGGAGGGCCATCAGGACACCGAACACGCCCGCGACAGAGACCAGGCCTGCAACGACGATCGACGCGCCGCCGAGCGGCACGCCACGGACAATGCGTGTGATGAGCATCGCGATATCGTTCCACAGGTACGCCACGTGATGGCTCGGAAGAGCCATCAGGCTGAAGGCAGTGAGCACGACCATCGGCACGAATCCCAACAACAGGCGATCGAGTCGTATGGGTGGACGCTCCCAGACGAGCCAGAGCCCGAGCGCGGCAACCACGAAGAGCATCGTCTCGGCCCGCGCCAGTCCAGCCAGCCCAAAGACCACTCCGGCCGTCGTATACGCTCCGCGACGAAGGAGCACGAGCGCCCCCCACACGAACGCACAGGCGAGCGGCTCTGGCATGAGGAAGCGGCCGAACCACCAGAAGGAGAAGTTCGCAAGCAAAAGCATCCCCGCCACCCCTCCAACGACCGCACCGAACGCCTCCGCTGCGAAGAGGGCGACCGCCCACACCGCGAGGGCCACGGCAAGAGGTGCGACCACGGGCGCGCCGTGCGGCCCCCAGACGAGCGTTGCGATCCCCGTCCACACGGGGAGAAGAGGAAAGAACGCCGGCAGGGCCCGTGTGTCGCCCCGACTCGACATCAGCAGCCCGCCCGGAAGACGAACGAACGGTCCACGTCCGTCGGTCCGGATGCTTGGAAAGACCCCGCGGCCGGTCCGCGCCCCGAGGACGGCGACGGCGTCGCTTTCGACCGCCAGGGAACCGGTCCGCGCCAGGTGGATCCCCGCGTTCACGTACATCGTGGAGTCTGCGCCTGCGAGCACCGTCTCGAACGGCGGCCAGCACCACACGAGGGCTGCGAGAGCCATACTGCCGGCGACGACACGCACGGCTGGGACGGTGGCAGCCCGCTCGCGCCCGCCGGACCTCCTACGTGCGACGACGGTACACCCGATCCAGATACTCGTGAGAATCGCCACCAGGATCGAGAACGAGAACGACTGCGCCCATCCCAGAACCAGACCAACGATCGAAACGATGGCCACGCCGATCAGCGCGTCGGCGAAGCCATCCGTCGACACGCCGAAGCACCGCGCCACCGCCCGCCCAGGCAACAGCACGAGCGCCGCGACCAGCACAGCGCCCGAAACGAGCGTCACCCCATCCACGGAGCCAGGCGTCGGGATTTACTCGGGCGCGGAATCCGCGGCGTCGTCCGCCGCATCAGCCGCTGCGTCTACCGCGGTGCCGGACTTGGCATCGGCTTTGGCGGCCTTGGCGGCATTGAGAATTCGATCGCGGCGCTCCTTGTACGTCCGCAGGATCTCCTCCTGATATTGCTGCCCCACCACGAGCATCGCATCTGGAACCGGCCGCTCGACGTTCGCAGGGTTCTCGTAGAACTCGTTCACGCGACGCAGCCAGTCCTGGTGCCGCGCGCGCCCGGCGGTCGGAATCGTGGCGCGGGTGTCCTTGAACTTGGCGAGTTTCACCGCGTCGATGTAGCCCACCACATACCCGAGCTGAAACTTCGCGCCGTGAGTCTGCCAGGCATTCAACTTCGTGTACGCATGCGCCGTCATCGTTGCGACGGCGAATCCAACGCAACACGCAACCATCGCTACGAGCACTGTTTTGCGCATTCTTCGTCCAGTATTCACCGTTTCGGTGCGCCGTCAACAGGGGACTTGCCGCCTCGAAGCCCGCGGAATGCCTGCTGGATCCCCTCCCAATCACGCCTATCGACCACACCGGTCGCGAGCACGAGGATCCCGAATGTCGCCAATGCCCCCACGGTCGCGACAGCACTCGAGCCGCCAACCGTGACCCCAAGGGCTACGAGAAGACCTGCAAGTACGACGGGCCCGACCAGCGGTCGGAGGCAGAGCACGACGTCGTGGCGCATCGAGGGCAGCCCAAGCAGAATCGCCTGTGCCGTCGCGCTCGCCACCAACGTCGCCAACGCAGCACCCTGAAAGCCGAACCGCGGAATCAACACCAACGAGAGGGAGAGCGTCAGCACCGAGGCCACGGCGTTGATTCCGAGCAGCGAGCGTTCGAGCCCGCGGGCGATCATGACGTTGGTAAAGACCGTTCCCGTCGCGGCCAGCAACGCCAACCAGGCCAGGATCCGAAGCGCGGGAGTCCCGGCGGCGAACTCTGAGCCGTACAGCAACGCCAGGAGATGCGGCGCCGGGATCGACACGAGGATGACCGCCGGCAAAGCCAAGAGCACGAACCAGCGGGTGGTCCGCACACTGAGGGCTCGTTGCGCCTCGGGGGCATCGACCTCGTACGATGCGAGGACGGGGAGGAGCGCGAGCATCACCGCTTCGGGCACCAACGCGAACGCCTCGGCCAACTGCGCGCCAGCGGCGAGATAGCCGACGGCCGACGGCCCATCCAGATTGAGGACGATCAGATGCCCGACCCGCAGCGTCGCCGTCAGCAAGAATGCGTTGAGCGCCAACGCCCACCCGGAGCGCCCAAGAAGCCGGACGACGCTGGAATCCCACCGCGGGCGCGCGAGCCCCCAGCCGCGGAGTAGGATCGCCGCCGTCGATGAGGCCGCCAACTGCCCCAGGACCCAGCCACCGACCGCGGCGAAAAAACCGAGACCGAATCGATGACCGATCAGGAAGGCCAGCGCGAAGATCCCGATCCGGATCGACGCGGTGACACAAAGAGCCTCCAGTCGCTGGGACGTGCGAAACACCGCGCGGAGCGCGATCCCGAAACTCGCCACGAGGCCACACGCCGCCACGACCAACACTTCGCGTTCGACGGCGGTGAGCACGAACGGCGCCACGACCACGAGCGCCACTCCTGCAACACTGGCAAGCCAGAAACGCATCGCCAACGCGCCCTGAACCAGTCCGCGCGCTTCGGGATCGGCTCCGCGATGCTGGGCGAGAAGCCGTACCAGCACCGGCTCCTGACCGAACTCGGCAGCGATCTGGAAGAAGGCGAGCAGCGACATCAGCGCCGCGTAGCGGCCGAAGTCGTCGGCGCCGAGGAGACGCGCGATCAACAGGAGCACGACGACGCCGCCACCCTTGTCGACCACCATGGCGAGCAGCGCGAACACTGTCCCGCGCGCCGGCCCGCCGGAGGACAACGACGAGATGGAGGGCGTGTCGGACCCGGCCATCGCAGCTACCGCTTGGTCGCGAGCACGTTCAGGCGAGCGTTCATTCCGGCAACGGCGCCCGTGGCGAGCACCGTCTCGAGCGGGATCCGCATCGCGTGCGACATGCGATAGCGCCCCAGGTAAACGCCACTCTGGCTCATGCTCTGCACGCGGAAGCCTGCGACCTCGAGCGCGCGCCGAAGCGTCGGTGGCGTAAAGTAGTGGAGATGCGGCGGGACGTAGAGTCGCTGCAACAGCCCCTGGGCCCACGGCCCGCCGATTCTGGCGTAGGTATCGACGAGCACCGTCAACAAGCACCGTTGATTCGGGACCGCGATGGCCACCGCTCCTCCGGGACGCAGCAGCCCATGCACGCGACGCAATGTGTCGAGTGGATCGTGGACGTGCTCGAGGACGTCCAACATGGTCGCCGCGTCGAATACGTGCCCGTCGAAGTCGTGCGCCTCGAATGGACCGACGCTCACCTCGAGGTCGAACTCGCGTGCAGCCTTCTCCGCACTCAACGGGCAGATGTCGACCCCGCGAGGCGTCCATCCGCGCTCGCGCGCGAGGAACATGAAGATTCCGGTTCCCGCACCGACATCGAGGAGATCCCCCGGCCGCCCCAACAGGCGCTCGAGCTCGACGAGTTGACGACGCATGCCGCGGATCACCGGGTCATCGACGAAATCGCGGTGACAGTTGGCGAAGAAGTCGTGGACCTCGGGAAACGCCTTGGCGTCGGTATACCCCTGCGTCTCGACGAACTGCTTTTCGTCCATCGTCGGGAGGGGATCGGCACGCACCAGTCCACATGTGGCGCACCGCAGCACACGGCGTTCGCCCATGTCGTGCAGCTGTCGGAACTCCCGACCGCGGCAGAGGGTACACGGTGTGCTTGCCTGCATGGGGTCCGGGGGATTCTCACCCAGATGCGAAACGATGGAAAGGTGCGTTTTCGGTGCGCTATAGTGTCGCCGCGTGAGCGGACAGGAGGCGGCGGCACGGACGTCGACGCGGGCCCCGGACCAGGCGAGACCGGCCTGGATCGAGGGCAGGCGGCCCATGGCGTACATCGTCGCCATCGCGGCGGCCGTCGTCGCCGCGATCGGCCCGAGCGGCGACTTTCCACTCAGCGACGACTGGTCCTACGCGTACGCGGCCCGCGAGCTCTGCACCACGGGACAGCTCCGACTGCTCCCCTGGACGGGGGCGAGCGTCGTCCTGCAAGCCGCCTATGGCGCCGCACTGTGCAGCGTCGGGGGCTTCTCGTTCGAACTCCTCCGCGCCTCGACGCTGGTGCTGGCCATCACCGGAGCAATCGGCTTCACCCTCTGGCTCCAGACCCTCGGCATTCGCGGGCTGGCGCTCGGTCTCGCCGTCGTGCTCCTGGCGCTCAATCCACTCTACGTCAATCTCGCGTTTACGTTCATGACCGATGTCCCGACCACCGTGGCAGCGATCTGGGCCGCCTACTTCTACTCACGCGGCCTGACGGAACGCCGCGGCGGCCTCGTGCTCACAGGCAGCCTCTTCGCTGCCGCCGCGCTCCTCATCCGGCAGCACGGCATCTTCGTCGCGGGCGCCGCCAGTGCTGCGGCGCTCCTCGCCGCGGATCGCTCGTGGCGCGAGCGTATCCAGACGGCTGCCACGGCACTCGCCCTACCAGCGACGGCCTTCATCGCGTTCCACGTCTGGCTCCTGGTCCTGCAGCGCCCTCCTGAAGCCATGACACTGAAGATCGGAGAGGCTGGCCAAGTGACGGTGCTCGGCCTGATCAACTGCGCGTTCCGCGGCTTGATGTACCTCGGGGTCTTCACCGCCCCGCTGCTGATCGGATTCCGGCACCCCCTGCATGCGTACCATCCGCGCCTGCTCCGCTGCGGTTACGCGTTGGCCAGCGCGCTCGCGATCGCGCTCTTCGTCCGGGAGCGCACGCTCATGTGGTACCTGACCAACGTCATCTACGACTTCGGACTGGGAGCGCTATCGCTCCGTGACACGCAGATCCTCGCCCTCGTGCCCGTCCGGACCCTCGGGCTCGCGCTGTCGCTACCACTCACGGGTCTTGCGATCGTCGCGGTCGGTCGCGGCGCGGCGACCTACGGTACCGGGTTCCGACGACTCCGCGATCCGGCCATCGCGTTCGCGGTGCTCGCCACAGGCTTTCTGTTCGCCGGCACGTTGGTGCACACGCGCTACTACTTCGATCGCTACCTCCTGATCGTGCTCCCGTTTGCGATCGCCACGCTCCTCACGCTACGCCCGCTCCCGACGATCCGCCCGCTCTCCCTCGCCCTGGCTGCCGTCCTCTGCTGGTACGCCGTCGCGGGCACCCACGACTACATGGCGTGGAACCGTGCTCGGTTCGAGGGGCTGGCAGCGCTCGAAGCAAGTGGCGTCTCGGCGAGCTCGATCGATGGGGGCTTCGAGTACAACGCGTGGCGCTTCGCGCCTTCGGGATATCCCGGACCGAGCAACGAGGCGGCCAGACCTGGGCAACCACAGTCGGTGCGCAGTTGGTGGTGGGTGGACGACGACCGTTTTCTGCTGAGTTTTCGACCACTTAGCGGATATGAAGTCCACCGGCGCCTACCGTTCCAACGCTGGCTCTTTCCGGGAACAGGCCAGGTCTTCATCCTGAAACGCCTGAAGTAACCGTTCGAAGGCTACTCGGATTGCCGTTTGGTCACCGCCTCGCGCGCCAGCCGGCGGGCAATCGGGTCCGGATCTTCGACGGCCATGCGTTCCAGGATACGGCGCGTTCCGGGTGAGTGGTCCGTCTCACCGAGCGTCCAGGCCGCCGCACGGCGGGTCGGAATATCGGTTGCCCCGAGTGCCGCCGTGATCCCCGCCCGAAGCTCCGCGTCGCCGATTGCAGAGGCGATCCAGATGGCCTCCGTCCGTGTCGCCCCAGGAGCGGCAAGCGCTCGTCGCACGCACCGTCGGGCTTCGGCCCCGAGCGCCCCCTCGCTTTCGGCGAGACGAACGAGCAACGTCGGCACGACCTCCAGGATCGCAGACTGCGGTCGTCCCAGGAGCGACACCAGCTGACATGCAATACCCATCGGCGCCAACTCGGTCAGCGCCGCCGCGACCGACGCCACAGTCTCGGGTCCCGTCGGTGGCACGACGCGGTCGGACTGGACTGCCGCCGCGAGCCGCGTGGCCGCGCGCCATCGATCACGGAGCGCGGGCACGCTGCCCGCATCGTGGAGCTCCAGCGCCAGCTCAGCCGCGAAAGCCACCGCACGGGGAGGAGCATCCCCATCGGCCAGGATCCCCCGAACGGCCGCACGCAACGCTTCGCGATCCGGCAACACGATCGCATCGGGTGGCCCACTCCAGAGATGCCGGCGGGCGATCATCTGCGCCCGCGCGACGTACATAGCGCCAAGCGCCTCCCTGACGACGCGCGGATCGTCCGCGGCGCTCTCGGCGAGGAGATACGAGGCCGCCCGATGGTCGCGCAGGTCGCGCATGGTGCGTAGCAGCAGGATGCGCTGGCGACGGTCGAGATCATCGGGACGCACGTAGTGCTCCAACCCGGGGTCGGCATCGCCGAGGAGGGCGTCGAGCATCATCGTGACGGCCGCCCTTCTGAGCGTCGCGTCCGTACTGGTTGCGGCGTGCACCAGCGCTGGTGCCGAGTCGGCAAGCGACACTGGCGCACGTGCGCCGAGTGCAGCGAGCTCGGCATGCGGAGAGACGTCAGTCGATCCACCCGGCAGGCGCCACGGCACGCCATGACGTACGAGCAGGTCGAAGCGACCGTGTCGCGCCGCGAGCGCGTAGTGGTCCTGCACAAACCGCCGGAGCAGGAAATAGTACGCGGGCGCCGCCTCGAAGTACGTCAATCCACTGTTCATGGCGACCAACGCGACGGGCGGGTCGGCAACCAGGCGGTCCAGCATCTCCGCCTCCTCGCGGTGATCGGGACGTCCCGGGTAGAAGTAGTCGTGCGGGAGCGGATTGACGGTATCGCTCAAGAGGAGCACGGCCGCGGCCGCCGGAAAGCTCACACTTGCGCCCCCGGGCGGCACCAGGCGAGTGAGATCCGCGGCGACCGCACCGAGACTCCGGAGGTCTCCCGCGGCAGCCTCCTCGAGACCCGTGGGGAACGCAGGAAAGGGCAGCACCGCACGCTCGGACGATGAGATCGCCCACCGTGCCGGCAGCGCGACGAGCACCACCGTGCCGATAAGCAGCATCGTGGTCGCCGTGCTCACCACGCGACCGAGTCGTGGAGCACCGGCCGCAGCGCACCCTCGTTCCCAGGAATCGTACACCCGTTCCAGGAGATAGCCGGCGAAGACGAGACTCAGTGGCGCCGCCATCAAGAGATGCATGAAGTCCGTGCGCGGGTAGAGTTGGAGGTGCATGAACAGCCCGAACAGCAGCACGGCGGCCGGTGCGGCGTTCTGCGGACGCCGCCCCCGAAACCAGATCCACACGACGCCGGCCACATGCACGGCCAGGGTCAACGCGAATCCAGTCGTCTGGAGCTGTGACACGATCGACCACACGAGCCCCTCGGGCAACAGCCCCAGCCACGGTACGGCCACGGCGACGAGACAGAGCGAGGCGGCGATGAGTCCGAGCATCGGCTGCGGCCGGAGTCGTTGCTGCGCTGCGAACCAGCCTCCGACCGCGAAGCTCACGGTCACCACCGTGATGGCCACGGCCCACATCTCGAATCCCGGATAGCTGATGTAGTAGAGCGCCGCGGCGTTGGAGCCGACCAGCAGGACTTCGCGCATGAATCCGTCGACCCCGAGCCGGAACAAGAAGAACAGCATCCACGGAAGGGAGAGCGCGGCGCACGGCACCAGAACACTCGCGACATCGCCGAGGAGCGCATCCCGTCGCACCCGCGATATCGTCACCAACGCCATCATCGCCGCGAGCACCGGCATCAGAAACACGACCAGCTCGATGGGCACCCGGGTGAACCCGAACACCATCCAGACGCCCCCGACGATGCCCGACCAGAGCAGCATCCAGAGAACGGCGGATCCCATACCGCTGGACCGCTGCGGGTGGCGAATCAGCAACAGGACCGACACGGCCGCTGCGGCCGCGAAGACCCCGGCATTGGGCTTCATGGCCAGGGTCACCGCCACCGCGCCCCCGGCACAGACGAGCCACCCACGACCCCCTCGTTCGAGAAAGGCGAGCATGCAGAGCGCCGTCGCCAACCATCCCAGGGTCGCGAACCAGGCGGGGTACGGGACATTGAACGCGCAGAACTGGCCCGGGAACACCGGGATGAAGCTCAGGTACAACCAGGGAAGCACCAGCGCGAGCGATGGGCGCGCCAGCCTCGCCACGAGATAGGCCAGACCGGCCGCCGTCGCGGCATGCATCGTCGCCAGGATCCCGCGGTAGGTCACGAGATCGCCGGCGACACCCCAGAGCCAGGCGTTCAACGCGAAGAAGCCCGGGGTGTAGCCGGTCGAGAAGTCGACGTACGGAAGCTCGCCGCGCGCGGTGCGCACGATCTGGTAGAGCAGCGTACCCTCGTCCTCGACGTTCAAGCCGTAGGCGCGAAAGAGTCGTAGGTAGACGAAGGCCAGCGCACCCGTGAGCACGGCGACCGGCAACGCACGCCCGGCGAGGCCCGCAGATTCTCGCGTACTCACGACAGCGGCACATTCTCGCCCAGGTACGCGGGGATGAAAAGACCCGTGAAACACCGGTTGACGCCCCGGCGGGAGTTCACGATGATCGCGTGTGACTCCGAACGTCCTCGCTATCGTCCTGAACTGGAATGGTCTGGACGATACCCTCGCGTGCCTCGACAGTCTGACCAGGCTCACCTACCCACGAGTGACCGCCGTCGTGGTCGACAACGGCTCGCGGGTCTCTCCACGTGCGCGCGTCCACGAGCGACATCCGACCGTGACGGTCCTCGAGAACACCCGTAACCTCGGCTACGCCGAGGGGAACAACGTCGGAATCGCGCACGCGCTCGCCGCGGGGGCGGACTACGTCTGGGTCCTCAACAACGATACGATCGTGGCGCCGTCGTCACTCTCGGCGCTCGTCGATGCCGCGGCGCGCCACCCGCGCGCCGCGGCCATCGGCGGCAAAATCGTGCGCGCCGATGATCCGGGCATCGTGTGGATGACCTGGGGACGCGTCACATGGCTCCAAAGCCTGATCGCGATCGTGGGCCAGGGGGAGTCGGCCGCCGGCCGCTTCGACGAAGAGCGGCGCGTGCCCTGGATCCCGGGCTGCTCCATCCTCTTCCGTGCGGACGCCCTACGCGAGATCGGCCCCTTCGATGGTACCTACTTCGCCTATCACGAGGACGTCGAGTGGGCGGCGCGTGCGACGCACGCCGGCTGGGAGATCTGGTACACTGGCGCGGCGGAGATCTGGCACGCCGTCCACGGCAGTTCCGGCGGCGCCGAACACTACGGCGGCTTTCGTAAGTACCTGAGCGCGCGGAACAGCGTCCTCTACGCCCGTCAGCACGGACGTCCGTGGCACTGGGCGTTGATGGCGAGCGCCATCGTCAGCACCCTGCCGTTTCAGTTCGTGCGGCGGCGCCTGCGGGGCGAGCAGGAAGGCATCTACATGAAGCTGCGTGGCTGGCGGGACGGGCTGCTCGGCCGCCCGATACCCCTGCGTGACCTCGGTCTCGAATAGGCAGGCCACCCACGCCTGCCGGCGTCAGCCCGTCGGGTCGTCGAGAGAGAGCTTGGCACCATCGGCTTCGAAGATCTGGTGGTGCGCAACGCCAAGCTTGTGCAGCCGGTACGCCAGCGAGGTCGCGAGCACGCCGAGACCGTAGACGACGCTTCGCCGGAAGTTGATCGACGACGCCTCCTCGAAATACTTCGTCGGACACGAGACCTCGCCCATGCTGAAACCGAAGAACGCGGCTTGCGCCAGCATCTGGTTGTCGAAAACGAAATCGTCGGAGTTCTCGTTCAAGGGCAGCGTCAGCAGGAGCTCCCGCGAGAACGCTCGATAGCCCGTATGGTACTCGGAGAGCTTCTTACCGAGCAGCATGTTCTGGAACAGGGTCAGGAGACGATTCGCGACGTACTTGTAACGCGGCATGCCCCCTTTCAGCGCGCCTTCCGACAACACACGCGATCCGAGCACGAGGTCGTACTGGCCCACGGCAACGAGCGACGCCATCGCGACGAGCAGCTTGGGTGTGTACTGATAGTCCGGGTGCAGCATCACGACGACGTCGGCCCCGGAGCGTAGGGCCGCCCGGTAACACGTCTTCTGATTCCCACCGTATCCACGATTCTGCGGATGCACGATGGTCGTGATGTCGAGCGACCGGGCCAGTTCGGCCGTACCGTCCGCACTCCCATCATCAACGAGGATGACCTCGTCGACGTACTCGAGCGGCACTTCGGCATACGTCTGCTCGAGCGTGCGCTCCGCATTGTGCGCCGGCATGACCACGGCGATCTTCTTTCCGAACAACATGGGCGGTGCCGTGCATACCACGAAGTGGCCCCGCGGTCCCCAGCCCGGGTCGTTGACTTGCCTCGTCCGACATCGGATAAGATCAATGAAAATGCATCAAAAACAATACCTTACGGCTTGGCGGGAATGAGCGTCCTGATCATAGGAGCCTCGGGCTTCGTCGGCGGCGAACTCATGAAGGCCTTCGGACGCGCCGCGATCGGGACCTACCACCGCACTCCCACCGACGGACTGCACCCGCTCGACATCACCGACCCTGACGCCGTCGAGGCGCTGATCGCACGTGTCCAACCGACCGTGATCGTGCATCCGGCGGCGCAACCCAATGTCGAGCGATGCGAAATCGAGCCCGAGGAATCGCATGCCGTCAACGTCGTCGGCACCGCGAACGTCGCCCGTGCGGCACGGCGTATCGGTGCGCGCTTCGTGTACTTCTCGACCGACTACCTGTTCGACGGCACGGCCGGACCGTACGCGCCAGACGCGCCGCCCAAACCGGTACAGGTGTACGGGCGACACAAGCTCGAAGCCGAGCAGGCCATCCGCGACGTGCTCGACAACTATCTGATCGTCAGGATCTGCGGCGTGTACGGGTACCATCCAACCGGGAAGAACTTCGTCATGGGATTGATCGGGCGGGCGCGACGCGGGGAAGCGATGCAGGTCCCGTCCGACCAATGGGGCACGCCGACGTTCGTCGAAAGCCTCGCGGAGGCCGTGCGCGAGCTGGCGCACTCGACCCACATCGGCGCGGTGCATCCGGTCGGGCCCGACTATCTCTCACGGATCGCGTTCGCAGAGACTGCCGCAGAAATGCTCGGTTTCGACACCGGCTTTCTCGAGCCGCGGACGACGGAGCAACTTCGCCAACACGCTCAGCGCCCACTCAAGGGCGGCGTCGACAACCGCTCGACCCAGGCCCTGCTCACGACCCGCCTCGCGAGTGTGCGCGAAGGCCTCGCGATCGTTCGGCGACAGATGGACACCGACCGGGCCCAGTAGCGCAATTCGCTCGTCAGGAACGCGCTCGGAAACAAGCTACGGACGGCACAACGCAACGAGATCGAGTGCGTCGGGCCGATGCTCTTCCACCACCGAGAAATCAGACGGAAGTATGGTCTGGGTCTCGGTCGCGGAGCCCGCAACGCGTCGGCGGACCAGCACCGAAAGGCGACCGAACGCGAAGCGCACCAGACCCGCGGGCAACCGGTGACGGAGCCCGAGCGGATCGAGGCGAAGCAGCCGCTGCACCTGACGCGCCCGCTCCTGCTCGAATGCCTGCACCTTCTGGTTGCCCATCATGCCGTACATATCGACGCGCCCGAAGATCGGCCGCAGCACGGCCTCGAGCTCGTCGGCCGTGTACTCGCGAAGATGGTACGGATTCTCGGACGTCGACGTCAGTCGATTCGGCGTGGTGAGAATCAGCACGCCATCGGGCTTCAACGCGGCGCGAATGGCGGTCAGAAACTTCGGGGGATCGGGCAGATGCTCGATCACCTGGAAATTGGTGATGACGTCGAACTGGAGATTCAACCCGGCCAGGTCGTAGACGTCGAGCTGGCGAAACTCGAGGTTCGGCAGTTGGTACGCGCGCCGCGCCGACGCGATCGCTCCGTCGGAGTAGTCGATCCCCAGCACGTGGCGTGCCCCGCCGGCGAGCATTTCGGTGCCGAAGCCCTCGCCGCATCCCGCATCGAGGACGTCGAGCCCCCCCGCAAGCGTGCTGGCATACAGGTACGCCGACAGGTGCCTCGCCTCGTCATAGGCGAACCCATCACCGCGCCCGGGGCGCTCGCCACTGAACGTGACGTCGTGTTCGGAGGAAGTCGAGCTCACGTTGCCGCCTCGTTGTAGCGCGCCCCACGCCTTCCGGAAAGATGCGGAGTCATCCGCCCGCGACGGCTTTGCGGTCGAGGGTCGCGAGCGCGCGCACCGCGGTCGCCCGCACCTCGTGATCCACATCGTTCGCCGCAACAGCCCTCAGCTCGGCGGCCACGGCAGGATCGGCCAGGCGCTCGATCCCGGTCAGCGCGGCGAGCCGCACTTCCCGGCGCGAATCGACGAGTCGCCGGACGAATGCGTCGCGAAAACGAGCGTCGCCGGTTGCGGCCGCCACCCAGACGAGCTCGGCGTCGAGCGTCTCGTCCTCGAGCGCCCGCTGCAGGCGCGGACCCGCCGCTACCACGTCCTCGCGATACCGCTGCAGCACGAGCGAGGGCGCGAACACCGGCTCCAGGTTCGCGACGGCGAGCAACGTGTCGAACGGATCGCACGGCCGGTCGGCCGGCGACAGGCGCAGCAGCCCCTCGGCAGCCGCCACCCGCAACTCCACAGGCACGTGCGCCGCGAGCAAGCGACACAGGGTCGGCGCGAGCGCGCCGGGATCGATCCGGGACAGTACCCGCGTCAGAAACATCCGCAGGGTCTTCTCCTCTCCGGAATTCAGGAGGCGGGGCTCCCAACGGGCAACGTCGTGAAGTGGCCCGGGCGGAAGCTCGATCGGACGGGTCGCACCAAACCAGTAGTCCCGAAGCGCCAACTTCAAACCGAGGGTATCGAGGGTGAGCAACACTGTCGCGTACTCGCGCATATCCGGTGCGGCAGACAGTAGCTCGGTCACCTCTCCGGCAACCCCGGCATCGCCCGCGGCCAGGACACGGCGTAGTACCGCGAGACGCAAACGGGTCGGGACCCGGCCGTCGAGAAGGGCCTCGGCAAACGGAAGCGCGATCGCTCGATCCGTCACACTACCAAGCGCGACAATCGCTGCCTCGCGCACCGCCGGATCGTCGTCTGCCAGCAGCGCGACGGCAGGCTCCCAGGCGAACTCCAGACGCTCCGCGGCCAGCGCGGTTGCGGCCGCAACCCGCACCGACGGTTCGGCACCGAGCCGAGGCCCGTAGCGCGCAGCCAGCAACGCGGCACTTCGGGACGGGGCTGCCGGCGGCCACACCAGACTCGCCTCCGGGATGGTCCGATGCGCGAGCACCGCATACGTGCCGAATCGCGCCACCTCACGATAGTGCTCACGCACGAAGGCGCGCAACGCGAAGTAGTAGGCGGGTGCGTTCAGGAAGAAGAGCTGATGGCGTTGCAGCGCAACCACGAATGGGGGTGGGCTCGCCGCCAGGGCCGATACCACTTCGGCTTCGACCTCGTGCCCGGGCCATCCGGTGAAGAAGTAACCGTGACGCGTGGCGTTCGTGCGGTCGCTCAAGAAGCAGAGCGCCTCGATCGCAGGAAAGGTGAACAGGCGATCTCCCGGCGCCGAGTTCGCCCGTACGAACTCGACCGTGTCGTGCAGCGCTCGCACCCGGGGCTCGCGTCCGAGCTCCAATGTGAGGGGGGCACGCTCCAGATCCAGACTGGCGTGCGGACGCCAGCCCGGACCACCCTCCCACATCACGACCGTCGCGAGATTCGGGGCGATACGAAGCAGGACGAATCCGAGCACGCCGACGACGACTGCAACTTCGGCCAACCGCCGCAGGCCGACAGTCCGCGGCAGCCAGCGCGTGAACCGAGCGGCCAACCCTGCACCCAGCACCAGCGTGAGCGGCACCGCGACCACGAGGTGCGGAAAGTCACTCCTCGGATAGAGCTTGAGGTACATCACGATCGCACCGAGAAGGATCGCCAGCTCGACCAGCTCGCGCCGGCTCCGATCGTTCGACCACAGGAGCGGCACGCACGCGGCCAGCGCAAGCCAATGCACGACGAGGCTCGCGCTGAAGCTCAGGTCCTCGACCCGCGACACCACCGCCGCATGAAGCCCTTCGGGCATCGGCGCACGCCCCAGTGCCACGAGGACGCCTGCTCCTACGAGGACGGCGGCACCGACCACCAACGCCGGGGGCACCTTCCCACGCCGCACCAGCAGGCCGAGCACCACGAGTCCCAACGTTGCAACGACGAGCGCACCATCCCAGGGACCAGCCCGATGGAACTCGATGTAGTAGAAGCGTTCGAAACCGCTGCCGATGAACAGGAGCGCGCGCGCGAACCATTCTGGTCCGAGCTCGAACAAGAAGTAGAGCGCCCAGGGAAGAATCGGCACCAGCATGGCGGCACCGAACGCCAGCGCGCAAGGCAGCAGTCGATGGGGGGGCTGGTGCGTAGCTCCGAGGCGCATGCGACGGCCGGCCAGGACCGCCACCACCGCAAAGATCGGCAGCAGAAAGATCGCAACGTCGCGCGCGGTCGCCTGGGATGCGAACACGATCATCAGCCCCGAGACGATTCCGAGAAGGAGCGTCCACCAGAGCGCCGCGTCGCGACGCGTCGCATCTGCACTCGTCCGCGGCTCGAGCACGACCAGCAGGATCAAGCCGTTCATCGCCAACTGGAACAGACCCACGTTCGGCTTGAAGCTGAAGCAGATTCCGGTGAGCAGACCTCCCGCGATCATCCACCCGATCCCGCCTGCCTCGATGAAGCGGAGCAGGACCCACAGCCCCGCCACCATGAAGAGCACGCCGTACCACAAGGGGTACGGGACGTTGAAGAGCGCGAACTCCCCCGGGAAGAACGGCATGATCGCGCAGTACGTGAGCGGCGGAAGGCAGGCGAATGCGACCGGCATCACGCGCCGGCCGATGACGAAGAGAATGGCCGCAGCAAGAGCGTGGCACAAGGCCAGGGCCCAACGCAACGACAGCACCGTGGGACCGAGCAGGTGGAACAGACCGGCGTTGAAATAGTAGCCGCCCGGTGTGTACCCGATGTGGAAGTCACGCACCGGCATCTCGCCCGCGTACGTCCGGTAGTACTGCGCCAGGAGCACGCCCTCGTCGGCCTCGTTCCAGCCGTAGTGGACGAACAGCGCGTAGTACCCGAAGGTCAGGGCAAAGATCGACAGCCAACCCAGCGGCGATCGACGCTCATCCACCACGCACCGTACCGTGACGTGCGAGAACGTCGGCGATGACCGCCTCGGTCTGATCCGCGGCCGTATCCCAACTGAACGTCGCCGCCCACTCGAGCCCACCGTCACGGAGCCGCCGCCAGGTGTCCGGATCGCGCAGCAGGCGCAGAATCGCATCCCCGCACGCGACCGCGTCACCGTGTGGGTACAGCAATCCGCTCCGGTCGTGCTGCACCGCATCGCGCAGACCGGGCGAGTCGCTGGCCACGACCGGCGCCCCACAGGCGTTGGCCTCGACGACGGTGAGCCCCCATCCCTCCTTCTCGGACGGATTCACGAACACCCGCGCCGAGCGATAGAGTTCGACCTTACGATCATCATCGACGAAGCCGGCAAACTCGACATGGTCTCCGAGACCGAGCGCTTCCACCTGACGTTCGAGCGCGGCCACCGCATCCCCACGGCCGGCGATGACGAGTCTCGCGTCGGGGACCTCCGCCAGGATCCGGGGCATGACTGCCACCACGAGATCGAAGCCTTTGTAGTGTTCGATCCGGCCAAGTGCCAGAATCATCGGACCGGGCTCGATGGTCCCGGGGCGATAGACATCCTGATCGATTCCGCACGGGCTGATCGTCACCTGGCTCGGCGGCACTCCCCGCGCAGCCAGATCGTCCCGCGTACTCGGCGAGATCGCGATCATCGGCACCTTCCGATACACCGCCGGAATACCAAGCTCGGCGAGATAGGTGACCGCGGCGATGGGAAACGACACCTGCCGAAAGGCCGTCGTACCGAACAGATGGTGCACGATCGCCAGCTCGGGAACCGGCGAGTAGAGCGGGCCGTAGAACGGCAGCTTGTTCAGCGTTTCGATGAGCAGCGCCGGACCATCGACGGCACGCGCCAGACGACGGAAAGCGGCAGGACCTCGCAGGTAGTACGAGTAGCGATTGCCGACGCGGCGTACATCGACGCCGCGGATGTCTGCGCGCGAAGCCGCACCGGGAAACCCAGCACAGAACATCGTCACGGGAAATCCCCGTGCGCTCAAGCGCTCGAGAATCTCGAACAGATGCACCTCGGCGCCACCGGCGCGCGGATTGTCTGGATCGCGCTCGTTCAGGACGAAGAGATGCGGCCGGCTCACAGCTGACCGCGCAGCGCCTGAACCTTGAGCCACCACACCATCCACAACGCCTCGAGACTGATCCGCTTCGACATCTTCGAATCACCCACCGTCCGATCCATGAAGATGATGGGGATCTCACGGATGCGCAGGCCTTTGCGCCAGAGACGATAGGTGGTCTCGATCTGGAACGCGTACCCGTTGGAACGCACCGCGTCGACGTCGATGGCAGCGAGCGCCTCACGGCGCCAGCACTTGAAGCCTCCCGTGGTGTCACGCACCGGCAGGCCGGTGATGGCGCGCACGTAGCTATTGCCGAAGTAGCTGAGCAGCAGGCGCTCGATCGGCCAGTTCACGACCGTGATGCCGTTGGTGTAGCGCGATCCAAGCACCAGGTCGGCATCCTCCGTCGCCCGAAAGAACTCGGGCAGCGAGGTGTACGGGTGCGAGAAGTCCGCATCCATCTGCACGATGAGATCGGCGCCCAGCTCCATCGCGCGCTGAAAGCCCGCCTTGTACGCTGGACCGATCCCTCCCCGCCCGGGCCGTTTGAGCAGTTGCACGCGGGAGGTCTCCGCGGCGAGCTTCTCGACAGCCCGCCCCGTCCCGTCGGGCGAGTTGTCGTCGACGACGAGAATCGTGATCTCGTCGTCCTGCGCGAGCACCTCGGGAATCAGACGCGTGACGTTCTCACGCTCATTGTACGTCGGAATGACGACGATCTTGCCGGCCATAAGGTTGATCCACCAGTTCAGCCGAGCTTGCCGATGAATGCAAGGGCATATCTTTCAGCCACTTGACGCTCTTTCCACCCGCCTGCAAAGTGACGGGACTCATGCCAGGTCGCACCTTCCTCGGTGTCCTTGCCGCCGCGCTCGTCGGTGGCGCCCTCGCGGGAGCCGGCGATCAGCGGGCTCGGAGCCTGCCGCCTCGACCGGCGGCTCCTCCCAACGTCCTCCTCATCGTGATCGACACCCTGCGCGCCGACCACCTCGGAAGCTACGGATACGAGCGCGACACGTCACCCTACCTCGATGGCCTGGCGCGGGCCGGAACACGTTTCGAGACGGCGCGCGCGCCGAGCTCGTGGACCGGTGCGAGCGTCGCCTCCCTCCTGACGGGGCTGTCGCCACTCGAGCACGGTCTCGAGCACCACAACTCTGCCCTTCCAGACGCCCAGGCCACGATGCCGGAAGCCTTCCAGAAGGCCGGCTATGAAACCGTCGCATTCTCCGCCAATCCCGCATTCGTCACGCCTGAGGTTGGGTTCGGACAGGGCTTCGATCGATTCGACAAGCTCCGCGGAAAAGAGGTTCCCCGCGGCACGCCGGGCGATGTGCAGTGGGGAGATGCGGCGATGCAGACGCTCGTGGAAGTCGCGACCGCGGATCGCGTCAGCGACACCGCCATCGCGTGGCTCCGGGAACGCCAGACCGAGCGTCCATTCTTCGCGTACCTGCACTATTTCGATCCTCACGCAGGCTACTACCCTCCTGATCTCTACGCCGCCCGTTTCGGGGTCCCCGCCAACGCGCCCCTTCGCGGACCGGCCCAGAAGCAGTTCATCTATCGCCACATCCGCGACGCTGGGGCCACGACGCCGGCCGACCTTGCCACACTCGTCGCCCTGTACGACGCCGAGATCGCCTTCACCGACCTGCAGGTGGGGCGGGTCCTTCTCGAGCTCCTGGCCCGGAAAGCCGGCCCCACGATCATCATCGTAACCTCCGATCACGGCGAGGAGTTCGGCGAACACGGCGGGCTTCAACACTCGCGTACCCTCTTCGATGAGTTGTTGCACGTGCCACTGATCATCAGCGGCCCGAACGTCCCGGCCAACGCAACGGTCGAGGCCCCGACCTCGCTGCTCGACGTCTGGCCCTTGCTGGCCGACCTCACCGACGTGCCGACACCGTCCCACTTGCGGCCCCAATCGCTACGCCAGCTCATCCGCAACCCCACACCGCACCGACCCTTCTTCGGGGATCTCGCGGTGAGCTGGGGGATCCACACGTCGGCGGTCATCTCCGACTCGACAAAGCTCATCATCGACCGTGCAGACGCCGCCGCGCTCTACGACCTCGCGGAGGACCCGGGGGAACGCCACGACACCGCACGCGAGTCCCCTGCGCGCACCGAAGCACTGGGCGCGGCCCTCAGGACGCGCCGCGCCCGGGCGCTGACGAGCCCCCACCACAGCGTCCGAGCCCAATTCGTCATCACCCCAGCACGGCGCGCGCGCCTCGAAGCCCTCGGATACCTCGAGTAGGCATGCCGCGGGCCCTCGAGGCTCGTACCGCATATCCAGGCCGCATGTCGCGTGCTATCGTCGACGCCGAGATGGGCGGGCCAGGGAGTCTGACTGACCGCGAGGCGGAGGTCCCGTGCCAGATCTGCGGCGCGACTGAGCGCGCGCCATTCACGCGCGACGCGGCGCGCTTTGGCGTCGTGACCTGCCGCGGTTGTGGACTGGGCGAAACACGGCCTTCGCCACCACCGGAGGAACTGCGCGCACTCTACGTCGGCGACTACGCGGCCGAGCATGCGCGAAAGTTCGGGCCCTTCATCGAGGGAGGTCGCCGGGCGTTCGTGCGTGCGCTCGCCAGACGCATCGCACGCCGGGCGGGTCGGGGCGGCCGCGTCCTCGACATCGGTTGCGGAGACGGCAAGCTCCTGCGAGCCCTGGCAACACTTGGCTACGAGTGCTCGGGCACCGAGGTCAATCCGCGAGTCCGCGAGGGGCTCCCGGCCAACATCGAGGTCCACGTGGCCGCGAGCGGCCTGGCAGAAGCGGGATTCGCGGAGCGCTCGTTCCGGATCATCATCCTTCGCCACGTCCTCGAACACGTGGCCGAGCCGATCGAGACCCTTCGAGAAGTCCGTCGCATCATCGCGCCGGGGGGTACGCTGGTCATCGCGGTACCGAATCTGGCCAGCTGGCAAGCGCGCCTCACACGCGAGCATTGGTTCCATCTCGACTTGCCCCGTCACTTGTTCCACTTCAATCCCGCGACGCTCGAGCGCGCCCTCGTCGAGACGGGCTTCCGCATGGAACGGGTCTCGCATTTTTCGCTCGAACAGAATCCCTACGGCTGGCTGCAGAGCGGGCTGACCGCCGGCGGTGGCCGCTGGAAAACGCTGTACGATCAGTTGCGCTCCGCCCAGGCACGCAAACCGGAAGCGCTGGTCCTGGCCATGGCCGTCGCGGCAACGCCGATCTGCGTCGCGCTCGGCACCCTGGAATCGGTGGCCGGCGCCGGCGGGACCATCGAGGCATGGGCACGTCCGGTGTAGCGACGGCTGCCGGGACGGAAAGCGACGGCTGCCGGCGACGTGGAGCGACGGCTACCCGGCGACGTGGAGCGACGGCTACCCGGCGACGAGTAGCGACGGCTACCGGGGACGTCTAGCGTGGAGCGGGAACGGCGCGGAGAGCCAGAATACCCACACCGTAGACGAGAAGGCCGAACGACAGCACGACCTGGAACCCGAAGCTCATCGAGAGAATCGTCGTCAGGACCGAGCTGATCACCGAAAAGAATCCGTTCACGGCCCACCCCCAGGCGATGTACTCGCGGGAATGACCACTGAGCGCCGAGACGGTCGCCAGGCCAAGGGGCATGAAGGTCCCGAGGCACAGGCCGAGCGGCGCCAGCATGACGATGGCAAGCAGCACGCGCACCGGCAGTGGAGATGCCAGGAACTGCGCGGTCACCAGACCGAGACCGAACTGGTAGAAGAGCGTCAGTACGACCAGTACGCCAAACGCTCCAACGAGCGCGCGATCGCGCTGCCCCTCGTAGAGATCCGTCACCAGGCTCCCCACCCCAGTAAACACCAGGATCGACATTAGCGTCACCGTGAGCGTGTACGTCGGGTAGCCGAGAAACAGCGTCAACTTCTGGATGAGACTAATCTCGAACAACATGAACCCGAGGCCGAGCGCAGCGAAATAGATCGCCGTACGGCCCTTGAACGGCAACCTCCCCCACACGTCACGCACTACGACGAACGGAAGAATCAGGAAAAAGGTCGCAAACAACACTGACACGACGACCATGGAGATCAGAAGGCGCTCGCCCACGGAGTCTTCCGTGTCGATCGACAGGGGACGTTGCAACTCCCGCAATGCCGTGCCGAAGCGCGCAAAGTGCCAGAAGAACGGCGCGTCGTCGGTGATCGGGCTGAGGTCGTACCGCTGCGCGTCGTACCAGGATGACAGCAGCGACTCGTCCATCGTAATGATCTCGTTCACTGGACCATCATCGAGCGCTCGACCGAACGCGTGGCGCGCCGACGTCCCTTCGATGGCCTCCGTGTTCGTCAGAAAACGAGCGACATCCTCCTCGCTGAATGGCGAGCGGTTCAGCAGGATCGTCGAGATCTGAACGGGATAGCTCGGGGTGGTAGCCACCATGACGTGGCGCGCGAAGTCATCGATGCCGAGGCTCCGGAATGCCTTGCGCGCCGTCCCGACATAGCGCGCTGTGCGATTCGGCCTCTGATCATAGGCGTACTCGCCGAACTGCATACAGATGATGCCGTCGTCGGTCAGGTGCCGGAGACTCTCGGCGATCATCTCCGAGGTGTAGAGATAACTCTCGGAGAGCACGAACGCCCCGGCGGTTGCCGCATTCATCGCGGAGTAGCTGTCCGGGGCGACGAAGAAGATCAGATCGTAGCGCTCGCGATCACGCGCCAGGAATGCGCGTCCCTCGTCATTGATGAGCTCGACGCGCGGGTTCTCGTGCAGACGCCCGGTATAGTCGGGGAAGACGGTCGTCAGCAGTGACACCGTGACCGGATTCAACTCGACCCCCGTGATCGCCTCCGCCCCAAAGAAGAGCGACGCAAGAATCTCGTGCCCACCGGCCGCGCCAATGATCAGGACGCGCCGTGGCGAGGGCTCGACCGTCCGAAACGGCAGGATCCGGGCATCGGTCTCGAATTGAGTCAGGCTCGCGACATCGCCATCAAAACGATGGAGCGCCGACCCCCACAACCCATCATGGTGAATCGTGCGCAACTCATCGTCGTCCGACATCGCCGGCCTGGTGACATCGATCCGGAACACCGGATTCCATTCAGAATAGAAGGTGCGACTCGTATCTGACGGTCGAACGGTCTTGCTCGCATCCGTCACCAGATGGGGCAGCACCTCCGGAAAAGGCACGGCAACGCCGAGTGTCAGGGCCATCGTCAAGGATGCGTACAGGAGTCCACGATGATGTCCGCGAGCGAGCCTCGCGCTCACAAGGGCCAGGGTGACTCCCGCCAGCGCAATACACGAAGGCGGCCCGAGGAGGCCCAGCAACGGAACGACGAGGGCACAGCCGAGGCCCGCGCCTGCGAGGTCCGCGCCGTAGAGGCGGTTGATCGACTCCGGGTTCGCGCTGAAGAGCGCGGCGATCATCACACCGATCGTCAGAAAGGTGCCAAACAGCGCGCCGCACACCACGCCAATCTTGACGATCTCTTCCAGGTTCTTGAACGTCCGGACGAGTTCGAAGGCGTTGAGCGGCATGACGGCGATGACTACGTAGCTCACCGCCACGGCGACCGCCCCGAGGAGACAACCTGCCGTCAACAATCGTCGCAGCTCGATCCGACGCAGCGGGGCCAGAATGGCCACGAAGATCGCGCCCGCACCGATACCAAGAAGGGCAAAGCCGATAATGAGATAGGTGTAGTAGTAGAAGAGCTTGAACGAAATCAGCCGGGTATAGCTGATCTCGAGAAGCAGGGCGGCGAAACTGATGACGAAGATCTCGATGTAATAACGACGTGAGGTGTCCGCTGCCTGGGGTCGGGTCATCTAGATATGCCTATCGCCACGCGCACAATCGGAGACGACTTCCGCCAGCGTCACGCCATCAGAGTCATGCGATGGAGTTCGGAGCTGGTAGTCGCCCGGGTCGGACTCGGCCATTGTGTGCTGCCGGAATCGTGCAGTCAATGAAGAGATCGCAGAGTGGGCTCCGCCGTCGGCCCCCTGCGCCACCGACCTGGGATGCGTGGACACACCGGACAATGGCACGAACCGACCCTCCCCTTTGCACCGTCGACCGCTCTCGCATAGGCCTGGAAGCAATGAGGCGAGCCAGTACCACGACAGGGCGTGATCGCGTACTTCGCGACGACGCGATCCGGTAGGCCGAATTGTCAACCAGTCGCCCGATAGGACGCGCCGCCGTCGTCGTCCCCTGCCACAACGAGGCCCAACGGCTCTCGCAGGACACCTTTGCGGAGTTCATCCGTCGGGCCGAGAACATCCGCCTCGTCTTCGTCAACGACGGCAGCACGGACGATACCCTGCGCATCCTCCAGGCGCTCCAGGACCGCGACCCCGAACGCATCTCGCTCTGCGACCTTCCGGCCAACGTCGGCAAGGGGGAGGCGATTCGCGCCGGCCTCCAACGGGCGTTCGAGCTCGACGTCGAGTACTGCGGCTACTGGGACGCCGACCTGGCGACGCCCCTCGACGTCATCCTGGACTTCTGCCAGCTTCTCGACGCGCAGCCAGCGACGGCGATGGTCTTCGGAACGCGGGTCCGCCTTCTCGGGCGCAAGGTCGAGCGCCGTGCGCTCCGCCACTACCTCGGCCGCGTCTCGGCGACGGTCATCTCCATGACGCTCGGCCTTTCCGTCTACGACACCCAGTGCGGGGCCAAACTGTTTCGCGTCACACCCGAAGTCCGGTCTCTGTTCGAAGCGCCGTTCGTCTCGGGCTGGATCTTCGATGTCGAAATCGTCGCCCGCTTGATTCACGCCCGTCGCACCGGAGGACTCCCTCCAGCGGAAACCGCGATCTTCGAGCAACCCCTACACGCATGGCGCGACGTCGAGGGATCGAAGGTCGGTCCGCGCGACTATATTCGCGCGGCACTCGACCTCGCACGCATCCATCGACGCTACTTGCGAACCTAGCCGCGGCTTTCCCGGGGACGACGCGCGACGGCGACGACGCTCAAGCCGAACGGCAGATTCACATGCTGGACGAGGCGCCCTTCGAAACCTACGAGGTGCGACATGATGCTGTTCACGAGCGGTGGCGTCGCGACGTAGCCACTCTCCTGCACTGCCTGTTTGCGCGGTCGGAGCCGGTCGGCCAACCGGACGACGGCCGCCGGTGGGAACACCGACGCCATCACGTACGAGCACAGCTCGATCTCGAAACCGCTCTCGCGAAGCACGTCCTGCAGCTGCCGGCGACGATACCGGCGCTGGTGTCCGAGCGCGACATCATGACCGCTCCACAGAAACTGATACGCGGGAACCGTGACGAGCAGGATTCCGTGCGGAGCGAGGATCCTCCACATCTCCCGCGCGGCGGCGCGATCGTCGGGAAGATGCTCGAGGACGTCGAGTGCCACGACGACGTCAGCCGCCGCGGAGCGGACCGCGAGCGGAGCCGCCACCGAACCCGCGACCGGCACACCGCGCCGCTGCGCATAGCGGAGCGCATCCATACCGACATCGAGACCGACGACAGACCCGAACGACGCCAGACTGTGCGTCGTCGCACCCGTCCCGCACCCGACGTCGAGGATACGCGCTCGTGGCGGCGCGTATCGACGGAGCAGGGTCTGCACGATCGTCTGGCGCGCACGATGCCACCAGTACCATTCCTCGTATTCGGCCAGTCGGTCGTACTCGTGGGCATCCATAGGCGTGAGGACCCGATCGTACGCGATGCAGCGACATGCGGAAACCGGTCATCGCGGCCGCAAAGCAACGCCGCTATAGTGCGTGCCGTGGCGGAGACCCCGGGAACATCGTGAGGGAAGCAGCCGAGAGTACCCGCCCGGGCTGGATCGCTCTGGCCAGTGTAGGCCTCGTGAGCGTCGCAGCGCAGCTCGCGATCTACGACCGAAGCGTGGTGCCGCTCGACGAGGGCCAGCTCCTCAACATCGCCGAGCGGCTGAACCACGGCGAGGTCCTGTATCGCGACATCTACACCGGCATCTTCCCTGGGGTGTACTACGTCACGGCGTGGCTGCTCGCGCTCGGCGGCAGCGATCTGATCGTGACGCGCTGGGCGCAGGTGCTCGTCAACGCCGCCACGGCAGTCTGCCTCTGGGCGTTGACGGCGCGCGTCACCCGGCCGGGCTGGGCCATCGTCCCCGTCGGGCTCTACCTCTTCGTGGTCGTCCTCAGCTTTCCAGTCCTGACCATGCTCAACTACTCGCCGTTGTCTCTGCTCTTCGCCCTCGGGACCATGGGCCTGCTGGTGCGCTATCTCGAGTCCGCCCGCGCGACGGACGGCCTCGGCGTCGGCGCGGCGCTCGCCTGCTGCGCCCTCACCAAGCAGAATTTTGGGGGCCTCGCGTTCCTCGGCGTCCTGGGCACCTATGTCTGGGCCCGTCGGCATGCCCCGGTCGCGCACCGTTCGCTCCTCCGCGGCCTCGCCCCGATCGGCGTGGGTGGCGCGACCGTCACCCTGATCGCCCTCGGGTACTTTGTCGCGATGGGAGGACTCTATCCGCTCCTCGAGGCCACGATTCTCACCATCAGCGACACACAGCTCGTCGCGTTCAACGACCCGCTGCCTCCGATCTTCGGACCGCATCCGGTCGATGACGGACGATTCGTCTTCGTGTACACACCGCCCACGCTCTTCAACTATCTCGTCCGCGGCGAGCCGTTCTTCGGAGCGCTCCCGTCACCGGCACTCCGCAGTGCGGTCATCCGCCTCGCATACGGAGGTACGATCGGCGCGCTCCTGATCGCCCCTCTCTTCCTCCGTGGGCTGCAAAACGACCGGCGCGCGCTCGTCACCGCAAAGGCCATTGCCATCTTCGCGATCCTGCTATTCTTCGGCCTCTTTCCTTCGGCGATCTGGTCACACCTCGTGTATATCGTGGCCCCGATCCTTCCGATCGTGGGCATGGCCGGAGACCGCATCGACCGGACGCTGCTCGCGCGCTCCCCGCTCGCCGCGTGGTCGTGGCGCGCGACTTGGTTCGCCGTGGCGATTGGCGCGCTGCTCGTAGCCACGCAGATCTCTGCCGACATCCGCCGCTGGCACCCCGAACCTGCCGATCTCCCGGGGATCTCGGTCGCGGTCGATCCCAACGTCATGTCCACGTATCGGAAGGCGGCGGCGTTCATCGAGGAGTGTGCCGAACCGGACGCGCCGATCTTCGTGGCCCCCGACATGCCGCTCCTCTACGTGATCACCGGGCGCCGCAACCCCACACCATTCGATCTCACGATCCCGGGCAACGTCGACGGCCCTGCCATCGTCGCGACCCTCGAGGCCACCCGCACCCGGTGCGTCGTCTACAAACCCACGATGTACGCGCAGTTCGCACCCTTCGAGGAACTGTTTCCCGAACTCGTGCGTTATCTCGAGACCGCCTATACCCGCGCGACCATCATCCAGGAAGGCCCACAGCCCTGGTACGGTCTGGTCCGGAACCCCCCGGACCGCTAGCCGTCGGTCTCGTCTTGCAGGTAGCCGAGGGCGCGAAGCTGCTCGAGGACGGCGTCCTCGGAGGCTCCGGGAACGGCGGCGGCGCGCTTGATGGGCGAGGTATCGTACGTAGCGATCGTCGCCGGGTGCTCGACGCCGAGGAAGTTCGCCGGCACGCCGTCCATGTCTTCGCCTACCGCCATGTCCCACCAGGCAAGGATCGTTGGCGTCACGTCGTTCACGGAGACGCCTCGCACCAGCTCCCCCGGCGCGATCCCAGCGCCACGTGCGAACATTACTCCGTACAACGCGTTCGCCGTATCATGACCGCCTGTCGTCTTGTGCTTGTCGATCACGCGCGCCTCGAATCCATGATCGGAGACAACCATGACGAGGTCGTCAGGTCCGAACCGCGCCGCAAGTTCGCCGATGAGTCGATCGGCCTGGATATACGTCGCGAGGAGAGCACTGCGACTGGTCTCACGCTGGGTCACCGTGAGCTGTAGATCATCGGGATAGACACTGGCGGGTTCCATCGCGGCCCACAGGAAATGCGAGATCTTGTCGATCCCTGGCATCAGGACCATGAGCAGGTCCGGCGAGATCTCGTCCTCAACCGCGAGCGCGATGCGTGCGATGATCTCATCGTTCGAGAACGCCGTGGACAGCAGCCCACGGAAGGCCCACGCTGGGAAGTCGACGTCGCCCTCGAACGGATTCACCCAGTCGGGAAACAACCGAGGACCCTTCCTGAGCTCGGTCACACGTTCGTGCCACCCGGGAGGGAACGTCGTCCCCTCTTTCGGCGCGTCTGCAGCATCGGCCGCATCTTTGCGGGCGAAGAACATTTCGCGGTTTCGTACCTCGCCCGGAATCGCCGCGTCCGAGACGACGATCCCGTCGACGATCTCTATGGGGTACGTATTCAGCCAGTTGACGGTGCCGACCGTGTACCCGGCGTTGCTCGCGATGTTCCAGAGTGCGTGCGTCTTGCGATCGGAGCTCTGCATGAGCTCACGACCGCCTTCGCCGTCATCGCGGGTCCAACTGCCAATGCCATGCTTCTTCGGTGTCTTGCCGGTGGCAATCGAGTTCCAGACCCGCGGGGAAAGCAAGGGATAGTGAGAGCGCAGCGCACCGGACGCTCCCTCGCGTGCAATCGCGGCGAGATGCGGAAGCCTCCCCTGGCGCACGAGCGGGTCGATGACTCGCAGCGTCGCGCCGTCGATCCCTATGAGCAGGACACGCCGACTCGGCTTCTCAGCCGGCGGCTTCTGTACGCACCCGACCGCTCCCACCAGGACGATGCTCAGGACCATGCCCAGGACCATGCCCAGAACAGCCCGGACGCGCATCGAGCGCTCATTGCCGCTTCCACGACCGACCCGCTTCACGTGTCGCATCCAATCGCACCGCACGGGGATACCGTACTAGGAATACTGCGGCATTGCGATGAGGGCCCCTGTCGCACCTGGTTCGAAGGACCCATCACGCACCAATCACGAAGCGGCTGGCACGTCCCAGGACGCGGCGACTCACGAGAACGAGCGCGACCGATCCCAGCATCCCGACGGCGAACCGACCCACGACCACTTCGGGATCGAACCCACCGGGGGAATGCTGCAACCAGCTGTTCGCGGAGTACATGAAGAAGAGGTGAAAGAGATAGATCGCGTAGGTTCCGTCACTCAAGAAACGCACCCAGCCCGGCAGCGACGGTCGCGCCTGGGCCCACACGAACACCAGCGCCAGCACGACGTAGACATTCACTCCAGCAGCGCGCATCACCGCCGCCCGCGGAAGATCAGCCGCGGCCACGGCCAGACACGTCAGCGATGTGATCGTGAGCAGGATGACCGTCGGCCGCCACTTGTCTGCGAGCGCCGCGGTCACCGTCGACCGATGCAGGCGCACCATCCAGCCGAGAAAGAAATACCCCCAGAACAGCAGTGGGTTCCGGAGATAGAGGAGCCCGTTCAACCCGTTCCCCTGCCCGGCCTCGATCAAGCCTTGCGACACGAACGTCGCGGAGACAAGGAGAATGAGCAGGGCAGGATGCAACGCTCTCGGCACCCGCGCTATGAGCGGGGTCACGACGACGAGCGTGACAATGATGAACACATAGTAGTAGGGGCCGAACGACGCCCCGAGCAGTACATCGCTGACGATCCCGCCGCTCTCCGACGGCATGCCGAATGCGGCTCGGTACGCCTGCGCACCAGCGGAGGCGATGAGGTACGGGAGCAGAATCCGCTGCAGACGCCGCCACATGGTCGCGCTCTCCAGGGACTCGGGAATCGCATAGAGAAAACCCGAGACCGCTACGAAGCCAGGCACCGCGAAGGCCGTCAGGTGCAGGAGCCAGATCTCCACGCCGTGCACGTCACGTGACCACGGTGACCGCATACAATGGATGAACACGACCGCAAGAATGCCGACCGCCTTGAGGGCGTCGGCCTCCGGAAAGCGTGTTACCGGTGCGAGTCCTTGACCTCGGCCCATCCACCATCCTCAGGGGCGCTGCCCCGGTCGTACTCCATCTGCAGATCCTGCCACACCATGGCGAAGCCCCACAGGGCGAGCGGATTCACTTCGACCTCACCGTCGAAGACCGTGCGCAGCACGAGTGTCACATCCTGCCCTGCCAGATGCGAGAGGTCGACCTCGTACTCGACCGGCGCCGGCGAGCCCCACCCCACTTGCTCGATTGTCGGGACATCCGCCTCGAGCAGTCGCGCCGCCCCACCAACCTCATCGGTCCGCGCCCACATCTCCGCAGAAAGGCGGACGTCGTCCCCGACGGCGCGAGGCTGCCGATACCCGATGCGGCCCCGGAGCCGTGCATTGTCGGGAACGTGGACACGGCATTCGGTCTCACGCACCTGACGCTCACCGTCACCCCCCGCCTCCAGGAAGTGATAGAGCGCCTCGAAGAACAGGTGATCGCGAATGATGCGCTCGCCGAATTCCGCAGCCGGCCGCGCGTCGCAGTCCTCGAGGGGGGACACGAGAGCGCGATCGGGAAGCGGCGTCGAACGCCGCGCCAGGACGAGGTGCTTGTCCACCGCAACGGACAGTACCGGCGCAAAGCTGCGACGGAGGTACCCCGCCAGCACGGGCGCATACTCGCTCAGCCCCACCGGATCGGAAAAGAAGTTGTTGTAGTCGACAACCGCAAGACGCCCTCCGGAGCGCTCGGCCTCCGCAACGACGCCAGCCCCGCCGTCGTGGGCGATGTGCACCGCATAGAGGTTGTAGTATCGGCTGGGCATCGATCGCTCGGCCAAGAAGTTGAGCATCGCCAACCCCGGAACGGTGAGCACGGGCTCATCGGAACGAGTCAGCGCTCGAATGGTCTCCACTTCGAAATCGATCATTGCGGCTTCCCACTGGTCGATCAGCACGCCGCCGCGCGGGGACGCGAGCGGTGTTCGGAGCGTGTCGAGAAGGCTCACATACCAAGAGGCCGCGACGAACGCGTACGGGGCGAGGAGGAGACACGCCAGCGTCGCGCTGCAGGAACGCCAGCTCCAGCGCTCGGAGAGCAGTATCACCCGCTGCACGACGACCACACCCAGGAGCACGACCGGCTGATAGACGTTGACGAGGTGATTGAAGTCCGCGCGCGGGAACACGCCGAGAAAGACGAGTCCGGCAACCGAGAGCACACTCGCGAGGCCAACGTCGAGCGACCGGCGAGCCAGCGAGCGCACCACCAGTGCACCCGCCAGCGCGAAGACCAGTACCGGCACCCAGTACATCACGACATGCAACTGCTCGACGAATCGGATGCTACCTTCGGTCCAGCGCAGGTGCAGACCTGTCTTGACCATCGGATACGCGCCGTAGGTAAAACGTCCGACACCCGCGCTGAGCTGCGGGTCGAAGATCTCGCTCAGCCCGAGATACGGGATGCGATGCGCCACGAGAAATCCCCGGAAAGGGTGCATGACGAGTGCATCGAACGCGTCGGCCGCTGCAGAGTGGTAGAGAAAATAGCCCACACTCGGGATGATCGACACGATCGCGCCAGATCCCAGCCGCAGCGCCGCCGGCAGCACGCCGCCGATCCCGCCGCGCCCGAGGAGCGAGAGCAGAACCGCGACGGCGCAGCCCGCCAGCGCGAACACGCCATAGTTCTGCTTGAACACGATCGCGAGCCCGAGCGAGACTCCCGCCCAAACGAGATCGCGGCCGCGATCGGTCGCCTGCCACGCCAGGACGCGCTCGAGCGCCACGAGAGCGCAGAGCACCGCATAGGGCGAGTAGAACGAGACCGTCCACGCCGGAAACGCCCAGACGGTAAACACACCGAGCGCGACGGCAGTGGCACATGCCGATCGGCGTCCCGCAAGTCGGTCCGCGATGCGGAAGCACGTCCATACCATCCCGAGGTAGGCGACCAGCGCGACCATGCGTGTTGCGATCACGCTCGGTTCGACCATGCGGAAGAGCGCCGCAAGCACGAACCAGGCTCCCGGAGCAACAAAGGAGTCCATGTCGCGGTACAGCACCTTGCCGTGCGCCATGTCGAGGGCCTGCATAAGCAGATACCCTTCGTCGGACAGAATGATGGTGCGCCGACAGAGCGTCACCCCGAGGATGACGACTCCGACTCCAATCGACACTTCGACAGCCCGCCGAAGTAGCGTCGCGCGTTCGTATTCCTTCGTCACGGTAATGTTCGGATCTCGGACAGATGGGTCTCGGCCGGGCCCCGGCTCATTCCACTCTACCTCATCTCACCGGGAGCCCGTCACATCCAATCGCACGGGCCACACGACAATACCCCGCGAGCGGCACCTGACACGGAGCCCCAAAAGAATACGAGGATGCCTCCAGACCGGCAAGCGCCTTCCCCCGAGCTGCGCCCGTCGACGCCATGGCGAACCATAGCGCCTCCGCGCGGGTTCAGATCGCAATGAGGACCTGCCATGGTATCGTCACTCGATATGGATGTGCGCGCTCCCCGTGACGCCGACCGCGCCGAGGCGGCCGGCTGGCTCGAATCCCTCGACGCAGTGATCGACGAGGGTGGCGGAGAACGTGCCCGCTACGTCATCTCGCAGCTACTCGAGTACGGCTATCGACGCGGCGTCATCACACCGTTCACGGCGAACACGCCCTACGTCAACACGATCCCGGTAGAGCAACAGCCTGCCTACCCAGGCGACCGATCGATCGAACGGCGTATCCGGAGTCTGATTCGCTGGAACGCGGCGGCCATGGTCGTCCGGGCGAATCGACACTCCGGCGGCATCGGCGGGCACATCTCGACCTACGCCTCACTGGCGACCCTCCTCGAGGTCGGCTTTCTGCATTTCTTCCGGGCGCACTCCATCGAGAACGCCGGCGACCTCGTCTATTTCCAGGGCCACTCCGCACCGGGCATCTACGCCCGTGCGTTTCTCGAGGGCCGTCTCGGCGTCGAGCAGTTGACGAACTTTCGCCGTGAACTCGCACCTGGAGGAGGCCTGTCGTCCTATCCGCATCCGTGGCTGATGCCAAAGTTCTGGGAATGGCCCACCGTCTCGATGGGCCTCTCCCCGATCTGCTCGATCTACCAGGCGCGCTTCAATCGGTACGGGCGCGCCCGCAACCTGATCAGCGGCGAGGAAGGACACGTCTGGGCCTTCCTCGGTGACGGGGAGATGGACGAGCCGGAGAGCATGGGCGCCATCACGCTGGCGGCGCGCGAGAAGCTCGACAATCTTATCTGGGTCGTCAATTGCAATCTGCAGCGACTCGATGGCCCGGTCCGCGGCAATGGCAAGGTCATCCAGGAGCTCGAGGGCGCCTTCCGCGGAGCCGGATGGAACGTCATCAAGGTCATCTGGGGCGACGACTGGGATCCCCTCCTGGCACGCGATACCGAGGGAGCGCTGGTCGCACGCATGAACGAGGTCGTCGATGGGCAGTACCAGAAGTACTGCGTCGAGCCCGGGGACTACATTCGGCGAGATTTCTTCGGGACCGACCCTCGCCTCTCGGCGCTCGTCGCCGATCTCACGGACGCCAAGCTCCGCACCCTCCGGCGCGGAGGACACGATGCGGAGAAAGTATTCGCCGCCTACCGCGCCGCGGTGGAATGTCGCGACGCGCCCACGGTCATTCTCGCGAAGACGATCAAGGGATACGGTCTCGGTGCGGCCGCAGAGGGTCGCAACATCTCCCACCAGGCAAAGCAGCTCAGCGAGAAGGAGCTCCGGACATTCCGCGACCGCCTCGGCATCCCGGTCGATGACGACGACCTGCCGGAGATGCCCTTCTACCGTCCCGCGGACGACAGCGATGAACTCCGGTACCTCCGTGAACGTGTGCAGGAACGCGGTGGACACGTTCCGACGCGGATCGTCCGCACCGCGCCGCTCGATGTCGACCCGGCAGAGATCCTGGCCGAGTTCAGTCGAGGCGGCGGCCGCGCCGTCGCGACCACCCAGGTCTTCGTGAGCATGCTGCGGACACTGATGAACGACCCGATGCTGGGACGACTGATCGTGCCCATCGTGCCCGACGAAGCCCGCACGTTCGGCATGGACTCGCTCTTTCGGAAGTTCGGCATCTACTCGCAGCAGGGGCAGCGCTACGAGCCTGTCGACGCCGACATCGTGGCCTACTACCGTGAAACGGAGGACGGCCAACTCCTCGAGGAAGGCATTACCGAAGCCGGCGCCATGGCGTCGTTCACCGCGGCCGGCACGGCGTATGCGGCACATGGCGTCAACACAATTCCGTTCTTCGTCTTCTACTCGATGTTCGGGTTCCAGCGGATTGGCGATCTGATCTGGCAGCACGCCGACGCACGCGGCAAGGGCTTTCTGATCGGTGCGACAGCCGGCCGCACCACGCTGGCGGGAGAGGGCTTGCAACACCAGGACGGTCACAGCCATGTCCTCGCGAGCGTGGTCCCGACCCTACGCGCGTACGATCCCGCGTATGCCTACGAGATCGCTGTCATCGTCGCCGACGGTATCCGCCGCATGTACATCGAGCGGGAGGACCTCTTCTACTACGTCACGGTCATGAACGAGGTCTACGAGCAACCTGAGATGCCCGAAGGCGCCACCGAGGGCATCCTGCGTGGCCTCTACAAGGTCCGCCCGGCGGCCACGCCCGGCGACGCCCCCAGAGCGCATCTGTTCGGCAGCGGCGCGATCCTGCGCGAGGTTCTGGCCGCGCAGGATCTCCTCACCGAGCGCGGCGTCAGCGCAGACGTCTGGAGTGTCACGAGCTACACCGAGCTTCGCCGCGACGCCCTGGCGGCGGCGCGACACAACATGCTGCATCCGCTCGCTCCGCCGCGCCAATCGTTCCTCGCGCAGGCGCTTGCCGACCAACCCTGGCCCATCATCGCCGCCAGCGACTACATGAAGGTCGTGCCGGACCAACTGGCTCCGTTCGTGCCTGCGGGGATCCGCTCGCTCGGAACCGACGGTTTCGGTCGAAGCGACAGCCGGGAAGCACTGCGGCGCTTCTTCGAGGTGGACGCGGCGACCATCTGCGTGGCCACGCTTCACGAATTGGCCCTGAGAGGCGCAGTGAGTCTGAGCGCCGTCCAGGATGCCATCGTGTCGCTCGGGATCGACCCGGAGAAGCCCGACCCTGCGATGACGTAGACAGGAACGAGCCGCGGGGATCAGGCTCCGAGGACGTCGCGAACGCGCTCGCCGAGCAACGCCCTGCCGATGGAGATCAGGACGAACGACCCGACGAAACCCGCAGCACACACCCCGCCGATGACCGCTGGAGAAAAGACGCCCGGCGGCGCCCGCAGCCAACTCATCGCGATGACGACGAAAAAGAAGTGAAACAGGAACACCGTGTACGTCGTCTCGCTGAGCCATCGAACCGCGCCCGGCAGGTGATCCCGTCCACATCCTATGGCGAACAGCAGAACGAGCGTCGGATACACGGCCAACCAGCGCGCCGTCGAACCGGGTCCGGGTCCAGTCATCATCGCCCCGAGCACGAGGAGCACGATGCATGAGACGCTGCTCCATCCAACGAGGGCGCGCCGATGCCGGAGGACCCTCGCTCGGATTGCGCCGTAGCGTAATCGCACGACCCACCCGAGCAGGAAGTACGCGTACCATGCGGGCGGATAGCGCATGAGCCAGAAGAGATCATTCCCGCCGACGAAGTTGGTCACGGTCGGGACTTGCAAGCCGACGAACGCGACCAACAACGTCGCGATCGTCCAGAAGGGCAGCCGGGCGAACACGGGCGTCAGAAGAACGAGCTGCACGATGACGAAGACGTAGTAGTAGTGCCCAAACGAGTTGGCCACGAGAAAGTCGCTCACGACAGTCGCGGCCGGTCGCCCGATGCCCCACGCAAACCAGAACAGCTGCGCCGCGCACGACGCGACGAGGTAGGGGATGAGGATCCGTCGCAGTCGGCGCACTGTGGTAGCGAGCACCACTGGCGTCGTAGTCGCGTAGAGGAAACCGGAACAGGCCAAGAACGCCGGCACCCCGAACCGCAGCGCGACCTTGAGCGTGAACTCGAAGTCGGCGGCGCCGGGGTCCCATCGTACCCGCATCGAATGGATGAGCACCACCGCAACGATCCCGATGGCTTTCAGGACATCGACCTCCCCGTAGCGCATGCCTCAGCCGGCCCTCCGCGAACCCGTTGCCTCCGCGTACACCCGCTCGAGCGCCTCGGCCGCACGTGCCCACGAGAACTGGCGTGCCCGCTCGCGGCCACGCGCCTGCAGTTCGGCCGCGGCACCCGTTTCCCCGAGCACCTGGCGGAGGACCGCAGCCAGCTCGTCTACGTCGGGATGCTCGAACAGGGCGGCCGCGCCACCGACGACCTCCGGCACGGCGCTCCGCCGAAGCGCAATCACCGGACATCCACATGCCATGGCCTCCAGAAGGGTGAGACCGAAGCCCTCGTACAACGACGGACTCACGAGCACGGCGGCGCTGCTGTAGAAGAGGGCGAGCTCGTCATCACGGAGCGGCCCGAGAAGCCGCACCCGATCGGTTGGCAGCGCGGGCTTGTATCCCGGACGAATGCGCCCGGCGAGCACGAGCTCGGCCTGGGGCACCTCGGCAGCGACGCGCCCGAAGGCGGCGGCAAGCAGCTCGACGTTCTTGCGAGGCTGCAACGTCCCGAGATACGCGACGAGCGGGCCGGGGCCGAGCCCGTATCGTGCCCGAAACGCCGCCAGGGCCTCCTCGTCCCGCACCGGCTCGAACCGCGTACCGACGCCGTTCGGCACGACGCGCACTTTGTCAGCCGTGTGCGGAAACCGCGTGCGCAGATCATGGGCCGAATGCTCAGACACGGTCACGACCATACGTGCCTGCCGCACGGCAAGCGGGGTGTGCGTTCGGAGGTGCCAGCGCTGTAACAACGCGAAGGTCTCCGGATGCTCGTACACTGCGAGATCGTGCACCGTCACGACGGTCGAACAGGGAAGCCAGAGCGGCAAGGTGTTCTTGGTCCCGTGGTAGAGATCGGCGCCCACCCGGCGCAGCGTGGCGGGGACCAGGGCGTGATCCCAGACTGGCTGCGCGTAGGCGGTCGTCAGAGGCACATGGGCGACTTCGACTCCCATCGCACCAAACGCCTCCGGACCATCCGTCAGCACGACGTACTCGAACTCTGGCGACCGACGCTCGGCCAGCGCCGCGACCAGCTCGCGTGCGTACGTCGCCGGTCCACCGAGCGTCCGCACGATGGCGCCGATAGCGATCCGCGTGGTCACGGTCGCCCGATCACGGTCGTCGGCGGCGGGCCGCTCCGCGCACGGAGGGCGTCGACCAATCCACGCAGCTGGGCCAGGACGATCCCGCGATCACCGCGCATCAGATAGAGCAACGCGCTCGTCAGTACCAACGCCAGATACGTCGGCACGAAGACAATCCAGGAGAGCAGACTTCCGTGACGACGCGCGACGATCGGCAGGTTGCGCGTCTTGAGATAGGCCGCCAGCGGCGTAAATCCACCGACGAAGCCGCGAGACCCGGCGTGTCGCACGATCGCCGCTGGTGCCACGACGATCCGCATCCCCGCCGCCCGCACGCGCAAACAGTAGTCGACCTCCTCGTAGTACGCGAAAAAGGGCTCCGCGAGCAGCCCGACGGTCTCGAAACAGGCCCGAGTCACGACGAAGGCCACGCCCTGGACGCCACTCACCTCGTACGGCGTCGAATCGGAATGTCGAACCCGGAGCCACTGGCGTGGCAGACAGAGCAACGGCACGAGGACCCTCTCACCACGCGAGACCTCCAACCCACTCACCTCGTCGACGACGCGGGGCGCCACAATGCCCACGCCGGGCGTCGCCGCAACAGCGGACAGGATCTCGATCGAAGGTCCATCGAGAAGCGCGTCGTCGTTCACGACGAGGACCGCGTCCGCGCCACGCTCGAACGCGACCACCACACCTGCGTTCACCGCACCGGCGAACCCCAGGTTCTGTGGCAGCGAGAGGATCGTCACCGCGGAAGACGGGACGGCTCCCGTCGCCAGTTCGGTCTCCAGAATCGCACGCTCGTCGGGACGCGACGCGCTGTCGACGACGACCACGAAATGGTCGCCGGACAACACGGGTGCCAACGCCTGCACGCACCGCGCCGCACTCGCACCGCGGTTCCACGTGGGAACGACGATCCCCAGCCGCAGAGTCATTCAGCCCTGCTCCCGATCCACGCGGCGCGGGCCGGACCCCGGTGGGCGGCGACCCTCAACGCGATCTCTGAATCCCCCCTCCATACACTCACGGAACGACCGGCATGGGATCCTGCATCCTCGACTCATCGAGATCGGGAAACACCTCACCGAGAATCGAACGGAGCCGTGCGCCCTGTGCGTGCGCGTCGAGGTGCTCCGCGAGCAACCGCCCCGCATGACAGCCGAGACGTGACCCAAGATCGGGCGCGTCCCGCAGGCGCCGAAGCGCGCCGACGAGCGCACCAGGATCGCCGCGCGGAACCAACAGCACGTCCTCGTCGGGCGTAAACACCTCGCGGATCGCGGGCGTGTCCCCGGTGACGATCGCACGACCCGCGGCTGCGGCCTGGTAGACTTTGGTCGGAATCACCATCCGCGCCTTCGAGGTCAATCCGAAGATCCCGAGCGCGACGTCACACTCGCGAAGCTTGCCCGGCAGGGCGTCGAAAGGAACCCAGTCCTCGAATCGTACATGATCACAGCCACGAGCCTCCGCCAGGGCCTGCGCGGCCTCTCGATCCGGCCCGGTACCGATCATCGTGAACTCCATGCGGGCGTCGGGTCCGGCCAGCGCTGCCGCTTCGACGATCACGAGCACGCCATGCAAGGGCACGTACTGGCCATAGAAGAGAACACGGAGGACGTCTCCCGGGCGACGGATCGGCGGCGCTTCCGCGGTGAAGCGACGATCGGCACCGAGGTAGAGGGTCGCGGTCCGTGCGCGCGCCGTGATGCGACGGCGCACGTAACCCCGATGAGTCTCGGTATCGAGTAACACGAGGTCGGCGGCCTCGAGCGTGCGGCGGTCGAGGAACGCCGCGAGCCGTGCTCGGAAACCGCCCCGCCGGTACACTTGTCGATCATCGACGAGCGTCTCCGTGAGCGTCACCAGCGGCGCGAACACGAGCCGAGCGCGGCGACCGGCGACGAATCGCGCCAACAGGACATCGAGCTGTCCGTTGAACCCTGCCACCACGAGCTCGGCGCTCGGATCCCGCTGCCAGGCGCGCATCAGTCGCACCGCCACACGAACGTAGGCAATCGCATGGCGCGCCAGGCTCCTGGCGCCGAAGTACCCCGCCATTTTGTCGCGCGTCCGCTCCCACAACGGCTCGTGACACTCCCGCACGTCGCAGCCCGCTGCGCGGAGGGCGTCGGTCAACTGGCGCGTGGCGGGGTGCGTTGCGTTGTAGGCGCCGAACAGGCAGGCGCGAATCATGTCACTGCGCGATACCGCCGGCTCGCCGCCGCCGGCGCGCATCCTCCCGCTCGTATGGGCCTTCGCCGGTCGAGGGCTCCCCGCCCTTCGCCTGCGTGGCGCTCGCTCCGAGTTCGAGACGCCGGACGCGCAACAGGACCTCCTCTGAGAGTTGGCGATTGCGCCCGATGAGGTCCGCCAACAGTCCGCTCATGATCGTGAGGAAGCCGATCACCGACAGCGCCCCCGCAAGAATCAGCGACTGCACATGCCCAGAGCCGCCAGTGGTCGCGTAGTCGTACAGGAAGCGCCCGCCGATCCCGGCCGCGAGCAGGATGAACACCGAGCCGAGCAGCGTGAACACCTTGAACGGCTCATAGAGGGCGTAGATCCGGATCAGTGTCGTCACCGAGCGACGAATGTAATGCGATGGGCCGGAGAACAATCGCGACGGACGCTGCGTCGGGTTGGCGGCCACCGGTACGTGTGCGATCGCGAGCTGCTTCTTGCCTGCCTGGATGATGGTCTCGAGCGTGTACGTAAAATCGGACAGCACATTCATCTTGAGCGCGGCCGTCCGACTGAGCGCCCGAAATCCACTCGTCGCGTCGGGGACCCGCGTTCCCGAGAGCTGCCGCACCGCCCAGCTACCGAGGCGCTGCAACACCCGCTTCCCGGGGCTGAAGTGGCGCAGGCGGGCGGTGTCCCGATCGCCAATGACCATCTCTGCTTCGCCGCGGATGATCGGCGCGACCAACGCCTCGATGTCATCGCCGCGGTACTGATTGTCGGCGTCCGTATTGACGATCACGTCCGCCCCGAGCTGCAGAGAATGCTCGAGCCCCGCAACGAAGGCGCGGGCCAGGCCCTGGTGGTTCGGAAAGCGGATGACCTGCGCCCCTTCCTCCTCGGCAATCTGCGCGGTCCGATCGGTACTGCCATCGTCGATGACGATGACCGCAATCTCGTCGATGCCGTCAACCTGACGTGGCAAAGCCCGGATCGTCTCAGCGAGGGTCTCCTCCTCGTCCAGGCACGGGATCTGAATCACCAACTTCATAGGCAACTGTCGAGCGTGTCATAGCGCCCCGGGGCAAGTCAAAGCACTATTTTCTCAAGGGAACCGCCCGTTTTCGGGGCATCCCCCGTGACGAGCAGCCGCACGCGCAGGGACTCAATCCACACCCTCGGCTCGCCAGAATGCCAGAAGAAGCGGCAGCGCGGTGAGATCCTGAAGCACCCAGCTGGCGCCGGCGTCGAACAGCCTCCCCTGTCCCGCCTCACCCCCGAGCACACCAACCGCGAGCATCCCGGCGGCCACTGCGCCTTCGGCATCGCCCGGACTGTCACCCACCCCGATGGTCTCCCCTGGCGCGACGCCAAGGCGCTCCGCGGCCCGGACGAACATATCGGGCGCGGGCTTGAGCGGAAGGTCGATGGTCCGCCCCACGACAACCCGGACGTCCGCCTGGAGATCACAGCGGGACAACACGCGCCGCGCCGCGCTCTCGGCGTTGGCGGTGACGATGCCGACCTGCACGCCGGTGGTCGTCGCCATCTCCAGCGCCGCCGCTGCCCCGGGAAGAAGCGCCGTGCGCTCAGCACCCTCACACTCCACGGACTCGAGAATCGCGTACGCTTTGGCTTTCACGCGCCCGGCGACGGCCGGCGATGCGTGCGCATGCAACGCGGCGTCCAGTACCGCCATCGGGGAGTGCCCGCGTCGTGCCCGCAGGATCTCCATGACGTCGAGACCCAGTTCGGCATACAGGGCCTGAATGCCGTCGCGAGCGGCCTGCCAATCAACCCACCGGCCGAGGTCGGCGAGCGTGTGATCGAAGTCGAACAACAACGCGCCGAGCCGTCGCGTTCCGGGCACCATCACGAACACCTCGTGCGCCCGAGCAGCACGAGCAGGTCTTCGTGCAACTCGAACCACACCTGGTGCACCGAATCACTTCCAGGCTTCGCAACCGCGCTCGCATCGCCGGCGGCGACTCGCGCACACGCCCGCTCGAAACGGTTTGCATAGGCAGCGTAGCGGCGGTCGATCATCGCGAGCTTGCCGATCACCGAGGCAGCGGCAGTAGCGGCGGCGCGCACGGCTCCCAGCAAGACTGGCGAGCGACCGTCCTGCCACGCCGCAATGGTGCGCTTGAGCGCCGCATCGTGCGTGAGAAACTGATCGTAGGACGCTCCCAGCCGTTCGAGGTCGATTCCGGAATCCGCGTTCAGTCTCTTCAGCGCGGCACGCCCCTGGCCGGTGAGCGTCCACCGGCGCTGATCGTCGAGGCGCCGCACCTCGTCGCGCGTCGCGGCTTCGTCGAGCCAGGCCTGCGCCTCGCCCATCGGCGAGCCTACCGCTTCGGCAATCACCGCCACCTCGGCCCACCCCTTCACACGGACGGCCATCAACACGCCCCGGAGGGCTGCCCGCGCGGCCGCCACGTCGGCGGACGCGGTCACGACTTCTTCTCGACCTTGCGGGCCCCGGAGCGCTCGCGCATCACGTCCGCCGTCTGTTCCATCTCGTTCGCTGCGCCGCGTGCCAGCGCCGTTCCGAACACCTCGACCGCGGCGCGCATGAGCGCGCCCTCTGCCGGATCGAGACCGTCGGCGAGCGCCGCGAGTTCGCCCATCGCACGTGCGATCGCCACACCTGCGCCTGCCGGGTCACCATCCGCGCGTAAGCCGAGCGCTCGTGTCAGCTCGCTCCGAACCAGCTCGAGCCGCCCTGCGGCCGCCGGACCGAGCACCAACTTCATCTCGTCGAGACGCGTCAGCAACATCTCGAGCGCCGGCGGAGATTCGAATTCGTGCGCCATGCCCTATCGTCCGGTCGGGAACCACCCGGTGCCGCAATTCATCATCATGGGACACGATGCCCCGGACGCGGAGGAGAAGCGACCCTGATCACGTATTGGGTGGCCGGCGAAGCTCGTCGGCGCTTCCGGGGACGTTGAACGGCACTCGTTGCGGTCGGCGCTCCCCCGGCTTCGGCACCTCGACCGTACCGGCGAGACAGGCCTGCACATCGGGGGTCGTGATCCCGAGCTCGCGCGCGACCTCCGCCGGACGCATGCCCCCGTCGGTCAGCTGCTGCACCCGAGCACAATCCAGCGCCCATCCGATCGACGGCACGCCAAATGCGATCGTCGCTGCCACGATGATCCTGAGCAGAAGATGAGCATCGGTTCCCATCACATGATTCCTCCTCTCCCATCATAGTCGCAGCACCCACCGCAATTGAAGCACGCTATCGAAGCCGCGTAACAGCATGCTAAAATAACGGGCGTGACGCACGACCACCAGCTCCATGCGACGCGCAGACGCGAGTTCATGCGCCAGATGGATGGTGGCGTCGCCATCTTCCGGGCCGCGCCGACGGCCGTACGCTCGCACGACGTCGAATACCCCTATCGACAGGACAACGATCTCCTCTATCTCACCGGCTTCCCCGAGCCCGAAACGACATGCGTGCTGGCCCCGGACACACCGCACCCCTTCACGCTGTTCGTCCGGCCACGCGACCGCGAGCGGGAGGTGTGGACGGGCGTGCGCGCAGGCATCGAAGGTGCGACCTCACTCTACGGCGCCGACGCCGCCTACCCGGTGGAGGAACTCGCGGAGCGCCTCCCGAAGCTCATCGAGCACACCGCCGTGCTGTACTTCGGGCCAGGACGCGACACGGCTTTCAACCAACGGGTCCTCGATCTCTACGGCTGGGCGCGCGACAACCGCGCACGCACCGGAGCGGGACCGCGCGGCATCCTCGATCCCGGCGCCATCCTTCACGAGATGCGGCTGTTCAAGGGCCCCGAAGAGATCGACACGATGCAACGCGCCGCTGCCATCTCGGGCGAAGCGCACCGGCGAGCCATGCGCGAAACGCGCGCGGGCGCGTTCGAGTACGAGATCGAGGCCCTCATCGACTACGAGTTCCGCCGACGCGGTGCCACGGGGCCTGCCTATCCATCGATCGTCGCGTCGGGAGCGAACGCGACCATCCTGCACTACGTCGACAACGCCCGACAGATGCAGGAGGGCGACCTGCTCCTCCTCGACGCAGGCGCCGAGGTCGATGGCTATTGCGCCGACGTCACGCGAACGTACCCTGTCGGTCGACGCTTCAGCGACCGTCAACGCGCACTCTACGAGGTCGTACTACGCGCCCAGGAGGCGGCGATCGCCGCCGTCCGACCCGGCGCCTCGTTCGATGATCCGCATCAGTGCGCGGTCACGCACCTGGTCGACGGCCTCCTCACCCTCGGCTTGCTCAAGGGATCCCACGACGAGGCACTCGAGCAGGGCACGTATCGGCGCTTTTTCATGCACCGGACGAGCCACTGGCTCGGCATGGACGTGCACGATGTCGGCGTCTATCACCTCGGGAAGAGTTCCCGCACGCTGGAGCCCGGAATGGTGCTGACGATCGAGCCAGGGTTGTACGTCCCCGCGGACGACGAGAGCGTCGATCCCGGGTGGCGCGGAATCGGCATCCGTATCGAGGACGACGTGCTCGTCACCGACGACGACGCCCGCGTCCTGACGGCCGACGTCCCGACGGCAATCGACGCGATCGAGGCCATCCGGAACGCCCCGTGAACGCGCCATCAGCGCCGCAACGCGGCGCCCTCACCGGCGCCTTGCTGGCCATCTCGCTTCTCGCGCAGGGACTGACCGCGGGATGCCAATCCCCCGCCCCCGAGTTCCCGTTGCGCACGGCAGACGGGAAGCTGCCAAACGTGCTCCTGATCACCGTCGACTCGCTGCGCCCCGACCATCTCGGCGCGTACGGGTTTCCCGTACCGACCAGCCCGTCGATCGATCGGCTGGCCGCGGGGGGCGTACGCCTCACGCAAGCGATCGCGACCGCACCCGACACGGCGCCGGCGATCGCCTCACTACTGACCGGGCTCTATCAGTACCGAAGCAAGGTACTCTTCAGCAACGGCTCGCTCCCCGCGGACATCACGACACTCGCCGAACGCATGGGCGCGGTGGGGTACCGCACCGCGGGCTTCGTCGGCACGAACGTGCTCTCGACGACGCGTGGTTTCGGCCGCGGCTTCGACCACTTCAAAACCTTTGGTGGCGGCTCCGCGCGGCACGCACTGGATGCCGACGGTGCGGACAGAGCGATCGCGTGGCTCGACCGCAACACGACACGCCCATGGTTTCTGTGGGTCCACTTCGTCGCACCGCACGGGCCCTACACATCCGCCGACGAGTCCTGGAGCACGAGCTACGAGTATCCACCCTACATGTTCGGCCGCGACGCGCCCCTCATCGTCGGACCGAGCGACTTCGGACTTGGCGTCCTCCCGAAGTATCAGCAGATCGACGGGCTCACACGCCCGTCCGACTACATACGACGCTACGATGGCGAGATCCGATACACCGATGCACAGGTCGGTCGCCTGCGCGCAGCGATCGAGGCTGCCGGCGACACCGACACCACGCTGACCGTCCTGACCGCCGACCATGGAGAAAGCCTCACCGAGCATCGGGAGGTGTTTCAGCACGGGTGGTTCCTCTACGACTCGACGCTCCGCGTCCCGCTCGTGTTCGCGTGGCCGGGGGTGCTCCCCGAGGGACGCGTCGTGCCGCGCCAGGTCAGCGGCGTCGATCTCGTCCCAACGCTCGCCGAACTGATCGGGCTACCGGATGCGGACCCGCCCCTGGACGGAATGAGCTTTGCCACGCATCTCCTGGTGGACGACGATACCCCCGCTCATGCCGTGTTCGCGATCGGTGCTCGCGCCAATCACCCGGTCGCCATGCGTTGGGCCGAGTGGAAGATGGTGCACGTCACCGCCGGTCGTCCGCCGGTGCCGCTCGGTCTCGTTCCGCCGAAGAAGCTCGACACGCCCGAGCGCTTCGAGCTCTACGACCTCAACGAGGACCCTGGCGAGGTCCAGAACATCGCGCACCAGCGCAGCACCATCCGCGAGTCGATGCAGCGCGTCGTCAAAGGATTCCGGCGCTCTTTCAGAAGACGTCACGCCGCACCCTGAAGGCTCAGTCGCCGTTCGACGCCGCGAGTGCGCACACCCACCGCACCAGCAGTCGCACTCCAAAGCCGACCCCGCCTCGCGGTGCACCAGGAAGATCGCGGTCGGTGAACGCGACCCCCGCAATGTCGAGATGGGCCCAGGGCACGTCCCCGACGAACTCGCGGAGGAAGAGACCAGCGTGGATCGCACCGCCGTACGGCGTCGATCCTATGTTGGCCAGGTCCGCCACCGCGCTGTCGAGGTGCGGCCGATAGGCATCGACGAGCGGAAGCTCCCAGAGACGCTCCCCGGTTTCCTCGCCGGCGCGTATGAGCTGCCGAACGAGAGCAGCATCCGTACCCATGACCCCGGCCACTCGGGTACCGAGCGCGCTCTTGACCGCGCCCGTCAGAGTCGCCAGGTCGATGATGGCCTCGGGCTGGTCCCGGACGGCGATTGCGAGCGCGTCAGCCAGCACGAGGCGGCCCTCGGCATCAGTGTTCAGCACCTCGATCGTCGTCCCTGCCGCCGTCGTCAGGATGTCGCCAGGCTTCATTGCGGAGCCACCGGGCAGATTCTCGCTCGCCGGCACATAGGCGAACACTTCGATGGCCGGTCGGAGCTTGGCGATCGCCAGCATGGCCCCGAGTACGGCCGCCCCGCCAGCCATGTCACGCTTCATGTGGACCATGCCGCCGGCCGGCTTCAGGGACAGTCCACCGCTATCGAAGGTGATGCCTTTCCCGACCAACGCAACACGCCGGACGGTCCGACGCCCGCGTGGGCGGTACGCGAGCCGGATGAAACGCGGCGGCTCCACACTGCCGCGTGCCACTCCGAGCAACGCTCCCATGCCGAGCCGGCTGATGGCCGAGGGTCCGTCCACCGTGACTTCGAGCCCAGCCGCGCGCGCGACTTTGGTGACGTCGGCCGCCCAGGCTGCGGGCGTCATCACCCCCGCCGGCTCGTTGATCCAATCGCGTGATCGGTTGGTCGCCTTCGCCAACGCCTCCGCGGACCGAAGTGCCCGTCGGAGCGTGCGTGCGTCCGCACTCGGCTGCTCGGCGAAGGTCACGCCTCTGACGGTCGCCGGCTTCCGTCCTCGCCGATAACCGCCGAACCGGTACGAGGCCAGGAGCGCACCCTCCGCCAGAAGACCGACGGCATCGGCCCCATCGGCCGGTAGGGCGGTCGCTGGCCCCCGCACGCCGACGACGACCTGCTTCGCACGCACCTCACGGGCACGTGCAAGAATCTGCACACCGGCGCGCCGCAGCTCGTCGCGACCGACCTTCGAGGCCGGGCCGAGTCCGACGATGGCGAGATGGCGCGTGGCGCCATGCGCCCCGGCGGGGATCACGGTCGCACTACCGCGCGCCGCGTCGAAACGGCGTCGCTTGAGCTCGCGGGCCATGGCGGCTCCCACGAGTCGCTCCGTGCGGAGCTGCCGCATGCCCTCGCGTGCCACGACGATCACCGTCAGGTCGGCGCGAACCCGGTGGAGTGCTCGTGCATCGAGTGCCAGCTTCATGAATCCGCCTCCGTCGCCGCAGCATCCGACCCGTGCGCCTGCAGATAGCGAAGTACCGTGTCGCGCTCCAACGTGTCGAGCGGTCGCGCACCGCGGCGAGTCATCTCACCCTGCATGCGGTCGATTTGCATCTCCCACATCGCTGCGGTGAGGGTCGACGGGGCGTAGAGTCGATGGCACCCCCCACACCGGTCGCGGTAAAGTTCCGCACCCGGCGACTCCGGATCGGGCAGCGCGGGAGCACAGCCGGCGGCCAGTGCGGCACCGAGCGCAAGGACGCTCCGGATGGCGTTCGACATGAATCGCACGACGAGTCCCGCCCCGGACCGGCTACAACCTCTGCCGGCAGTACGCCGCCTGGCCGGGCGCTTCGCCGACACCGACCTCGATCTCGGTGAGGCCGCGTACCTCGTGCTCGCGCAGCGCTGCCTGCAGCCGCTCGAGCACATACCCCGCGAGCTCCTCCGCAGAGGCGTGGATGATCGGCAACATGACGGCATCGACAGCAGGAAAGACGAAGCGAGCGCCGTCTTCGTAGGTGAGCACGACGCTTGGCCCCTCCTCGACGATGCGCAGGCAATCACTGTGCATCGGCACCAGAACGCGCTCGTCCAACTCCGCGCAGATGCGACGCGTGATCTCCTTCACGATGCCGAAGTCGAGCACGTAGCCATCCGTCCCGACCGTCCCGGAGATCGACACCGACACGTGGTAGTTGTGGCCGTGCAGCGGCTCGCGAAACCCCTTGTACGCGATGAAGTGCGCGGCCGAGAACTTCAAGTAGTCCTTGGCAACGAACACTCGATAGTCGCGCGGAACCGCGCTCATAACACCTCGAGGGTCCGCGCGATCGCTGCCGCGTCGGTCCAGTCGCGAAACGTGGAATCTGGCGCCAGCGCCACCAGATCGTCGTAGGCGGTTCGGCCCGTCGCCACGAGCATGCACGGGATACCGTTGGCGGCAGCCGCCGCGTGATCGAGCGGCGTATCGCCAACGATGATGCAACGCTCACGCGGAACATCCCGCCCGGTCGCCGACCGGTAACGATGACGCGCCACATCGGGAAGGTCGGCACGCACGGTACGATCGCTACCGTACGCCCCCGTCGCGAAGAACTCCGCAAGGCCAGCGGCCCGGAGCTTCAAGCGCGCCGTGCGCTCGAGATTGCCGGTGAGGACCGCAAGCGCGAACTCGGGCCGGCCGGCCAGCGCCTCGAGCACCGGAAGGACACCCTGCGTCGGCGCGACCGTCGTCTCCCCGGCCGCGAGTGCCTCCTCGAGATAGCCGGCCAGCCGCTGCTCGAACGTGCGCATGGTCGCCTCGTCCAGCCGGATCTGCGTACCGCTGTGGGCCAGGATCTCCTCGATGATGGCAGGATCGGTCTTGCCATCGAACCGAACGGCGCCCGCTTCCGGCTCGACGCCAAAGATTTCGCGCATGGCCCGGCTGAACGGCGCCGCGCCGTGGGTGGCATGCAACACGGTTCCGTCGAGATCGAACAAGAGAAGCTTCACGGGCTCGCCTTGCAGTGACGCATCGCGAAAGGGTAGCAGAGGGCCAACAGACGGCAAACGAGCCTGGAGGGAATCCCACTGTGCACGTCATTCACGCCCACTACGAACCGAGCGGCGGCGGTCCGCACCCCACCATCATCGCGCTCCATGGCTGGGGTGCGAGCGCGATGGATCTGCTCGGCCTGGCCCCCCTGCTCATGGGCGGGCAGCTGCAGGTCATATGCCCGCAGGGCCCACTCGCGGTCCCACTCGGTGGCGGGGCCAATGGATACGGGTGGTTCCCACTGACGGGCGCCGGCCAGCCCACGACCACGGAAACCCTCAAGCAAGCTACAGACGACGTCCGGGCCTTCGTCGATGCCGCGTCTGAGCGCTACCCCATCGACGACCAGCGGCTCGTCGTGCTGGGCTTCAGTCAGGGTGGGGTCCTCGCCTACCGACTCGCGCTCGACGATCCGGGACGCTTCGCCGGACTCGCCGCATTGAGCTCGTGGCTGCCACCCGCGCTGGCCAGCGACATCTCGGCCAACGACGCCCACGCCACCTTACCGACCTTGGTCCAACATGGCGCAACGGACGAGGTCATCGCGGTCGCGCGAGCGCAGCAATCCGCCGAGTCACTGCGCGCCCTCGGCGTACCCGTCACGTACCGGGAATACGCCATGGGCCACGAGATCAACGCCGAGAGCTTCGGCGACCTGTCTCGCTGGCTGCAGGAGCACCTCGAACGCCGCTGACACGTCTCCGGGCCGAATGCCCGTGACACATCTACGGGCCAAACGCCGCTGACGCGGCTGCGGGCCGAACGCCGCGGCTACTCGCTCGCGTCGCGGTCGTCGATGGCGCGGATACGGCCCTCGCTCTCGCGGATACGGCCGTCGCTCTCCTTGAGGACGCCGAGGGCGAACAGCGGCTGGGGGCCTTCCTCGCGGACAGTCACCGGGCGCCCAGGGTGGCGCAGGATGACCCGCGCCTCGTCGATCGTGAGGGCACGCCCGAACAAGCAATGGGGTCGACTTCGCGGGCCCTGATGGTTGGCCCACTCCATGAAGTCGGCCGGGGACGGCGCACGACCGAGCGCGATCGCACATTGACGGACAACGAAACCGAGCATGATCTGCCCCACGAACGCTGCACTTTAGGAAACGTCGTCCGAACATGTCAACGTACATTCTGCTTCTGCTTGCTTCCGCCGCCACCTTGCTGCACCGTAGTCGTTGACGATGCAGCGAGTCCTCGATTGGGGCACAACGCTGGTGTTTGCGCCCGTCTTCGCCATGACCTTGCTCGCCTTCGAGGTCATTCAGCGTGTCGCCAAGTGCTTCGGCGAACGGTCGCACGACTACGCGGTCGGCGCGATGTGCTCCAGCCTGGCCACGGCCTTCCGTCTCGTCGGCACGCGGGTCGAGGTCGATCGGGCCCCCGAGGTCGCTCCACATACCCCCTATCTGATCGTCGCCAATCACCAGAGCCTGTTCGACATCGTGATCCTCGGACATCTGTTCTTCACCAACTTTCCCAAGTTCGTCTCGAAGCGCGAACTCGCGCGCGGCATCCCTAGCGTCGCCTACAATCTGAAACATGGCGGCAACGCCCTGATCGACCGCGCCGACGGGGCACAAGCGCGGGCGTCCATCACGGCACTCGGACGCCGCGTCGAATCCAAGGGCGTGTCTGCCGTCATCTTCCCTGAGGGCACTCGCGCGCGCTCGGGCCTCCTCCGTGTCTTCAAACCCCGCGGGACCACGACGCTCCTCGCTTCGGCACCTGCGACCCCGATCGTCGCGGTGACCATCGAAAATTCCTGGAAGCTGATGCGGTGGAACTTCCTGCCGGTGCCCTTCGGGATCAACGTACGTGTACGTATCGATGCTCCGATCGTCCGCTCGGCCGACGAGGACCACGAGCAGATGGTGGTCGAGCTGCGGGCCCGGATCGCGCAGAACCTTGCCGCGATGCGAGGAATGGATGGCGACCCGCCGCCGGCAGCGATGCGCGAAGCCAGCTGAGCATCTCGACGTGCCGCAAACGATGCGGCATAGAGGGGGCATGACCCGCCGCCGGAAGCCGCGCAGCCCCTCACCGCAAGGAGGGGGCAGCGGAACGACGCCACGCCCCCGACAGGGAGGCGGCGGCACCACAACGGGACCTGGACGAGGAAACGAGGCCCCGACGGCGCCGCGGCGCCCCTACGCAGGACCGGGAGGGTCCGGCCAATACGGACAGCGGCAGCGACATTCGCCTCAAACCGAGGACACGAGCCCCAGCCGCTACTCGCGCGGGCAGCAACGCGGCGGACCGCCGCGCAGCCGGCGACCACGCCCGCCGCGTGAAGAGCAATCGCGACACGCCACCTCGCGAACGACCTCGTCGCGCCCTGCCCCACCGCGCGGCTCCACCGCCGACGCGATCGATCCCTTCGACCTCTTCTGCTCGTACCATCTCGGGATCACCGACGCGGGCGCCTACCGCATCCAGAACATCCACGAAGTGGCACGTCGGTTCGGCACGAATGCCGGCGCGCTCAAGCAGACGCTGAGCGCCTACGGCATGGAAGCGGACGATATCGTCCACAGCGGATTCGACCTCGCAGGCGCACAGGTCGATATCATGGTCGCACCAGAGGGCATCAGTCGACGCGAGCTGGCACGACCACTCTACGACGAGTTCAAATCCGCGCCGCGCCGGAGCCGCGACTGGACACGCGAGCTCAATGACGCGGAACGCCATATCGAGCGTACCATCGGCGCCGAGGGACGCTGGTCGCCCGGTCCACGCGACGCGGGCGGCAAGCAGTAGTCCATGCGGGCGGCAAGCAGTAGTCGGCGCGTGCTCCAAAGCACTTTCGGGTAGGGCCTACCATGCACGATCCGTTCAGCGTCCGAGGAAAATCGGTGGTCGTCACCGGCGGGGGCACTGGAATCGGTGCCGTCATCACGCGTGAGTTCGCGGCCCGCGGCGCCAAACTCCTGGTCGCGAGCCGCGATACCGAACATCTCGAGGCGGTCGTCACCGAGGTCCGGGCGAGTGGGGGCACGATCGAGTCGATCGCGGTCGACGTCCGGGACGCAACGCAAGTGGACGCAATGATCGCCCGCGCACACGATACGTTCGGCGGACTCGACGTCTTGATCAACAATCACGGCGCGAGCTTCTTCAAGCCCGCAACGGAGATCACGCCAAACGGGTTCGCCACCATCGTCGCCATCAACCTCACGGGCACCTTTCTGTGCTCGACCGCCGCCGCCCGGCGCTGGATCGATGCGGGCCTGGCCGGGCGCATCATCAACATGTCCTCGGAAGCCGGCGTGCTCGGCGCTCCGGGCATGGCGCACTACGGCGCCGCCAAGGCCGGCGTCCAGAACCTGACCCGCACGCTCGCCATGGAATGGGCGCAGCACCAGATCCTGGTCAATTGCATCGCGCCCGGTCCGATCGAGACCCCGGAAGGCAGTGCGCGCACCTGGCCCACCGAAGAGCTGCGGAGCCTGGTGGCGCGCTCGACCGCGCTCGAACGTATCGGCAACCCGGAGGAGATCGCCTGGCCCTGCGTGTTTCTGGCGAGCGAAGCGTCGTCGTTCATCACCGGCCAGACGCTCTCGGTCGATGGCGGACCACGCTCCGCACTATTCGTGCAGTAGCCTCACGCTCCGCCACTGCTCGCCGAGGATCTCGCCACGGAGCCCGCCAGAGCCTCCATCGCACGCGCGAAGGTCGCCGTGTCGGGGTAGCGTCCCGCCTGCACGAGGCGCGTCGCACCCACGTCGGCGAACGCCTGTACGCGCGCAGCGGCCGCGTCGACATCGTCGAACGGCAACGACGTGAGGACCACAACCTCCGGCACCGGCCTTCCAGCAGCGACGGCCTGCGCCCGGAGCTCTTTGATCGGCGCCGCGAGCGTTGCGGGGTCGTTCGCCATCGGCATCCAACCGTCCCCGAACTGGACCGCGCGGCGGAATGCGTGCGGCGGGGCGCCGCCGACGATGATCGGTGGGCGATCCGGCCGCGGGAGGAAGAAGAACGGCTGCCCGTTGGCCTCGACCTCGTCTGCCGCGAAGCACCGATGCAGGAACTCGAGTGTGGCGTCGGCCACGGCACCGCGCCGATTCCGCGGCACGCCGACAGCCCGAAACTCCGCTTCCATCCAACCCACCCCGACCCCGAGGAGCAACCGCCCACCCGAGAGCGCCTGAATCGTCGCCACCCACTTCGCGGTCGGCAACGCCGGCCGATAGGGCAGGACGAGAACCGCGGTCCCCAGCCCGACGCGCTCGGTCACGGCCGCCAGGTGCGCGAGAATCGCTAGCGGGTCGTAGTAGAGGCCACCCGAGCCTTCCGCATCGTCGGGAGGAATGGCGATGTGATCGGTCACCCACAGATCGTCGATCCCCGCCGCCTCGGCGATCCTGGCCTGTTCGACGATCATGGATGGCATCGTCTCCCGCCCCGACGTCCTCAGGTACACCCCGCTCTTCATGGGAACTCCTTCCCGCTATTGCGGCAACGACGTCGGCGGCGCGATGTTCGTCACCGTCCCGGTCAGTGCCTCGAGGAACGCAACCAGGTCACGTCGCCCCGAAACCGACAGCTCGAGCGGCACGATCTCGTCAGACAGATTGGCGTTCGGGACGCCGCCCCGATCGTAGAACTCGACGACCGCGGCCAGCGTCGGCTCACTGCCGTCGTGCATGAACGGTGCGGTGTGGGCGACGTTCCGCAGGGTCGGCGTTTTGAACGCGCCGCGATCGAGGTCATCGTTGGTCTCGACGAACCGCCCGAGATCGGGTACGGACGCGTCCATCCCCACACCGATGTTGTGGTAGCTCTCGTCGGTGAAATTGAAGCCCGCGTGGCACGTGACGCAGTTGGCGGCACCGTTGAAGAGGGCCAACCCACGCACAGCCGCGGGACTCAACGCGTCGCGATCACCTGCCTGATAGCGATCGAACGGACTATCCCCGGCAAGCACCGTACGCTCGTAGGCGGCGATCGCCTTGCCGATGCGGTCGAGGTCGATTGTCCGATCCCCGAACGCGTCCACGAAGAGCGGCTCGTAACCCCGAACGGCCTCCAGACGCACGATCGCGGCCTCGTGATTCGGCATCGCCATCTCGACGGGGTTGGTGATGGGACCGTGGGCCTGTCGTTCGAGATCCTCGGCCCGGCCATCCCAGAACTGCTCCGCCGAAAACAGCCGATTGATGACCGTCGGGCTGTTGCGCCCTCCGAGCTGCTGATCGACGCCTTCGGACACCGCGTGCGGATCCGCAAACCCATGGTAGGGGCGATGACAGCTGGCGCAGGCAATCGTCGCGTCTTTGGACAGACGACGATCGAAGTACAACGCCTTACCGAGCGCAATCTTCGCATCGGTCATCGGATTGTCCTCGGGGACGTACGCCGAATCTGCCTGCAGCCCCAGCGGCATGGTCATCGACCAATCTCCAGAACGGAAGACCTCCGGCTCGGTCGGTCCCGCGGTCACCACGGCGACTGGCGCCGACCGCACCTGCAGCGACGTACAGCTCAACGCGCTCACGAGCACCAGACACGCGACAATCGTTGCAACCCTGTTCATACCTGCTCTCCTCTCGCTGACACGTCTGAATCTCGCGCTCAGCATAGCCTGCGCACCTACGAACGCCACCGCGGACATCCCGCGTACTCACGCCCCCGGTTCACTCACGGGCACTGCCGATGGCGGGCTGCTGCTGCGTGACGCAATGAAACGCCCCGAGCCCCCAGAGCAACTCCCGACTATCGATCCCGACAATGCGGCGTGTCGGGAAGCACCGCTGCAACGTGTCGAGCGCCACGGCGTCATTCGCGTGCGCGAACGTCGGCACCAGGACTGCCTCGTTGCCCACATAGAAGTTCGCATAGCTCGCAGGCAGGCGCTCGCCGTCGTGAACGACGACCCCCGGGGTCGGAAGCGTCACGATCTCGAGAGGCTCCCCGTCCTGATCGCGGGCGGCGCGCAGGCGCACGAGGTTGTCGGCGAGCGCAGCGTAGTTCGCATCGGCTGGATCGTCCTCCACGACGGTCGCAACCGTGCGGCGTCCGACGAACCGTGTGAGGTCGTCGATGTGCCCGTCCGTATCGTCCCCCACGATGCCGTCGCCCAGCCAGATGATGGTGCGAACACCGAGATAATTGCGGAGGCGGGTCTCGATTTCGGCACGCGACAGCGTGGGGTTGCGATTGGGGTTCAGCAGACAGGCCTCGGTCGTAAGCAGCGCCCCGTGGCCATTGACGTCGATCGAGCCACCCTCGAGCACCATCGTGGAGGCGAAGCGCTCGACACCGAGGAGCGTCGCAATCCGTTCCGGGACCCGATCGTCGCGCGCAAACGGCGGATACTTGCCGCCCCAGGCATTGTAGCGCCAGTCGACGACGGCGAGCGTCGCCGGGGCGTCGTTCGAAGGTGCACGTACCACGAAGATGGGACCATGATCCCGGCACCAGCACTCGTCGGTCGGGACGCGATGGAGGACGACGCGATCGGGCCGGAGCCCCGGCACTCGTGCCAGATGACCACGCACGACCTCGGCGTCGTCGTCGTCGAGCACGTTCAGGTACACATGCTCCCCGACCGACAGCTCGGTCACCATGCGCGTCCAGATCTCAGGAACGACATCGTACATCCCGGGGAAGCTGATCCCCTCAGATCGTGGCCAGCTGAGCCAGGTCCCGTCATGGGGCTCCCACTCGGCCGGCATTCGATACCCGCGGCTCGCTGGCGTCGACGTGGACACGTGATCGCGTCGGGCAGCGCGCCCGATCACTCTCCGAAGCGCTCGGTCAGCCCAGCGTACGCGTCGATGCGACGATCGCGCAGGAACGGCCAGTGCGTCCGGGCGGTCTCGATGGCCTCGAGGTCACACTTGACGACGAGCACCTCTTCCCGATCCGCGCGCGCGCGCGCGACGACACGGCCGGCAGGATCGACGACGAAACTCTGCCCCCAGAACTCCAATCCGGGGCCACCAGCGGGCGACTCGTGGCCGATCCTATTCGGGACAGCGACGAACACGCCATTCGCGATCGCGTGCGCACGCTGCACGGTCTCCCAGGCCTCGTGCTGCGTCGCGCCCTCGGCCCGCTTCTCGCTGGGGTGCCATCCGATGGCGGTGGGATAGAAGAGGATCTCAGCGCCGGCGAGCGCGGTCAGTCGCGCCGCCTCCGGGTACCACTGATCCCAACAGACGAGCGTCCCGACGCGGGCCGGACCGCAGCGCCAGGCCTGGAAACCCAGATCGCCGGGCGTGAAGTAGAACTTCTCATAGTAGAGCGGGTCATCGGGAATGTGCATCTTGCGATACTTCCCGACCATGCGCCCACGCGCATCGAAGACCACAGATGTATTGTGGTACAGCCCCGCCGCCCGCCGTTCGAAAAGCGAAGCGATCAGCCCGATCCGCAGCTCGGCAGCGAGTCGCCCGAGCACGCGCGTCGTCGGACCGGGAATGGACTCCGCCAGCGCAAAGTTGTCGTGATCCTCGGCCTGACAGAAATACTGGCTCCGGAACAACTCGGGAAGGCAGACGATCTCCGCCCCGCGGCGCTTCGCCTTCCGCACGTGCGCGATGGCCGATTTCAAGTTGCGCTCGGGCGAGGATCCGCACCGCATCTGAACGAGACCGATCGTTGCCGTACGTCGTCGCGCCATCGTCTCCTCAGTTCAACTCGTCGAGGGTCCTCGAGAAGCTCGAGGTGAACGTCTCGAGGAAATACGCGACTTCGGGAAGCTCGATGGCGCGCACGTCGCGCTCGAGCACCGTCGCGGCCTTGGCGAAGTCGTCGTTGCCGACCCGTAGCTCCTCGAGGCACTTGAGATACGCCGAGAGCTTGTCGGCGGCCTTCACGAGCTCCCACTCGGCACGATCGTCCTTTGCCGCGAACAGCAGCGGCTCGTAGATCCGACGCAACCGCGCTGGGAGCATCCGATGCAACCGGCGCTTGGCGACGTCCTCGATCTCTCCATAGGCGCGTTTGATCTTCGGGCTGAAGTGCTTGATGGGCGCCACCAGATCGCCGGTGATGACCTCACCGGCATCGTGAAAAAGCGCCAGCACGGCGGCCCGCTCCGGATTGACCGTCCCCCCGAACTCCCTGTTGCGAATCGCGCCCAGGGCGTGCGCGAGCATCGCCACCTGCAGACTGTGCTCCTGCAGGTTCTCGACATGGGTGTTGCGCATGAGACCCCACCGGGTCACGAACCGCATCTTCGCCAGGTACGCAAAGAAATGACTCACATCTATGCCCTATCACGGCGGCGCAGCGGCACGGAATGGAGGCGAGCGGACCGACGAGCTTGACGATCTCATCAACGCATGCACTAAAGTGATCGACCCCCATGCGCGTCCTCTTCGCGAGCGGCATCGACGGCTTCTGCCACCGCTACGCCGTGCTCCACTGGGCCGAGCAGCTGTGCACCCAAGGGATCGAAGCCACGGTACGCGCACACGTGGATGCGCGGCTCGTCGGCGATCTCGGCACGCACGACATCCTCGTCTTATATCGGACCCCCATGTCACCCTGGATCGAACATCTCCTCGAGGAAGCCCGCACCTGCGCTCGACCGACGATCTTCGCGGTGGACGACCTCATCATCGACGAGACGATCCCAGAGCCGGGATTGCTCCGCGATCGCACCGAGAGTGAACGACGCGCGTGGCATGACGGCGTGCGGCGATATCATGCGACGATGTCGGCATGCGACGTCACCCTTGGCACCTCGCCACCGCTCCTGGCCTGCGCCACGCGTGCAGGTAAGCCGGCGCATCTACACCGCGCGGGATTCGGGCGGCAGGAGCTCGCGTGCGCTGCCCGCGCGACGCGCCGCGCGCCCGACGACACCGTGCGCCTGGGGTACTTTAGCGGGACACCGACGCACGACGCAGACTTTGCAACGATCACGCCGGCGCTCCTCGCGTTGATGGCCGCCCGTCCGCAGGTCGAACTCGTCGTCGGAGGCAGTCTGTCCCTCGACCCGGCATTCGTGCGCTTCGGCACCCGCGTTCATCGCGAGCCCTGGATTCCCTGGACGGCGCTGCCGGCACGGATCGCCGCCGTCGATATCAACCTCGCGCCACTCGACTGGCGGGACCGCTTCACCGCCGCCAAAGGAGCCATCAAGTTCCTCGAGGCCGCCGCGGTAGGAGTGCCGACCATCGCCAGCCCGACCGACGCGTTCCAAGACGCCATCACGCACGAACGCACCGGCCTGCTCGCGTCCGAGGACGCCGAGTGGCGGACGGCACTCATGACGCTGGTCGATGATGGGGAAACCGCACGACGCCTCGGCGGCGCGGCACGCGAAGACGCGCTCACGCGCTTTCACCCGACCACGCAGGGACGCGCGCTCGCCGAGATCATGCGCGCCGTCGCCGGCTCCGATTCGCCGGAGGTCTGCACGCACGCGCTCGCCGACGAGACGACCGTCGCGCGAAGCTTTCCGAGCGAGGTCGCACGTGCCGCGCGCGAGCCCCAGGCGTTGCCCGACATCGCCGCACCGACAATCGAGACCCCCACAGCACCGCTCCCCGACGGCACCGTGCTCACGCAACGCTTTCCCTCGCGGGTGAATGGCCTCGTCCGGGTCGATGTCCACAGCATCACCTACGGCCAGCGACTCGACCACGTCCTGGCGCTCCGCGTATGCCGCGACGACGGGAGCACCGTCGCCTCCGAACGCTACGCAGCCGGGCTCGCCCCGGATCGCGACTGGTTCGCCGTCGAGTTCCCCCCCCAGCCAGACTCGGCCGGACGTCACTACCGGCTCGAACTCGAGGCCGAAGGCACGGGGCCGGGCAACGCGCTATCGTTCGGAACCACTTCGCGCGCGGCCGACGCAGAACCGCTCCTGATCGACGACACACCCGGAACCGCCACGTTGGCACTCCGCACATTCGCCACGGGGCGTACGGCGTGACGCGCGTGCTCGTCATTTGCCCCGACAAGACGGGCCCGCTCATGGCGGGAACGGCGATTCGATCGGTGGAGATCGCACGGGCGTTGGCCACCGACTGCGAGGTCACCCTTGCGGTCCCCGACGGCAGTACACCCGTCCCTGGCGCCATGGCTCAGGTGCGCGTTCCGACCGAGTCGACGCTTCCGCCTCTGATTGACGCCGCCGATGTCGTCCTGGTGTCGGGTCGCGCCGAGCTCATGACCGCGATCCGCAAGCCGCTGATCGTCGACCTGTACGACCCCTTCATCCTCTCCGACCTCGAGTTCTACGGCGCCCGGTTCGACACCGCCGGGGGTCGCCCGCTGCTCGCCCTTCGCTGGCTGCAACATCACCTCGAGCACGGCGACCTGTTCCTGTGCGCCAGCGAGGTGCAGCGCAGCTTCTGGCTCGGAATGCTTGCGGCCGCCGGACGCATCAACCGCGCCAACTACGCGGCGGACCACGGCTTCAGCGAACTGCTCGCCGTGCTTCCGTTCGGCATCACCGACACGCCGCCGGTCGCGACTGCGCCCGCGATCCGTGGCGTGATTCCTGGTATCGGCGCGAACGACACGGTCGTACTCTGGGCCGGGGGCCTGTGGAATTGGTTCGACCCGCTGACGCTCCTCCGCGCCCTGCACGCACTCCGCGCCGACCGACCGGAGATCAAAGGACTCTTTCTCGGCGTCCGGCATCCGAATCCGGACATCGGGACGATGGAGATGGGCGAACGCGCGTTGGCACTCGCCCACGAGCTCGACCTCTACGACAACGGCGCGTACTTCGTCGACTGGGTCCCGTACGACCAACGTCAGAACTATCTGCTCGAAAGCGACGTCGCGGTCAGCTTGCACCAACCGGGCGTCGAGGCACAGTTCGCCTTCCGCACCCGCGTACTCGACTACCTGTGGTGCAGCCTCCCGATGGTGGTCAGCCGTGGCGACGAGCTGGCCGCGCGCATCGTACGCGAACGCCTCGGCCTCGCCGTCCCCGAGCGTGACGTTGATGCCGTCGCTGCGGCCATTCGCGATCTCGCCGACGGGGCGGGTGCCGAGGGACGTGCGGCGCGCTTCGCGGCGCTCAGACACGAGCTCTCGTGGAGCCGTGTCATCGAGCCGGTACGCGAGTTCTGTCGCGCGCCCCGAGCCGCACCGGACAAATCGGACGGTGGATGGTTCGCTCCGGACACGCCTTCGCACACGGTCATCCACAAAGAGGATGCGCTCGTCACCGAGGAGCTCCTGATCGGAACGCGGGAAGTCTCGCCCCCTCTCGGCACGTACTACCAGCAGGAGAAGGCGTTCATCGCCACCTACGACAATCTGTGCCGCATCGATCTCCTGCTCTGGCGTGCCGCGAAACCCCCCGGCGTAGATCTCCTTTTCACGTTGTCGGAGGACGGGCCCGAAGGCCGTCGCCTCGTGCGCATCGCGATACCGCTGGCACAGCTCCCACACGACGACTGGCATCGATTCGAGTTCCGCCCCATCTCGAACTCGCGTGCGCGCCGCTACCGCGTCACCATCGAGGCGCCGGGCACGATGGCATCGGGCACGTGCCTCTGGCTGTGCAACCCTGACGACGACGCACCGCCGACGCCCGCCCTGACGGTACATTACCTGGTGAAGGGCCTCGTGGACGAGGTGCCGGTGAACACCGAATCGTTTCTCTTTCTCCACAACACGACCGTGAGTGACGCGTTGGTTCCCGGCGTCGGCACCGCGGTCGGCGACGACGATCGCTTCGCCTCGTCGTTGCTGGCAGCCGGCGCCGAGTCCGCCTCACCCGCGGGCCTCCGAAGCGGCACCGAGAAGGACCCGGACACGCCCATGCGCGCAGACGCACCGAACGGCGACACCACCTCCCCAGACCTGGACACCAACCGGAACGCCACCACCGTTCAGGTCGAGCTTGCCCGCGTGTCCGCCGAGCTCGCGGTCACCCGGCGCGAGCTCGACGCGCTCTCGGCCGCGCACACCGCGGACATGGAGCGGCGCGTCCTCACCGGACTCGCCCGCGAGTTACTCCGCGGCGCCCGCCGCGTCCTGCGACTGGTCTCCAAGGTGGCAAGCCTGGGCGTCGCCGCATTGCTCTCGATCGCGAGTATCCCCTACGTCGCAGTGCTGGCAGTACTGCTCGCCGTCACCGACCTCACGCGCCGGCGCCGGCCCGCGGCGCCGGACGAGACGACGACCCCCACCATCGATGGCGCCACTCCCGTGTCGGTCGTGATTCCGACCTGGAATGGGCGGAGCCTCCTCGAGATGAGCCTGCCGCCGTTGCGCGCGGCGCTGGCGGCACATCCTGCCGGGGGTGAGATCCTCGTCGTCGACAACGGCAGCAGCGACGATACGCGCGAGTGGCTTGCGACCACGTTTCCCGACGTCACCCTCGTCCCGTTGGAGCAGAACGAGGGTTTCGCCGGTGCTGCCAATCGCGGCGCGCGCGACAGTCGGCACCCGGTCGTGATCATGCTCAACAACGACATGGTCGTGGAACCGGATTTCCTTGCGCCCCTCCTCGCCGCCTTCGTCGCCGAGCCTGGCGCGTTCGGAGTCTCGTGCCAGATCGACTTCATCGACAAGTCGAAGCCGCGCTGGGAAACCGGCAAGGTGCACGCCCGCTGGACCAACGGCACGATCACGCTGTTCCACGTCGATCGCTGGGAGGACGACCGACACTACCCGGTCTTCTTCGCGGGCGGCGGCGCCTCGGCATACGATCGGGAGAAATTCCTCGCGCTCGGTGGCTTCGACGAAGCCGTCTTCGCCCCCGTGTACATCGAGGATGTCGATCTCGGTTACCGCGCCTGGAAACGCGGCTGGCCCTCCCTCTTCGCGCCCCAGAGCATGGTGCACCACCGGCACCGCAGCACGACACGCCGCCTGTGGAGCGAGAGCACCATCTACAGCTTCTTCATCAAGAATCTCGCCGCGCTCATCTGGAAGAATGTCGACGACTGGACCATTCTCCGTCAGCATCTGCTCGGCCTGATCATCCTGCCGCTGCGTGTCCACCGGCAAGCGGACCTTCGCGCCGCGATCGCTACGTGGCGCGGCGCCATGCGCCAGATCCCGACCGTGATCCGCGCGCGCCGCCGCGAAGCCGACGTTCCACGTGCCCTCGACGACCGCACGATCTTCCACGTCTCGCGCTACCGACACGCGTTCCGGGGTTGGTTCGGCCGACGGCCGGCGCGCACCCCGGATCAGCGACCCAAGATTCTGATCGTCAGCCCCTATAGCCCCTACCCGCCCATCCACGGCGGCGCGGTACGGATCCTGGCTTTGCTGGAGCGGTTGCAACCCGTGGCCGATGTCACGCTGCTCTCCTACGGCGATACGGATGCCGAGCTCGACCCCCGGAGCATCGCCGAGCTACGCAAGCGCTGCCATCAGGCGGTCGTCCTCGCGCGCGATACCAGCGCCGTCGGCGGCATCCTCGCACCGGCGAAAACGCGTGGATTCTGGTCGACGGCCATGAGCGAGACTCTCGAGTATTTCCTCGATCGCGACGACTACGATGTACTGCAAATCGACTACACCCACATGGCGCACCTCCTACCACCACCGGCACGTGGCCTCCTGCGCGTGCTCGTGGAACACGACATCAGCTATGTCTCGATGGCACGCGCCTCGGCCGGCGCAGGTGGAGGGCCGGCGCGCCTCGGGGCCTGGTTCGACTGGATGCGCATGCTGCGCTACGAGATCGAGGCCGTGGAGGCGGCCGACCTCGTGCTCACCATGAGCGCGACGGACCGTGCACTGCTCGGGGAGTTCACGAACACCGACCGCATCGTTCCCATTCCCAACGGGGTGGATTGCGAGCACTACACGTTCACGACCGAGGATCGCGAACCCCAGTCGTTGCTCTTCGTCGGATTCTTTCGCCACGAGCCGAACGTCGAGGCCGTACGGTACTTCTGCCGCGAGGTGCTTCCCCTCGTGCGAGAGCATCGCCCAGACGTCCATTTTCGCATCGTCGGCGCGTACCCGCCCGAGGTGGTCCGGCAACTCGGCGCCACCGCCGGAGTCGAGGTCACGGGTCGGGTCGAAGACATTAGCGCCTACTACCGCCAAAGCACCCTGTTCGTGACGCCGGTGCTGCAGGGCTCCGGCACGAGGCTCAAGCTCCTCGAGGCCATGGCCAGCGGCTGCCCCGTCGTCTCGACCACCATCGGAGCCGAGGGCATCGACATCATCGATGGCGAGCACGCCCTCATCGCAGACACCGCGGCGACGATGGCCTCCGCCATCGAACGCGCACTTGCCGAACCCGAGCTACGCCGCGCGCTGGCAGAACGGGCCCGCGCGCTCGTCGCGGCACGGTACGATTGGAATGTCATCACCGCGCAGCTCCTCGATGCATACCGTGAGGCCACCCCACGCGTGGAGGCAGGCTGATGGCGAACCCACTGACCTTTTTGCTGCCGCTCCGCTACGACACCGTACGCACGGTGCTGCTCGTCCAGTCGGGGCCCATCGATCTTGCGATCGCGGCAACGGCCCGGCTCCGCACGCTCTTTCCTGGCTGCGAAATCGAGCTTGCGGTCCGCGAGGCTGATCTCGACGCCGCCGACGCGTGCGAGGCGGACCGGGTGACCGCGGTACGCTGGCCCGACCGGTTCGAGGTCCTCAGGACACTCCGGCGCCGTCGCTACGATGCGGTCGTCGCTCTCCTCAGCAGCCGCCCGAGTCAGTATCTCCGTCTGCTGCCCTATCTCCTGCGCACGAGGACGATCCTGCTCTTCAACGATCACCTGGACTACTTCCCGCTCCACCTGACCCGACTCCCCGCCCTGCTCCATCATCTGAGCGGCGGCGATGCAGCCGGCTCCGCCATCCCGTGGCTCGTGGGTCGGGCGATCGTGCTCCCGATCGCGACCGTCTTCCTGATGGTATCGACGGCCCGTCTCTACCTCCGGGCCGCCCGGAACCGGGCTGGCGGCTGATGCGACCGCCGTGCCGTCCCCCACGATCGCTGACACGAGTGCAGACACCCGGGAGCCGCCCCCGCGGCGTCAGAACCCACATTTCGACGCCTTGTTGGCCCCCGGGGAGCCTTGCTATCCTGACGCCTCGATGACTCCTGCCTCCGGACCACCCGTCAACGCCTTCACCGTCGATGTCGAAGACTGGTACCAGGTCGCCGACTTCGACGCCGTGATCCCGTTCACCCAGTGGGACGACTACGAGTCCCGCGTGCAGCGAAGCACCGATCGCGTGCTGGAACTCTGCGACGAGGCGGGCGTGAAGGGTACGTTCTTCGTCCTCACGTGGAACGCCGAACGTCATCCGGAGCTGGTCCGGCGCATCGTCGAGCGCGGACACGAGATCGCAACACACGGCTATGCACATCGCATCGTCTACGAGCAGACGCCTGAAGAGTTTCGCACCGACGTCGAACGCGCAAAGAAAACTCTGGAAGACATCACCGGGACAGCCGTACTGGGCTACAGGGCGCCCTCCTTTTCGTTCACGGCCAATTCGCTCTGGGCCCCCGACGTTCTTCTCGACCTCGGGCTGCAGTACGACTCCAGCGTCTTCCCTGTTCGCGACGCACTCTACGGCCTGCCCGACGCGGCCCGCTTTCCATACGTGATCCGGGAACGAGAGGGCAGGAAGCTCGTCGAGTTCCCGATCACGACGACGCCACTGTTCGGACGGAACCTCCCTCTCGGTGGAGGCGGGTACCTGCGCCTGCTTCCATACCTCTACATGCGCTGGGGGATGCGACGCGTGAACCGCGACGAGCAACAGGCAGCGCTCGTATACATCCACCCGTGGGAACTCGATCCCGAACAGCCGCGGGTCAAGACCGCAGGCAAGCGGGGATTCAGCAGCCACTACGTCAATCTCGCGAGCACCGCGTCGAAGCTCCGGCGACTGTTCCGCGACTTTCGGTTCGCGCCCATGCGCGACTTGCTCCCACTCACGTGACGGCAATCTTCTGGAGCGGCGTCGCCCTGATAGCCTACGTCTACGTTGGCTATCCTCTGGTGTTGTTCTTGGCGTCACGCGTCTGGTCACGGCCCGTGCACCGCAGCCCGATGACGCCATCCGTGACGATGATCATCGCCGCGTACAACGAAGAGGACGTCATTGCGAAGAAACTCGAGAACTCGCTGACGCTCGACTACCCCGCGGAGAAGCTCGAGATCCTGGTCGCGTCGGACGGCTCTACCGACCGTACGAACGCCATCGTCCTCGAGCAGTACGCGGGCCGGGTGCGCCTGCTCGATCTGCCACGCGAAGGAAAGACATCCGGACAGAACAAAGCAGCCGCCGTGGCCAGTGGCGAGATCCTCGTCTTCTCGGACGCATCGACGATCTATGACGCGGGTGCGATCCGGGCGATGGTTGCCAACTACGCCGACCCGACCGTCGGTAGCGTCGGTGGCGATGTACGGTACGTCCGCGAGGATGATGCCGTCGCCGGAAAAGGGCGGCAGCTGTACTGGAACTACGAAGCGGCCATCCGACGCTGGGAAAGCCGCATCCATACGGTGCTCGGCGCCACGGGATGCATCTATTCGCTCCGCAAGAGCCTCTACGTACCTCTCGACCCGGCGGCGATCAGTGACTTCGTCCAACCCGCCAAGGCCACGCTCCGGGGGTTCCGGTCCGTCGTCGAAGACGACGCCATCTGCTACGAGGTTGCGGAATCAAAGGAGTTGGGGGACGAGCTCAGCCGGCGGGCGCGCGTCGTCCTCCGGGGCATCCGCGGTATCGGCTACATGCCGGAGAGCTTGAACATCTTCCGGCACCCCTGGATCTTCTTTCAACTGCTGTCGCACCGCATTCTGCGCTGGAGCGTGCCGGTCCTCATGATCGCCGCGTTCGTCAGCAACGCGTTCCTGCTGCACGACCCGGTCTACCTCGTACTGTTCTTCCTGCAGGGGGTCTTCTATGCCGGAGCGATCGCCGCCCTCGTTTGCGACCGTCTCGGCATTCGCGTGCCTGGACTCTTCATCCCGCTGTACTTCTGCATGATCAACCTCGCGCCCCTGATCGCCGTGTGGTCACTGCTGAAGGGCGAGAAGAAGGTCGTCTGGGAAACCGGGCCGCAAGCGTCCTGAACGACTCCACAAGGGGGATGCCCTCCCCCTTCTCCACGCGGCAAAGCCGCGCGGTGGCCTCATCCCCGCCTCGCTAGCCGCTCGGCCACGCGCTCCGCGCCCGGAGATCGCGTCTTGGGTCAGCCTCCTACGCCGCCGACGCCGATTTCTGGCCTCCGAGGGGGCACTCGAGGCGCACGGTCGTACCGCCACCGCCCTTCGTCGACCAGATCGTCAGCCGCCCTCCAAGCGAGAGGGCGCGCTCCTCCATGCTCACCAGGCCGAACGCATCCGTGCGGGACTCGGTATCGAAGCCGCGACCGTCATCGCTGACCTCGAGTCGGAGCTTGTCTCCGACGACCGCAAGCATGAGACGCACGTCGCGGGCCTCGGCGTGACGGATGGCGTTGGTCAACGCCTCCTGCGCGATGCGATACACGCCCACTTCCGCTTCCTCGACCAGACGCGGAATGGCGGTCGGGAACAACGCCTCGACGGTACAACTCGCGGACGAGAACCCCTGGACGAGCGACCGCAAACCGCCTTCAAGTCCGAGGTCGCGGAGCTGTAAGGGCTGCAGCTCCCGGGCGAGCAGGCGCAGATGATCCACGAGCTGCCCGAGGTACCCGCCCACACGCTCAAACTCGCGCGCGTTCTCGGTGGAAAGCGGCCCGAGTCGACGACGGATCGACTCGAGCAGAATCCCGATCCCGACGAGTTCCTGGCAGACATCATCGTGGAGGTCGAGTCCGAGACGCTTCCGCTCCTGCTCGCGAATCACCACCTGCCGTTGCGCCAATGAACGCAGCTGATCTTGGCTGCGCCGAAGATCCTTCAGCGAACCCTGGAGCGCCTCTTCGGCGTCGCGGCGCTCCGTGACGTCGCGGCCAACGCCCTGCACCTCGGCGATGACGCCCGTCGCATCGGCAACCCCTCCGGCTTCCCACTCGACCCACCGGAGCGCACCGTCGGCGTCGATGGCGCGATTCAGAAACGTCGCCCGATACGGCGGATCCTGCATCGCGCGCATCATGTCGAAGGTGTGTTCGAGATCCTCGGGATACACCAGCGGCGCGAAGTTCTCCCCCAGCAGATCCTCCCGACGTACCCCGAACTTGCGACAGTACGCGTCGTTGACGAACAGAATCCGCCCCTCGAGATCACCGCGAAAGACGAGGTCGTGCTGCGACTCGACGAAGCCTCGATAGCGCGCTTCGCTCGCCTGCAAAGCTTCCTGCGCCTGCCGCCGCGCGGTGACGTCACGCCCGAGCGACTGGATCTCCACGAGTACACCCGCATCGTCGACGCGGCCGACCCCCTCCCATTCGAACCAGCGCCAGCCGGCGTGGGTACGCACACGGATCTCACGGGCCGGCGCCCGGTAGGGCACTCGGCTCAACAGCTCGATCATGCCGCGCGTCACCGGCGCATCGTCCGGATGCACGTAGCCCAACAGACTCCCGCCGAGCAATTCCTCGCGTGCCCGCCCCATCGCCGCACAGAGATGATCGTTGACGAACGTAAGCACGCCGTCGCCATCGGACCGACTGAGAAGCGCCTGCTGCGACTCGACGAGCACCCGGTAACGCGCCTCGCTCTCGCGGAGCGCCTCGTCGGCCAGATGGCTCTCGTGCACATCCCGACCCACCGCCTGAAATTCGATGATACGACCGCTCCGGTCGGTGATGGCGCTACTTTCCCACTCGAACCAGCGATATCCGTCGATGGTCAGCACACGGTGCCGACGCGTCTCGCGTGGCTGACCGAGGCCGAGGTTCTTCAAGCGCGTGGAGACCCTCGCGAGATCCTCCGGGTGCACGAACTCCAACTGGTCCCGCGCCGCCATGTCCTCAGGCGACACGCCGATCGTACGCGACCAATACTCGTTGGCAAAGGTAATCCTGCCACGCCGGTCGAAGCGTACGATGGCCTCGTACTGGGTCTCGACCAGACTGCGATAGCGCTCTTCGCTGTCGCGGTACGCGTCCCGCGAGACCGCCACTTCATGCGCGGCCTCTTCTGCGCTCTCGCGTCGCAGGAATGCCATCCGGAAACTCCGCGCAGCGCCCTCTGCCACCGCGAGACAGAGGCCGGCGCCAACGGCGAGCGCCGTCCCCAACTCCGCAGGCGCCACGAGAAACTCCAGTCGGGGAACCATGAGACCGAGCGGAAGCATCGTTCCGACGAGGAGCGCGCCTTCCGCACGCCAGCCCCACCCGAAGAGGAGCGCGCTCGTCAAGTAGAGCGTCAACAGGACAAAGGCGAGCACATCGCCCGGAACCTGGATCACGACCCCGAGCAGCCCGACCCCGATCCCGACGACGATGCAGACACCACAGACGCCAACGCGGATCCCGGGCAGCGACGGGCCCCGGCGGACATACCTGCTCAGCGCCATCAGCAGACCCACGTTGCCCAGGAGGTAGATCCCTGCACCGACGGGCCCGATGCGTCCGTGAGCGACGAAGACGAAGAGCCAGGCGACCAGGGTGGCCATCCACCCCACCGCGAACCACCAGACCCGCCGTGCGATCAGGTGCGCACGCGCGCGCGCCAGACGTTCAGCGACCGGGGCCGGGTCGACACTCACGACACCGATTGTACCGTCATCTGCTGCCGTCTGGTCAAACGCTGGCAACTCCGGGGTCGGCATTGCCCGATTGGCCCTCTGAGCGTTATGTAACGGGCCCGAAGGGGGCTTCCATGAGCTACGAGCAGATCCTGTACGACATCCACGAGCGCGTCGCGACGATCACCATGCACCGCCCCGACCGCTTGAACGCCTGGACCCCACGGATGGGCCATGAGCTCTACGCGGCCTTTCAGGAAGCCGGCGCCGACACCAACGTCCGCGCCATCGTGATCACCGGCGCCGGGCGTGGCTACTGCGCGGGCGCGGACATGGAGAGCCTGCGGAGTCTCCAAGACGCCGAGGAGGGCGAGGCAGAGAGTGCCGAGATCGCACCCTCGGCGCGCCACGACGCCGACACCCGAACCGGCGGCGCCTCCCATCCAGCGCTGGCAACCGCGTATGCCTATCCGTGCAGCATTCCGAAACCGATCATTGCAGCGATCAACGGCCCCGTGGCCGGCCTCGGCTTCACGCACATGCTCTACTACGACATCCGGATTGCGTCCGATCGCGCACGCTTCACGACCGCGTTCGCTCGGCGTGGACTCATCGCTGAGCACGGCAGCTCGTGGATGCTTCCTCGCCTCGTAGGCATGGCACACGCCTGCGAGATTCTCTTCTCGGGCCGTGTCTTCAACGCCGAGGAGGCCGCCACCATGGGCCTGGTCAATCGCGTCGTTCCCCACGAGCAGCTCATGACCCAGGTCTACGAAACGGCCACCGAACTCGCCACGCTCAGCTCACCACGATCGATCGGTGTCATGAAGCGAATGCTCTACACGCACCAGTTCACCGACCTGGCCGCCGCCACATCGGAGGCCGACGAGGAGATGCTCGCCAGCTTCCCGAGCGAAGACTTCCGCGAAGGCGTGGCGTCCTTTCTGCAGAAGCGCCGCCCCGACTTCACCGGACGCTAGGAGGTCGACCCAAGACCCGCCACGGGCCAGCCGTGTCATCGTGGGCCACCCCCGCGACCGTCATCGGGCTGTCACCAGTGACACACCGGTGCCGGCCCTGACGTTTTTGGATCGGAACAGCCCCCTGCAAAGCCAGGGATTTCGCCAGCGACCACGCCATCCTGATCATGGAAGTATGCGGAAAGACAGCGATTACTCTTGCTCGCTGGACCTCCGGGATGGAGCAGCATGGATGGCGCTGGGTTTGCATGACCCACCAGCATGCATTTCGGAGCAACGGTCCGTGAGATCCTGACCGCGAGCTACGGAGAAGACCTCCGCGCCTCGAGCGCCGGAACATCTCTCCCGGTCCAGGACTCTCCGGCGACGCTCAAAACCCTGGCTGCCAACCTCGAGCTTGCCTTTGGCATCGATCTGCCGGCCCAGGATCTGGCCCAACTGCACACGGTCCGCGACGTGCTCCAATGCGTCCGACTTCATCGGTGGGAAGACCGCGTCACGGGACCGCCCGCGCCCCAACTTGATCCGGAGCCGCGCGCGTCCCGGCCAGTCTTCGTGACACCAACCCGCGACCCGCGCGAGCGCTTCGTCCGCTTCACGCGCAAGCCAACCTCGGTCATCGTACCACCCACGATCAATCGATCACCGAAGCGGCTCTGAGATGCGACGAACTTCTGGGACGGGACGCTAGCACCCGTGCCCGATCGGGAGCGAGCCCCGAAGGAGTGCTGATGGCTGAACCACGGGGGCTCGACATGCGACCGGACCTGCGCATCCGATACGCCCTCGAACGACGCGCGCTTCTGGTCGATCGCCTTCGGATCGGATGTTGGCTGGCCCTCTTCCTGGTCCCGGTCTTCGCCGCGCTCGATTTCATCCTGCATCCGCACGTCCTCGTACGGTTCGCCCTCATTCGCGTCGGCATGCTCGCGTTCGCAGGAGGCGTGCTGCTGGCACTGCGAACGAACCGTGGACGAAGCCTCGTGGGTCTGCTCAGCTTTCTCACCCTCTTCGAACTCGGATTCGGCATCGTCGTCATGACCACGTTCATCGGCGGCGGATCGAGCCCGTACTACGCGGGCGTCAACCTCGTCATGCTCGGCGCCGCGGTTCTGCTCCCGTGGGAGGCCACGATCTCCGTCGGATTCGTGGGGCTCTTGATCGGCAGCTACCTCGCCGTGTGCCTGTACTGGGCGGGTGTGCCCGACCCGACGATCTTCGCAGCGAACCTCTTCTTTCTGTGTTCGACCGGACTGATCACCGTCCTGAGCCACTCGACCGGCGCCATCGCCGGGCGGCGCGAGTTTCTGCAACGCGTCGCCCTCGAAGAAGCCGGACGGCATCGCGACGAGTTTCTCGCCAACATCACCCACGAACTCCGAACACCGTTGGCGGCAATTCTCGGCTTTGCCGAGATGCTCGACGAGCACATGGTGCAGGCCGGCGAGGCCGAGCGGGGATGGCTACGGCGCATCCGTGAGAACGCCGCAACCTTGTATCGGTTGATCGTACAGCTTCTCGACTTCTCGAAGATCGAAGCAGGGGCCTTGCAGCTCGAACGGGAGCCCGTCGATCTCGCGGCGATCGTGGCGAAAGTCGCCGCCAACCTGCGCGCGATCGCAGGTGAAGATGGCTGCGATGTCCGGGTACGACTGAGCGCCGATGCGCCGCTCGTCGTGGGTGACGCCGCACGTATCGAGGAGATCGTCACCAATCTCGCTGCCAACGCGCTGAAGTTCTCGGAGGGACGACCCGTGACGCTGTCCTTACAGCCGAGCACCATCTCTCCCGTCGCCGGTTGGCAACGGCTGGTGCCCGATCCCGGACCAGACGCCGACGCAGGCGCATGGGCGGAGATCGCCGTCGAAGACGGCGGTGTGGGCATCGAAACCGGGGATCTCTCGCGACTGTTCGTGGCGTTCCAGCAACTCGACGGCTCCTCGACACGTCGTCAGGGCGGCACCGGCCTCGGCCTCGCCATCAGCGCCCGGCTGGCTCAAGCCATGCGCGGCCACATCGCCGTCCGCAGCGCGCCTGGCGCCGGCTCGACCTTCGCCGTCCTGCTCCCGGTCATTCCGTACGAGACCGACGAAGCCACACCAGACCACCACCCAACGCCCCTCTCCCCCGCCGACACCCACGCCGCCGCCCAGTAACCCCTCACGAAGCGCAGCCCCGCCTGGGACAAACCCGGAAGGAGCAACCGTGGCTTCGCCACGGTTCGCGACGCCCATCGCGCGGCGCAGCCGCGCGGGGGCAGAACAGGAGCAACCGTGGCTTCGCCACGGTTCGCGACGCCCATCGCGCGGCGCAGCCGCGCGGAAGCAGAACCGTACGAAACCCGCTACTGCTGAGCGACGACCGTACCGTCGCCCGGAAGATCCCGGCGCTGGAGTCCTCGCGGAAACATCAGCAGCTCGGGCCCGTCGTGACCGAGCTGCCCTTCAAACGCGAAGAAGTCGGGCGAGGAATCCTGCGTGTACCAGAAATAGTGCGTCGGAATGATGCGCTTGAACAGTGCGTTGCCGACGCTCCCGAGATCGACTTTCAACCGCAACTTGGTAGCCGGTGCCGGCGTGGTCACCAGGTCGAACGTGCCACGATCCATGACATCGACCTGAATCGTATACACCCTGGGATCGGGGCGGAAGGTGATCATCTGGAAGGACGTGCCCCCCTCCGGCATCTCCGGTACGGCCGCGAGCACGACGGCCAGCATCGGTCCCGCATACGTGTCCGGAGCGAAGGAGAACGTTTGTTCGTGACGCTCCCCGTGGACCATCCACTCGGTATGCCCCGAGAGAAAGTCGACACGAAGCTCGTCCTCGATGACGCCGTTTCTTCGACCGATCTTGCGATACGACAGGGCACGGTATCCGCTGCTGATATCCATGACACCACGCTCGTCCGACACCACGCCGTCCTCGAACTCCGTCACGACCTCGAAGTGGAGGCGGTCGCCCTTCGTAACCAACCGGGAGCGTTGCTCTCCCAATCTGGCTCCGGACTTGAGCGCCTCGAGCGTGTGGACGATCTCACGCTTGGCGTACATCGTGCGGACGGACGACGCCACGGGGAACACCTCGGCCTGCGCAGCAACCATCGAGGTGCAGACGACGATGACGGCAAGCGCTGCCGTACTGATGCGGATGATGAGGTATCTCATGCTGAGGATCGTCGTGCGCCCACACAACCGCTCCCACCCACTCGACCGGGACGGAGCGTACCCCATGCGTCAGTCTTCGTCCACCAAGGCGATGGGCTCGAGCAGCGCCTCTGGTACATCCTCGATGAACCGTGAGGGCTTCGTCAGCAGCATACCCGCACCACGCTCGTGCATCTCCATCGGGTACGTCAGGTAAAGTAGATCCTTCGCGCGCGTCAGGGCGACGTACATCAAGCGCCGCTCCTCCTCGAGCTCACGCTCGTCGTTCATGTTGTACATCGAGGGGAACCGCCCCTCCGCCGCCCATAGGACAAACACGGTGTGCCACTCGAGACCTTTGGCAGAGTGGATGGTGGACAAGGTCACGATCCCCTCCCCACTGCCGTCCGCGGCCAGCACACCATCCACACTATCGGTGGGCGGATCGAGCGCCATGTCGGCCAACAGCGAACCCACATCCCGGTAACGCTCGGCGATGGTCGCGAAGTGCTCGAGGTCGCGCTCACGCTTGGGATGATCGTCGCGACGGATGCGACGAAGCGCGGGCAAATAGTGCGTGAGGACGAGCGTCAGTTGCTCACCCGGGCTCTCGACGGCCGCCATGTCGGCAAGAAGAGCGCCGAGCCGCCGAAGCTCCGTCGCGCCCCGACCCGTGCGTGCCCCGAGCGCGCGCCAGGGTGCCGGGCCTGCCAGCGTACCAACGACCTCCTGCACGCTCTTGGGCCCCACGCCCTCGAGCAGCAAGAGGACCCGACGCCAGGACACCGCGTCGCGCGGATTGGCGACCACCCGCAGATACGCCAACACATCTTTCACGTGTGCCGCCTCGACGAACCGGAATCCCCCGCGCTTCACGAACGGAATGTCGCGACGGCCGAGCTCGATCTCGAGGTCGAAGGCATGAAAACTCGAGCGGAACAGCACCGCTATCTCGCCGAGCGGCACGCCCTCCTCGCGCAACTCGAGAATGCGCTGCGCCACGAAGCGCGACTGCTCGAGCTCGTCGAGCGCGCGGACCAGACCGGGCCGCTCGCCGCCCGGACGTCGCGTGAAGAGCTTCTTCGTGTAGCGCTCGCGGGCGCCCTCGATCACGGCGTTGGCGAGATCCAGGATCGCCTGAGAGGATCGATAGTTCTCCTCGAGGGTGATCACGCGCGTCCCGGGAAAGTGGGACGGGAAATCCATGATGTTCCGGAAGTTCGCGCCTCGAAAAGCATAGATCGACTGCGCGTCGTCCCCGACCGCCACCACGTTCGCGTGGGCGGTCGCAAGACCACGCACGATCTCGGCCTGGACGGCGTTCGTATCTTGATACTCGTCGACCATGATGTAGCGATAGCGACGGCTCAGTTGCTCGGCGATGGCCGGCTGCGTCACGAGCAGGTCACGCAAACGCACGAGAAGATCGTCGTAGTCGACGAGCTGACGTGACTCCTTGTACGCGACGTACCCGACGAACACGCGTTCGAGCTCCTCGCGCTCGTCGAGCAGCTGTGGATAGTTTGCCGCAAGCAAGTCCTCGAGCGTCATCGCCCGATTGATGGTCTTGCTCAGAATCTCGACCAGCGCCTGCTTGCGCGGAAAGCGTCGCTCCTTACGATCGAGACCCCGCTCGCTCCGCACGAACGCCATCACGTCCTCGCTGTCACCGCGATCGAGAATCGTAAAACTCGGGGACAGACTCAGCTGTTTCGCGTACCGGCGCAGCACCTGGTGCGCAAAGGAATGGAAGGTCCCGCCTGCAACCTGAGCGCAGCTCCCACCCACCAACCCGGTCGCGCGGCGCAACATCTCTTGCGCAGCCCGACGCGTAAAGGTCAGCAACAGGATCGCACTCGGCGACACCCCGGACTCGACGAGGCGCGCCACGCGGTACACCAGGGTCCGGGTCTTGCCGCTCCCCGCCCCGGCAACCACCAGCAGGGGGCCCTCCAGCGTCGTCACGGTCTCGAGCTGCTGCGGGTTCAGCTCGTCGGCGTACGGGATGCGGAAGCTCGGTGGGCCGTCGCGAGGAGGCTCAGCACGCAACGTATATCGCTTCACGACCGGGATACCGTAGGCGCCCGACGCCCCGATTGCAACGCGCTGCGACCCCCAGTAACGTGTCCGCCGGATCGAGCAGCCGATCGGGTCGGCGATGCAATACATGCATACGAAAGCAGGGTCTCAATGGCCGATTTCTGGGTGGGAACGTCGGGGTACAACTATCAGGAGTGGAAGGGATCCTTTTACCCTGAGGACATCTCCGACAAGCGTATGCTCACCTACTACGCGGACCACTTCACGAGTGTGGAAATCAACTACACGTTCTACCGAATGCCGACCGGACGCGTGCTGGCCGCCTGGGCACGCGAAACACCGGATCATTTCCGTTTCACGCTGAAAGCCCCGCGCCGCATCACGCACGATCAGCGCCTGCGCAGCATCGAGGACACCCTCGCGACCTTTTGCGAGGTTGCCGAGACGCTCGGCACGAAGCTCGGCCCGCTCCTCTTCCAGCTGCCACCGTTCCTTCGGAAGGATGTCGAGCTCCTCGAAGTGTTCCTGCACGATCTTCCACCCGGGCTGAAGCCCGTCATGGAGTTCCGCCACGCGTCCTGGCATTCCGACGACACCTATGAAGTGCTGAAACGCTTCGGAGTCGCCATGTGCATCGCCGATACCGACGACCACACGACACCGTTCGAGGCGACCGCTCCGTTCGGTTACTTGCGTCTGCGCCGGACCGACTACGACGAAGCGGCGCTGCAATCCTGGATCGAGCGCATCGACGGCGTGGCGTGGGAAGATGTGTTCGTCTATTTCAAGCACGAGGAGCAGGGCACCGGACCGGAGTTCGCCGCCCAATTCGGCAACCTCGTAGGAACCGAAGGAGGCAGTTGATGGCCGACAAGGAAACCCCCGCTCCCGAAAGCGCCGGACACCGCCACATGGCCGTGCAGTCCGATCCCGCAACGAATCTCGGGGTGTACGCGAACATGATGATGGTCAGCCATCGCAAGGGAGAGTTCGTTCTCGACTTCCTGTTCGTCCCGCCGCAGCAAACGACGACGACTCAACCCTCCGCCACCTTGCGCACCCGCGTCATCACCACACCCGAGCACGCCAAACGCATCGTCCGCGCCCTGCACGACAACGTGCATCGCTATGAGGCGTCCTACGGTACGATCTCGGAGGCCACGGATCTTCCGACCCAGGTCCACTGATCGGTAGCTGAGCGGTAGATTCAGGGCCCTCGTGATCGGTCGCTTCGCGCAAGTCGTGCTCGTCATCGCGCTCGGTGGGGCGCTCGGATTCCTCGGCGGGGCTCTCGGCTTCCTTGGATTGGGTCCCGGGACCGTACCTCGCCCCGATCTCCCGCCGCTGCTCGACGCGCCGTTACCCGCGGCTCCAGCCGCGCGGGTCTCACTTCCGACACCGGACACTGACGAGCCCGCGGCGGATCCTGCACCGATCACCGACGCCGAGCGCCTGAACCGCGAGGCTGTGACACTCGCCACCAACGGCGACATGCCCGACGCGGCAAAGCGATTGCGCGCGGCCCTGGTGCTCGAACCCTCGTCGGAGCTCTACCAACGAAATCTGCAAGCGGTGCTGATCAACACCGGCTTCACGGATATCGACGCCGAGCGATTCGACGCCGCGATCGGGTCGTTCGTTGAGGCCCTGAGCCTCGGTGACCGCGGCGAGATCCATCGCGGGCTCGGCTACGCCTACTACCGGATCGGCAAGATCGACCTCGCGCGCATCAGCCTCGAACGGGTACTGAAGCTCGACGGTGGCGACGCCGACACCTATCTCACCCTCGGCCGGATCTACCTCGAGAAGCGCGACCACCCACGCGCACGCGCGATGCTCGAGGAGGCCCGCGCTGCTGGCGCCGACCCGCCGGGCCTCGACGACACCATCGCCCGGTTGCAGCGCGATGCCGAAGCCGAGGAGGGCTTCCACGCCCTTGCCAGCTCGCACTTCGTCCTGAAGTTCGAAGGACGCGAGAATACGCAGGCAGGGCGACTCGTGCTGAACGCCCTCGAGGAAGCGTACCGGAAGGTCGGTGCCCGCTTCGCCTACTATCCGCTCGAGCGGATCGAAGTCGTGCTGTATTCGGACGAGGCATTTCGTACCATCACCAACTCGCCCCACTGGAGTGGCGCCGTCTACGACGGCCGCATCAAGATGCCGATCGGCGGTCTGAAGCGCGGCAGCGAGCGATTGAAGCGCACCCTGCGCCATGAGTACGCCCACGCGGCGATCGTTACCTTGAGCCGCGGCAAAGCCCCCGTCTGGTTGAACGAGGGTCTGGCCCAGGTCGCCGAAGAACCCAAGGGCCAAGGGAGGATGCAGCGCTTGCGGATGGGCCTCGAGGACGATGCGCTACTGTCACTCCCCGAGCTCGAGGGGGACTTCACGCCGCTCAACCGGGACAAAGCGAGCCTGGCGTACTCGCAAGCGTACTTCGCCGCACGCCACCTGCTCCAGAAGAAGGGCGCCTACAACGTCCGCCGCCTTCTCGAACAGCTCGCGACCGCGGAGACTGTCGACGCGGCTTTCCGAAGCACCTTCTCGCAGCCCTACGCCGCGTTCGAACGCGACGTCCTCCGTGCACTGCGGCGCGAACTGGGCTGAAAGACGGCGTGCGCAGCTGCTCGCGCAGCGGCGTGCGCGACTACTTGCGCAACGACTTCTGCATGATGCGCTTGCGCATCCGCACGCTCTGCGGCGTGACCTCGACCAGCTCGTCGTCGGCAACCCACTCGAGGGACGCGTCCAGGCCCATCTCACGAGGCGGGGTCACGATCGTGGCCTCGTCGTGGCCGGACGCGCGCATGTTGGTGAGCTTCTTCTCTTTGGTGAGGTTCACGGTGAGATCGTTCTCGCGTGAGTACTCACCCACCACCATGCCCTCGTACACACGGGTTCCCGGCTTCACGAAGATCGTGCCGCGCTCCTGCAGGTGAAACATTGCGTACGGCGTCGCGGTCCCCTCGCGGTCGGCCACCATTGCACCGTTGGTCCGGTCGCGGATCGGCCCGCACCAGGGCGCATAGCGGTCGAACAGTACGTTCATGATACCGGTGCCACGCGTCGACGTCAGGAAGGTCGAGCGAAGGCCGATGAGCCCGCGTGACGGGATGCTGAACTCCAGGCGCACCCGACCGGACTCCTGATGCTCCATCCCGGTCATCGTCCCCTTGCGCACCGCGAGGAGTTGCGACACGACCCCGATGAAGTCCTCGGGCACATCGACCGTCAGGATCTCCATCGGCTCCTGGGTGACGCCGTCCTGTTCACGAGTGATGACGGTGGGCTTGGACACCTGCAGTTCGTAACCTTCGCGCCGCATGGTCTCGATGAGGATGGCCAACTGCAACTCGCCACGCCCGGCAACCCGGAGCTGATCGGGTTGATCCGTGTCCTCGACGCGGAGACTCACGTTGCGGCGCGCCTCGGCCTCCAAGCGCTCGCGCACCTTGCGCGAGGTGACGTGGTCGCCCTCGCGACCGCCCCACGGTCCGGTGTTGGGACCGAAGATCATCGCGATCGTCGGCTCCTCGACGTGCATGGGGGGCAACGGGACCGGGGCTTCCCGGTCGGCGATCGTGTCACCGATGCTGATCGTTTCCATACCGCCAACCGCGACGATGTCACCGGCGCGTGCCACGGCGACCTCTTTGCGCGCGAGTCCGCGCCACGCGTAGAGAAACGTAATCTTGCAGGCCTCTTGGGTGCCGTCCGCCCGGCACAGCGTGTAGAGGCCAGCCGCCTCGAGCTCGCCGGACACGACGCGCCCGATCGCAAGGCGTCCGACGTAGTCGTTGTAGTCCAGGTTGTTGACCTGAAACTGGGTCGTGCCAGACGGATCCGAAATCGGACCGGGCAACACATTGACGATGAGATCGAACAGCAGCCGCAGATCGTTCCCCTCGTCCTCCGGCGCAGCGAGCGCAATGCCTTCGCGCGCATTCGTGTAGACGATCGGAAACTCGAGCTGCGTCTCGGTGGCACCGAGATCGATGAACAGGTCGTAGACCTCGTCGAGGACTTCGGCGATGCGCGCGTCCGCCCGGTCGATCTTGTTCACGCACAGCACGACGGGAAGTCCGAGCGCGAGGGTCTTCTTCAGGACGAACCGTGTCTGGGGCAGCGGCCCCTCGGAAGCATCGACGATCAGGAGCACGCCATCGACCATCGCGAGGCTACGCTCCACCTCGCCGCCGAAATCCGCGTGCCCGGGCGTATCCACGATGTTGATCGTCACCGGGCCGTACGTCACTGCCGTGTTCTTGGCGAGAATCGTAATGCCACGCTCGCGCTCGAGGTCATTCGAGTCCATGACCCGCTCGACCAGGACCTCGTTGGTCCGAAAGATACCGCTCTGGCGCAACATGGCGTCGACGAGGGTCGTCTTGCCGTGGTCGACGTGGGCGATGATGGCGATGTTGCGGATGTCGGCCCGCCGTGGACCGGCAGTGTCCTGCTCCGGCGAACCGGCAGGCCCAATGATGCCTTGCGTCATTTCGAGACTATCGTCAGGAGCCGGCCCGCTGTCAAGTTCGCGAGCCCGGACTTCTCTGGTACGCTGCCCCCGGTGGCCGCAATGCAGCGTCTCGATCTGATGGGCGTCTCCTGCCCGCTCAACTGGGCCAAGGCCAAAGTCGCCCTCGCCGACCTCGTGACGGGGGATCTTCTCGAGCTCACGCTCGACGATCCGCGGGGCGCCCGCGACCTGCCAGGTGCCGCCGAGGCGGAGGGGCACCAGGTGGTCAGTACCACGGCCCACCCAGGCCTGTGGGTCATCACCATCGAGAAATGACCCTTCCTTGACCCTCTGGCGCTGATTTCAGTAGCGTTCTCGGGTGTCCACGGACGGTCAGCAGCTCGACCCGAGGCTCGACCTCGGAATCTTTCGGCAGATGGCCGATCTTTCGAACGACGCCTTCTTTCTGCTCGACGAGCCGGGACGGTTTCTCTACGTCAACGACCGGACCATCGCGATAACGGGGTACAGCCGAGAAGAGCTGTTGGACATGACGGTCTCGGATCTGAACCCGGAGTTCCCCCGCGAGCAATTCGACGCGTTCGTCGCCGAGATGCCTGTCGGAACGTTCCTCCCGCCGTTCGACACCCTTTCGCGCAGGAAGGACGGCCTCATCTTCCCCATCGAGCTCTGCGTCGCGCGCATGGACCTCGACGGCCGCGGCTTCATCTTCGGCGTAACACGCGACATCCGAGAGCGAAAGCAGCTGCAACTGGCGCGAAAGACCTTTGCACGCCGCATGCTCCAGACGCTGGCCGCCGAGCGCGAACGGGTGGCCCGCGAACTCTACGAAGACGTCGGCGGCGCCATCTCCAGCGTCGGACGCGTGCTCGCCGACCTCGAACAACGGCCAGGGACCCTGCCATCCGAGACCGCACCAACCCTCGCCGCGATCCACACCACGTTGCAACAGATCACCGCGTCGGTCGGGAGTGTCGTCAACGAGTACCAACCGGCGGACGTCCTGAGTGCCGGGCTCGAAGAGAGTCTGCGCGCGCACACCAGCCAGTTCGCCGAACGCCACGGACTCGATCTGCGCCTCACGGCCGACGCGATCGACCAGCTGCTCCCGTCGGCGCACGAGCTGCACCTGTTCCGGATCGTCCAGGAAGCGGTCGCCAACATCGCGCGCCACGCGCGCGCGCGTCGCGTCACGGTCGACTTCACGCGCGACACGCGGGATCTGCACGTCCACGTCCGCGACGACGGCGTCGGATTCACACCCTCCGATCCGGAGCACAGCGGGTTCGGTCTGGTCACGATGCGCGAACGCGCCGAACTCATCGGTGCCGATCTCGAGGTCGCATCGAAACCTGGGAATACCGAGGTCCACCTCCGGGTTCCCCTGGCCGGACCCGCGCTTGCCTCCGTATCGCCCCCGCCGAAGAGCGAGCACACCCGGTGAGGACGACGTGACGAAACCCGCGCGGACGCCGATACCGGAGGGGCTCGATCTCGATGTCTTCCGTCGGATGGCAGACGTCTCGAACGATGCCTTCTATCTTGCCGACTCGTCCGGATACCTGCGCTACGTGAACGAACGCGCCGTGACGCTGACCGGCTATTCGCGGGAAGAGCTCCTCAGCATGACGGTCTTCGACATGGATCCGGAATACACACGTGAACATTTCGACACCATGGTCCGCGTCCTGGCCCAACACCCCGTTCCTCCCTTCGAGGCCGATGCGCAACGCCGTGATGGCTCTCGCTTTCCGACCGAAGTCACACCGTCCCGGGTCGAGATCGGGGACGAGGTCTTCTTCTTCGGCGCGGTCCGGGACATCAGTGAGCGCAAGCAGATCGAGGGCGTGCAGCAGGATTTCGCGCAGCGCATGCTTCAGACGGTCGAGACCGAACGACAACGGATCGCACGTGAGCTCCACGACGATGTCGGGCAGGGCATCGCCACGCTCGGCGTGCTGCTGAAGGCGCTCGAACAGAGCGCTGGCCCACATGAGGCCGATGTGGCCGCCGCCATGGCGCCGCTGCACAAGAGCCTGGGCGTCGTCGCGGAGTCGATCGCACGTATCGTGCGCGACTACCACCCGGCCGACCTCCTGGCGCTCGGACTCGAGGAAGCTCTGCGCTCCTATGCGCGGCAATTCGCGAGCCGACACGGGCTCACGCTCCGATTGCACACCGCGCCCATCGACGACCTGCTCGACGACGAGCAGCAGTTGCACGTCTATCGTATCGCCCAGGGCGCGCTGGCGAATGTCGTCCAACACGCCAACGCCAAACACCTGACCCTGCGTATGCGCCGGCAGGCACAGCGCCTCGAATTGAGCGTGCGGGACGACGGCCGCGGCTTCACTCAGTGCCCGGACGCGGACGTGTCCAAGCAACTGGGCCTGGTGACAATGCGAGAGCGCGCCGAGCTCGCGGGCGGCACGTTGAACGTTCAGTCCACCGAAGGCCGAGGAACCGAAGTCCGGCTATGGTTGCCTCTTTAGCCATCGTGTTCGCAGAAGGATGAAAGCCATGGGACCTACCTCCCGAACGTCCGACGCGACAGACCCATGTCTGCGAGCCGTGCGCGTGCTCGCGTTGCTGCTACTTGGCCTGTGGCCCGCCCTGGCCGCCGCACAGCCGTGCCCTCCCGGACACCAGGGCCCAGACGGATCGGCGCCGTGCACCCTATGCCCGGCGGGATCTGTTCAGATCCTGCCCGGCCAGTCGGCGTGCGAGTTGTGTCCCGCAGGGTCCATCTCCTTGCCGAGCCGCGTATACTGCTACCCGTGCGAGACCGGAACCGCCGCACCATCAGCAGGGTCTTCCGAGTGCACTCCGTGCGGGCCAGGCGAGTACACGAACTTCGACGGCACCGTCGAGTGCCTCATCTGCCCACCAGGAACGGCCTCGAACGGAACGGGTGCCTCGAACTGCGCCTGTGGCGAAGACCAATTCCAACCCGAAGCCGGGCAGGAATACTGCCTCGACTGCCCGGCAGGCACACATTCGTTTCTGCCCACCTCGCTGCAGTGCATCACATGCCAGCCCAGGGTTGGACGCCTCCGATTGAAAGCCGACAAGCTACTCGCGCTGGGCCACAGCAACGTCAAACTGGTGGCAGACCTCCTCCTCGCCGATCCTGCTGGATTCGGCGCACTCGACCTCACGCGCCAGGACGCGGTCGTAACCGTCCGTGGGGCCGGCGGCGCTCTGCTGGTAACCGAGCGCTTCCACCCGTCCACGTACAGTGGCCCCGGCACTCGCGGCTGGACTGTGAACCGCCGGAGAACAAAATGGCGCTACCGCGATGAGAATACGCCTTCCGTGACGGGCATCGGAGAACTGACGATCGTTGATCGAGGCAGATCCGTGCCTGGCCGCATACGGGTTACGTTCACGGGCAAAGACGGCCTCTTCCTCTTTCGGCCCTCGTATCTCCCATTCGAAGTGCGGCTCGCCATCGGAGCCGAGGGTGAGCATTGCCTGACCAGCGTCTTGCTGAATACCGAGTGTCGATTCGACCGGCGCGCCAACCGGCTCCGCTGCCGGCAACACTAACGTTCGGCACCAAGGTCCGGTGTGGCCGCGTTCATCGTAGAGTAGCCCCCGGGCGCGCTGGCGCTTCGCGCCAGTGCGCCGATGGGCGTCGCCCCGCGAAGCGCGGTTCGCGGGGCTCCCGGCCGTGGCTCTGCCACGATGCCGTCCGCCGCGGCGACGTCAGTCGGGGGCGGGCGGGGTCCTCTTGGAAGCGACGTTGGTGACGCTGCGGTGGTGGTGGTCGAGCGCGGCGGGGGGGTAGATGTGGGCGCGGCCGTAGACGCAGGCGACGCGGGCGTCGCACTGTGACTGGCAATCCTCCGTGTGCCCGACCCGGTGATCGATGCACCGGCGTGTGTTCCATCCGTCGCGGTCGACCGCGGCGGCGGGACACACGGCGATACACGGACGGGTCGTGCACGATCCGCACGGGTCGAAGCGGGCGGCCGGACGTGGAGCGGTCAGCACGTCGGCGACCAGGAGCGCGCCGCGAAAGGCGATCCACGGCCCGAATTCGGGATGGATCAATACACCCAGCACACTGCGACAACCGAGCCCCGCTGCCTCCGCGAGGTGCACGAATGAGACCCGCGGCTCGTCGGTCCCGAACGGAAATCGCACGCGGCCGTGGAGCCCGATCGCTCGCAAGCGGGGAACGATCGCGGTCCGCATCAGCCCGACCGTAAAATCGTCGAGCGGATCCGCGCGCTGGACGTGTTCGGGGTGCGCGGCGACATGGGCCTGATAGGAATACCAGAAGGCGCTCCCGCCGTGCCCCAACACGATCGCGCTCTTCGCCGACGGATCCTGGTTCCCGAGACGAAACGCGGCCGGAACCAGCGCGTCATAGTCGGAGACCGAGCCGATGCCGACGAGGTTCAGGCCGAAGGGTCGGACGATGGCGGCGATACGCGCGCCCGTCGTCGCGGCGCTCACTCCGAGCGGTGATCCAATCGGCTGAGAATCGATGCCAACCCGAGGAGCACGGCGCTACCGATGACCGCGGTGAGGCCCGAAAGGGCCGCCAGCACCGCGTAGCCGACGTGGCGCGCAAGCGCCGCCTGATACTCGGCCTGAAACAGGATGTGATCGGGATGGCGCTCGAGTGCATGCGCCGCCCGGAAGTACGTATCGTCACCGAGGACCCAACGAGTGGCAACAACGGCCAACCCCAGCCCGCCAACGAGAATCAACGCTCCAAGGATTCGCAGATAGATCGTCATAGCCTGTTCCGCCCCTGTGAGCGCGCCGCTGACGCGCCACGCCCTGATGTGCGCCGCTCCGCGCACCCGCAACGCCGAGTCGTCGTCGGAGAGCCACCATACGCCGGCACCATCCGCCGCTCAACCAAGCGCGACCTACAGGTCGAGACGATACACCTGGACTGTTTGCTGCCTGGTCGAATCGTACGCGTCCCACTTCTCGGCGGGGACGTCCGTAGCCGCAACGCGCCGAAAACCCTGGCGTACGAAGAACTCGCCGACGCGCGCCTGCGTCGTACACGCGAACAGATAGGTAAAATTCCGCTTCCTGGCCTCGGCCGTCATCGACGCCACCAGGGTAATGCCGACGCCCTCGCCTTTGAATCGGGTCAAGGTATAGAGGCCCACGATCTCCGCTGCCCGGTCTGCCGCGTAGGGTGCGGTCCGCAATCCGCAGACGCCCGCCAGGTGACGATGGCCCACCGTTGCCCCGAAACCTTCGAACAGGATCTCGGCGATCTCCGCCCGACTGCGTGCCTTCAGGTACCCTTCATGCTGCCCTCGCTCGAGCAGCTTCTCCACTTCGTGAAAATCGTCGACCCCGAGTCGCGCGACCCGACAATACTCCTCGCGCGTGCACAGGGTTCCCGCCCCCTCGTAGGTGAACAACTCACGCGCGGCTCCGTCGATGGTGCACAGGTTCACCGCGTCGACGCCGTCGGCCAACGCCTGCGCGACTTCGCGCAACAGCGCACGCCGATCGGCAACGCGCTCGTCTGCGAGCAGTTGACCGAGCACCGTCGCATTGGCGAACGAGATCAGCCGCCCGGTCTCCGGATGGTGCATCCCGCCGACCGAGTCGAGGACGACGAGCTTGCAGACGCGCAAACGCTCCGCCAGCTCCCGCGCGCACTCGACGAGCCGGGCAACCGAGTCGGCATCGCAGCACCCGGCGACCAGCATGTGGGAACGCAGCGTGCCCCACAGATCGGCCAGAAACGGCAGGGTCGGTTTCCCCGGCGGCAGAACCACCGGGCACGGGGCGACAGCCTCCGACACGTGCGGTGTCGCAGTCAACGCCGCCCGGAGTCCCTCATCCGTCACGCCTCCTCCAGCAGCAAGCACGACGACCCGGGTCCCGTTCTGGACGAGATCCTGCGCCACCATACCCAGGGCGCGGAGGTCACCCGAATCTCCCTCGTGGTACACGGCGCAGAGTAGGGTCCGCCCGCGAAACTCCTCGAGGTAGAACTCCTTCTCGGTGAACTCCGACCGGATCATCCTTGGCTGCTACCAGAAAGGCGGCTCGCGAGGAAGAAACCGGTGCGCCGCGAAGTTGCTTTTCGCCAGGGCGCCTCGTAGGTACAACGCCGTGCGGCAACGGGATCGAGGAAGACGGCTCGTCGTAACCAGGGTGTCGGTGGCGTTGCTCGCGGTGGCCGCGCTCTCGGCATGCCGGCCCCCTGCACCTCCCGGTGCTCCCGTCACCATCGAGCACGCAACGACCGGCGCCGACACCCACTGGGGGGAGCACGCAGCGACCGGCGCCGACACCCACGGTGGGGTGGCGACCGAGCACCCGCGTGCAACCGAGATCGGGCTTGCCATCCTGCAGCAGGGCGGCAACGCGGTCGATGCTGCGATCGCGATCTCGTACGCCGGCTGCGTCCTGAACGCGTCGTCATGCGGCATCGGCGGCGGCGGCTTCATGCTCGTGCGTACCGCCGAGGGCGACGTGCACGCGCTCGACTATCGCGAGCGGGCGCCCGAAGCTGCGCATCGCGATCTCTACCGTCGCGGCGACGAGATCCTGCGCGCACAATCCCGCAATGGGGGCCTCGCCGTGGGCGTCCCCGGAGAAATCGCCGGCCTGGAGGCGGCACGCGAGCGCTTCGCACGGCTGCCGAGGGCAACCCTGATGGCGCCCGCCATTGCGCTCGCACGGGATGGGTTCCCGATCGGCTGGCACCTGGGCAAGGCCATCGTTCGCAACAAGGAATCGATACGCGCCTCGACCGGTCTGGCGGCGCTCCTGCTCGACGCCGAGGGCACGCCGCGCGCGGAGGGCTCGCTCTTGAAGCGCCCGGCACTCGCGCGCACCCTCGAGCGGGTCGCTCGCGACGGCAGTGCGGGGTTCTATCGAGGTGCGGTTGCGGACGAGCTTGCGCGCGCCGTCAAGGCAGCGGGCGGGATCCTCACCACGGATGATCTGGCGGCGTATCGACCTGAATGGCGTACGCCGCTGCAAGCCACCTATCGCGGCTTCGAGATCTTCACCATGCCGCCGCCGAGTTCGGGCGGCGTCCTGCTCGAGGTGCTGCACATCCTCGCCGGAGACGATCTAGCCGCGATGGGACATCTCTCGCCCGGGTACCTGCACCTTCTGGCCGAGGCGATGAAACATGGCTTCGCCGATCGCGCCCGCTGGTACGGCGACCCTGCGTTTACGAACGTTCCGATCGACCGCCTGACATCACCCGCCTACGGACGGACGCTACGTGATCGCATCAAGCCCGATGCGATTGCTCCGGCAGGACAGTACGGCATGATCGACGCCGGCACCGCCCATTACTCGGTCATGGACGGGGACGGCATGGTCGTCGGGTGCACCACGACCATCAACACGGCATTCGGCGCGATGCTGGTCGGTGGCGACACTGGTGTCATCCTCAACAACGAGATGGACGACTTCTCGATCGCGCCGGGCGTACCGAACTCGTTCGGTCTCGTAGGTGGCGAGGCGAACGCCGTGCAGGGCGGCAAGCGACCGCTCAGCTCGATGACACCGGTGATCGCCCTCGGGCCCGAGGACCAACGCATCGTGGCCGGGGGGTCGGGAGGGCCACTGATCATCAGCGGCGTACTGCAGACCCTCCTCGGCATGATCGACTTCGGGCTGGCCCCGGAGCCGGCCATTCACGCGCCGCGCATCCACGATCAGTGGGCGCCTCCCGTGCTCGGCATCGAAGAAGGTGTCGACCGCACCCTCACAGAAGCGCTCCGCGATCGTGGGCATACCGTCCGCACCCTGCCCTTCAGCGCCGCCGTCCAGGTCGTGGCGCGGCGCAATGCCCGCTTCCAAGCGGCGGCCGACGCTCGCAAAGGTGGCCGCGGCGCGACCTGGTAGCCCGATGGCCACCCTCGCGATCATCGTCGCGACGCGCGACCGCGAGGCCATGCTGCAACGCATGCTGGCGAGTGCGCAGGCACTCGACCCGATCGGCCGGGAACGCCCCGACATCATCGTCGCCGACAACGGCTCACACGACGGCACGCGACAGATCGTCGAAGCTGCCACCACGCACGACGCCAGCGTGCGATACCTCTGGGCACCGGAAGGTGGGAAGACGCGTGCCCTGAACACGGCCATCCGGATGACCGACGCCCCGATTCTCGCCTTCGTCGATGACGACATCATCCTCGATCCCGCCTGGCTGCGCGCCGTGACGACCTACTTCACCACCACTACGGCCGGGGCCGCGCAGGGCGCGATCCGCCTCCCGCCAGAGGTCGCCGCCGATCCCGCGCTCGCGGCCGAGGTCGACCGCTGGGGCACGATTCCCCAGCGGGAGCTCGCCCCGACGGTCGAGATCTCGCGCTCGCTCACCGGTGCGAACATGTTCGTGACGCGGCACACCTTCGCGCGCGTCGGGCTCTTCGACGAACGGTTGGGTCCGGGAGCCGCCGGTGCCTGCGAAGACACGGAGCTCGCGCTTCGCATTCGCGCCGCGGGAATCGATATCGGCACGATCCCGGACGCCGTGGTCTATCATGCCGTCGAACGGGAACGGCTCACGACCGCATATCTTCGGACCATGCACGAACTCCGGGGACGCAGCCGCGTCTATTACAAGCCCGCCGGGGCGAGCCGCATTCTCCCCAACCTCGGCATGGCCGCCCTCGGCGTCGCCTCGACTGCCATCGGCGGGTCTCCGAGGGCGCAGGCGCGGGCACTCGGGCGGTGGTACCACTACCGGGCCATGCTCCGCATGCAGCGCGGCCCTCGTCTTCCCGGCGGGGCACCGAGGCTCGAAGAGGCGTAGGCACGGACCGCGCGATCATGCCGCGAGTCTCGCTCATCATCCCCGTTCGGAATCAGGCGGCCTACCTCGCCGAAAGCCTGACCAGCGTCTTCGCGCAACCCTACCGGGACCTCGAGGTGATCGTCATCGACGACGGATCGACCGAGGATCTCAGTCCGGCAGTCGACCCCTGGCGCGATCGCCTCCGGTTCGTGCGCCAGGAGCCGAGCGGTGTCGCCGCCGCCACCAATCACGGAGCGCGTCTGGCAACCGCCGACCTGCTCGCCTTCCATGATGCGGACGATCTGATGGAAGGACCGCGCCTGACATCCCTGATGCCCTACCTCGACGAGGATCCCGATCTCGGGCTCGTGTTCGGCAACGGCACCGAGATGCGCGCGGACGGCACGCTGATGGGCCCCGTCATTCCCGACCGGCAAGCACGGGCGCTGGTTCGACGCGGCGTCCGCCTCGACGAACTGTTGCGACGGAGCTTCGTATACCTCCAGGCAACCATCGTACGCCGCTCCGTCTTCGTGGCCGCGGGTGGCCTGCCAGCGCTCCCCGCGGGCGGCGACTGGGGGCTCGCACTGCGCTGCGCCCTGCATTCCCGGATCCGCTACGTCCACACGACGTGCTTCCGCTACCGACGGCACGAAGCCAGCCTGACCGCCGCGTCGGTCTCGATGGCCGCCGCCGCCGTGGACGTGCTCCGAGACTTCATCGCCACGGAGCCGACACTCACGGCCCGAGTGGGCCCGCGCCGCCTCGCCCAGGCACTGGCGCGACGATTGGCGCGACTCGCGGCGCAACAATTGTCCGCAGGAGATGCCGCGGCGGCGCGTCACTCCCTCCAGGAAGCATCGACGCTGGCGCCCTGGATGCTGAAGTACCACCTCCGCCGCTGGCGCCTCGGCCGCGGCGACGATCTCAATCGAGGATGATGGTCTCGTCGCGGGCGGCACCCACCGAGATCATCGGAAACGGCGTACCCGTCAGCTCGCGCAACCGTTCGACGTAGCGGAGCGCGTTGGCCGGAAGATCAGTCAGCTTGCGCGCGGCAGACAACGGCTCCGTCCAGCCCGGAAGCTCCTCATAGACCGGCACGGCGCGCTCGAGAAGGCGCGCGCTCGGCGGTACGCAGTCGTACGACACGCCATCAACGCGGTAGCTCGTGCACACCCGGATGGGATCCAGGCCCGTCAACACATCGAGCTTGGTGAGCGCGATACCCGTCAAACCGTTCACGCGTGACGCTTGACGTACGACGACGGCGTCGAACCACCCACAACGGCGCGGGCGCCCGGTGGTGGCGCCGAACTCGTCGCCGCTTTCCCGCAACCGCTCTCCGAGAGCATCGTGCAGCTCGGTCGGGAACGGCCCGTTCCCGACGCGCGTCGTGTAGGCCTTGCAGATCCCAATGACGGACTCGAGGCTCCCCGGCCCGACACCCGCTCCGGCGCACACCCCGCCGGCCACGGTATTGGACGACGTGACGAACGGGTACGTGCCGTGATCGACGTCGAGCATCGTCCCCTGCGCGCCCTCGAAGAGAATCGAGCGCCCGGCCGCGATGGCATCGTAGAGATAGAGCGCGGTGTCCGTGACGTAGGGGCGGAGTCGGTCCGCATATCCCCGATAGTTGTCGTACATCGTCGCGAAGTCGAGCTCATCCTCGCCAAGCACCGCACGGAGATAACGATTCTTCTCTTCCAGAGTCTGGGTCAGCTTCTCGCGAAAGACCTCTTCATCAAGCAGATCGACGACCCGGATACCGGTCCGCGCGACCTTGTCCTCGTAGGTGGGTCCGATGCCGCGTCCGGTCGTCCCCACCTTGCCCTCGCCGCGCCGGCGTTCGCGCGCGATATCGATGGCACAGTGGTACGGCATGATCAGATGCGCCTCGTCGCTGATCTTGAGATGGGCCTCGTCGGTCAGGTAGCCCCGGCCCTGCAGCGCGTTCAGCTCCTCGATCAACACGCCGGGATCGATCACGACGCCGTTCGCGATGACGCAAATCCGTCCTTCGTTCAGCACCCCGGACGGAATGAGGTGCAACACGGTACGTTCCGAACCCACGACCAACGTGTGCCCGGCGTTGTTGCCTCCCTGAAAGCGCACGACGACATCGGCATCACGGGCAAGAATATCGACGATCTTGCCCTTGCCCTCGTCCCCCCACTGCACACCAACAACGACGACGGTTCCCATAGTCAGGACTTCACAGCTTCAGGAGATGCGCCGACACGATATCGGGCGCACCCCTGAGCTCCTCGAGCACCGGCTCGGGCACAGGCTCGTCGACATGCACGAAGGAGATCGCCATCTTGCCGACTCCCTCACGCCCGAGCTCGAGCCCGGCGATGTTGATCCCGTGGGTCCCGAGCAGCGTGCCGACCCGACCGACGACCCCGGGCACGTCGCGGTTGTTGAGCATCAGCACGTACCCTTCAGGCACAGCCTCCATGTAGAAGTCGTTGATCCGAACCAGCCGAAGGATGCTCGCGCCGAAGAGCGCGCCTTCGACGACGGTCGTCGTCTCGCCGCGCGTCAGACGGACCCGGATCGAGTTGACGAAATCGCTCCCACCGCTCGTCTGCGTCTCCCGCACCTGAATCCCCCGCTGCTTCGCGATCGCGGGGGCATTCACGAAGTTGACGCTGGCCTCGAGGAACTGTCCGAGCAGCCCCCGGAGGACCGCGGGCGTAACGGGACGCCAGTCGAGCTCGGCGATCTGGCCGGCATACTCGATGCAGATCTCGTTCGGCAGCTCCGTCGTCAACTGACCGAGCAGGCTTCCGAGCTTCTCGCCGAGCAGCAGGTGCGGCTTGAGCACGGTCAGCATTTCGCCGCTCACCGAGGGCATGTTGACTGCGGCCTGGATCTCGCCGTGCACGAGAAAACCAGTGATCTGCTCGGCGATGGCGACGGCGACGTTCACCTGTGCCTCGCTCGTGGCCGCTCCGAGATGCGGCGTACAAATCGTCTGCGGCAGCGCGAGCAGCGGGTGATCAGGTGCGGGCGGCTCGGTCGTGTAGACGTCGAACGCCGCACCCGCCACGTGCCCAGCGACAATGGCCTCTGCCAACGCATCCTCGTCGACAATGCCGCCCCGCGCGCAATTGACGATGCGCACGCCGCGCTTCATCTTGGCAATGGCGTCGCGATTGATGAGTCCGCGGGTCTCCGGCGTGAGAGGCGTATGCACCGTCACGAAATCGGAGCGCGCATAGAGTTCGTCGAGCTCCACGAGCTCGATCTTCATTCTGGCCGCTGCCTCGGCCGTGACGAACGGATCGAAAGCGATCACCCGCATACGCAGACCCTGCGCGCGCTCAGCCACGATTGTCCCGATATTCCCCAGCCCGACGACACCGAGCGTCTTGTTGCAGACTTCAGAGCCGGTGAACTTGCTGCGCTCCCATTTCCCCGCGCGCAGGGACGCGTCCGCCTGCGGAATCCATCGGGCCACGGCCAGCATCATCGTAATCGTGTGCTCGGCGGTGGTGACGTTGTTGCCCCCGGGCGTGTTCATGACGACGATGCCGCGTGCCGTCGCCGCAGCAACGTCGATGTTGTCGACACCGATCCCCGCGCGGCCAATGATCCGAAGCTTCCCCGCCTGCTCGAGGGTGGCAGCCGTAACCTGCGTGCCGCTGCGGATGACGAGACCGTCATACTCGCCGATGATGCGCTGCAGCTCGTCCGGCGGCGTCCCAGGCTTGAGGTCGAGTTCCACCTCGGGATTGGCCGCAAACACAGCGACCCCCTCCGGGGCGAGCGAATCGGTCGCGAGCACTCGATAAGACACGGGCTCCTCCGTCTTTCTCAGCGGCTCGGTTCGGGGAACGCGTCCATCAGCACAGCCTGGGCTGCCCCGACACCCGCCCCGAACTTCACAGGATGTCCGAATCTCGCCAGCCCCATCTCGAACGCGGCGAGTCCCTGGATGACATCAAACGCGTCGGCATAGCCGAGGTGGGCGAGTCGCACGATCTTGCCTTTGAGAGCATCCTGCCCGCCGGCGAAGGTGACGCCGATCTCGTCACGCAGATACCCGACGATCTTCCCGGGCACACCGTCAGGGAGGTACACCCCCGTCGCCGCCGGGCTCGGATCGTCCGGCGCCACGAGCCGCAGCCCGAGGGCCTGCACTCCCGCACGCGTCGCCCGCGCCAGCAACTCGTGGCGCGCATACACCGCCGGAAGCCTCTCGGTGAGCATCAGATCGAGCGCCGTCCGAAGACCCGCGATGAGCGAGATGGCCGGGGTCCATGCCGTCGTGTCCTTCGCTTGGCTGGCGCGCTCGCGCGGAAGATCGAAATAGTACCGTGGAGTCGTCGACTCGTCGGCCGCCCGCCAGGCCCGCTCGGAGAGCGCGATGCACGCGAGCCCCGGAGGCAGCATCAGTGCCTTCTGCGAGCCCGTGATGAGCACATCGATCCCGAGCTTATCCATCGGGAGATCGAACACTCCGACCGCGGTAATTCCATCGACGACCAGGAGAGCCTTGCGCCCACGGGTCACTGCCGCGAGACGATCGACCGGATGACGCACCGTCGTCGACGTTTCACTGCCCTGGGCGAGTACCAGCCGCGTCTCGGGATGCTCGTCGAGCGCACGCGCCACCACGTCCGGATCGACGGCGCATCCCCACTCGACCTTGATCTCGGTCACCGCCAGGCCATAGGCCGCCGCGATCTTCCCCCACCGCTCGCCGAACTTTCCGCCGTTCACGACCAACACCCGATCGCCAGGAGACGTCAGGTTCGTCACCGCGGCTTCCATCGCTCCGGTTCCGGAAGACGCCAGGACGAGCACGTCCTGCTGGGTCTGGAAGAGCTGGCGCAGGCCATCGCGAACCTCGGCAACGACCGCCTCGAATTGTGGCGTCCGGTGATGAATCACCGGCTGCGCCATCGCGAGGAGAACCTCGGGCGGCACGGGTGTCGGCCCAGGCGCAAGCAGATATTTCTTGATCATGTTCCCTTTGACCGGGCGAAAAAAAACCCGGACCCCAATTTGTTCAGAGGCCCAGGCGTTCGGCTCCTGAAGATCGCACTCCCCCGTGGTGCTCCACGAAAAACGCCAGTCGTGCGTCCAAGGACTTTCGGAAGGGCCGAACGCTAACGAAGGCACGCCAGGGTGTCAAGGCGAACCAGGCGATACACTGAGCCCGATAGCCGCGCGGGGCGTAGCACGAGGCTGCAATAGCTCTCCCGGTACGCTACACCACCGAGCGGGGCGAAGGGATCGCCACGGGTCGGTCGCTCAGACGAGGGAGAATGCGCATGACACACCACGGCAGGTTGATTCCGCTGGCGGCTCTGGCCCTTGGCGCGTTGATCTTCGCCACCACGGGGAACGCAGCAGACGGCACCCCCGAAGATGATGCTGGCGCGAGTGTGGTGGGCGACGAGCCGCCCGCTCCCGAGGCCGACCAGGGCGCCGAAGCCCGCGAAGGCAACTACGTGGCAGACACCGCAGGTGGGCAGGCCATCATCGACCACGAGGCCTCCCGACGACGCGAGCTGGAGTTCGAAGAGACACCCAGCTTGCCGACGATCTTTGTGCACCAATGGACCTATCGCGACATCAAGGAACCGACTCCCGCCGTCTCCGTCGATACCCGCACCCCCGCCGAGCTGACGCTGATCGATGCCGTGCACAACGCACTGGCCAACAATCCAGGAATTTCCGCCCAGCGCCTGACGCCCCTCAGCCTACGCCAGGACGTTCGGAACGCCGAGGCGGTCTTCGATCCGCTGCTGTCGATCAGCGCCTCGAGGGATCGGCGTGAAGCACCAAACCCCTCGGCGCTCGTAGGCGTCGCGTCCACGAACGTCACCAACTTCGACGGCGAGCTGAAGATCGAGAAGACCCTGCGCACCGGCGCAGAGATCTCGGGCGCGCTCACGACGAACCGGCAATCCCTGAATGCCGCGTTCCAGACGCTTCGTCCGCAATACACGACCGATCTGCAGTTCTCGCTGAATCAACCGCTGCTCCGCGACTTCGGAAAGAACTTCGCCTACCTGCTCGTGGAGGTGACCGAAACCGACTCCGAGGCGGCACGCTACCGCTACCGTGCCGAGCTCGCCAACTTCGTGAAACGCGTGATCGAAGCCTATTGGGTGGTCGTCTTCACGCGCCAGAACCTGGTCGTACAGGAACAGTCGCACGAGCTCGCCCTCCAAACGCTCCGCGAGAACGAAGAACGGGTGCGCGTCGGCCTGCTCGCTCCGGTGGTCGTCAAAGAGGCGCAGAGCCAAGCGGCACTCCGGGAGGAACAGGTCATCCTCGCCCAGAACGACCTCGAAAACGCGCTGGCTGCGCTCCGGCAGATCGTCTACATGCACGTCCGCGACGACTTCCTCCCGCAGAAGGTCAATCCAGTGGAGGAGCCGCACACGCGCCCGGTGTCCGTCGACACCGAGTTCGCGCTGACCCTCGCTTTCGACGAGCGCCCGGAAATCATGGCCCAGAGCCTGGAGCTCAAGAGCAGGCGCATCACCGAACGGGTACGCGAGAATCAGGTATTGCCGCGCGTCGATCTCGTCGCCGGTGGCGGCTTGAATGCTCTCTCCGGTGATCCTGAACCAGTGGAGTTTCAAGGGCAGATCGTGACCTCCCCGTTCGGGGGCAGCTACGAGGAAGCCTTCCAACGGCTGGGGGACGGCGATTTCTACTCGTACTCGTTCGGGATCGAGATCGAGATTCCGTTCGGCAACGCCGCCGCCAAGAGTGAGTACGCCAAAGCCAAGATCGCCACAGCTCGTGCCCGCCTCGACCGCCGCCAGTTGCTCTCGGACGTGACCGTCGAGGTCGAGCAGGCCGTGAACGACGTCGAGGCCAACATGAAGCGCATCCATTCCACGCGAATCGCGCGTGAGCTCGCCGAGGAGAATCTCCGGAACCAGCAGAAGCGGCTCGAAGTCGGCATGGCGACCACCAAGGATGTCCTCGACTTCCAGGACGATCTCACGCAAGCGCGCGGTAACGAACTCAAAGCCGCCGTCGACTACAACATCTCTCTCGCCGAACTCTCCCGCGCCACGGGCATGATCCTCGAGCGCTTCTCGGTCGTCATCGAAGAACCGGGCGAGCGCTACGTACCGTGGTGGGCGAAGTTTTGATGGGGTACGATCAGCGACGATGCCGAATCGTCAGTCCAGTAGGCTCGGTTCTGTGGGTGTCACGTTCGCGAAGGCCCGGATCGCCAACCCGCTAGCGGCCGACGTTCCGCCGGTGGAATTGGAGTTCCTCATAGACACCGGCGCGATCTACAGCGTCGTTCCGGCGACCGTGCTCGAGAATCTCCGGGTTGTGCGGCTCGAGCGCCACGACTTCACGCTCGCCGACGGCACCCACCGCGCCTACGATATCGGGGAGGCCTCGTTTGAGATCTCGGGCCGGACGCGGACGTCCCAGGTCGTCTTCGGCCCTGCGGGGGTCACGCCACTCCTCGGGGCGTTCACACTCGAAAGCCTCGGGCTCATGGTCAACCCGGTAACCCGAGAGCTGCTACCAATGCGGCTCCTGCTCGCAAGTCACCAACCGACCGCGTCCCACCCAGCACCGTAGCGTCGAGGAATGGCAGTGACGATTCAGGATCTCGGCAGCCTGGGGGAGCTGATCGCGGCGATCGCGACGGTCGCTACCCTGGCCTACCTCGCCTTCCAGATCCGGCAGAATACCGCGTCGTTCAGAGCGACGGCGTACCGGGACGCCACGGTTGCGATGAACGACTGGAGCACGCTGTTCATCCACCACCCCGAGACCGTCGCGCTCTTCGGCAAAGGCCTCACCGATCCACGAGCACTCGAGGTTGGTGAACGAGCCGAGTTCAATCACCTCCTGGAAACGCTCCTCAGGAACTATGTCGCATACAGCGCCCTGGCACGTGAGGTCGGCTCACCGCTAGGACACGACGAGATTTCGTTCGGAGTCCTCGCCCAGTACGAATTCACGTTCCACCGATGGCTCGCCAACCCGGAGTTCCGCGCGTGGGCGCTCGCACATCCGACCTGGTCCCGGACGTTCGAGACGCTGGTGGCGAGGCTGCCCGCCGAAACGACGAGCCCTCGGGAGGGCTGAAACCACGATGCAAGCCGAAGGCACACTGCAACTGGTCGCAGAGATCGCCGTCGCATTTGCGGGGTTCACCAGCATCATCGCCGTCTTTGGTAACCGCGGTGGCGAAGGTTGGTCGGAGCGCGAGGCCGTCTACCTGCACATGCTCGTCGAGTACTCCATCATCGTCCTGCTGAGCGCCCTGTTTCCTCTCGTCCTGTGGAATGGTGGGCTCAGCGAAGGCGCGGTCTGGCGTCTGGCCTGCGGAGTTCAGGCGGTGCAGATCTCCGTCTACTACCTGGTGCGATATCGCACCTTGCGGGAAGACCGGTCCCACATCGGGACGGCGTGGGTCTGGAGGTCCTACCTCGCAATCGACGGCACCTTTGTGATGCTGCTGGCCGGCAACGCACTCTTCGTACCGGAAGCTGACGACACCCTGTTCGTCGCACACCTCTTCTGGCTCGTCATCGGCATGGCGCTCACTTTCGCTGGTGCCCTGACACCGATCTGGAAACGCGAGCCGTAGAACGCGCCACTCAGCCCGCGGCGGCGTCCCGGTCGCGGGCGATGATCAGCTGCACACGCTCACCAGCGGCGAGTCGGAGCGTCTCCACCGTGAGCCCCCGCGCCTGCGCCTCACGCGCCGTCGTGTAACCGAGCCGGCGCCAACGGGCAGTGAGGGATCCCCCCGGAGGGGTGGGAGCCGCGAGCAGCGCAGCCATTGCCGCGAATCGCCCACGTGGTCGGTTGTGGTCGAGCACGAGCAGACGGCCCCCGGAAGCAAGCGCGCGCCGCGTCTCGGCCAGCAATCGCTGCCGATCCTCGCCAGCCGGAGCGCCGCCGACGAAACTCAGCAGAATGGCCGGCTGGGAGGCATCTGCGTAGGGCAGCCTTCCTTCGGTCAGAGGCCTTGGCGTCATCGGCCGCACTCGACCCGACGCCAGGCGCGCATCGTCCACCGCCCCCCACTTCGGAGCCCCGCCATCGAACACCACCGCGATGAGAGGCGTTCCGCCCACGACCTCACGAATCTGGGCGCAAACCTCACGCTCCCACGCGCACGACATTCCTAGTCCTGCCCACGCTCGGCCGCACCACGCAATAGCCGTCGGCCCCCGACGAAAGTCCGCAGGGCTGTCCGCTCCTGCCCCCGCTCGGCCGCGCCTCCCTGAACTACCGGGAACTAGCGGCCGCTCTGGTTGCGGATGAGGCCCATGAACTCCTGGCGGGTCTCACTGTTCTTCCGGAAGGTCCCGAGCATGGCGCTGGTGGTCACGAACGAGTTCTGCTTCTCGACGCCACGCATCCGCATACACAAGTGCTCAGCCTCGACCACGACCCCGACGCCGTCGGGCTCGATCGCCTCCATGAGGCTCGACGCGACCTGGGTCGTCAGGCGCTCCTGGACCTGCAGCCGTCGCGCGAAGACCTCGAGCAAGCGCACGATTTTGCTGAGACCAAGGATCTTGTGGGAGGGGATGTAGGCGATGTGCGCCTTGCCGAAGAACGGCAGCATGTGATGCTCGCACAAGGAGAAGAAATCGATGTCCTTGACCAGGATCATCTCGGAGTACTCTTCGGTAAAGAGCGCCGAGTTCAGGATCTCGCGCGGATCCTCCTGGTACCCCTTGGTGAGGGCCGAGAGAGCCCGCACGACCCTTTCGGGCGTACGTTCCAGTCCCTCGCGGTCTGGATCCTCACCAATCGCCCGCAGCAGCTCGCGGACGTGGTTCTCTACCGTCAAGACTTGCCCTTCTTCTCGATGGCGCGAACCTTCTGGTACTTCCGGTAGTCGTAGCCTGTCGCCATCGCCATCAGGAGGCCTTCCATTCCCCCCTCTCGCTCACGGCGCAGGATGCTCAGGCGGTCGTAGAACTCGCGAAAGTCTTTGTTGATGCGCTGCGACGAATCGACCGGGTTCAAGAAGAAGTCGTTCAGGCGCGTGATCGTAAACCGCAGGGCCGAGAAGCGGAGCTCGTTCGGAAAGGCATCCCATTCGGCAAGCGACAGTGTGCGCAGCGACTCGTAGCCGGTAATGAGGGCCTCGAAGCGCTTCAGGTCATAGCGCTCGCCGTCGTAGCAGAGTGCGTTCACGGCCGTCGCCAGATCGAAGATGTACTTGCCGCGCGACGCCGCCTCGAAATCCAGGACGGCAACGACTTTCTCGCCACGAAACAGCAGGTTATCGAGGAAGGGATCTCCGTGGATGATGCCCTTGGGGAGTTTCGACTCGAGATAGTGCTCGAGGTAGCCGACCTCTTCATCGAGGGTACGTGTGATCTTCTTGAAGTAGCTGGGCAGACGCTCGCGAACGTCGAGATAGACCTCCGCGACGCGCTCGAAGCTGAATCGGTTCTCGATGCCCTTCTTGTAGCCCTTGCCGATGACGTGCAGGTCGGCGAGCACGCGACCAGCGTTCTCGATCTGGTTCAGGGTGAGCTTGGGCGCTTCCTTGTGGTTGCCGTCGACGAACTTGTAGAGGGAGACGCACTTGCCCCCGACCTCGCGGTACTGCCGTCCCTTGCGATCGACCGCGAGCTGCGGACACGGAAATCCGTGCTTGCGGAGATAGAGCAGGAGGTCGAGTTCGCGTTTGACCTCGATCTCGCTCTTCACTTCGTCGACCCGAACGAGATATCGCCCCTTCGAGGTGTCGACCCGGTGATGCGTATTGACGGAGCCTTCGACGACCCCGTTGGTCGTCTGCAACTTGCCGAGACCATAGTCTTCCGCAAGCTGTGCGAGCTGCCGCTTATCGAGAAGGGTATAGGCTGCCATAGAGAGTTTCCGTTTCCGGGAAGCGTGGAGCGAGTGCTGCCTCTTATATCTCTAACCCCGCGAATGTCAAGAAGATTCTGGGAAACGGGCAATATCCCAACAGCGTAGGGCCGGACGGGCCTGCTCCGACAGGTACGTGATTTTACAGGCCCGGCGGGCAAGCGGAGCCCGCCCGTGAAACGGCTCAGCCCCGACCGGTTCCAGCCCGCGAACGACGCCTTTTGGGGGGCGGAGGATCGTCGGACACCCCGATCTGGGGACATTGCTTCAAGATCGGGCAATCGGTGCACCTGGGCTTGCGGGCACTACAGACCCGGCGGCCGTGATGGATCAGGCGATGGGTGAAATGGGTCCAGTCGCCCTCGGGGAGCAGCGCCCGCAGGTCCATCTCTATCTTGTCCGGATCGGTCTCATCGGTCATCCCGAGCCGCTGGGAAAGCCGCCGGACGTGGGTATCGACGACGATCGAGGGCACGCCGAACGACGTCCCGAGCACGACGTTGGCCGTCTTGCGCCCGATCCCTGGAAGCTTGACCAGGGTATCGATATCCCGGGGCAGCTCACCTGAGAAATCAGTCGTCACGGCAGTGGCAACCGCCCGTAATGACTTGGCTTTCTGTCGGAAGAACCCGGTCGAATGAATCATCGTCTCGAGTGCTTCGGGGTCGGCCGCCGCGAGCGCGGCCGGATCGGGATACTCGGCGAAGAGCTCTGGCGTGACCATGTTCACCCGCTCGTCGGTGCACTGCGCCGCGAGAATCGTAGCCACCAGGAGCTGCCACGCGTTCTCGTGGCGGAGCGCGCACCACGCATCGGGGTAGGAGTCGGCCAGGAGCTTGGCGACCCGCCGTGCGCGCGCCTTATCAGGCACGCCGAAGAGCCGACGGGGCAGTCGGCCCGACCGCGCGCGCCTTGCGCTCGGCCTCGACCCCGGCCCGGTAGCGCTCCACGGCAGCCGCGATCTCGCTTCGATCCCAGCCGTGCACCGAACCCATCATCTCGGCGACCTCCTCGACGATGTCGAGGCCCGAAGCGGCATCGCGAAACGTCAGCCGGAGGCGCCGGCGCAGCACGTCGTCGACGGTCATGGCGAGTTCGGCGGAGGCGGCGCGTGGCACCTCACCACGCCGATACGGCAAAGTAGGCACCAACCGACTGGCGGCCGCGGGATCGGATCCGAGCAGAGCCACCATCTCGGGGGCGCTCGCCCCGTAGCGCCCGAGCAGATGGCGCATGGTCTTCTCGTCGAGTGCCGGCGGCGCCGTCGCACGCATACGCTTGGCGAATCCCTGGTAGCCACCGCGTCCCGGCATATCGACCCTGGCACCCGGAAGTGGGGTGGTCGCGGTCTCACACGGACCGAAGCGGCGATTCGGATCGGCCGCCCGGAGACGCTCGACGACACGATCGACCATCTTTTCGGACACACTCCGGTAGGTGGTGAGCTTCCCGCCTCCGAGCGACAGCATGCCCGACGGGCTCTCGAAGATCTCCTCCTCCCGGGACGTCTCCGACGGACTGGCGTCCTCGGGGGGCGCGACCAGTGGGCGCAGCCCCGCAAACGCACCGATGACGTCGTGCTCCGTGAGCGCCGCCTGTGGAAAGTAGTGATTGACGGTCTCGAGGAGGTACTCGACATCGGCGGCATCGGCGGTAACGGCCTCGGGGGGCCCGTCGTAGTCGGTGTCGGTCGTCCCCACCAGGATCTGGTCGTCCCACGGGATCGAGAACATGACCCGACCGTCGCGAGGCGAGCGCAGAACGGTCGCGCGTTCGCTCTGGAGACGATCGCGCGCAACGAGAATGTGCACGCCTTTGGTCAGCCGCAGCACCGGCCCGCATTCCGGATCGTCGAGACGACGCACATGGTCGAGCCAGGGTCCGGTCGCGTTCACGATCTGGTGTGCGGCCAGCGTCATGGTGCCGCCCCGCAGCCGATCGACCAGATGTGCACTGGTAGGCCCATCCTCGGAATGCGTGAAACCGCTCACGCCAACGTAGTTGCAGGCAACCGCGCCCGCGGCGACGGCTGCCAAGACGGTTTCGAGCGTCAGCCGCGCATCGTCGGCCCAGCAATCGTAGTAGTGCATGGCCCCGAGGAGGCCGTCGCGACAAAGCCCGGGCTCGTTCTCGAGGGTCGTCTGCCGCCCCCACCAGCGGTGTCTGGCAATGTTCCGGAAGGCCGACAGGCCATCGTAGACCCACAGGCCGGCGCTCAGTCGCAGGCGTCCAACTGGATCACCGGCAAAGATCGGGAAGACGAACGGCATCGGGCGGACGAGATGCGGGGCGATTCTGCGCCGCAGCTGGTCGCGCTCGCGGCTCGCCTCGAGTACGAGGCCGAACTCGTAGTTCTCGAGGTAGCGCAGCCCGCCGTGAATCAGCTTCGACGACTTGCTGCTCGTGCCGCTGGCGAAGTCCGCCTGCTCGACGAGCGCGACGCTGAGGCCACGCATGGCCGCATCGCGTGCGATCCCGGCGCCGTTGATGCCACCGCCAATGACCAGGAGGTCGAAGGTCGGCGTGGCCAAGGCCTCGGCCAATGCTGCACGGCGTGCCTCGAGGGTGTTCTCCACCATCTCAGGCACCCTGACTGCGCAGGCTGGGGGCCGAGCGTCTCGGGCGGCCCCCGCGCCCAGCTACGTCTGCTTGATGACCGTCCATCCGGAGCGTCCCCGCTTCTATCATACCCGGGGGCGGTCGCCATCGGGCGGCGGGCCAGATCAGACCGAGCTTGAGATCGGCGACATTGGTCCCCGTGGGGCCCGTAATCACGAGATCCCCGAGCCCGCGCAACAGCGGATAGGCGTCGTGTCGGGCGAGGGCGTCGTCGAGCGTCCCACCTCCGCGGGCAACACGGCGCCGGGTCTGTCCGTCGACGTAGGCACCCGCGGCGTCGGTCGGTCCGTCGATGCCGTCGGTCCCAACACTCAGCAGCGCCCAGCCCGGCCGATTCGCCAGGACACGCGCGACCTCGAGCGCGAACTCCTGGTTCCGCCCGCCGCGCCCAGCCGTCGGGCCAAGTCGGACGGTGGTCTCGCCTCCGGCTACGACGAGCGTCGGTTCGGTCACGCGCGCCCGAAACGCGTCGAGCTGCCGGGCGAAACGCGTGGCAGCTGCGGTGGTAGAGCCAGTCAGCGGCGTCCGGAGGATCCGCACGGCAAGGCCCGCCCGGCGGGCAGCGCGTGCCGCACCCGCCCGTGCAGTCTGATTTCCTGCCAGGAGCAGGGTCGACGCACGACGGAGCGCCGGCGTGCCGGGCTTTGGCGTCTCGGCGCACCGTCCACGCGCGCCGCTTTGCAGACGCCGCCGTACCGCAGTGGGGACGCGATCCATGATCCCTGTCCGGACCAGCACCTGGAGCGCGTCCGCGAATGAAGTGGGATCGGCCACGGTCGGCCCGGAACCAATCACCGAAAGATCGTCGCCCGGGACATCGGACAACACGAGCGTTGCCGCCGGTCGCGTCCCCACACGCGTGGCAAGGCGCCCCCCCTTGATGGCGGAGAGATGCTTCCGGACGACGTTCATTTCATCGATGCTGGCACCACTCGCCAGCAGCAGCTCACCCGTTCGGCGCTTGTCACGGAGAGTGATCCCTGGAGCGGGTGCGGCCATCAGCGCCGACGCACCGCCGGTAAGAAGAACGAGCACCGCCGATGACTTCGCGCTCGCGACCATGCGCAGCAGTCGTCGCGTGGCATGCACGCTCCCGCGGGTGGGGATCGGATGCCCGCCGTATGCCAGATCGATGGCGGCCAACGGGACGGCACTGCCTGGAGGCACGATGACCAACCCGCCACGAACGCTGGCGCCCAGACGACGTTCCACTGCCGCCGCAAGTCCGGCGGCGCCCTTGCCCGCGCCGACGACGATCACCCCAGCCCCGAGGGGCAACCGCACACGACGGCGACGATCGACGCGGAGCTCGATCGCGGTTCCGTCGGCGACGACTTCGAGGACACGCCCGATCAAGACGTCGGGATCGAGCGCGTCGAGCGCTGCCCTGAACAGCGTCTCGAGGAGAGCCCTCCGTGCCTGCCGGGTCGTCACACGACCCGCGACAACGGCTCCAGGCCTGCCCGCGACAACAGCTCCAGGCACGCCCGCGACGACAGCTCCAGGCCTGCCCGCGACAACAGCTCCAGGCACGCCCGCGACGACAGCTCCAGGAATGCCCCCGACAACAGCTTCAGCCGGCGCGCGTTCCTACTGGCTGTCTTCGTCGAGATCAGCCGACGGAAGCCGGCGATATGCCCGATCGTCCTCGACGCGGCGATTCTGCCGGGCCTCGGTCTCGCGATCGCCCTGACACTGTACGCAAAGGCGCGTAAACGGCATGGCCTCGAGCCGCCCCTCGGCGATCTCGGATTCGCAGGACTCGCACTCCCCGTACGAACCGTCGCCGATCCGCTCGATCGCGTCCTCGATGGCTTGTAGCTTCCCGCGATCGCGATCAGTCAGGATGAAGCTGATCTCGCGATCACGCTCCTCGCTGGCAAGGTCGTAGGTGTCCATGCCGTCGTCTTTCGACCCTTCGCGGCCCTGTTTCAGGTCCTGGCGAATTTCCACCATGAGCTGATCTTTCATACCCGCGAGGGTGGCATTGGCTTTCTTGAGGAAGGCTTTTCTCATAGGAATCCTATCGGCCCGACGAATGCTAAGGAGTGCCAGGGGGCGTGTCAACTAGCTAATTCGGCCTTCCTGCACAACTGCCCCACCTTTCTAGCCTTTGATGGCAGGACCCACGCGAACCAACATCGCACCCCCGACCGGAAGATTCGCCGCCTCCGCAAGAGCACGGTGCAAGTCGAGCAGCACGGGCGCAAGGCGCGCCCCGGGCTCGCCAAGCACGACCGCGGCCGCGTGCAAGCGGCCAAGCTGGCGCCGCACCTGCATGCAGACGAGTGGGGTCGCCTCGCCCTCGCGATCGGCCTCGGGATCCCTCGGGGACAGGAGCAGACTATTGCTTCGCTCACGACCGCCGGCGGCGCACTCCGCGCGCAGACGCGCAACGACCGTTGCAACCTGATCGAGGCTCCCGTGGTAGCGCAGGAGCCGCTCCGCGAGTACGGGATGCCCCGCGAGCACCTCGGCCGGCGATCCAACCGACACCGGGGCCTCCTCCGGTTGCTGGGACACGTACCAGGCCGCCAAGGGGGCGTCTCCGCTCGTGAGCGCCGACGCGGCATCGGTGCCATCGCTGATCGTCACGATCGGCGGTGGGAGACTGGTCGTCGGACCGCTGGCATCCCCGGCAGCGCTCGCGCTCCGGATGGCCTTCCGCACGTTCTCGGCGTCGTCCCCCACTCGAAAGTTGTTCGAGATCGAGAGAAAGCACAGGTCACCCAGCGGCAACCCCGCCGCCGCACCGAGGGCCCCTCCCCACCCGCGCGCGACACCCAGCGCGTTCTGCGGCAACCCTCCATAGACGTCGTGACTCCGGGCCACCTGCAGCGTGTGCAGCACGCCCCCGTGGCAGAACCAGAGATCGAAGACGAGACACGGTCGATGTTGGGCGGTCGTGGGGAGATCGACCAGGGGGACCCACCGCTGGTTGATGCACACGCGTCCCGGATCGGCGGCGAGCGCTGCACCAGTGGCAGCGATCTGGTCGAAGAAGAAGTGACAGGTGCGATCGCCGTACGTGTAGTCCCCCCGCGCGCGCACGTCGGGTGCAGCGGCAAGGAGTTCGGCGGCGTAGTGATCGATGTGCTCCTCACTTGCCGGATAGGCGGCGGGAATCGCCATCGCATCCATGGCCGGTATGACGAAGAAGGTGCACCATCCTTCGGCGACGCGTCCCTTTTGCGTGGTGGTGAGCAGACCGTGCTCGCGAAGATTCTCGAGCCCCGCGAGCCAGGTCTCTTCGAGCGAGCCGCCGGTGATGACGTTGCCCGCGCTCAGGTGATGATCGACGTTCTTCCTCGCATCGGCCGCGAGCGGCTGCCCCTCCTCGAACCGAAGGCCCGTCCTCAGCGCGAACTCGGCGCGCCCGATCTGGACGGCGAGATAGACGAGATGCTGATCGCGCTCCGGATAGTCGCCCAGGTAGTCGCCCGCGCAGATGGCGGCCAGAAGATCGGTCGCCGACCGTGCCTGGAGGGTCTCGACGTGTGCTCCGTCGGCGTCGTGAAAGTCCGCGGCCAGCGTCCCCTCTTCGTACGATGGACGCACTTTGAAGAATCCGTTCGGATCCAGCCGGATGGGCGAGTTGCGGCCCTCCTCGGCGGAGTCGGGGAGCGAGCCGTCCGGTACCGCAAGACCGATACGTGCCGCGTCATCGGGAAACTCGCTGGCGAGAACGGCATGCTCCGCTGCCATGGCCCACGCGCCGAGGCGTTCCTCCCAACCAGGACCGCGCGCAACGGCGCCGCGGCGAAGTGCCGTGTGCAGCGCACGCTGCGCGCGTCCGTCCGGCTTGCCCACACTGACGATCGGCGCGCCCCCGCTCCCGTCCTCGAGCACGAGCGCGTGGTCCGCACGCCGAACCGTCAGGAGCGGATCCACCTGCAACTCGCCGGGCGGGACCTGCAGGATACGCGGACGCCATCGGTAGACGTCGATGGTCTCGAGGAAGTTCCAGGAGGGAGCCTCAATCGGCTGGACGCGCTCGGCCAGCGTCTCGGCAACCGTGCCGAACAGACTCGCGGGATCGACGGCACCGCGACAATCGACGATGTCGAGCGGCCGGGCCCGGAAGACCGCGATATCGTCGTGCGAGAGCGTCGCCAGCGCATCACGTGCGAAGACTTTCGTCACGCGCGCCTCCGCGCCGTCACCGGGCAGGACGTGTCGCCCGTCGTCGACGCCGTGGCGATACAGGCAACGCACTCCCTCGAGTGGATAGAAGACCGGAGAGTCCTCACCGCACAGCACCAGGACGGAGACGTACGGGTTGGTGATCAGGTTCTGCACCACACGCTCGACGCCATCGCGAAGCGTCGCGATCGTCCCGATGGCCGCGAGCGCCGCGCTCGGGATCGAATCCGGCAGGTGCTCGAGCAGGGTAGCCAGGGGCGGATCGGCCTTCCGCTGCCCACCGATCTCGAGTTCGGTATGGCCAATCAGAATCGCAACATTGGCGCGAGGATCGAAGACCCGGACCTTCTCGTCATCCGGGAAGAACGGCCACTCCCGGTCGAAATCAAACGACACCCCGGCCTCGGGCTGCCGAGGCCGCTGGCGTCCGCGGCCGAAAACCGGTCGCGCTCCGAAAGGCCGTGTTGAAGTCGCGATAGAGCGACCGATGCGGCTCCAGTCGGTAGTTCTTCTTGACGAGCGTCTCGGTGATGTCGTCGACCTCTTCCACACCTGCCCACCCATTGGGCGTGGGGTACGCGTAGTACGGCGTGTCGTCGGGCACGCCGGCGATGTAGACGACGTTGATCGGATGTCCTGCCTTACGCGCCGAGTAGACGCGGTGCATGCCGTCGTTCACGAGCTTGATGCACGGGCCTGCGGGTTCGCGAGAGCACTCGACTACGGGCGGGAGCAGATCCATCCCATCCTCCGGCCCCTCCGGCGTCCAGAAGCGCACGAAACCGCGCAATCCGAACAGATCGACCTCGTAGGCACGCAGTGCCGTCGCCAGTGCCGCGATCTTCTCGAGCTCGCCACGCTGCACGTACAGTTGCGCGGGCTGGAGCGCATCCGCGTCGTAGGATTCGAGGAGCGTCAGATCGGCACGCGCATACGGCAAGCTGAGCGGCCGGCGATGCAGCGCCACGCGGCGGAGACCCGCAAAGAGGTCCTCGACGCCGAAACGTTCCACGCGGGTGATCTCGATCGTCACGGGGTTCCGATACCGCGCGAGGGTGCCGTAGACAAGCGTACTCTCGGAGTATCCGCTCCGTCGATTGCCGCCATCAGCAGGGTGCGCACCTCGACGAGATCGCGCGCGTAGACTGCGCCGGTGGGCAGCATCGTCGCCCCGGGCGCTGCGGCCGCCTCTGCGGACCGACCTCCGGACGCGTGTTCGGCGTCGCCGGTCCCGCCAGGCACCCAGATCGCCCCCATTCCGAGGGCAATCGCCGGCACGATATCCTTCTCGAAGCTGTCTCCCACCATGACGGCGAGTTCCGGCGCGCTGCCCGTCGCGGCGAGCGCCGCCCGATACAACCCGGGATCGGGCTTGGAGATACCGACCTCGTAGCTGAGATGCCAGGACTCGATGCGGGGTACGATCGCCGGGCAGGCGCGACGAAACCCCGCCGCATACGGCGCCCAGATGTTCGAGATCACGCCGACGCGGGCGCCAGCGGCCGCGACTGCCTCGACACACGCGGTTGCGCCCGGGACTTCCACCGGCTCCCGCTGTTGCGCCTCCCAGACCTCGGTCACGATGGGCTCGATGTCGCGCTCGATCTCCAACAACGAACGCAGACGCGCGGCAAGCTCCGCAGGCGAGCCGAACGCTTCCCGGAAAACGAGCTGTGTGATCGCGCGTCCGCGTTCGCGTGGAAGGCCGAGTGCCTCCGCCAGCCGCTTCCCGGGCCCGACGGTCGGACGATGCACGAGCGTGTCGCCGATATCGAAGAAGACGGTACGGGTCACGCGCCCCCTTCGTGCCACCACACGACATCCTTCTTCGCGCGCCGCAGAATCTCGACACCCATCGCGTCGCCGCGCCGGTTCGGATGGCGACAATACACGCGAGCCACGCCACTATTGATGGCGCGCTTGGCGCACATGATGCACGGGGTGTGCGTCACGAACATGACTTTGTCCTTCTCGATCGCCCCCGCCTTGAGGAGCGCGTTCTCCTCCGCGTGGACGTACCCGCTCCGATCGTGGGGGATGAACTTGCGGTCGTCGATTCCCGCCGCACCACCGTTGTACCCGACCCCCAGCACGCGCTCGAGATCGCCCGACACGACGACGCATCCGACCTTCTGCGAGCCGTCGGTCGAGCGCAACGCCAGGGCTTCCGCGAACCGCTGGTACGCCTCGGGCAAGGTGAGGCGCGCCGGGAGCCGCAACGCCCCGGCACCGGGACTCGGCCCGCCCGACGGCGGCCGCCAGCGTGGATACTGCACGACGGTCTTACCCGCACGACGCAGAAGCTCGATGCCGTCCGGCGAGTGGGGCCCGCGATTGCGATAGTACACGTGGCTCACGCCGCTATTGAGCGCACGAACGGCGCACAGGTAGCACGGCGCCTGCGTGACGAAGAGCAGCTTGTCCTTCTCGACCGCGCCCGCGATCAGTAATCCGTGCTCTTCCGCGTGGAGATGGCTCCCGCCCCGCATCGGGTGCGCGGTGGTGACAGCGCCGCCCGAGAAGCCCGCGCCGAGCACACGTTCGAGATTGAAACTCACCACCACACAACCCGTGCGATGGCTGCGCGCCGGCGAGCATCGCGCCAGCGCCTCGGCGAAGCGCAGATAGGACTCGAACAGCGGAATCCGCTCCTGCGGACGGCCACGATTCAGCGGATGGCTATTGTCCGGCCGACCATCCTTGTAACCCCGCGAGGTCTTCTGGCCGCGAGCGCTGCGCGTCCTCGTCACGGGCACCGCGCGCTCAGTCGCGGAAGTTGACGAACTGCAACTCGAGGCCGAAGTCTTCGCCACGCAGCAGCTCGATCGTCGCCTGAAGGTCGTCCCGCTTCTTGCCGCTGACGCGGACCTCCTCGCCCATGATCTGCGACTGCACCTTCTGCTTGGAGGCCTTCACGCGTTTCACGATCTCACGCGCCTTGTCGGTCTCGATGCCCTGCCGCACCGTAATCACCTGACGGGCACGTGTTCCGGACGCGGGCTCGACCTTGCCGTATTCGAGATTCTTGATCGGCACGTGGCGCCGGACGAACTTCGACTGCAGGACATCGACCACGGCTTTGAGCTTGAAGTCGTCGGCGGTGGTGATCGTGAGCACCTTCTGATCCCACTCGATCTCCGTCTTCGCGTCCTTGAGATCGTAGCGCTGCGCGACCTCTTTCCGCGTCTGATTCAACGCGTTGTCGATCTCCTGCACATCCACTCGCGAGACCACATCAAACGACGGCATGGCCCGCCTACGTACCAGCAACCAACGCCCACTGCCAGCACCCAACCACGCCGGAGAAGGACGACCGGAGTCCCCGCAATCTCCGCGTTGCAGAGCCTCCCCCATCGGAGCACGGGCGCGCAGCGCCCACGCGCACGGGGGCAAATTACAACGGCGGCGCGGACCCAGGCGCGACGATCACATCGACCCCCGCCGGAACCTTGAACAGAAACTCCTCGGGCGGGATCTCGACGTTCCGCTGCATGTCCGAAAACCGCAGGGTCGTCACATTCTCGAGCGGGTCGGTGACGGCAGCCTCGACAATGTCGAACGTCTCGCGATCGACGGTCAATTCCAGCCCACCGAGGCTCCGGGAGTCCTTGGCCTCGAGCTGGACGTAGGCTCGCGTCTCGGTACACGCCCTGGTCGCGGGGCGAGGATCGAAGTCATCGACGATCCTGCCCACCCCGGCCAGAAACGACACCGGCGTCGTCGACACGAACGCCGCCTGAAACGCGGCGCGCAGCACCTGTTGCTCTTCGGGCTGGTAGATCCACAGGGTCGTACCGTCGGAGACGATGCGTTGCGGGGTCGGTGAAACGAAATCCCAGCGCATACGGCCAGGCTTGGAGAAGGCCACGGTACCGCGTGCGTGATCGCGCTCACCAAGGGCGATGACGTAGGTTTCCTGCTCGAAATCGGCACGGAACGCCTTCGTCTCGTCGTAGCGCGCTTGCAACAGACGTACGATCTCGTCTGGTGCCGGGCAGGAATCGGCCGCAGCAACAGTCGCGACGGCCGCCGGAACGGCGGGGGTCGCGCCAGGCGCGGGCGCAGCCGGCGTCGAAGTCGCCACCGCCGCGACCTCCAGTGCAGGCATGGCAGGCGGGTCGGGCGCCGCCGCCCTGGGGGCGTCGTCTGCCACCGTGGTCGCCGCCACGGGAAGACACGCCGCCAGACCGACCAGAAATCCGAGCAGCCGCAGCGACGCCGGCCGCGTCGGACGCGTCGTCACTCGTCGATCCGTTGCGCCAGGACCTCGCGTGGTCGGGAACCCTCGGCAGAGGAGACCACACCTTCGCGCTCCATGCGCTCGATCATCCTCGCCGCCCGGTTGTACCCCACACGGAGTCGACGCTGGAGCCAGGAGATCGACGCCTGCCGGCTCTCGGTCACCACACTGACGGCCTGATCGTACATCTCATCGTACAGCTCATCATCCTCATCGTCGCCGCCCGCTTCGTCGTCCTTGCCCTCGAGCAGCTCCATATTGTACTGCGGCCCGGCCTGTTTCTTCCAGAACGCCACGACCCTGGTGATCTCTTCGTCCGAAACGAAGGCCCCGTGCACCCGGGTGACGCGCGCCGTTCCGGGCGGGAGGAGGAGACAATCGCCTTCCCCGAGCAAGCGCTCACTGCCAATCATATCGAGGATGGTGCGTGAGTCCACACGCGATGTCACTTGAAACGAGATGCGCGCCGGAAAGTTGGCCTTGATGAGGCCGGTGATCACGTCAACGGACGGGCGCTGCGTCGCAACGATGAGATGGATGCCCGCCGCACGCGCCTTCTGCGCCAGACGGGTGATCGACTCTTCGACGTCGCGGCCGACCGTCATCATGAGATCCGCGAGCTCGTCGATGATGATGATGAGGCGTGGGAGGTGCTCGTGCACGATCTTCTCACCGTCGACGTCACTTCCGGTCTCGGGCGGCGCTTCGAACTCGATGGCGTCTTCTCCATCCTCCGGCTCGGTCAGCTCAATGACGCCGGCGCGACGTTCGCCCTCCTCCGCGGCGACGAGCTTGTTGTAGCTGTCGATGTTGCGGACGCCCTTGTCGCGAAGCATGCGGTAGCGAAGATCCATCTGGTGCATGACGTTGGCCAGCGCGTAGGAGGCCTTCTTCGGATCGGTGACCACGGGCACCAGCAGATGCGGGATGTGGTCGTACATGGAGAGCTCGAGCATCTTCGGATCGATCATGATGAAGCGAACGTCCGCGGGGGTCGCCTTGTAGAGGATGCTCATGATCATGGCGTTCAGCGAGACCGACTTGCCGGTACCCGTGGCGCCCGCCATCAATAGATGCGGCATCTTCGCGAGGTCGGCGACGTACGTGTTGCCGGTCGTGTCCTTGCCGAGCGCGAGCGGGAGGCGCGAATCGGCCGTCTGGAACTGCTCGCTCGTGACGATCTCGCGGAGGTTGACGCGTTCACGGCGGGGATTCGATACCTCGATGCCGACAACGGGCTTCCCGGGGATTGGCGCCAGAATGCGGACACTCATCGCGCGCAGCGCCATCAAGAGATCGTCCGCCAGTGTCACGACCCGATTGACCTTCACTCCCGCAGCGGGCTCGAACTCGAAGGTCGTGATCACCGGCCCAGGACGGACGGCGACCACCTTGCCCGCGACACCGAAGTCGGCGAGCTTCGCCTGCAGAATTCGCGAGCTTGCGATGAGCGCGTCCTCGTCGATGCGCACGCCGTCATCGACGGGGGCGTCGAGAAAATCGACCGGGGGAAGCTCGTACTCGTCGTCCGGGCCGAAGTGGAACTCCTCCTGACGTATCTTCTTCGCCGGCTTCTTGTCAGGGCCCTCCGGACTCGCTGCCGACGGATTCATCACGATGGGCGGCGCCGCCACGGCTTCCGGCGCCTCCTCGTCCTCGACACGCTCCCGGGCAACGGCACGGCGGCGAGGCACGACCGGCTCGTCGGAGAGATCCTCGTCGGGCTCACGCCACCGGTCGATCGCTTCGCCGAGCGCCTCGCGCGCCGCTGTCACCTGGCGGCCCGCGGCCGCGGCAACACCGAGGAGCGAGCCCCCGGTGGCGATCATCAAGGTCATGACCAGTCCGGTGAGGACGATCATCGAGGCACCGGCCATGCTGAAGAGCCCCTCGAGGACCGTCGCCAGAAATCCCCCGACCCATCCGCCACCACTGGTCTCGTTCCCCGGACCGCGGAGCAGCCCCAGCGCGGTGGCCAACAGCAGCAGCTGTACGGTCAGCGCGGTGCCGCGGGCCATCGAAAGACTGAGCGAGACTTTGCGCATGACGAGCACGGCAACCGCGGCCACGGAGAGCGGCACCAGAAAAGCAGCGAGGCCGAAAGCCTGGACGACGAGGTCGGCCAGGAAGTGCCCCACCGGTCCCCCGGCATTCGTCTCCGGACGCCCTGTGGAATACGAAAGAAAACTGATCGCCAGATAGCAGGCCCCGGCGATACTGAGGAGCGCCTCGATCTCGCGCCAGCGCGTACCCTGCGCGCGCTCCACCTTCCCCCGTGCCCCGCTCTTCGCCACCACAACACCTCCCCCGCGCACCACTGTGCGGGCCTTTTGCAGGTCTCTCACGTTCGTCGGGGGCAGTGCAAGCCCCGGCCAACGGGCCTTCCGCGGCGTCGATCGCGGTGGCCCCGACGGCGGCCCGTGCCGGCCGCTAACCGCCGAGGGCGGCGAAGAAGGTCGAAATCCGGGCTGCGTTCACGCCGAGGTCGCCCTGACCATCACGCGACTTGGAACGCATATGGACCAGGCTGCCGCTCTCGGCGGCACGAACTTCGATAACGAAATCGTCGACGAACCGGAAGAGGCCGCTCGACTGTGTACCTTCGAGGGCGCCCGCCTCCGCGTCCTCCCTGGTGATCTCCCACCCTGCCATCGCGTGGGCCGCCTTCTGCACCCGCGCGAACGCTTCCGCCGGCGCTTCGGCCAACGCCAGCGGCGCGATCTCCCCGTAGCCCTCCCGCTGCTGCGTGGCGAAGTCGGCCCCGGGATAGCTCATGTCGCGACCATGGTTGGCGGGAATCGACGCCGCATGCACGAATCGCGGCGGAGCCTCGACATCGGTGGTGATGTCGTTGATCCGCGGATGGCCGCCGCCCCCACCCAGCGTCAACACGAGGGCGATGGCCCCGATGACCCCGAGGCCGGGAAGCATGGCACGGACTGCGGCTCCACCACCGCCCGTCACGAGGGCGATGATGCCGGTCACGAGACTGATGATGGAGAGCAGAAGACCGAGCGCCATCACTCCGAAACCCGCGAGCGGCGACACCAAACCACTATAGGCACTCAGCGGTCCGAGGACCGCGCATCCGAGTCCGATTGCGCCGAGCAGCTGCGTTCGTCCACCAGGATTCGACTTCGCCATATCAGAGCTCCGTAACGACGGGGAGAATCACCGGCCGACGATCGAGCGCCTTCTTGAAGTAGCGCCGTAGCGTCCGCCGCATCTCCTCTTTGACTTCGGCCGGGACCGTCCGCGACTCCGGCGCCAGCTCGTCCAATGCGGCGAGCACGGCATCCCGTGCTCGCTCGAAGTGCGCCTGGCTCTCCTCCTCCACGGCGAAGCCGCGCGAGATGAGCTCGGGACCAGAGATCACATCACCGGTGTGCTGGTCGACAGCGAGCATCGCCAGGACGAGCCCACCGTCCGACAAATGACGGCGGTCACGCAAGACGACATCCTCCACGTCTCCGACGCCCTTCCCGTCGACGAATACCCGCCCCGCGGTCACCGGCGCACCCCGCCTCGCCTGCTCCTGGTCGAGTTCGAGGACATCGCCATCCTCGAGCAGAAAACAGTCCTTCGCCGCCATCCCCATGCGCTCGGCAAGGGCGACGTGGCGAATGAGGTGCCGATACTCGCCGTGAATCGGAACGAAATACTTCGGGCGGATGAGCTGCATCATGAGGGAGAGCTCCGCCTGATTGGCGTGGCCCGAGACGTGGAGATCGGTCGTAACCTTCTCGTACAGAACCTCGGCGCCGCGCCGATGGAGATGATTGATGACCTCGCCGATTGCCTTCTCGTTTCCCGGGATCATACGCGAGGAAAGAATCACCGTATCACCGGGGTCGATCGCGAGCTTCTTGTAGCCATTCATCGCGATACGTGTGAGCGCCGAGCGCGGCTCGGCTTGACTGCCCGTCGTCAGCACCGTCAACCGATCGGGCGGCACCTGGCGCGCCTCACTCAGGTCGATCATCACGTTCTCGGGAACACGCAGGCAGCCGAGCTCCTGACCGATCCCGATGTTGGTGACCATGCCGCGCCCCGCCACCGCGACCCTCCGATTGGTCCGCGCCGAGATGTCGAGCACCTGCTGAATGCGATGGAGATGCGAGGCAAACGTCGACACCAGCACACGCCCGGGCGACTGGAGGAACACGGCTTCCAGATTCCGCGTGATACTGCGCTCGGAGGGCGTGACCCCCGGACGCTCGACGTTGGTCGAGTCGGAGAGGAGCGCGAGCACCCCTTCGTCACCGAGCTCGGCCAGATGCGGAAGATCCGAGGGGTGATCGTCGAGAGGCGTCGGATCGAACTTGAAGTCGCCGCTATGGACAATGGTACCGACAGGCGTCCGGATGGCCAGCGCAACGGTATCGACGATGCTGTGGGTGATGTGGATCGCCTCGATCTCGAACGGCCCGACGCTCCACGAATCGCCGGCGCGAAAACACTCGAGCGGGAACTCGATGTTGTGCTCCTCGCGCTTGTTCTTGATCAGCGCGTGCGCGAAGGGGGTCGCGTACGTCGGCACTGGAAACTCGCGAGCGAGAAACGGCAGCGCGCCGATGTGATCCTCGTGGCCATGGGTACACACGAGCCCCTGCAGGCTGTCGGGGCGCTCACGCAGATACGTCCAGTCGGGGACGACGAGATCGATGCCGAGCATCGAGGGCTCGGGAAACATCACGCCGCAATCGATGGCAAGCGACTTGCCCCCGTACTCGATCAGCATCATGTTGAGGCCGATCTCGCCGAGCCCACCAAGCGGGATGATGCGTAGGGTCTCAGACGCCACGCTCAGCCTCCGCGCGACGTCGCAAAAACGCCAGGTTCCAGCCCGTCAGGAACGCCAGGTTCCAGCCCGTCAGGAACGCCAGGTTCCAGCCCGTCAGGAACGCCAGGTTCCAGCCCGTCAAGTACACGCGTACCCCCATCCTCACGTCCAACGTCACCACCACACGGACCGCGGAAACGTTAACGGCGGCGGGCCCGAAATGTCAAACCCGGATACTCGTCCTCGTTGACCACTCCCGGCACCGCTGTTAATCCTCTCGCGGGAGGGCTCCGAACTCATGTCCGTCAACAAGGTCATCCTCGTCGGCAATCTCGGGAAAGACCCCGAGATCCGCTTCACGGGATCAGGATCCGGCGTCTGCAAGTTCCCTATCGCCACCAGCGAGCGCTGGCGCGACAAGGAAAGCGGCGAGATGAAAGAACGCACGGAGTGGCACAACATCACCGTGTGGGGAAAACAAGGAGAGCAGTGCAATCAGTACCTCTCCAAGGGACGGCAGGTCTACATCGAAGGCGGGATCCGCACGACCTCGTACGACGATAAGCAGGGTCAGAAGCGGTATTTCACTGAGATCGTCGCCCAGCGTGTCCAGTTCCTCGGCGGCCAGGGCGGTGCCGAGCGCGGCGCCAGTTCCGGCGCTGGTGGTGGCGACGGCCCGCCGCCACCTCAGAACGATGGCGGACCACCCGTCAGCGACGAAGATATCCCGTTCTAACTCAGTCGGCGGGCAGCGCGCCCAGGGTTCGCATCTCTAGGCTAGCTGCTCGTCGGCGAAGCTTACATAGGCTTGGCGACCGACGACGATGTGGTCGAGAACGTGGATGCCCAGGAGTTCGCCGGCCTGACGGAGACGTTTGGTGATTTCCAGGTCCTCGGCGCTCGGCGTCGGGTCGCCGCTCGGGTGGTTGTGAACGAGGATAATCGCGGCCGCCGCTGCTTCGATCGCCGGCAGGAACACTTCGCGAGGATGGACGAGCGATGCAGTCAGGGATCCTTCCGAGATCCTGACCTCGCGCATGGGCCGATTCTTGCCGTCGAGGAGGATGACCCGGAACTCCTCTTTGCGTAGCGCGCTCAGCCGTACACCACAGTGGCGGAATACCTCGGCGCTGGTGCGAAGCGCTCGCCCACGATCGAGCCGTTCCGCGGCGTAGCGGCGTGCGAGTTCGCCGAGCGCTGCCAGCATGGCGGCACGTGCTGGACCAATGCCGAGGATCGACGTGAGTTTCGGCGACGGGGCATCGACGAGAGCACGTAGGCCACCGAATCGCGCGAGCAGCATGCGGCCGTGGTCCACAGAGCTTCCGCACACCCCACGGCTACGCGTGGGCATGAGCACGGCCAACAGTTCCGCATCACTCAACGAGCCGACGCCATGCTCATCGAGTTTCTCACGAGGTCGTTCGCCACGCGGCCACGACTTGATGGAGTGCAGGCTCTCCGACATGACGCGGCTCCTCGATAGTCGGACGTGCGACCGATGACGATCGCTACGAGCAGGGATTGCGATGCAGCCACGAACGTCTAGGCGGTCGCTGCGATGGCCTCTGTTGGCGGCCCGCCGCCCTCGCGCTCGGCCTGCAACTCGTGGAGCTTCAACTCCATCACCGCCCGCACATGATCACGCAGCGCCTCGGCGGTCGGGAAGGCTTCGGGGTCGATCGGATCGAGCGCCTGCACGACGATGTCTGGCGCACTACGGAGAACCAGCCCGTGCTTCGGCAGTGCCTCGAGCGTCCCATCGAGCACGATCGGCAGGACGGGAACCGCTTGCTCTTTGGCGAGCGTAAACGCCCCATGCTTGAACGGCCGCAGGTGGCCATCGAGCGAGCGCGTCCCCTCGGGAAACATCATGATCGAGCTGCCACTGGCGAGCGTCGCGATGCAGTCGGTCATCATACGCTGCGCATCGTGCGCATCGCCACGACGAATGGCGATGTATCGATTCAGCCGCATGTTCCATCCGAGAAAGGGCGCACTGAACACCGAAGCCTTCGAGACCCACTTGAAGTGACGGTAGAGCTGGAAGAGCACGAGAATGTCCAACCAGGATTGATGATTCGAAACCAGGACGTACGCACGGTCGTTGCGAATGCGCTCACGTCCACGGATCGCAATGCGCCAGAAGGGAAAGATATACGTGTAGAAGGACGCCCACGCAGACGAGTACAGGTGCAGGATCCGCAGACGGCGATCGAACGGGACGGTCACGAGCCAGACCACGAGCGCCCCGACGAAGAACACCGGGCTGGTGCTGCAGAGGATCAGCCAGAGCAGCACCGAGGCAAGCGTATGCGCCGCCGCCATCATGACTACACCCTTAGCAAGAGCCCCTTCAGGTATCGACCCTCCGTGTGGGCGATCGCTTGCGGATGGTCGAGCCCTGGTCCAAGTCGGCGCAATATCGACACACGGCGGCCAGCGTCGCCGGCCGCGGCCGCCACGACGCCCTCGAAATCACCGACGCTGGTATGCTGCGAGCAGCTGAAGGTCAGCACGAGGGCGCCTGGCGCGCACGCCGCCAGGGCACGTAGATTCACTTCCTTGTAGCCGGCCAGCGCACGCCGCTGATCGACCCGCCGACGGGCGAACGGGGGCGGATCGATGACGACGAGCTCTGGTGCCTCGATCGTACCTCGAAGATACTCGAAGACGTCGCCCCGCGTGAACGTCCCACGCGTGGCGTCGAACCCGTTCCGTTCCCAGCTGGCATCGGCCAGGGCGAGCGCCGGCGCCGAGCTCTCGACCGAGTTCACGAACGTCGCCCCTCCCTGCGCCGCGGCGATCGCAAAGCCGCCCGTGTAGGCGAAGAGGTTCAGTACCCGACGTCCCTCGGCAAGCTCGCTCACGAGATCGCGATTCGGACGCTGGTCGAGGAAGAGACCGGTCTTCTGTCCGCGATGCAGATCGACGAGGTACCGTCGTCCGTGCTCGACCACCTCGACCTCGGACGGGGGCGGGTCCCCATGGAGCATGCCGGTCGAGGGCGCGAGCCCCTCGGCCTTCCGCACGTTCCCTTCGCTGCGCTCGAGGATGCCGTCGGGCGCAAGCGCCCGCACCAACGCTTCGACGACCTGCCCCTTCATCACATCTGCCCCCGCCGTGAGGAACTGACATACGATGTAGGAGCCGTACCGATCCACGACCAGACCCGGCAAGCCATCGCCCTCGCCGTGCACCAGGCGCAGCGTATCGCAGTCGCGCACCAGCGCGCGGAGACCGAGCGCCGTGTCGATCCGACGACCGACGAAACCCTCGTCGATGTTCGGCGCGTCGTGACAGAGCATCCGCACCGCAATCGACGTGGCGGCGTTCCAGATTCCGCACCCGATGCTGACACCACCGGCCGTGTGTACTTCGACGACCTCTCCCGCCGCCGCCTCGCCGTTCAGGCGAGCGATCGCACCAGAAAAGATCCACGGGTGTCCCCCGCGGACCGCGCGATCACGGCCTTGCTTGAGAATGACGATTGCCACGCGTCAGGAACGGGTCCGTCCACGAACGTAGGTCCCGCTCTTGCCTCCCGACTTCTCGAGCAGCCGTACGTCGGTGATCTCCATGCCTCGATCGACCGCCTTGCACATGTCGTACACGGTGAGCGCGGCTACACTGGCGGCAACCAGGGCCTCCATCTCGACGCCGGTGCGCCCATCGAGCCGCACCGACGCCACGACGTCGAGGCGCCCGCGGGTCCGTGGCGTCAACTCGACCTCGACGTGCGAGAGCAGGAGCGGATGGCACAGGGGAATGAGATCCGCGGTCCGCTTGGCGGCCATGATGCCCGCCAGGCGCGCGGTCGCCAGTACGTCGCCCTTCGGCGCCGTGCCGGTCGTGATCATGCGCAAGGTCGCGGGGCGCATGATCACCTGCGCCCCGGCCTGTGCGGAGCGTCGCGTCACCGCCTTGTCGCCGACGTCGACCATGCGCGCGCGCCCGCGCACATCGATGTGAGACAACTGTTTTCCTCGTGCCGCCATGGGGCGCGCATCGTACTGACGGTTGGCCAGCATGACAACATCATCTTGCATTGCCCCCCATGGCTGATTACGGTCCGCCGATGCACAAAATCGTCATTCTCGGCTCCGGCCCCGCAGGCCTCACCGCCGCGCTGTACGCCGCGCGCGCCAACCTCGCCCCGCTCGTCATCGAAGGCGCCCAGCCAGGCGGCCAGCTGACCATCACCACCGATGTCGAGAACTATCCCGGGTTTCCGAAGGGCGTCCTTGGCCCCGAGTTGATGGACCTGTTCCGTGCCCAGGCCGAGCGCTTTGGTACGACCTTCCGGACGGGGGACGTCACCGCCGTCGATCTCAGCCAACGTCCGTTCCGCCTGACGCTCGACGGCGGCGACGTCAGTGCCGAGACGTTGATCATCTCCACGGGCGCGGCCGCCAAGCTCCTCGGCATCGAGTCGGAGTCACGACTCATGGGCTACGGCGTATCCGCCTGCGCCACCTGCGACGGGTTCTTCTTCAAAGAGAAGGCGGTGCTCGTCGTTGGCGGTGGCGATACGGCGATGGAGGAAGCGACTTTCCTGACGAAGTTCGCCAGCAAGGTGACCGTCGTCCACCGCCGGGACGAGCTCCGCGCGTCGAAGATCATGCAAGAGCGCGCCACCAAGAACCCGAAGATCGACTTCATCTGGGACACCGTCATCGACGAGATCCAGGGTGAGCCCCAAGGCGCTGGGGTTACCGGCGTATCGCTCCGGAACATCAAGACCGACGCCGTCACCCAGATGCCCATCGACGGCGTGTTCATGGCGATCGGCCATACGCCGAACAGCGCGCTCTTCACGAACCAGCTCGCCATGGACGAGTTCGGCTACATCGTCACCAAGAAGAGCTCGAGCGAGACCAACGTCCCGGGCGTCTTCGCATGCGGCGACGTGCAGGATCGGACCTACCGCCAGGCCATCACCGCCGCCGGCACCGGCTGCATGGCAGCCATCGACGCCGAGCGTTTCCTCGAAGCAGCCGAGAGCGAAGAGACTGCTGCCTGAGTGCGGACGATCGACCGGGAAACCCGATCGCACCCCGGAGCGGCGGTCACACGCTTCCGACGTAGAAGCGGTACTCGGTGAGCGTCTCGAACCCCATCCGTCGATAGACCGGCGTCCCCATGGGGGCCGCCTGCAGGTTCGAGAACGTCGCGCCTCGCCGGAACCCCTCACGCACGACCGCCCACGTCACCGCCTCCGCATAGCGATGTCCACGGTGCGCGGGGACCGTCCCGACTTCGCCAACGCCGGCGACCCCGTGCGTGAGATAGAGCGCCGCCGCTGCGACCGGCTCATCATCGACATACCCCACGAACCCCTGCACCCCAGGCGCACAGACGCTCTCGATCGACGCGAACATATGTGCCGCCAGTTCCCTCGGTTGGTCGTACGTCGCGTAGGCCTCAGCGCTCACGTACAGGAAGTCAGCCCGGCCCCGCTCATCCGTCGTCGCCCGCACGTCGAGACCCGTCGGGCGGCATTCCACACCCGGATCCTCCATGAGCGCCATGCCCGGATTGGCCACCAACATGGTGAATCCGCGCGCCAGCAACGTTGCTTCGATCTCCTGATCAGCGTGCGCCCGCACGTACACCGCGAAGGGCAACTCTCGCCGGACGTAGAACTCGCGGATCTCGGCCGCCAGCTCGTCGGGATCGATGGCGGTACGGATCTGCACGAGATTGTTCCACACGACCGAATCCGGCACCGCGTTCATCGTCAACGCCCGCGTCTCGCGCAGCTCGCCCCCATCCGCGACCCGGGTCATCTGGCGGTACATCTCCCGCATGTTCAGATCCATGAGATGGAGGCGTCGCTCCTGCTCGGGGGAAAGCGTCATGAGTTCGGGTATATCGTCGGCCCGTGGTCCACGGAAGATGTCTCGATCGGGTGGAGAACGCGCGAAAAGACCACCGCTGGAATCGCACCGAGCCGTCGTCAGCGCGCGCGACCTTGCAGGGACCGCTCAGAGCCGGACGTCTACGCCGCGTGCGAAGAGATACTCTTTGCACTGGCGGACGGTGTACGTGCCGTAGTGAAAGATCGACGCGGCGAGCGCGGCGTCGGCTTCGCCATCGGCGAGGCCGTCGTACAGGTGTTCGATGGTGCCGACACCCCCCGAGGCGATCACGGGAATGCTGACGGCACGGCTGATCTGACGCGTCAGAGGAATATCGTAGCCTTCCTTGGTGCCGTCGCGATCCATGCTGGTGAGCAGAATCTCGCCGGCGCCGGCCGACTCCATGCGCGCCGCCCACTCGATGGCGTCGAGGCCGGTCGAGCGACGACCGCCGTGGGTGTAGATTTCGAAGGTGGGAGCTTCGGTGGGCTGCGCCGGGCGGCGCTTGGCATCGACGGCCACGACGATGCATTGGCTCCCGAATTTGAGCGCGGCCTCTTCCACGAACTCGGGACGCTCGACCGCGGCGGTGTTGATCGAGACTTTGTCGGCCCCGGCGTTCAGGAGAGCACGAATATCATCGAGCACGCGCACGCCGCCGCCAACGGTCAGCGGCATGAAGACGCGATCCGCCGTACGCTCGACGATGTCGAGGAGGATGGGGCGTTTCTCGTGCGACGCGGTGATATCGAGAAAAGTGAGCTCGTCGGCCTCCTCGCGATCGTAGCGCTCCGCGACCTCGACCGGGTCGCCGGCGTCGCGCAATCCGACGAAATTGACACCCTTCACGACGCGCCCGTCCTTCACATCGAGGCAGGGGATGATGCGCTTGGCGAGCACGCCTACGCCTCGGCGCCGTGTCCGACGCGGAGCGCGGTCGCGAGATCGACGGCGCCGGTATAGATCGCGCGGCCGACGATGACGGCGGTGAGATTCGTTCTGCCGAGCGCGACCAACGCGCGCACGTCGTCGAGCGAGGCCACGCCGCCCGAGGCGATGACGGGCATGTTCACTTGTGCCGCCAACTCGTCGACGGCGGTGGCGTTGACCCCATCGCCGGTACCGTCGCGACTGATGTCGGTAAAGACGATGCCGGCGGCACCGGCGTCGCGGACCCGCACTGCCAACGTCGATACATCGGTCGTGCTGTCCTTGGTCCAACCATCCACCGACACTTTGCCGCGTCGAGCATCGATCCCGGCCAGGATCGCACCGGGATGGGCCATGCAAGCCGCCGAAAAGAACGATGGATCTTCCAGCGCGGCGGTCCCGAGCACGACGCGCCCGGCCCCCGCCGCGAACACGCGCTCGAGCGTCTCGCGGTCACGGATGCCGCCGCCCACCTCGACGCGCGCGTCGACGCTCCGGCAGACCGCGGCGATGGCGTCAGCGTTCACCGGCGAACCACTGATGGCTCCGTCGAGATCGACGACGTGGATCCACTCGGCTCCGGCCGCTTGAAAGCCGCGTGCCACGGGAACGGGATCGTCGGCGAAGACCGTCTCCCGCTCCATGTCACCCTGCACCAGGCGCACGCAGCGGCCGCCCTTCAGATCAATCGCGGGAATGACGAGCATGCTGGGTCAGGAGGCGACGGCGGTGCCGTTGGTGGCCGCGACCAGTCCGGCGAAATTCGCCAGGACACGGAGACCAACCGCTTGGCTCTTCTCGGGATGGAACTGCGTCGCGAACAGGTTGTCACGCCAGACCGCGGAGGTGAACTGTCTGCCGTACTCGGTGGTCGTCGCAACGTCGCCCTCGTTGGCGGCCTCCGCGTAGTACGAGTGCACGAAGTAGACGTAGGCATCATCAGGAACGCCCGCGAGATGCGGCGCGCGGCGCCGGATGGCGATCGTATTCCAGCCCATCTGCGGTACCTTCCGGTGCCCCTCGGGATCGGCCGGGAAGCGCGTCACGCGTCCAGGAAGAATGCCCAACCCTTCCACGCGACCGAACTCGTCGCTTTCGTCGAAGAGGATCTGCATCCCCACGCAGATGCCGAGAAACGGTCTGCCACTCGCGACGAATGCACGTACCGGGTCGGCCAGTCCGTAGCCGTTGAGATTCTGCATGCACATTCCAAAGGCACCGACGCCGGGCAACACGGCAGCCGAGGCCCCGGCGATCACGGCGGGATCACGGGTAATGATCGTGGACGCACCGACCCGCTCGAGCGCTTTTTGTACGCTCCGGAGATTGCCCATGTCGTAATCGATGATGGCGATGGTCATGTACTACCGCGTCCCTCTAGAGCGTTCCCCTAGAGCGTCCCCTTGGTGGACAGGACGCCGACGACGCGTGGATCGCGCTGGGTGGCGAGATCCATCGCGCGCGCGAATGCCTTGAAAGCCGCTTCGATGATGTGATGCGGATTCCGCCCGGCCAGCATGCGAATGTGAATGTTGGCGCCGAGCTGATTGGCGAGCGCGAGCAGGAAGTCGTGAATCAACTCGACGTCGAACGTGCCAACCCGGTGCTGTCGGGTCTTCAGATCATAGGCGAGAAACGGCCGGCCGCTGAGATCGACGACGACCTGCACCAACGACTCATCCAGCGGCACCGTCGCCTCGCCGAATCGGCGGAGTCCGGTCTTGGCGCCCAGGGCTTCACGCAACGCCTCGCCGAGCGCCAGTCCGACGTCCTCCACCGTGTGGTGATCGTCGACATCGACATCGCCGGTGGCCCGCACCTGGAGATCGAAGAACCCGTGACGGGTGAAGAGCTCGAGCATGTGGTTCAGGAAGGGAACGCCGGTGGCAACATCGTACCGGCCGGCCCCATCGACCGTCAGCTCCAGCTCGATGTTGGTCTCCTTGGTACGCCGGGTGACGCGCGCGTGCCGGCCACGCCGACTCGGAGCCCGCCCTTTACTTCTGCTGGTTGCCCGACTCTTCGGAGTCCGGCTCCGAGGGGCGATGGAAGTCACACGCTTCTTCATTGGCGATCCTTTCGAGGACCATTGTAGCCGAGCCGCACCCCCACCGCGACGGCATGAGCGTCGAGGCCTTCGAGCTCGGCAAGCTGCATCACAGAGGGCCCGAGCCGCCGCAATGTTGCCGCGGACGCTCCAATGACGCTCGATCGCTTCACGAAATCGTAGACGCCGAGTGGCGACGAGAAGCGGGCGGCCCCGCCGGTCGGCAGGATGTGGTTCGGCCCTGCCAGATAGTCGCCAAACGCCTCCGGGGCGTGCTCCCCGAGAAAAACCGCTCCGGCATGCCGTACCTGGTCGAGCAGACGCTCGGGACGGCGCACTGCCAACTCGAGATGCTCGGGGGCGAGTCGATTGGCGAGCACCATGGCCTCGCGCAGACTGCGCGTCACGAACGCGGTCCCCTGCCGGCGGAGGGCGCGGCGCGCGATCGTCCGCCGGGGCAAACGTGCGAGCTGGGCGGTCAGTTCTGCCTGCACCTTGGCGACCAGCGTGCCTGACGCGGTCACCAGGATCGCCGCCGCCAGCGGATCGTGCTCGGCCTGGGCGAGAAGATCGGCGGCGATGAAATCTGGCCGGGCGCTACCGTCAGCCACGATCAGCACTTCGCTCGGACCCGCGATCATGTCGATGTCGACAGTGCCGAACACGAGGCGCTTGGCCGTGGCGACATATGCGTTCCCGGGACCCGTGATCTTGTCGACGCGCGGCACCGTGCGCGTCCCGTACGCAAGCGCAGCCACCGCTTGCGCGCCGCCGATCCGGAACAATCGGTCGACACCCGCAATGTGGGCCGCGGCGAGAACCGACGGCGCGATGCCGCCCCGCCCTGCTGGCGTAACCCCGATCACTTCGCCGACCCCCGCGACCTTTGCCGGCACGACGTTCATCAAGACCGACGAGGGATAGGCGGCGGTCCCACCGGGGATGTACACCCCGGCGCGATCGAGTGGCCGCACGAGCTGGCCGAGATGCGCGCCGCTGGCATCGCGAAAACGCCACGAGGCCGGGCGCTGGCGACGATGGAACGCCTCGATGCGTCGCGCCGCGAGCCGGAGCGCGCGCCGCACACCTGGTGCGAGCGCCCGTTCGGCCTGTGCCATCTCACGTCGCGGCACTTCGACGGTGCGCGACGTGAGCGCCACTCCGTCGAACCGCTTGGTATACGCGAACAGGGCCGCATCGCCGCGACGGCGCACGCCGTCGACGATCGTACGCACGCGGCGCTCGACGTCGCCCGAGATCCGCTCACCGCGCCCCTCGAGAAAAGCCACGCGCGCCTCGGTTCCACGCCCGGGAACCGCATACACCGCGAGCGGCCCCTGCCCCGCCGCGGCCACTAGGGAACGCTCCCGGCCGGCACGCGGCGCACACGAGCCCCGAGCGCCGTCAGCTTCTCTTCGAGACGCTCGTAGCCACGATCGAGGTGGTACACGCGCGACACCTCGGTGGTGTTGCTCGCGACCAGACCGGCCAGGACGAGACAGACGCTCGCCCGCAAATCCGTCGCCATCACCTGCGCACCCGACAGGTGGGAGACGCCGCGGACCGCGGCGCTGTTGCCGTCGATCTTGATGTCGGCCCCCATGCGCACCAGTTCCTGCACGTGCATGAACCGGTTCTCGAAGATGCTCTCGATCATGACACTTCGCCCGCGCGCCGTCGTCATGAGCGCCATGAACTGCGCCTGAAGATCCGTCGGAAAACCGGGAAAGGGCGCGGTCCGGAGATCGACCGCCTTGAGCTCCCCGGGCACGCGCACGGCAAGCCCACCTTCACGGGCCTCGAGGACGACGCCCGCCTCCTCGAGCTTCGGCAGCAATCCCTGGAGATGGTCGGGCCGCGCACCACGCACGAACACGTCGCCGCCCGTGATGGCGGCAGCGATGATCAGTGTCCCAGCCTCGATCCGGTCGGGAATGACCACGTGATCGAATCCCCCGAGCTCGCGCACGCCCTCGATCGTAATCGTCGACGTACCAGCACCCTCGATCGTCGCACCCATGGCGATCAGCGTCTCGGCCAGATCGATGATCTCGGGCTCGCGGGCTGCATTCTCGATCGTCGTGGTCCCACGTGCGAGGGTCGCAGCCATCATCAGGTTTTCGGTCGCGCCCACAGAAGGAAACTCGAGCGGTACCCGCGCCCCTTCGAGACGCGCTGCTTCGGCCTCGACGTAGCCGTGACTCTGGCGAATCGTCGCGCCGAGCCGCTCGAGGCCGGAGAGATGAATGTCGACGGGGCGGCTCCCGATCGCGCAGCCCCCCGGGGTCGAGACCCGCGCGTGACCCGTCCGCGCGACGAGCGGGCCAAGCGCCAGGAACGATGCCCGCATGGTCTTCACGAGATCGTAGGGCGCCTCTGTGGACGCGAGGGTGCGAGCCTCCACGACCATGCCATCGAACCCGTCGTCGCCCACCTGCGCCCCCATCTGCTCGAGCAGACGGAGACTGGTCGTCATATCCCGGACGTGGGGCAAGCCACGCACGACGCAACGCTCGGAGGTGAGCAGCGTTGCGAACAGCAACGGGAGCCCGGCGTTCTTGGAGCCACTGACGGGCACTTCGCCCCGGAGCGCACGCCCACCCTCGATGACGATCTTCTCCACTAGGCGTAGCCTCCAACGACCCGCTCGATCCCAGCCAGGTCCCGATAGCGCGCAACCTCTCGTGAACCCGCCGCGCCAAGAAGCGCGGCCACTGGTTCGGCCTGGCCCTCACCAATCTCGAGCAACATCCGCCCTCCCGACGCCAGAAGTGGCATCGCCAGAGGAACGAGCGCGCGATAGGCCACGAGACCGTCCGGGCCGCCATCGAGCGCAAGGGCCGGCTCCTGGCGGACCTCGGCCGCGAGCGTCCCGAGCACGGCCGTCTCGACATAGGGAGGATTGCACACGATCAGGTCGAAACACGGACCGCCGTCAATCGACGCGGTCCAATCGGAGATCGCGACCTCGACACGATCGGCCAACCCCGCCGACTCGATGTTGCCACGCGCCACGGCAACCGCCGCGGGCGAGACGTCGAGCGCGACCACCTGCGCACCGGGAAGCTCGGTGGCCAGCGCCAACGCGAGCGCACCGCTCCCGGTACCGAGATCGAGCACCCGGAGCGCGCGCGTGCGATCGCCAATGTCTGCGAGCGCGCGCTCGACCAGGAGCTCGGTCTCGGGACGCGGAATGAGGACATCCGGAGTCACCTGCACGTCACGCGACCAGAACTCGCGCCGGCCCGTCAGGTACGCCACCGGCTCGCCAGCGCCACGGCGGCGCACGAGCTCACGATAGGCCACGACCTCGGCCTCACCGAGCGGTTGGTCGAAACGCAGGTAGACATCGACCCGCTTGGCGTCCAGCAGGAAGGCCAGCAGCACCTCCGCATCGAGTCGAGGCGTCGCGACCTCGTGCTGTGCGAGGAAAACCGTCGCGCGCCGGAGAAAGTCGAGCACCGTTCGCGGCGTCTCCGGTTGGACGACGCCGTTCGATCCGGCGATCACGAATCCGCCGCCTTCAAGGCCTCGGCCTGGTAGTGCGTCACGAGCGCATCGACGAGCGGATCGAGCTCGCCCTCGAGCGTTTTGTCCAACGAATGCAAGGTCAGATTGATCCGGTGATCGGTGATCCTGCTCTGCGGAAAGTTGTAGGTCCGGATGCGCTCGGATCGGTCACCGGTCCCAACCATGCTGCGCCGATTCGCGGCAATCTCCGAATGCTGCTCCTCCATCGCCCGATCGAGGAGACGGGCGCGCAGAATCTTGAGGGCTTTCGCCTTGTTCTTGTGCTGCGACTTCTCGTCCTGACAGGTGACGACGAGATTGGTCGGCAGGTGTGTGACCCGCACCGCCGAGTCCGTCGTATTGACGCTCTGTCCGCCGGGTCCGGACGAGCGATAGACGTCGATCTTCAGCTCCTTGTCATCGATGTGGACGTCGACCTCGTCGGCCTCGGGCAATACCGCGACCGTGACCGCGGACGTATGGATCCTGCCCGAGCCCTCGGTGAGCGGCACGCGCTGCACCCGATGCACACCACCCTCGTACTTCAGTCGGCTGAAGGCGCCCTGCCCCTCGATCGACGCGATGACCTCCTTGAAGCCCTTGAGTCCGGTCTCACTCGAGCTGAGGACATCGACCCGCCAGTGCCGCGTCTCCGCGTATCGGCCGTACATGCGGAAGAGCTCGGCCGCGAACAGGCTCGCCTCGTCACCACCCGCACCAGCGCGAATCTCGAGCAGAACATTGCGCTCGTCATTCGGGTCGCGCGGCAGCAGCAGACGCTTCAGATCCTCTTCGATGACCTCGCATCGCTCGCGGAGCCCCGGAAGTTCTTCCTGAGCCATCGCCCGCATGTCCTCGTCGGCATCCTGCAGGAGCGATTTGTTGCCCTCGATCTGCTCCTGCAGATCCTTCCAGGCGCGAAAGGACCGTACGATCTCGTCGATCCCCGAACGCTCCTTCGCGAGCTTCGCATACTCCGCCCGGTTGGCGATGATGTCGGCGTCAACGAGAAGCTCCTCGAGCTCGACGAAACGCTGCTCGACCGCGTCCAGCTTCTCATACATTACGGCGTCGCCCCCGCACCACTACTGCGCGCGCCCAGGCGCACTCTCGGCGCGACAACGCGGGCACGAAGCGGCCGCGCGCACGGCGGCAGAACCGAATGAACGGGTCTAACGCTGACCGGCGCGGGTGTCGCCGAACTTCCGCTTGAACCGCTCGACGCGGCCGGCGGTATCCACGAGCTTCTGCTTACCCGTATAGAACGGATGGCACGCAGAGCAGATCTCGACGTGGATGTCGGCGACGGTTGACCGCGTTTCAATGATACTACCGCACGCACAAGTGATCTTCGCGGCCGCGTACGCCGGATGAATGCCTTCCTTCATGGTTGAACCCTCCAAGCCGCCGGGAAGCGGGGACTATACCAAGGCCCCCGCACTCCTTCAACGTCCCGTGCGGACCCGGGAAACGGCCTCCAGCCAGCCGGCGTAGTGCTGCTCACGGACGGCGGGCTTCATCTTGGGCTTGAAGACGCGATCGACCGCCCGGACCCGGTCGAGGTTGGCCTGGGTCCAGAGCCCCGTGCCCAACCCCGCGAGCAGCGCCGCTCCGAGGGCCGTGGTCTCGAGAACCTTTGGCCGATCGACCGGAATCCCGAGAATATCGGCCTGGAACTGCATCAGGAACCCGTTGGCGGCCGCGCCCCCATCGACGCGGAGGATATCGATCTTCGTTCCCGCCTCGGCGCTGATCGCGTCGAGAACATCGCGGGTCTGGTAGGCGAGCGCCTCGAGTGCCGCCCGCACGATATGGGGCCGGGTCACCCCGCGCGTGAGCCCGAGAATCGCGCCCCGGGCCTCGGGGTCCCAGTGCGGGGCACCGAGACCGACGAACGCCGGCACCATGTAGACGCCGAGGGTCGAATCGACACTGCGAGCGAGGGCCTCACTGTCTGCCGCCTTTTTGACGACCTGGAGCCCGTCCCGGAGCCATTGGATCGCCGCGCCGCCGACGAAGATCGCGCCCTCGAGCGCGTAGCTCACCCGACCACCGGGTCCGCAGGCGATCGTCGTCAACAAGCCCCGATCCGACATCACAGCCTTGTCCCCAGTCGGCATCAGCACGAAGCAGCCCGTACCGTAGGTATTCTTCACCTTGCCGGGCTCGAAGCAGGCCTGGCCGAAGAGGGCAGCCTGCTGATCGCCGGCCACACCCGCGATCGGCACCGCCGCCCCGAGGAGCTTTGGCTCGGTCTCGGCGATCACGCCGCTCGACGGATACACCGTGGGGAGCATCGACTCCGGCACGTCGAACAGCCGCAGCAAGGTGGGATCCCAGCGTTGATCATTGATGTCGTAGAGAAGCGTCCGCGACGCGTTCGTCGGATCGGTGGCATGGACGCGCCCGCCGGTCAGCTTCCAGATCAGCCACGAGTCGATCGTGCCGAAAGCCAGATCACCATGGGCGGCGCGGGCCCGACCGTTGCGGACATGATCGAGGATCCACGCGACTTTCGTCCCCGAGAAATACGGATCGAGCACCAGACCGGTCTTGGCGCGTACCGCGGCCTCGTGCCCTGCCTCTTTCAGCGCGAGACAAGTGTCGGTCGTACGCCGATCCTGCCAGACGATCGCCTTGTGCACCGGCTGCCCAGTCAGGCGATCCCAGACGATCGTCGTCTCGCGCTGATTGGTGATGCCGATACCGGACAGCCGTGCTGCCGTGATCTTCGCTTTCCGAAGCGCGGCACGTGCCACCTTCAGCGTCACCCGCCAGATCTCCTCCGGGTCGTGCTCGACCCAACCCGGCTTCGGATAGTACTGGCGGAACTCCGAGTAGGCGCGTCCTGCGATGCGACCGCGGCGATCGAAAACGAGCACCGTCGATCCCGTCGTCCCCTGATCGATCGACATCACGTGTGTCGGTTGTGTCGCCATGCCTGCCTCCCCTGCGTGCGACGCCCGCGCCTAGCCGTTGGCGAGTGCGAACATCGCGAGCGCGATCGTTTCGTTGCATACCCCGACGGTATCGACCAGCGGGCGCGTCACGCCGCCCCACGCGGTGTGGGCCAGGACGCGACTTCCGATCGCGAATACTCCGACCGCCAGAATGACTACCAGACCCCAGGCCTCCGTGTAGGTAAGCGTCACCCCAAGCGCCAACACGCTGGCGCCCGCGAACTCGCGGAACTTCATGCCGCGCAACGCCAGATCGTCGATCGTACCACCCCGGACCGTCCGGGACCCGAACGCGAAGGCCACCATCGACCAACGGCTGAGCGTGGGCGCGAACAAAAGGCCGGCGATGAGCGCGCCCCCGGTCAGTCCCGCCAACAGCCAGATCTGCATCAGCACGAGCGCCGCCGCCACGCCGATACCACGCGCACTGATCGCACCGTCGCTCGGACTTCCGGGCACGGTTGCGGTCCGCGCGACGCCGGCCAGGTGACGGCCGCCCGACAGGACGGCCAGCAACCCGACGATCAACGTCGCCCGCACACCAGATGGCATCCCAGCTGGCAGCCACCCGTACACGCCGAGGCCCACGCCACCAAGGGCGAGCCCCACTGCCGGGTAGAAGAGGGCACTCTCTCCACGCGCGTCGTCGTCCGCACCCGGCATTGGAACGATGGTGAGTTCGCGGATCGCCGTCAGGAGCTGCGTGACGAGGGCCCCCGGCTCGTTCGCCGATGGCCGCACCTCCAACGCTGCCTGCCGTTCATCGTCGCTCATGTCGGGGGTCATCCGGTTGCGCTGCTCGGACTTGCTTCCTATCATTTGGTTGCATGTCGTGGCGAACAGCACCCGAGCGGACGATCTCCACCGCCGCCGCGGAGCTTGCCACCACGCTGGGTGAGCCGTTGCGGTCCCTGGTCGTCTACGGCAGCGCCGCGCGCGACGACTTCGACCCGCGGCACTCCACCGTCAACCTCGCCGTCGTCGCTGCGCCACTCGGCTTCACCCAGGTGGGCCAGGTCGCGCAATGGTTGACGCAGTGGCGCGCGGAGGGATTCGCGGCGCCGCTGCTCCTCTCCACCACCGACCTCGCGCGCTCGCTCGACGTCTTCCCGCTCGAGTTTCTCGATATCCAGGCCTACCATCGGGTACTCGCCGGTGCGGATCTGTTCACCGGACTCGATCTACCCGCGGACGCCGTACGCCGGGAATGCGAACGGGAGGCCAAGGGCAAGTTGGTGCGTCTCCGGGAACTCTACCTCGAGCTCGCAGGCTCCGGACGTGAGCTCCGCGCTCTCATGCTCGACTCGCGGAAAAGCTTCCTGATGGTCATGCGTGGGCTGCTCCACATCCGTGGTGAGGGCTGGGCCGGATCGCCACACGACGTCGTCGAGCGTTTTGAGCGCTCCTACGATTGCACGATGCCGGCACTGGCGGCGCTCGATCCAACGCTCATCGATCAACCCATCGAGCAACACTTCGACGACTATCTGCAGGATGTCGAGCTGCTCGCCACGATTGCCGATCGTGCGCTGCACGCCCCGCAATGACGGGGCGCCCGATGAGCGACCACGACGGCCCTTCGCGCGCGGCATCCGTGCGCAGTGCGATCGACACCCCGCGGCGCGGACGCCCGCGGGTTCGTGTCCGCATGCGAGCCCTGTTGCAACGCGGAGCGGTGATCGGGATCCTGGCCATCCTGCCCGTGACGGCGTTTGCCGAGCCGCCGGCGCTTCCGGCACCGCTCGGCCTGGTGTCGGACTTCGCCCAGGTGATCGATGCACGCACCGAAGCGACGCTTACCGCCCGACTCCGCGAGGTCCAGCAGAAGACCGGTGCGGAGATCGCCGTCGTCACGATCACGAGTAGCGCACCTGACGACATCTTCGACTACGCCATCCGTCTTGCCGAAGCATGGAAACCCGGCGCTCGCGACAAGGACAACGGCGTCGTCTTCCTCACCGCCGTCGCGGACCGGAAGATGCACATTCTCACCGGCTACGGCATCGAAGGCGCCCTGCCTGACGGCCTGGTAGGGCAGATTCGCGACCGGGCCATTCTTCCGCAGTTCCGGAGCGGCGACTATGGCGCCGGCATCGCGGCCGGGGTCGACCAACTGACCATCGCCATTGCCCGTGAGTATCGCGTCACGCTCGACGGGACGCCCATCAGTAGTCCGCGGCCGCGCCGACGCGCCAAACGCGGCACCGACGGCATTCCGTTCCTGCTGTTGCTCCTCGTGCTCTTCGTGATCGTGCCAAACATGAGAGGTCTCCGCAGCCGCGGACGGCGCCGCCGCGGTCTGTGGATGGCGCCGATGTGGGGCACGGGCTTCGGTGGTGGCGGCTTCGGCGGGCGAGGCGGGGGCTTCGGCGGCGGACTCGGCGGCGGGTTCGGCGGCTTCGGGGGCGGCGGC